>Ga0308173_10002185_pt1 | contig 10294 bp, 11 predicted proteins | sample PhyPR1_FD_203716 | JGI IMG/M metagenome (GOLD analysis project Ga0308173, IMG submission 203716) | Soil microbial communities from UC Gill Tract Community Farm, Albany, California, United States - DLSLS.P.R1 | ecosystem: Environmental > Terrestrial > Soil > Agricultural land | place: USA... | reverse complement strand
GCTCCTGCAGGCGGCCCATCTCCTCGGCGAGCGTCGGCTGGTAACCCACCGCGGAGGGCATCCGGCCGAGCAGCGCCGACACTTCCGTGCCGGCCAGCGTGTAGCGGTAGATGTTGTCGACGAAGAACAGGATGTCGCGGCCCTCGTCGCGGAAGCGCTCCGCCATGGTGAGGCCGGTCAGCGCAACGCGCAGGCGATTGCCCGGCGGCTCGTTCATCTGGCCGAAGACCATCGCCACCTTGGATTGCGACAGGTCTTCCTGCACGATGACCTTCGCGTCGGACATCTCGTGATAGAAGTCGTTGCCCTCGCGCGTGCGCTCACCCACGCCGGCGAACACCGACAGGCCCGAGTGCTGCGTCGCGATGTTGTTGATCAGCTCGAGCATCGTCACCGTCTTGCCCACGCCCGCGCCGCCGAACAGTCCGATCTTGCCGCCCTTGGCGAACGGGCAGACGAGGTCGATCACCTTGATGCCCGTCTCGAGCAGCTCCTGCGAAGGCGACAGCTCGTCGAACTTCGGCGCCGATGCGTGGATCGGCCGGCGCTCGTCGGACTGCACCGGGCCCCGCTCGTCGATCGGCCGGCCGAGCACGTCCATCACGCGGCCGAGCACGCCCGGGCCCACGGGGACCTGGATGTTCGAGCCGGTGCTCGTCACCTTCATGCCGCGGCGCAACCCGTCGGAGCTGCCCATGGCGATGGTCCGCACGATGCCGTCACCGAGCTGCTGCTGCACCTCGAAGGTCAGGCCCTGCTCCACCAGCTTGTTGGTCGGATCGGGGTCGAGCGTCAACGCATCGTAGACGTGCGGCATCGCGTCGCGCGCGAATTGGACGTCGACGACCGCGCCGATGCATTGGACGATGGTTCCGTTTTGTTGGGATTGGCTCATGGTTCCTCGTAGTATTTACCGCTGAAAATCGTCTGGCTCTGCCAGCGATTTTCAGGAAGCACGCTCCGGACGAAAGTAGGTTTTCACTTTCGTCCGCTTATACCGCTGCCGCCCCGCCGACGATCTCCGACAGCTCCTTGGTGATGCCGGCCTGGCGCGTCTTGTTGTAGATGAGCTGCAGCTCGTCGATGATCTTGCCCGCGTTGTCCGACGCCGCCTTCATGGCGACCATGCGCGCCGACTGCTCGGACGCGAGGTTCTCGTTCACCATCTGGAACACGATCGCCTCGACGTAGCGGCGCATCATGCCGTCGAGCAGCTCGCGGGCGTCCGGCTCGTAGATGTAGTCCCAGTTGCCGCGCGACACCATGTTCGACTGCACCGGTCCCGTCGGCCCCTGGAACTCGTCGGGAATGGGGATGATGCGGCCACCGCGCGGCTCCTGCTTCATCGTGTTGACGAAGTTGGTGTAGAAAACCCACACCTCGTCGACACGCCCGTCCATGTACGCATCGATCAGGACCTTCACGGGCCCGATGAGCTTGTCCAGCCGCGGCCGGTCGCCCAGCTGCACGACGCTCGAGACCATGTTGCCGCCCATGCGCGGCAGGAAGCCGGCGCCTTTGCCCCCGATGGCGACGAAGTCGACCTCGGCCCCCGCCGCCCGCCATTCCTTGTACTTCTGGTTGACGATGCGCAGGATGTTCGTGTTGAGGCCACCGCACAGGCCCTTGTCGGTGGTCACGACGATCGCACCCACCCGCTTGACGGGCCGCTTCACCAGGAAGGGATGGCGATACTCGACGTTCGCCTTGGCGATGTGCAGCGCGATCGCGAATGCACGCTCGAGATAGGGACGCGACGCGCGCATGCGCTCCTGCGCCTTGCGCATCTTCGACGCGGCGACCATCTCCATCGCCTTGGTGATCTTGCGCGTCGACGCGACGCTCTTGATCTTGTTGCGGATCTCTTTGGAACCGGCCATTGAGGTCGTCCTTTACAGCCTTTGCGACCGGAAATCGTCTGGCTCCGCCAGCGATTTTCGGCAAGCTCTCACCGGACGAAAGCAGGGGTCTACTTTCGTCCGATCAATACGTTCCCGTCTTCTTGAAGTCCTCGATCGCAGCCGAAAGGGCCTTCTCGTCGTCGCCGGTGAGGTCCTTGGTCGTGTCGATCTTGTTCCACAGGTCGGCGTACTTGCCGTGCACGAACTGGCGCAGACCGCGCTCGAAGGCAAGCGCCTTGTCCACGGGCACGTCGTCGAAATAGCCGCGATTCGCGGCGAACAGCGTGACCGCCTGATCGGGCACCGACACCGGCTCGTACTGCGGCTGCTTCATGAGCTCGGTCACCATGCGGCCGCGGTCGAGCTGCTTGCGCGTGGCCTCGTCGAGGTCCGAGGCGAACTGCGCGAACGCCGCCAGCTCGCGGAATTGCGCGAGCGCGAGGCGCACGCCGCCGCCGAGCTTCTTGATCACCTTGGTCTGCGCGTTGCCGCCGACCCGCGACACGGAGATGCCGGCATTGATGGCCGGCCGGATGCCCGCGTTGAAGAGATCGGTCTCGAGGAAGATCTGGCCGTCCGTGATCGAGATGACGTTGGTCGGCACGAACGCCGTGACGTCACCCGCCTGCGTCTCGATGATCGGGAGCGCCGTCAGGCTGCCCGTCTTGCCCTTGACCGCGCCGTTGGTGAACTTCTCGACGTACTCGGCGTTGACGCGCGCCGCGCGCTCCAGCAGACGCGAGTGCAGGTAGAACACGTCGCCCGGATACGCTTCGCGGCCTGGTGGGCGACGCAGCAGCAGCGACACCTGGCGATACGCCCATGCCTGCTTGGTGAGGTCGTCGTAGATGATCAGCGCGTCCTGGCCGCGATCGCGGAAGTACTCGCCCATGGTGCAGCCCGAGTAGGGCGCGATGTACTGCATGGCCGCCGATTCGGAGGCGCTCGCGGCGACGACGATGGTGTACGCCATGGCGCCGTGCTCTTCGAGCTTGCGCACGACGTTGGCGATGGTGGAGGCCTTCTGCCCGATCGCGACGTACACGCAGATCAGGTCCTTGCCCTTCTGGTTGATGATGGTGTCGATCGCGACCGCCGTCTTGCCGGTCTGGCGGTCGCCGATGATCAGCTCACGCTGACCGCGGCCGACGGGCACCATCGCATCGATCGACTTCAATCCCGTCTGCACGGGCTGCGTCACCGACTGCCGGGCGATCACGCCCGGCGCGACCTTCTCGATCACGTCGGTCATCTTCGCGTTGATCGGCCCCTTGCCGTCGATGGGCTGGCCCAGCGAGTTGACGACGCGGCCAATCAGCTCGGGGCCGACGGGCACGTCGAGGATGCGGCCGGTGGCCTTCACCGTGTCCCCCTCCGTGATGTGCTCGTACGCACCGAGGACCACCGCGCCGACGGAGTCGCGCTCGAGGTTGAGCGCCAGGCCGAACGTGTTGCCCGGAAACTCGAGCATCTCGCCCTGCATGGCTTCGGACAAGCCGTGCACGCGACAGATGCCGTCGGTGACCGAGACCACCGTGCCCTGCGTGCGGACCTGCGCGGTCGTGTCGAGGTTCTGGATGCGCGAGCGGATCAGCTCGCTGATCTCGGAGGGATTCAGTTGCATGTTTTCTCCTCGTCCGAAAGTGAAAACCTACTTTCGGCCGGATTGGTCTTCCCAAAAATCGCGGGCAGAGCCCGACGATTTTTGGCTGTAAGTACTACGCTCTCAGTTCCGTAGCCATCGCGGCCAGCTTCGCCTGCACGGACGCGTCGAGCACCGTGTCGCCCACGGTCACGCGCGCGCCGCCGATGAGCGCCGGATTCACGCGCACCGCAGCCTCGATGCGCTTGCCGAAGCGACGCGCGAGCGCACTCGTGATGTCCGCCAGCTGCGCGTCCGACAGCGGGAACGCCGTCTCGATCTCGGCCTGCGCGGTTCCTTCCGCGCCGTCCTTCAGCGTCTCGAACACGTCGGCGATCTGCGGCATGAGCCCGATGCGGTCCGCCTGCACGAGCACACGCACGTAGCTGCGGGCATCCTCGGTGAACCGGTCGCCGGCGATCGAGAGCAGGAGCGACTCCTTTGCGGTGGCGTCGAGCTTCGGATTGTCCAGCGCTTCCGCCACGCGCGGATCGCGGACGATGGCGGCAGCCAGCTGCAGCATCTGCGACCACGCCGGCAGCGCGTTCTGCTCGCGCGCCAGCGAGAAGGCCGCTTCAGCGTAGGGCCGCGCGACGGTGATCGTTTCGGCCATGGCGCTTACAGCCCGCCGCGGATCGATGCCAGCAGGTCGGCGTGCGCGTTCGCATCGACTTCGCGCTGCAGGATCTTGGAGGCACCGGCCACCGCGAGATCGGCCACCTGGTTGCGCAGGTGCTCCTTCGCACGCGTGATCTCCTGCTGGAGCTCGGCCTGTGCCGACGCGAGGATGCGGTCCTTCTCGGCCTGCGCTTCGCCGCGCGCGGCCTCGATCGTCTCGGCGCGAAACTTCTCGCCGGTGGCGACGATCTCGGCGGCCTTCTGCTTGGCCTCGTTCATCATGGCCTCGATGCGCGTCTGCGCGCTGGCGAGGCTCTGGCGGCCTTGCTCGCCGGCCTGGAGGCCCTCCGCGATCTGCCGCTGGCGCGTATCGATCGCGCGCGTGAGCGGCGGCCAGATGAACTTCCAGCAGAACGCGATGAAGAGCAGGAAAGCCACCGCCTGCATCAGCAGCGTTAGGTTCATGTTCATGGTCGTGTGTCTCTCAGATCCTTAACGACGCTGGATCCACGCCTTCGCGGGAATCACGTCGGCTGCGCCGGTGTCCCTTTCGCAGGGACGCGCTTTCGGCGCGATGCGCCGAAGTCACTTCAGGCCGGCCGGGATCAGCGGGTTGCCGAACGCGAACAGCATCGCGATGCCGAGGCCGATGATGAAGGACGCGTCGATCAGGCCGAGCAGCAGGAACACCTTGGCCTGCAGCTGCGGGATCAGCTCCGGCTGGCGGGCGGCGCCTTCGAGGAAGCGCGAGCACATGATGCCCACGCCCACGCACGCGCCGAGCGCGCCGAGGCCGATCATGAGGCCGATGCCGATGCCCGTGTAGGCCTGGATCATCGCGACGAATTGCATCTTGTCCATGGTGTTCCTTTCTTGGATTTGATCAGGAGCGGGTGTTGAAGCGAATGCAGGTTCAGTGGTGCTCGTGCGCCATCGCGATGTACACGACGGTCAGCATCATGAAGATGTAGGCCTGGAGGACGACGATCAGGATGTGGAAGATCGCCCAGCCGAGATTGAGCAGCACGGCGACCGGCGTCCAGCCGATTGCCGCGGACGCGAGCATGGCGATGAGCAGGAAGATGATCTCGCCCGCGTACATGTTGCCGTACAGGCGCAGCGAGTGCGACAGCGGCTTGGAGATGTACTCGACGGCGTTGAACAGCAGGTTGAACGGCCAGAGCAGCGGATTGCCGCCGAAGGGCGAGGCGAAGAGCTCGTGGATCCAGCCGCCGAATCCCTTCACCTTGATCGAGTAGTAGATCATCATCGCGAACACCGACAGCGCGAGCGCGAACGTGGTGTTCACGTCGGCCGTGGGCACGAAGCGGAAGTGCTCGAAGCCGAGCGCGTGCAGCCCGTTCGACACGATGTCGACCGGCAGGAAGTCCATCGCGTTGAGCAGGACCACCAGCACGCCGGTCGTGAGCGCGATCGGCGCGACCACCGGGCTCGGCCCGTTGTAAATGCCCTTCACCTGGTCGTTGATGAAGTCCAGCATGAGCTCGACGAACGCCTGCGTGCGGCTGGGCACTCCGGAGCTCACCTTGCGGGTCACCCAGTACAGGAAGCCGAACGCGAGCACGCCGACGAAGATCGTCGTGATCATCGTGTCGGCGTTGATGGTCCAGAAGCCGCCTTCCGCCTTGACGGGATGCGCCAGGAAGGTCAGATGGTGGGTGATGTACTCGGTCGGAGAGAGTTCTTCGGCAGCCATCGGAGAGTGATCAGTCGCGGACGAACAACGCCACACTGGACAGCAAAACGGTGATCACGAACGCGGCGAGGAACGCTGGCAGGACGACATCTCGGTACGTCGCCAGCACGAACCACAGCTGCGCAAGGATCACCAGGATCTTGCTTCCTTCCGCGCGGAACAGCGTCGTCATCGTGCGCGCTGCCGTGACCGGCTTGCGCGCGAGGACGAGCACCGCGTAGACGACGCCGGCCGTGATGTTGACCAGCCCGCCCAGGAGCGCGGACAGCGCACCGTGACCGCCGGCCCACAGGCCCGCCACGACGGCGAGCCCGATGGTCACGAGCGCCTGCCACTTGAGGACCGCGACGTACGGCTTTCTCGAAAGCGGCGGCTGCACGCCCGTGGGGCCGCGCGTTTTGGTCAGGATGCCGACCCGCGCGAGGAACGAAGCAAACCTGTCGATTTTAACTTGTTTTGCGCTCGCCCCGCAAATCCCTGTTGCGGCGCAGCAGTGACAAGCTCACCCGCCCGACAGGGCCGCGACGATCATCACCTCGCTGCCCGACGGGATGAACGCCGCCAGGTCACGCACGAGGCGTCCGCCGACGAACAGCTTGATGTGCCGGCGCACGGCGCCCTGCTCGTCGATGATCCGAAAGCGGATGCCCGGGTAGGCGAGGTCGAGCGCGGCCAGCACGCCGCGCAGCGCGGGTGGGTGCTCGGGTGCGAGCACCGGCACTGCGACGTCCACCACCGGTGCGCCCGTGTACGAGCGCAAGGGCGATGCGATGCGCACCCGCACGACCGCTGCGGCTTCGGGCGAGAGCTGGGCGGGCATCGTGGGCTGATGGAATGGCGAGCGGCGCGCGTGAGCATGCGACGATTCGGCGCTCGGTTCAGTTCCGTCGCGTCAGGCTGCTTCGAGCGCGTAGATGTGCGGCAGGTGCCGCGCGAGGCAGCGGAACGTGCGGCCTTCGTCGCGGCTGCCGTAGATCTCGCCGGAGGTGGTGCCGAAGTAGATGCCGGTCGGATCGCGGCCATCGGCGGTCATCGCCTGGCGCTTCACGGTCCACCACGCCTGCGCCTTCGGCAGGCCCTGGTCCTGGCGCTTCCAGCTTTGTCCTGCGTCGCGCGTGCGGTAGACCGCGGGGCGGCCACCAGGCGAAGTCCGCGGCCATACCGACGTGCCATCCATGGGAAACACCCACGCGGTATCAGGGTCGCGCGGATGCACCACCATGGGAAAGCCGATCGAGCCCGCAGCCTTCGGCATGGTCGCACCGATGTCCTGCCATGCCTCGTGCGGACGGTCGATCCGGTAGATGCCGCAGTGATTCTGCTGGTACAGCCGATCGGGACGCCCGCCCGCGAAGCGCACGCAGTGCGGATCGTGGCCATAGGCGGGATCGGGGTCGGGCAGGAAGTCGGCGCGCACGCCTTTGTTGAGCGGACGCCAGTCGCTGCCCTGGTCGGTGGACTCGAACACGCCGCCGCCCGACATGCCGATATACATGTGACGTGCGTCGCGCGGGTCGATGAGGATGGAGTGCAGCTTGGCGCCATCCGGCGTGCCGTCCTGGTCGCCCCCGCACCATGCCTTGCGCTGCGGATGCTGGTTGAACCCGTTCACCCCCTCCCACGTCGCGCCTGCGTCGGCGCTGCGAAAAAGCCCCTGCGGCGAAGTGCCGGCATACCAGACGCCCGGTTCGCTCGCGTGTCCGGGGGTGAGCCAGAACGTGTGGTCGACGACGCGACCGCTCCCTTCCGCGAACGCCGGTGGGCGCGTCGCCTCCTTCCACGTGCGCCCGCTGTCGGTCGACCGGAACACGGTGGGACCCAGATGACCGGTGCGCGCCGCAGCGAGCAGCGTGCGTCCGTCGCGCGGGTCGAGCACCGCGTGATGCACGATGTGTCCGAGGAATTGCGGTCCGGCAAGCCGCCAGGCGTTGCGCGCCGGATCGCTGGCGATCGTCCACAATCCCTTGCGCGTGGCGACGAGCAAGCGCACGCGCTTGCTCGCCGCCGGTCGCGCGGCGGCGCTGGTCGAGCGGGGCATGGAGTTCCTCCTGGAGCGCGATGCGGGCTTCTTGAAAGGACCGCGGGCGCGAAGGGTGCAACGCTACGCCGGGCGCTCGCGCGGGGCAAGACGCCCGCGGCCGCTTGGGCCGCTGAAGCGGATGCCGCATACTCTCTTTTTTGCGCATTGCCCGGAGGAAGACATGACGATCAAGGTTGGTGACCGGCTGCCCGCGGGAACCCTGCAGGAATTCCACGAGGTCGAGAAGGACGGCTGCTCGATCGGTCCGAATGCGGTCAAGATCGAGGAGCTGACGCGCGGCAAGAAGGTCGTGATCTTCGGCTTGCCCGGCGCGTTCACGCCGACCTGCTCCGCCAAGCACGTGCCCGGCTATCTCGCGAGCTTCGACAAGCTCAAGTCGAAAGGCGTCGACGAGATCGTGTGCATCTCGGCGAACGATGCGTTCGTGATGGGCGCGTGGGCGCGCGACCAGAAGACCGACGGCAAGGTGCGCATGCTCGCCGACGGCAGCGCCGACTATTGCAAGGCGCTCGGCCTCACGATGGACCTCAATGCGCGCGGCATGGGCATGCGCTGCGCGCGCTTCTCGATGCTCGTCGAGGACGGCGTCGTGAAGACGCTCAACATCGAAGCGCCCGGCAAGTTCGAAGTCTCCAACGCCGAGACGATGCTGACGCAGCTCGGCTAGCGCGCGCCGGACGGCACGCCGACGCGCGTGACGATGCCGTCCAGCTCCTCGAGGCTCGCGTAGCGGATGACGATGCGGCCGGCGCCCTTGCGGCCCGGCTCGATGCGCACGCTGGCGCCGAGGCGTTCGGCGAGATCGGTCTCCAGCCGCGCCGTGTCCGCGTCGTTGCCGGCGCGCGTGCCGGATGCAGCGGTGCGCTTGGGCGGGTTCTGCAGCTGGTGCACCAGCCGCTCGGTGTCGCGCACCGACAGTCCGCCCTCGACCACGCGCGCTGCCGCCCCGCCCTGCTGCGCCACCGGAAGGCCGAGCAGCGCGCGCGCATGACCCATCTCGAGGGCGCCGTCGTAAAGGTAGTCCTGCACGGGCTTGGCGAGCGTGGTGAGGCGCAGCAGATTGGTGACCCCGCTGCGTGAGCGTCCCACCGCCTTTGCCACCGCGTCGTGCGTGAGGCCGAACTCGTCGATGAGCCGCTGCAATCCCTGCGCTTCCTCGAGCGGATTGAGATCCTCGCGCTGGATGTTCTCGATGAGCGACAGCGCGAGCGCCGACTGATCGGGAATGCTCTTCACGAGCGTGGGCACTTCGCGCAGGCCCGCCTGCTGTGCGGCGCGCCAGCGGCGCTCGCCGGCGATGATCTCGAAGTGGCCGCCGTCGACGGGCCGCACGAGGATCGGCTGCATCACGCCCTGCTCGCGGATGGAATCGGCGAGCTCCGCGAGCGAAGCTGCATCCATGCGCGTGCGCGGCTGGTACTTGCCCGGCCGCAGGCGGTCGATCGCGAGCACCTGCAGCGCATCCTGCGTGGGCGTGGAGTCGTGCGTGCCCGAGAGCAAGGCGTCGAGCCCGCGCCCGAGGCCTTTGGGCCGGATCATGTCGTCTCCTGCGCCACGTCGTGCTGCGGAGCTTCGCGTGCTTCCATGCGCCGCAACATCTCGCCGGCCAGCGCGAGGTACGCCTGCGCGCCCTTCGAGCTGATCTCGAGCTTGAGCGCCGGAACGCCATGCGACGGCGCTTCGGCGAGACGGATGTTGCGCGGGATCACGGTGCGATACACCTTCTCGCCGAAGTGCTTCTCGAGCTCCGCGGCGACGTTCTGTGCGAGCGTGTTGCGCGGGTCGTACATCGTGCGCAGCAGCCCTTCGATCTCGAGGTTGGGATTGAGGTGAGCGCGCACCTTGCGCACGGTCTGCACGAGGTCGGACAGGCCTTCCAGGGCGTAGTACTCGCACTGCATCGGAATCAGCACGGCGTCGGCCGCGCACAACCCGTTGAGCGTGAGCAGCGACAGCGAGGGCGGACAATCGAGCAGGATGAAATCGTAGTCGCCGGCGACTTCGTCGATCGCCGATTTCATCTGCCGCAGCGCCTCGGCAAGCGCATCCTTGAGGCGCGTCTCCCGCTCTGGCAAGTCCACGAGCTCGACCTCGGCACCGGCGAGATCGCGATTGGCCGGAACGAGATCGAAGCCTCCCGTCGGCGAGGCGATGCGCACATCGGCGATGCGGCGCTCGCCGAGCAGCACCTGGTAGACCGTGTGCGCGAGGGCGCGCTTGTCCACGCCCGCGCCGGTGGTGGCATTGCCCTGCGGATCGAGGTCCACCACCAGCACGCGGCGCTTCATCGCGACGAGGCTCGCCGCAAGGTTGACGGCCGTGGTGGTCTTGCCGACGCCACCCTTCTGGTTCGCGACGGCAAGGATGCGCGTCAA
>Ga0308173_10002184_pt1 | contig 10295 bp, 9 predicted proteins | sample PhyPR1_FD_203716 | JGI IMG/M metagenome (GOLD analysis project Ga0308173, IMG submission 203716) | Soil microbial communities from UC Gill Tract Community Farm, Albany, California, United States - DLSLS.P.R1 | ecosystem: Environmental > Terrestrial > Soil > Agricultural land | place: USA... | reverse complement strand
CGCGACGGGCGGTTCCTCTACGTCTCCGACCGGGGCGCCGGCAAGGTGAGCGTGTTCTCCCTGGCCCGGCACCGGGTCGTGGACACCTGGTCGGTCCCGGGCGGCGGCAGCCCGGACATGGGCGGGCTCTCGGCGGATGGCCGGACGCTGTGGCTCTCCGGCCGCTACGACGGCGAGGTGTACGGCTGGAGCACCCGGACCGGCAGGCTGGTCGCCCGGATCCACGTCGGCGGCAACCCGCACGGCCTGCTGGTGTGGCCCCAGCCGGGCCGCTACTCCCTGGGCCACACGGCGAACCTCCGGTGACGCCGCCCCGACGCTGGCGCGCCGGCCGCCGGGCCGCCGCCGCGGCCGTCGTCGCCGTGCTGCTGGCCCCGGCCGGGTGCTCCGGCCACGACTCCCCGGCCCCGGACGCCTCGGCCGCGGGACGCCGTACGCCGGGCACTCCACGGAGCCCCGGCGCAGCCCCGGGAGCGGCCTCGGCGAGCCCCACGGGCCACACGGGCCCCGCCGCACCCCGGCGGCTGGTGGTCACGACGCAGCCGTGGCGGCTGCCGTTCCCGGTGGCCCGGGAGGCGGTGGTGGCCCAGCACGGGGCGCTGGTCGTCGTCGGGGGCCTGGTCGCCGGCGACGCGTCGACCGACCGGTCGTTCACCCTGGACCCGGCGACGGGACGCACGCACCCGGCACCGCCCCTGGCCGTCCCCGTGCACGACACCGCGGGGGTGCCGCTCGGAGGCCGGGTGCTCGTGCTCGGCGGCGGCAACGCCACCGAGCAGGACGTCGTCCAGGCCCGCGCGGCGGGCCCGTGGTCGAGCGTCGGCCACCTGCCGCAGCCCCGCTCGGACCTCTCCGCGGTCGTGCTCGGCCGCCGCGCCCTGGTGCTGGGCGGGTACGACGCCACCTCGGTCGCGGTCCCCTCCGTCCTCGCCAGCACCGACGGCGTGCGCTGGCGGAGCGTCGGCACCCTGCCGGTGCCGGTGCGCTACGGGGCCGGCGCGGTGCTCGGGCACGCGGTGTGGCTCTTCGGCGGGGAGCGGGGCGGGGTGCAGCAGCGGACCGTGCAGCGGGTCGACGCCTCCGGCCGCGCCCGCGTGGTCGCCCGGCTCCCGCGCCCGCTGGGCCACGCGAGCGCCCTCGTGCTCGGCGGTCGGATCCTGCTCGCCGGTGGCCGGACCTCCGCGACGTCGCTCACCGACCGGCTGTGGTGGTTCGACCCCGCGTCGCGGTCCTTCGCGCCCGCGGGCCGGTTGCCCCGTCCGCTCGCCGACGCCGCGGTGGTCTCCGACGGCGACACGGGCTACCTCGTCGGCGGCGAGTCGCCGGCCGTCACCGACCGGGTCGTCCGGCTCCGGCTGCGCTGACGCCGCGGGGTCGGGTCAGACCCCGATCGGGTGCCAGACGGTCTTGGTCTCCAGGAACGCGGTCATCGCGGCGAGGCCTGGGTCGGCGGTCCAGTCCGGCTCGGCGGCCGGGGCCCGGCGCACCCGCTTGAGGTTCTCGGCGGCGGCGACCTCCAGCTCGGTGGCGAGCGCCGCCAGGGCGGCGTCGCCGGCGAGGCCGACGAGCTCGAGGGCGTTGACGTCCATGTGCGAGGCCAGCCACGGCGCGATCGTCGCGGCCGACCCGGTGAGGATGTTGACCACGCCGCCCGGCACGTCGGAGGTCGCGAGCACCTCGGCGAAGGTCACCGCCGGCAGCGGCCGGTCGTACGACGACACCACGACGGCGGTGTTGCCGGTGACGACCACCGGGGCGACCGCGCTGACGAGTCCGAGCAGCGACGACGCCTGCGGTGCGAGCACCGCGACCACGCCGGTCGGCTCGGGCGTGGACAGGTTGAAGAACGGCCCGGCCACCGGGTTCGCGTTGCCGGTGACCTGGGTGATCTTGTCGGCCCACCCGGCGTACCAGACCAGCCGGTCGACCGCCTCGTCGACGACCCGCGCGGCCCGGGACTCGTTGAGCCCCTCCGCCTGGCGGACGGCCTCGACGAACTGGGGCCGCCGGTCCTCCATGACCTCGGCGACGCGGTAGAGCACCTGCGCGCGGTTGTACGCCGTCCTCGTCGACCAGCCGCCGAAGGCCTTGCGGGCCGCGACGACGGCGTCCCGGGCGTCCTTGCGCGAGGCGAGCGCGGCGTTGGCCACGAACCTCCCCCTGGCGTCGTTGACCGCGTAGGAGTAGCCGGACTCCGAGCGCGGGAACGCCCCGCCGATGTAGAGCTTGGACGTCTTCCTCACGTCGATGCGGCTCATGCCTGGGTTCCCTTCAGGTAGGCCTCGAGGCCGTGGCGTCCGCCCTCGCGGCCGTAGCCGGACTCCTGGTAGCCGCCGAACGGGCTGGTCGGGTCGAACTTGTTGAACGTGTTGGCCCACACCACGCCCGCGCGCAGCCGGTTCGCCATGTGCAGGATCAGCGAGCCCTTGTCGGTCCACACGCCCGCGGAGAGGCCGTACGGCGTGTTGTTGGCCTTCTCGACCGCCTCGGCGGGCGTGCGGAACGTCAGCACCGACAGGACCGGGCCGAAGACCTCCTCGCGGGCGATCCGGTGGGCCTGGGTGACGCCGGTGAAGAGGGTCGGGGGGAACCAGTAGCCGGTCGCCGGGAGCTCGCACGGCGGGGCCCACCGCTCACCCGCGCCCGACACCTCGCGCTCCCCGATCTCGGACAGCTCGCGGATCTTCGCGAGCTGCTCGGCCGAGTTGATCGCGCCGATGTCGGTGTTCTTGTCCAGCGGGTCGCCGAGGCGCAGCGTGGACATCCGGCGCTTGAGGCGCTCGAGCACCTCGTCGGCCACGGACTCCTGCACGAGCAGCCGCGAGCCCGCGCAGCACACGTGGCCCTGGTTGAAGAAGATGCCGTTGACGATGCCCTCGACCGCCTGGTCCACCGGGGCGTCGTCGAAGACGATGTTCGCCGCCTTGCCGCCCAGCTCGAGGGTCACCTTCTTGGTCGTGCCCGCGACCTGCCGGGCGATCGCGCGGCCGACGTCGGTGGACCCGGTGAAGGCGACCTTGTCGATGCCGGGGTGGGCGACCAGGGCCCGGCCGGTGTCGCCGGCGCCCGTGATGATGTTGACGACGCCGGGGGGGAGGTCGGCCTGCTGGCAGATCTCGGCGAAGAGCAGGGCGGTCAGCGGCGTGGTCTCGGCCGGCTTCAGCACGACCGTGTTGCCGCAGGCCAGCGCCGGGGCGATCTTCCAGGCCAGCATCAGCAGCGGGAAGTTCCACGGGATCACCTGGCCGGCCACGCCGAGCGGCGTGCTGCCGTAGCCGGAGTATTCAAGCTTGTCGGCCCAGCCGGCGTAGTAGAAGAAGTGCGCGGCGACGGTCGGGACGTCGACGTCGCGCGACTCCCGGATCGGCTTGCCGTTGTCGATCGACTCCAGCACGGCGAGCTCGCGGCCGCGCTCCTGGATGATCCGGGCGATCCGGTAGAGGTACTTCGCCCGCTCCCGGCCCGGCATCGGGCCCCAGACGCGGTCGTGGGCCCGGCGGGCGGCCTTGACGGCCCGGTCCACGTCGGCGTCGTTCGCCTCGGCGACCTCGGAGAGGACCTCCTCGGTGGCGGGGTTGACGGTCTTGAAGGAGGTACCGCGGCCGTCGACGAACTCGCCGTCGATGAACAGGCCGTACGACGCCTTGATGTCCACGACGGCGCGTGACTCGGGCGCCGGTGCGTACTCGAAGGCCCGGGAGGTGGGGGTCGGTGTCATGGGCGATCAGTCCAGGGTGAAGTAGTCGGGACCGGAGTAGCGCCCGGTCGTCATCTTGGTGCGCTGCATCAGCAGGTCGTTGAGCAGCGTGGAGGCGCCGAAGCGGAACCAGTCCGGGTCGAGCCAGTCCTGGCCGGCGACCTCGTTGACCATCACGAGGTACTTGATGGCGTCCTTGGTGCTACGGATGCCGCCGGCGGGCTTCACGCCGACCATCTGGCCGGTCGCGTCGCGGAAGTCGCGGACCGCCTCGAGCATCACGAGGGTGACCGGCAGGGTCGCAGCCGGCTGCACCTTGCCCGTGGAGGTCTTGATGAAGTGGCCGCCGGCCATCATCGCCAGCCAGCTGGCGCGCCGGACGTTGTCGTAGGTCTGCAGCTCCCCGGTCTCGAAGATCACCTTGAGGTGGGCGTCGGTGCCGTCGGGGCGCCGGCAGGCCTCGCGGACGGCGACGATCTCGTCGTGGACGTCGAGGTAGCGCCCGGAGAGGAACGCGCCGCGGTCGATGACCATGTCGATCTCGTCCGCGCCGGCCTCGACGGCGTCGCGGACGTCGGCCAGCTTGACGCCGAGGGACGCGCGGCCGCTCGGGAACGCCGTGGCCACCGCGGCCACGTGCACGCCGCTGTCGCCGAGGACCTCCCGCGCGGTCGCCACCAGGTCTCCGTAGACGCAGACCGCCGCGGTCATCGGGCAGCTCGGGTCGGCCGGGTCGGGGTGCATCGCCTTGGCGGCGAGGGCGCGGACCTTGCCGTGCGTGTCCTGGCCCTCCAGCGTGGTCAGGTCCACCATCCGGATGGCGAGGTCGATCGCGAAGGCCTTGGCGGTGGTCTTGATCGAGCGGGTGCCGAGGGTGGCGGCGCGGGCCTCGGCCCCCACCTGGTCGACTCCGGGCAGCCCGTGCAGGAAGCGGCGCAGCGACGCGTCGGACCGCGTCACGTCGGCGAAGGCCGCGGCGGCCGCGGCGCCCGACCCCGGACCCGGGGTGGTGGGGAGCGAGGTACTTGTCACCGCCCCAGCATAGGGTTGACGACGGGGCTGGGAGGAATCGCTTCCTCCGGCGCCGCGACGGCGCCGCGGCGGCGCCGCGGCGGCGCCCGTGATGACGGCGTGATGACAACGAGACGACGAGGACGGTGCGCCATGGGCGAGGAACCGGTCGAGCGGTTCCGGCCGACGGGTGGGCTGCTCACCGGGGTGCTGGCGCTGGGCGTGGTCGCCGCGGTCGTCGTGGTCGGGGTGGCCAACCTCTCCCGCGGCTTCCCCCTCCCGTTCGTGACGGCCGCGCTCGTCCTGGGCGTGCTGGCCTGGGCCGCGATGCTCCGTCCCCGGGTCTGGGCCACCGCCGACGAGCTGGTGCTGCGCAACATGCTGAGCACCGCGGTGATCCCGCTGGCCGCGGTCGAGGGGGTCGTGGTGCGCCAGGTCATGGCGGTGCGGGCGGGCGACCGGCGCTACGTCTCGCCGGCGATCGGCAAGCCCCGGGGCAGGTCCTCGGGATGGGGCCGCCGGGAGGCCGCCGTCACGCCGTTCGGCTCGCCCCGCGGCCCGCGCCACGAGCTGCCCACCGGCGGCCACGTCGGCGACCAGCAGCGGGAGCCGCCGTACGCCGACTTCGTCGCGGACCGGATCCGCCACCTGGCCACGAGCGCCCGCGAGCGGCGCGGCATCGCGGAGCGGTCCCCGGAGCAGCGGGCGCTGGCCGCCGACGTCCGGCTCACCCGGGCCTGGCCCGAGATCACGGCCCTGGCCCTCGCCTGCCTGCTCTTCCTCGCCTCGCTGGTGACCTGAGCCGGCCGCCCGGCCGCCCGGCCGGTCCCGGTCGGTCCCGGTCGTGGGTGACCCTCAGATGCCGGCGGCGGCCTTGATGTCGCCGCGCAGGGCGTCGAGCCGGCCCGCGGCCGCGATCCGGGCCGCCTCGACGCCGTCCTCGGGGTGCACCGGGACGACCACCTCGAGGTAGCACTTCAGCTTCGGCTCGGTGCCGCTCGGGCGCACGACCACCCGGGCGCCCTCGGCCAGCCGGTAGCGCAGGCCCTCCGTCGGCAGCAGCCCGCCCCCGCCGAGGGCGAGGTCGTCGACCGCCTCGACGGCCAGCCCGCCGAGCTCGGCGGGCGGCGTCGCCCGCAGCCGCTCGAGGGCGGCCCCGATCTCGGCGAGGTCGCCGACCCGCACCGACAGCTGGTCGGTGGCGTGCAGCCCGAACTCCGCGGCGAGATCGTCGAGCAGGTCGGTGAGACCGCGGCCGGCGGCCTTCGCCTCCGCCGCGATCTCGCACAGCAGCAGCAGCGCCGAGACGCCGTCCTTGTCCCGCACGTGCTCGGGGTCGACGCAGTAGCCGAGGGCCTCCTCGTAGCCGAACGCGAGACCCTCGACCCGGCCGATCCACTTGAACCCGGTGAGGGTCTCGGCGTACGGCTGCCCGGCGGCGGCCGCCATCGCGCGCAGCAGCGAGGAGGACACGATCGAGGTCGCGTAGGTGCCGTGCCTGCCCGTGCGCAGCAGGTGCGCGGCCAGCAGCGCGCCGACCTCGTCGCCGCGCAGCATCCGCCAGCCGTGCGGCCCGGGCACGGCGGCGGCGCAGCGGTCGGCGTCCGGGTCATTCGCGACGACCAGGTCGGCGTCGTGCTCCGCGGCCAGCGCCATCGCGAGGTCCATCGCGCCCGGCTCCTCCGGGTTCGGGAACGACACGGTGGGGAAGTCGGCGTCGGGCTGCTCCTGCGCGGCCACCACCCGCGGCGCGGCGAAGCCGGCGGTCTCGAGCACCTGCACGACCGAGGCCGCGCCGACCCCGTGCAGCGGGGTGTAGACGATGTCGAGGTCGCGCGGGCCGTCGGCGGCGAGGTCGGCCACCGTGTCGAGGTAGCGGTCGACCAGGTGCTCGTCGAGCAGCGTGCCGGCCGTGCCGCGCGGCAGCTCGGCGAGCGGCCCGACGGCCGCGATCCGCGCGGCGATCTCGGCGTCGGCGGGCGGCACGATCTGGCTGCCGTCGCCGAGGTAGACCTTGTAGCCGTTGTCCTGGGGCGGGTTGTGGCTCGCGGTCACCATGATGCCGGCGACGCAGCCGAGCTCGCGGATCGCGAAGGCCAGCAGGGGAGTGGGCAGCGGGCGGGGCAGCACGTAGGCGCGGAACCCGGCTCCGGTCATCACCTCGGCGGTGTCCCGGGCGAAGACGTCGGAGTCGTGCCGGGCGTCGTAGCCGATGACCACGGCGGCCTCGCGGGCGGCGCCGTCGGCCCGCAGGTACGCCGCGAGGCCGGCGGCGGCGCGGAGCACGACGACCCGGTTCATGCGGTTCGGCCCGGCCCCCATCGCGCCGCGCAGGCCGGCGGTCCCGAACTCCAGGGTGCCGGCGAACCGGTCGGCGAGGTCGCTGGGGTCGCCCCCGGCCTCGACGTCCGCGACCACCCGCTGCAGCTCGGCGCGGGTGCGCTCGTCGGGGTCCTCGACGATCCAGGCCCGGGCGCGCTCCAGCAGGCCCGCCACGTCACCGGTCGCGTCAGTCGTCGTCATGGCCGCACGCTAGCGCCTGGGCCCCGGGGCGGTCCGCGCGCCTCGACCCCGGTCAGGTCCGGCCCCGGTCCTCCTTGAGGAAGTCCGGCATGTTCTCGCCGGTGTTGTCGACCACGGCGCCGTCGGGGCGGTTCGCGGGGTCGAGGCGGCGCTCGCGCTCCTGCTCGATCTCCTCGACCTCGTGACCGTCGGGCGGGTTCTCCCGGAAGGCCCGGCCCGGGTCGGAGCCGGGTGCCTGCCTGCCCGCGTCGCGGTCGTCGTCCGTCATGTGGCCTCCTTCGCAGCGTCGCCCCCGGGCCGACCCTGCCACGAAGTCGGCCCGGTTGTCAGGGGCCCCGGCGAACGGAGGTCTGCCCGGCTGACCGGTCCGCGGTCCGCGGGCCGCGTCCGGGCGTCAGGCGTCGATGGAGGACATGTCGCCGTAGCGGGCGCCGGCGACGGCGTCGCGCGGGACGGCGTCCTCGAGCGCGGCGAGGTCGTCGTCGGCGAGCACGACGGAGGCGGCCCCGACGTTCTCCTCGAGGTAGGGGATCCGCTTGGTGCCGGGGATGGGCACCACGCCGAGGCCGTGCCGCTCGCCCTGCGCGAGCACCCAGGCCAGCGCCAGCTGGCCGGGCGTGCAGCCCCTGGCGTCGGCGATCTCCCGGATCTTCGCGACCAGCGCGAGGTTGGCGTCGAGGGCGTCGCCCTGGAAGCGCGGGAAGTACGCCGTCCGGCGCGAGTCGCTCGCCTCGAGGGCGTCCTCGCTGGTGATGGCGCCGGTCAGCAGCCCGCGACCGAGCGGGGAGTAGGGGACCAGGCCGATCCCGAGCTCCTGCAGCGTGGGCAGGACCTCGTCCTCGAGGTCACGGGTGAACAGCGAGTACTCCGTCTGCAGGGCGGTGACCGGGTGGGTGGCGTGGGCGCGACGGATCGTCTCCCGAGACGCCTCGGAGAGCCCGAGGTGGCCGACCTTGCCGGCGGTGACCAGCTCGGCCATGGCACCGACGGTCTCCTCGATCGGGACGGTCCGGTCGACGCGGTGCTGGTAGTAGAGGTCGATGTGGTCGACGCCGAGGCGCTGGAGCGAGGCGTCGCACGCGGCCCGGACGTACTCCGGGCGGCCGTTGATGCCCACCCGGGTGCCGTCGGGCCTGCGCTCGTTGCCGAACTTGGTGGCGAGCTGGACCTCCTCGCGGCGCCCGGCGATCGCCTTGCCGACGAGCTGTTCGTTGGTGAAGGGGCCGTACATGTCGGCGGTGTCGAGGAAGCTCACGCCGAGGTCGAGGGCGCGCTGGATGGTGGCGATCCCGGTCGCCTCGTCGCCGGTGCCGTAGAACTCCGACATGCCCATGCAGCCGAGGCCGAGGGCCGAGACGGTGAGCGGTGAGGTGGTGCCGAGGGTGCGCTGGGGAAGGGTCATGCCCCCAGTCAACGCGGTCGCGCCAGCAGATCAAGGCCTCAGGCGCGGTCGAGGGCCGGTCGCTGGAACTGCGCGGTGGCGTACGGCCCGCCGACGTGCGCGGCCTCCGACGCGTCGTCGGCGGGCGAGGCCGGCACCCGGGCGGCGAACGCCTCCGCGTCGTCCTGCGGCTCGTAGCCGAGCGCCCGGCCCGGGGCGAGGTCCCACCAGCCGCGGGTGTTGGCGGAGACGCCGTACAGCACCGCGAAGCCGGGGGCGGTCGCGGCGAGGGCGGCGTGCACCATCCGCACGCAGTCGTCGTGGGAGAGCCACGTCGACAGGTGCCGGGTGGTCTCGGGCTCGGGGAGGAAGGAGCCGATCCGGCACGAGACGGCGTCGAGGCCGTACCGGTCGGCGTACAGGCTCAGCAGCGCCTCCGCGGCGACCTTGCCGACGCCGTAGAACGTGTCCGGCCGGGGGCGTACGTCGGTCGTGAGCAGCCCGGTGCGCGGGGTGCGGCCGACCGCGTGGTTGGAGCCGGCGTACACCAGGCGGGTGACGTCGTGCTCGACCATCGCGTCGAGCAGCGCGGCGGTGGTCACGACGTGCGAGGTCAGCGACTCCGGCAGGCTGGCCTCGCCGGGGTGGCCGGCGAGGTGGACGACCGCGTCGAGCCGGCCGTCGGCGAACACCGCGGCGACCGCGTCGGGGTCGGCGCAGTCGATGGTGTGCCACGTGCCCTCGTGGCCGTCGGGCGGCGGCACCCGGTCGAGGCCGACGACCTCGTGGCCGCGGTCGGTGAGGCCGGGCAGGAGGACCCGCCCGATGCTGCCGGCGGCGCCGGTGACCAGAACTCTCATCGTGGTGGCTCCTAGATCCGCGGGACGATCTTGCCGAGCAGGTCGCCCATCCGGGAGGCGGCGGTGCGGCCGGCCTCGAGGACCTCCTCGTGGTTGAGGGGCTCACCGCTGATCCCGGCGGCGAGGTTGGTGACCAGGCTGATGCCGAGCACCTCCATGCCGGCCTCGCGGGCGGCGATCGCCTCGAGCGTCGTGCTCATGCCGACGAGGTGCCCGCCGATCGCGCGCACCATGCCGATCTCCGCCGGCGTCTCGTAGTGCGGGCCGGGGAACTGCACGTAGACGCCCTCGTCGAGGCTCGGGTCCACCTCGCGGCACAGGGCACGCAGCCGGCGGGAGTAGAGGTCGGTCAGGTCGACGAAGTTCGCGCCGGTGATCGGGGACCGGCCGGTGAGGTTGATGTGGTCGCTGATCAGCACCGGCGTACCGGGCGTCCAGGTCTCCCGGAGCCCGCCGCAGCCGTTGGTCAGCACCACGGTCGCACAGCCGGCGGCGGCGGCCGTGCGGACGCCGTGCACGACCGTGTCGACGCCCCGGCCCTCGTAGTAGTGGGTGCGGCTGAGGAAGACCAGCAGGTGGCGCTCCCCGGCGCGCACGCTGCGGATCTTCCCGGAGTGCCCGGCGACCGCGGCGGCGGAGAAGCCGGGCAGGTCGGTGGTGGCGATCTCGGCCGTGGCCTCGCCGAGCGCGTCGACGGCCGGCAGCCATCCGGACCCCAGCACCAGCGCGACGTCGTGGCGCTCGACACCGGTCAGCTCGGCGAGGCGGGTGGCGGCCTGCCGGGCCAGTTCCTGCGGGGCCGGCTCGGGCGTGCTGCGCTGTT
>Ga0308173_10002182_pt1 | contig 10302 bp, 11 predicted proteins | sample PhyPR1_FD_203716 | JGI IMG/M metagenome (GOLD analysis project Ga0308173, IMG submission 203716) | Soil microbial communities from UC Gill Tract Community Farm, Albany, California, United States - DLSLS.P.R1 | ecosystem: Environmental > Terrestrial > Soil > Agricultural land | place: USA... | reverse complement strand
GACGAGCCGCCGCCCCCAGAGGGCCAGCCGGCCGGCGACGCGCCTGTCGGCCGCGATCGCCGCCCGCACCTCCCGGACGGCGAAGCCGGCGTGGCCGGTGTCGGCGAGCACCTCGAGGACCAGCGCGCGGTCGGGCTCGGGCAGCAACTCGGCGATCTCGCGGTAGAAGTCGGTGGCCAGCCCGTCGCCGACGTAGGCCTTGACCAGGCCCTCGAGCCACGTGCTGGGGCGGGTGCCCTCGTGGAAGGCGTCCAGCGCGGAGACGAACGGCGCCATCGCACCGGCCGGGTCCACCCCCAGCTCGGTCAGCCGGTCGGTGAGCCGCACGTGGTGCCCGATCTCCGCGGCCGCCATCCGGGCGAGCGCGGCGCGCCCGGCCAGCGTGGGTGCCATCCGGGCGTCCTCGGCGAGGCGGTCGAAGGCGGTCAGTTCCGCGTACGCGAGCACCCCCAGCAGATCGGCGACGGCGGAGCGGTCGACCTCTGACACGCGGATCTCCTGAGGTTGGCGGGGACTCCCCCGGGCTGCCCCGGACGGGTGGTGCCGGGCGCCGTGCTGCGCGGCGCGCAGAGGCTATCCGCTGGTCGCGCTACCATGGGAATCGGCGAGCCGTTCGGTTCGCTGTGTATCTGTGCGCTGACAACCGCTGGACGCCGCCCCTCGGGGCTGGTGATCGAGAGCCCCCCGAGGGCTGTCTCCCGGGCCGAAAACCCTTTTCGACGCCCGGTCTGCTGGCCGCGTCGGCGCTGGAACTGATCCCGCGACAACCGACCCGGGACAGGTCCGACGCGGCAGACGCCGCCGGAGCCGGTCCCCCAGCAGACCAGAGGCGAGAGCACTGACCTCCACCGAGAACACCACCCCGTCCCCCTCCGATCCGGCTGCCCTCGAGCACGCCGAGTCCGGCGCACCCGCCCCCGAGCAGCTCGAGGAGACCGTCGAGGAGCTCGGCGGCGCGCCCGTCGCCGCCGACAGCCCGCTGTTCAGCGACTTCGACGTGCACCCCGACGTCGTCGCGGCGCTGGCCGAGGTGGGCATCCACCGCACGTTCGCCATCCAGGAGCTCACGCTGCCCCTGGCGCTGGCCGGCCACGACCTCATCGGTCAGGCCCGCACCGGCACCGGCAAGACCCTCGGCTTCGGCGTCCCGATGCTGCAGCGCGTGGTCCCGCCCGCCGAGGGTGCCGACGGCGTGCCCCAGGCACTGGTCGTCGTCCCCACCCGTGAGCTGTGCGTGCAGGTCTCGCGCGACCTGGCCGCGGCCGGCGCGAAGCGCGGCATCCGCGTGCAGGCCATCTACGGCGGCCGCGCGTACGAGCCGCAGGTGCAGTCGCTGCAGAACGGCGTCGAGATCGTCGTCGGCACCCCCGGCCGGCTGCTCGACCTGGCGCAGCAGGGTCACCTGATCCTGGGCAAGGTGAAGGTGCTCGTCCTCGACGAGGCCGACGAGATGCTCGACCTGGGCTTCCTGCCCGACATCGAGCGCGTGCTCACCATGGTTCCCGAGAAGCGGCAGACGATGCTCTTCTCGGCGACGATGCCCGGGCCGATCGTGAACCTGGCCCGCCAGTTCATGACCCAGCCGACGCACATCCGGGCCCACGGCAACGACGAGGGTTCGACCGTCCCGCAGACGACCCAGTTCATCTACCGGGCGCACAACCTCGACAAGCCCGAGCTGCTCTCCCGCGTGCTGCAGGCCCGCGACCGTGGCCTGGTGATGGTGTTCTGCCGCACCAAGCGCACCGCGCAGAAGGTGGCCGACGAGCTGGTCGACCGCGGCTTCGCCGCCGCGGCCGTGCACGGCGACCTCGGCCAGGGCGCGCGCGAGCAGGCGCTGCGCGCGTTCCGCAGCGGGAAGGTCGACGTGCTCGTCGCCACCGACGTGGCCGCCCGCGGCATCGACGTCACCGGCGTCAGCCACGTCGTGAACTACCAGTGCCCCGAGGACGAGAAGACCTACGTGCACCGGATCGGCCGCACCGGCCGCGCCGGGCAGACCGGGGTCGCCGTGACCCTCGTCGACTGGGACGACATCCCCCGCTGGCAGCTGATCAACAAGGCGCTCAACCTCGACTTCGCCGAGCCGCCGGAGACCTACTCGACCTCGCCGTGGGTGTACACCGACCTCGACGTGCCCGAGGGCGCCAAGGGCCGGCTGCCGCGCTCGCAGCGCACCCGCGAGGGCCTCGAGGCCGAGACCCTCGAGGACCTCGGCGAGACCGGCAAGCGGCACCGCCCGGCCGAGCGTTCCGGTGGCCGGGGCGACTCGCGTGGTCGCGGCGATTCGCACGGCCCCTCCGCCGGCCGCGACTCCGACGCCGAGAAGACGGCGGGCAGCGGCCGCAGCCGTCCGCGCCGGCGCACCCGCTCCGGCGGTAGCGCGGGCGAGGGCGACACCTCGCCGGGCGCCTCGGCCCCGGCCCAGGGCTCGACCGGTGGGGACGGCGAGGGCAGCAGCAAGCCGCGTCGCCGTCGTCGTCGCGGGGGCGCCAACCGCGGCGGCTCCGAGTCCGCCGCCTGACCTCCGCGGTCGCCGTGCCACGACAGCTGCGCCGTCCGCCCCTGCGGGTCTGGATCTGGGCCGCGGCCACCGTGGCACTGATCGTCGTCGCCGCGCTGCTCTGGCGGGGCTCCGACGCGGCGGCCACCGAGAGCACGACCTCGGCACCGGCCGGCGTCTCCTCTGGGACGCCGGCCGCGGCCGTGTCCGGGGCGTGGGCGGCGCGCGGAAGCGTGCCGGCCGACGTCGTCGCGAACGGCCGGGTGCTGATCGGTACGGCACACGGGGTGCGTGCCCTCGATCCGGCCACCGGCCGCGAGGCGTGGCACTACACGCGCAGCAACGCACGGATGTGCGGCCTGACCGCCACCAACGGCGTCGCCGTCGCCGTCTTCCGGACGGCGGACCGCTGCGACGAGGTGACCGCGCTCGACGCCGCGACCGGCGTGCGGTCGTGGACCCGCAACGTCAACTTCCGGCCCGATACGACCCTCGTCTCGACCGACCGGATCGTGCTGGCGGTCAGCCCGACCGGCCTGGTGACCCTCGACCCGACCGGCGACAACATCCGCTGGCGGTACAAGGCCCCGGCCGGCTGCCGCATCCTCGACGCGAGCGCGGGAAGCTCCGGGGTGGCACTTCTCCAGCGCTGCTCGGCCGCGGCGGTCCAGCTGCGGCTGCTCGACGGGTTCGCCGGGAGCCCCCACTGGAGCCGCGACCTGACCGCGCCCGCGGGCACGTCGTTCCGGCTGCTCGGCGCCGACCAGCTGCTGGGGGTCGCCGAGGGCCACGACGTGCACCTGTTCGCCGGCACCGACGGTACGGATCTCCGGACGCTGGCCGGGGCCGCGTCCGGGCCGGTGCGCGAGCGCGCCGCCGGCCCGACCGCGCTGCTCTGGGCCGGCGGCACCCTCACCGCGCTCGACCACACCAGTGCGGCGACCCGTTGGCAGGTGCCCGCCTCCGGCCTGCCCGCCGCGCCCGGGGTGGCACCGACCGGACCGGCGGCGGGATTCGTGCTCGTCCCCGACGACGCGGGCTTCACCCGCCGCGAGCTGGCGACGGGCAAGGAGCTCGGCCGGTCGGCGGTGGCCGGCGTGCCCGCCGGCGGCGTCGCGGAGAGGGTGGGCCCGACCGTCGTCTACCGGCTGCCCGACCGGGTGCTCGCCTACCGCTGAGTCTCGCGCGCGGGCCGGCGGCGCCCCCCTTTGCGGCGCGATCGGCGGGCCCGGGGTTCACTAGGCCCATGGTCCTGCCCGGCGGCCCCGACTACTCCGTCCCCCTCGCCATCGCACCCGACGACCTGCGCCAGCTCGCCGCCCACGACGCGGCGTCGCGCACCTTCCCCGGGGGCGCCGGCCCGCTCGCGGCACTCGACACCGGCGGCGACGGCGCGAAGGCGACCGTGCTGCTGGTCGCCGGCTACACGGGCAGCAAGGAGGACTTCGCGCCGCTGCTCGCCCCGCTGGCCGAGGCCGGGTTCCGCGCGGTCGCGATCGACCAACGGGGCCAGTACGAGTCCCCCGGACCCGACGACCCGGCGGCGTACGCGATCGACGAGCTGGCCGGCGACGTCCTCGCCGTCGGGCGTCTGCTGCTGGCGGAGTCGACCGGCCCGGTGCATCTGCTCGGCCACAGCTTCGGCGGTCTGGTGACCCGGGCCGCGGTGCTCGCCGAGCCGGCACTGTTCGCGTCGTTCACGCTGCTCGGGTCCGGCCCGTCGCGGCTGACCGGCCGCCGCGCCGACCTGCTCGACCACCTCGGGCCGCTGCTGGACGCCGGCGGTGTGCCGCTCGTGAACGAGACCCTCGAGCAGGTGGCGATGACCGACCCGAAGGCGCAGGCCGTGCCCGCGCCGACGCGCGAGTTCTACACCCGCCGGTTCCTGCGGAACTCCGAGGCCGGGCTGCGGGGCATGGCCGACGCCATGCTGTCGGAGCCCGACCGCGTGGCCGAGCTCGCCGCAACCGGGGTGCCGATCCTGGTGGCCCACGGCGAGGCGGACGACGCGTGGCTGCCGCACGTACAGGCCGACATGGCGCAGCGGCTGGGCGCCCGCCACGAGGTCATCAACAACTCGATCCACTCCCCCGCGGTCGAGAACCCGGCGCGGACGCTGGAGGTGCTGCTCGACTTCTGGGCGGTGGCGGCGGCCGGGGCACCCCGATCATGACGACGCCGGCCTGGACCGCCGAGGAGGACCGGCTCGGCTTCTTCGGTCCGGACAGCGTGACCTGGCGGGTGCACGCGGACCCGACCTTCTCCGTCGGCGGGCTGCGAGCGCTGCTGATGCAGGCCCTTCACCCGGTCGCGATGGACGGCGTCCACCGGTTCTCGGGCGCCTTCCGCGACGACCCGTGGCCGCGGCTGGCCCGCACCGCCGCGTACGTGGACACACTCACCTTCGGGACCCGCACCGAGGCGACCCGCGCGGCGGCCCGGGTGCGCGGACTCCACCGGCGGCTCGGCGGCGTCGAGGAGACGACCGGCCGGTCCTACCGGGTCGACGACGTGGACCTGCTGCTCTGGGTGCACTGCTGCGAGGTGGACTCGCTGCTGTCGGTCGCGCTGCGCGCGGGGGTGCCGCTGACCGACGACGAGGCGGACCGGTACGTCGCGGAGCAGGTCACCGCCGCCGAACTCGTCGGCATCCCGGCCGGTGCGGTGCCGGCGTCGGTCGCCGAACTGGCGGAGTACTTCGGGCGGGTGCGGCCGGACCTGGCCCTGACGCCTGCGGCCCGGAACGCCTACCGGCTGATCCTGCTGCCGCCGATGCCGGCGTGGGTGCGCTATCTGACCCCTGCGCAGCCGGCCTGGGGCGGGTTGGCCGGGCTGGCGGTGGCGTTGCTGCCCCGGTGGGCGCGCCGGATGTACTCGCTCCCGGGGCTCGGGCTCACCGACGCCGCGGCGACGGCGACGTTGCGGACCGTCCGCCGCGGTCTGCTCGCGTTGCCGCTGCGCGCCCGCAGATCGCCGATCGTGCGGGCCGGATTCGAGCGCGTGGCCGAGCCGGCACCGCTGAGCGCCTGAGGCTCAGGCGGGGTTTCCGTCCTCGTCCTCGGGGAGGAAGCTCCACGGCTCCCGCGCCGGGGCCGCGGCCTGCCCGGTCGGGCAGCTGGGCCGGAAGTCGCACCAGCTGCACTGGCGCCCGGGCACCGGCGGGAACGCGGCGTCCACGTCGGCTCCGGCGGCGAGCGCCTCGGTGGCCGTGGTGATGTCGTGCGCGATGTCCTCGGCGCGGCGCACGTGGTTGGCCAGCGAGCGCTCGGTGTGCTCGAAGGCGGCGATGGTGCCCGAGGGCAGGTGGTGCAACTCCACCCGGTTGCAGGGACGGCGCAACGTGCGGCGGACGCCGAGCACGTAGGCGGCCAGCGCGGGTGAGCCGCGGGCCTCGTCGTCGGTGCTCACCGACCGGCCGGTCTTGTAGTCGACGATCACCAGCTCGTTCCCGCGCTGGTCGATCCGGTCGACCCGCCCCGACAACGCCAGCCGCTCGGTGGTGGCGCCGACGGTGCGCTCGGTGCCGACCGGCTCGTCGGCAGGGTCGAGACCCTCGACGTAGTCGGTGATCCAGCCGGCCGCACGGGCGCGCCAGCGCTCGGCCTGCTCGGCATCGCGGAACCCGGTCTGCGACCACCCCGAGTAGAGCAGCTGTCGCGCCGCGGCCGGGGTGCGGCGTTCGATCGGCAGGTCCCACCACGAGCGGAGCGCGGCATGCACCGCCGAGCCGACCGTGTTGTGCGCCCACGGCGGCCCCTTCGGCGGCACCGGGCGCTCGACGTAGGCGAACCGGTAGCGGCGCGGGCAGTCGGCGAAGGTCGCGAGCTTGCTGGGCGTCGCCGAGAAGAGTCGCCGCGGCATGCCGGGCAGGTCGAGCTGCGCGCTCATCGCACTGGCTCCCCGTACGACGTTCCCATGCCGGCCACGGTAACCGCGGCCACCGACAACAACCGATCAGTCCCGGTAGGGCGCGGCGCCGGTGCCGGCCGCCAGGAGGAGCTCGAACTGGTCGGGCGCGGTGAGGCAGGCGCCGATCGTCGTCTCCTTGTTCATGCCGTGGTAGTCACTCGACCCGGTCGTGAACAGTCCGAGGTCGGCCGCCACACCCCGCAGGTGCGCGCGCTCGTCGTCGCGGTGGTCGGGGTGGTCGACCTCGAGGCCGAGCAGCCCCGCCCCGGCCATGGCGGCGATCGCCTCGTCGCCGACGACGCGGCCCCTCTTCGTGGCCAGACCGTGGGCGAACACCGGCACGCCGCCCGCGGCGCGGACCAGCGCGATGCCCTGCAGGACGTCGGTGTCGGCCTTGGCCACGTAGTACGGGCTGGTCGGGTGCAGCAACGTGGCGAAGGCGTGGTCGACCGACTCGACGGCGCCGACGTCGACCAGTGCCCGGGCCACGTGCGGGCGGCCGACCACACCGCCCTCGCGGGCGGCGAGGATCTCCTCCCAGCTCAGCGGGTGTCCGCCGGACACCAGCGCCGCGACGATCCGCTCGGCGCGGCCCACCCGCTCGTCGCGGAGACGGATCCGCTCGGCGGCCAGCCCGCGGTGCGCGGGATCGAAGAGGTAGGCCAGCAGGTGCACGCTCACCGGCCGCCGTCCGTCGGTCGGGAACCAGCGGCAGGACATCTCCATGCCGGGGACCACCGTCAGGCCGGGCGGGCGGGCGGCCTCGGCGAGCCCCCAGCCGGCGGTCGTGTCGTGGTCGGTGAGCGCGACGACGTCGAGCCCGGCCGCCCGCGCCGTGGCCATCAGCGCGGCGGGACTCTCGGTGCCGTCCGAGACCGAGGAGAGGGTGTGCAGGTCGATCCGCATCACCACTGAGCCTGCCGTACGCCGGGGCCGTCCGCCGAGTGGGGGCGGTGTCACCCTGCCGCGGGAGGCAGGCCGGGGATCGGCAGCGTGTCCTGCCGCCCGCTGGCACCCCCGGCGGGCTGGCGCGGCGTACGTCGGCGCTCCTCCGCGGGCTCCTCGTTGCCCTCGTCGTCCCCACCGGCCCCGAAGTCCTTCGCGAACAGCAGCGCGCTGATCTCCTGGTACCGGCGTTCGGCGTCCGGCAGATACGTGAGGTGGCGGAGCGCCTGGTCCTGGCCGGCCGACTCGAAGCGGAACGTGCCGTAGTTGAGCACCTGCCCGAGCAGAGTCTCCTGCCAGGTCAGGTCGGTGATCCGGCGGAGCGGGATCAGGGTCACGGTCCGGACGATGACGCCGGAGGTGAGCAGGATCCGGCGCGTGCTCACGATGAAGTGCCGCATCCACCACTCGGCCACCCGCAGACCGAGGTAGAGGAGCGCCCCGACCATCACGAGCAGGCCGACGGTGCTGGTGAGCCGGTTCGTCGGGTCGAGGACCAGCAGGACGACACCGATCGCGAAGACCGGCAGGAACTTGACCGCCGGCTCGAGCAGGACCGCCCAGTGCCGGCGGGTGATGATCACCGCGCCCTCGTTGGAGAGCAGGTATTTCTGGATGTCCTTGCGGGCCCGGGCCGACCGCGGGGGCCTGGGGGTCGGGACGGTCACGCGCGCCTAGACGAGCGAGCCGACGAACGAGGCCAGCGAGGAGGCCGCATTGCCGAGCGCGTGGCCGGCGTTGCGGACGAGCTGGGCCGAGGCCTCCGGCGCCTGGATGACGTAGAAGACGACGAAGGCGACAACCAGCCAGGTGAGAACCTTCTTGAGGTTCACCGCACCTCCGGGGTGTGTGAGCGGGCGGGCACGGACGATCGTCGTACCCGCGTGGGAAGGCCCGCCGGACGTGCGGCGAACGCGTTCGTCACATGGGTAACACAGTCCCCACAGGTCACCCAGTCGACGCGCCGTCCCCGTAGGAGCCCCTCGGGTTCCGGTTACGACGTCACCCGGCGACGGGGGTAGCTACCGGCCCGGCAGCAGGTGCTCGCTCGGCGGGCCGAGCGGCAGGTCGGGATAGATGCGGTCGCGCAGGTCGAGCAACTCCATCTGCTCGGCGAGCAACCACGCGGCGCTCATCGGCCACATGACCAGCCACAACCAGACGCCGTAGGCCTCGCCGACGAAGGCCGCCCGGTCGTCGGTGGTCGGGACCGCCCACAGCGGGGCGCGCTGCCCGGCCGCCTTGACGTCGACCGACGACTGTCCGGAGATCACGTCGCCGGGGTCGAGGCCCGGCAGCCCCGCGTAGCCGCAGCCGACGCCGGTTCCGGGTTCCTCGGCCACCAGGACGAGCTCGGCCGAACCACCGAGTGGGGCCGGGCCGGCGCAGTCGACGACGATCGCCCGCGCGCCCGGCTCACCGCCCCAGGCCAGCCCGGTGACCGACCATCCGGTGGGCACGGGGTCGGGCACCCAGGCGGGCACGCGGGCGTCGGCGGTGACGGCGGAGATCGCGTCGTGGGCGACCAGGACCGTGTGATGGAGCGGCGTGACCGCCCCGTGGCGGTGGCACCATGCCTGGGCCGCCGAACCGGGGCGCACGACCAACTGCTCACCGCAGCGCGGGCAGACCGGCGACACGCTCATCGGGCAACACCGTCCCGGGACTGCGGGAAATCGTCAAGCTTTGCACGGTCGGGCGCGTGCGCGGAGTGGGTGCGGCGTGGCTGCGGGTGGGGGCTGCGTAGCCTGCCGCGCATGGTTCCGGTCGACCCGGCAGGGGGCGCGTCGGGCGCCCCGTCGCCGCGGGTCGTGCCGTGCGTCGGCGCGGTGGTGCACGATGCGGCCGGCCGGCTGCTGATGATCCGGCGCGGCCACGCCCCGCACGCCGGGCTGTGGTCGCTTCCCGGCGGCCGGATGGAGGCCGGGGAGACCGCGGAGCAGGCGATCGAGCGGGAGGTGCGCGAGGAGACCGGGCTCGAGGTGCGGGCGGGGGTGCCGGTCGGGCGGGTGCTGATCCCCGCCGGCGACGTCGTGTTCGACGTGGTCGACCTGGCCTGCACCCTCGCCCGGCCCGGCGAGGACCCGGTCGCGGGCGACGACGCGGCGGACGTCGTGTTCGCCGACGCCGCCACCCTCGACCGGCTGCCCTGCACGCCGCGGCTCGTCGAGACCCTCCGGGGGTGGGGCGTCCTTCCCGGGTGACCCGAGGCGGGTACGCCCGCTGCCGGCTCGGCTCCGCCGGCCACGATCAGCGCGGGATGGGCTCCGGGCGGCCGGGCTGCTCGCCGCCGCGCGCCTCGCCGTAGGAGCGCTTGGGCACCATGACCTTGCGCCGGAAGATGCAGACGATCGTGCCGTCCTGCTTGTAGCCGATCGTCTCGACGTGCACGATCCCGCGGTCGTCCTTCGACTTGGACTCCGTCTTGTCGAGCACCGTCGTCTCGCCGTAGATCGTGTCGCCGTGGAACGTCGGCGCGACGTGCCGCAGCGACTCGATCTCCAGGTTGGCGATCGCCTTGCCCGAGACGTCGGGAACGCTCATGCCGAGCAGCAGGGAGTAGATGTAGTTGCCGACGACCACGTTCTTGCCGAAGTCGGTGGTCTCCGCCGCGTAGTGGGTGTCCAGGTGCAGCGGGTGGTGATTCATCGTGATCAGGCAGAACAGGTGGTCGTCGTACTCGGTGACGGTCTTGCCGGGCCAGTGCTTGTAGACGGCCCCGACCTCGAACTCCTCGTAGTACCGACCGAACTGCATCTGCTCGCTCCCGACGTGGACGCATGAGCGGGGCACGCGACGCTCCGCGACGGCCGGCCCACCGGCGCTGCGGTCGGCCGACTGCCCACCACGAAGCGCCGGTGACCCGCCTGGACGGGTGTTGATCTTACGGCTGACTCCCGGAGGCGCATGCCGAGGCGATCCGGCGGGCGGTCCGGGCGGGGGGC
>Ga0308173_10002181_pt1 | contig 10303 bp, 11 predicted proteins | sample PhyPR1_FD_203716 | JGI IMG/M metagenome (GOLD analysis project Ga0308173, IMG submission 203716) | Soil microbial communities from UC Gill Tract Community Farm, Albany, California, United States - DLSLS.P.R1 | ecosystem: Environmental > Terrestrial > Soil > Agricultural land | place: USA... | reverse complement strand
AGTGGGCCACCTCGGAGAAGGGCGGCAAGAAGGGCTCGGCGATGCTCGGCGACGAGATGATCGACGAGGCCAGCCGCAAGATGGCCCTGGTCATCGCCGGCAAGGGGCGGGCGGCCGGCATGGAGCGGACGTCGTCCTTCACGCCGCCCGAGGAGTGACCTCCCGCTGAACGCACGCGGCGCCCACCCGGAGCTTCCGGGTGGGCGCCGCGGCCGTTCCGGCTCAGAACGTGCCGGTCGAGTTCGCGATCGACGCGACGAAGGCGATCCAGACGACGATCACCAGCACGAACAGCGCGGTGACGATGGCGCCGACGATGATGCCGGCCAGCGCCATGCCGTCGCCGTCCTCACCGGTCCGCCGGATCTGCTTGCGGGCGAGGACCCCGAGCACGAGGCCGGCCGGCGCGAACACGAACGCGAAGACCAGCGACAGGATCGCCAGCACGTTGGTGGGGCGCGGCCCGTACATCGGCGGGCCGTAGCCGGGCGGGTAGCCGGGGGCGTAGCCGGGCGGGGGGCCGTATCCCGGGGGTGGTCCGTAGCCGGGTGGGGGGCCGTACCCCGGCGGGGGGCCGTAGCCGGGACCGTGGCCGGGCGGCGGCGGGTCTCCCCGGTAGAGGTTCTCGTCGCTGCTGCTCATGTGAGGTACTCCACCATGGCCACCTTCGGCGAGGCAGGCGGCACGCGGTCCCTCATACTCACGGGTAACACGGACACCGGAGTCCCCGGAGGAGCGACGCGATGACCCGCCTGGCACAGACCGCCGACCTGACCGACATCCAGCAGGAGATCCTGTCGACGGTCAGGAGCTTCGTCGACCGGGAGATCATCCCGAACGCGCAGGAGCTCGAGCACGGCGACATCTACCCGCAGAAGATCGTCGACGGGCTCAAGGAACTCGGCATCTTCGGGCTGATGATCCCCGAGGAGTACGGCGGCCTCGGGGAGTCGCTGCTGACCTACGCGCTGGTGGTCGAGGAGATCGCGCGCGGGTGGATGAGCGTTTCGGGCGTCATCAACACCCACTTCATCGTCGCCTACATGATCATCCAGCACGGCACGCAGGCGCAGAAGGACCACTTCCTGCCGCGCATGGCCACCGGCGAGGTGCGCGGCGCGTTCTCGATGTCCGAGCCCGGGCTCGGGTCCGACGTCGCGGGCATCCGCACCAAGGCGGTCAAGCAGGCCGACGGCAACTACGTCATCGACGGCCAGAAGATGTGGCTGACCAACGGCGGCAGCTCGACGCTGGTCGCGGCCCTGGTGCGCACCGACGAGGGTGCCGAGAAGGCCCACCAGAACCTGACCACGTTCCTCATCGAGAAGCCGGCCGGCTTCGGCGAGGTGGTTCCCGGGATCACCATCCCCGGCAAGATCGACAAGATGGGCTACAAGGGCGTCGACACCACCGAGCTGGTGTTCGACGGCTATCACGCCGACGCCGACGACATCCTCGGCGGAGCGCCGGGCCGCGGCTTCTCGCAGATGATGGACGGCGTCGAGGTGGGCCGGGTCAACGTCGCCGCCCGTGCCTGCGGCATCTCGATCCGGGCCTTCGAGCTGGCCATCGCCTACGCCCAGCAGCGCGAGACCTTCGGCAAGCCGATCGCCCAGCACCAGGCGATCGCCTTCCAGCTCGCCGAGATGGCGACCAAGGTCGAGGCCGCGCACACAATGATGGTGCGCGCCGCCCGCATGAAGGACTCCGGCGAGCGCAACGACGTCGAGGCCGGCATGGCCAAGCTGATCGCCAGCGAGTACTGCGCCGAGGTGACCACCCAGTCGTTCCGCATCCACGGCGGCTACGGCTACTCCAAGGAGTACGAGATCGAGCGCCTGATGCGCGAGGCGCCGTTCCTGCTCATCGGCGAGGGCACCAGCGAGATCCAGAAGACGATCATCAGCCGCGGCCTGCTCAAGACCTACGCGCTCAAGCGCTGAGCCCGACCGGACACGACCGCACCCCCTGGGACTTTCGGCGCCGAAAGTCCCAGGGGGTGCGTGGACTTTCGGTGCCGAAAGTCCGGACAGGGATCAGCCGGCGGGCTGGGTGAGGTCGTACAGCGTCACCCCGCCGATCGTCTGGGCGGTGAAGTTCGACGCCACCCCCGACGCGATGGACGGCGACGGTCGCTGCCGCCGGCGCTGCGCATCCCCATGCCGCCGCGTAGAAGGCGCTGCCCCAGCCGGCGGCCGCGAGGTTCCAGAGGTAGCAGGCCCGGTGCCGGCCAGGAGCGCGAGCAGGGCCGGGCTGCTGTGAGGCGCCTGGTCGGCGCGACCCCGGCCGGTCGTGTTAGGCAGAGGCATGCGCGCAGCTGGAGTGACCGAGTTCGGCGGGCCCGAGGCCCTGCACATCGTCGATGTGCCCGACGAGCCGCTGGGGCCGGGCCAGGTGCGGCTGCGGGTGGCCGCCGCCACGGTGAACCCCACCGACACCTACAGCCGGTCGGGTGCCTACGCCGAGCGTGATCCGCAGAAGCAGCCTCCGTGGGTGCCCGGAATGGACGTCGCCGGCGTCGTCGCCGAGGTCGGCGAGGGGGTCGGGCACGTGGCGGTCGGCGACGCGGTGATGGGCATCGTCGTCCCCACCGGGGCGCACGGCGGCTACCGGGAGAACCTCGTGCTGCCGGGCGACTCGGTGGTGCGCGCCCCGAAGGGCACCGACGCGGTCGCCGCCTCGACGCTGCCGATGAACGGGCTGACCGCCCGCCTCGCGCTCGACCTGATGGGTCTGCGGCCCGGCCAGGTGCTCGCGGTGACCGGCGCGGCGGGTGCGTTCGGCGGGTACGTCGTCCAGTTGGCCAAGGCCGACGGGCTGACCGTGGTGGCCGACGCGTCGGAGGCCGACGAGCAGCTGGTGCGCGAGCTCGGCGCCGACGTCGTCGTCCGCCGGGGCGACGACGTGGCCGCGCGGATCCGCGAGCACTACGCCGACGGCGTCGACGGGCTGGCCGACGGCGCCGTGCAGGACGCGCTGGTGCTGCCGGCCGTGCGCGACGGCGGCGCGGTGGCGACCGTGCGCGGCTACCGGGGCGACGGGCAGCGCGGCCTGCGGGTCTTCCCGACGCTGGTGCGCAAGGTCGCCGAGGACCGGGCAGCGCTGGACCGGCTGCGCGAGCAGGCGGAGGCCGGCGTCCTCACCCTGCGCGTGGCCGCGACGTTCCCCGCCGAGCAGGCGGCTGAGGCGCACCGCCGGCTGGAGGCCGGGGGCGTGCGGGGGCGGCTGGTGCTCACCTTCTGAACCGGACTAGCGCCGCGCGCCCGGCACCTGTTGGGTGGAGCTCAGCTGCCGGGCGACGGAGCCCGGCCGGTCCCGGAGGTACGCATCGTGCACAGGCTCGTCGTCAGCTACGGAGAACCCACCGATCCCGCCGCCTTCGACAGCTACTACCGCGAGACCCACACGCCGCTGGCGCTGGCCCAGCCGGGCCTGCTGCAGCTGACGTACGGGCACGGAAAGTCGCTCGACCCGTCGCAGCCGGCGCCCTACCTGGTGGCCGAGCTCGACTTCGAGTCCGAGGAGGCGATGGGGCGGTCGCTCTCGTCGCCGGAGGGCCGCGCGGCGGGCAAGGACATCGCGAACTTCGCGACGGGCGGCGTCACGTTCACCCACTTCGACGTGCAGAACGCGCGCTGACGGTGCGGACGGTCGCGAGCGGGTGCCGCCGATGAACGGCGCGCAGGCCCTGATCCGGACGCTGGTCGACGCGGGTGTCGACGTGTGCTTCGCCAACCCGGGGACGTCGGAGATGCACTTCGTCGCCGCGCTCGACGACGTCCCCGAGATGCGGGCGGTGCTGACCCTGTTCGAGGGCGTGGCCACGGGTGCCGCCGACGGGTACGCGCGAATGACCGGCACGCCGGCCGCCACGCTGCTGCACCTCGGGCCCGGCTTCAGCAACGGCCTGGCCAACCTGCACAACGCCCGCCGCGGCCGGGCGCCGCTGGTGAACGTCGTGGGCGACCACGCCCGGGCGCACAAGCGCCTCGACGCGCCGCTGGAGTCCGACATCGACGCCCTCGCCGGCACCGTGTCCGGCTGGGTGCGCCGCTCGCTGACCCCGCAGGACGTCGCGGCCGACGTTGCCGAGGCGGTCGCCGCCGCGTCCGCCGCGCCGGGCTGCATCGCCACGCTGATCCTGCCGGCCGACGTGTCCTGGGAGGACGGCGCGGAGGTGTCCCCGCCGTGCACCCTGCGGCCGGCGCCGCACGTGGCCCCGGCAGTGATCGACGACGTCGCGGCGGTGCTCGCGCGCGGCGAGGAGACGGTGCTGTTCCTCGGCGGCGACGTGATGACCGAGGAGGGGCTGCTGGCCGCGGGCCGGGTGGCCGCGGGCACGGGCGCCCGGCTGATGTCGGAGACGTTCCCGGCGCGGTCGGCGCGCGGGGCGGGGCTGCCCGACGTGCCGAAGCTGCCGTACCCGCCGGAGATGGCGATCGCGGCGCTGGCGGGTACGAAGCACCTGGTGCTCGCCGGGGCGCCGTCGCCGGTGCACTTCTTCGGCTACCCCGGCGGGGTGCCGGGACACCCGGTGCCCGACGGCTGCACGGTGCACGTGCTGTCCCAGCCGGGGGAGGACGGCGTCGCCGCGCTGCGGGCGCTGGCCGAGGCCGCCGCTCCCGACGCCGAGCCGGCGGTGCTGGAGGCGTCGCGGCCGGTGCTGCCGACGGGCGCGCTGACCCCGCGGGCGCTGGCGGCGGTGGTCGGCGCGCTGATGCCCGAGGGCACGATCCTCGTCGACGAGGCGCTCACATCGGGCGTGGGCCTCAACGAGCTCACCTCGGGGGCGCCGCGGCACGACTGGCTCTCGCTCACCGGCGGCGCGATCGGTGACGGGCTGCCGATGGCGCTCGGGGCTGCGGTCGCCTGCCCCGACCGCCCGGTGATCGGCGTCCAGGCTGACGGCAGCGCGATGTACACGATCTCGGCGCTGTGGACCTACGCCCGCGAGCAGCTCGACATCACCACGATCATCTGCGACAACGGTGCGTACGCGATCCTCGAGCACGAGCTGACGCGGGTCGGGGCCGACGGCGACGGCAAGCGAGCCGCGCAGCTGCTCGACCTCGGCGGCCCGCCGCTGGACTTCGTGTCGCTGGCGACCGGCATGGGCGTGCCGGCGTCACGGGCGACGACGGCGGAGGAGCTGGCCGACCAGCTGGAGAAGGCGCTGGCCGAGCCCGGCCCGCACCTGATCGACGCCGTTCTGACCCCGCGCTGACCGGACGGCAGCCGCTGTCCAGACGCTGTCGCGGGTGGCAGCATGTCGCCGTCTTCCGGCGAAGGGGCGTCTCGCAATGCTCGGGTGGGTCAGCGCGCAGCTGCCGTGGTGGGTCACCGGGCCGGGGGTCGGGCTCTGCGTCGTCGCCCTGTACGGACTGATCAACGCGCGGCTAGGGGTGTCGGGGGCGTGGCTGGCGACCATCGCCCCGGCCGAGGGGTGGCGGCCCGAGCCGTGGCGGCGCGGGTTCCTGCTCGCCCTGGTCGGCGGCTCGCTGGTCGCCGCGCTGCTGGGGCCGCCGGTCACGGTGCACGGCTACGGCCGGCTCTCGGAGCTGCTGCCACCGGTCGTGCTGGTGCCGGTGCTGCTGCTGGTCGGGGTGGCGCTGGGCTACGGCTCGCGGTGGGCGGGCGGCTGCACGTCGGGGCACGGGATGAGCGGGTGCGCCGCCGGCTCCCCGGACAGCTTCGCCATGACGGTCACCTTCTTCGCGGTCGCCGTCCTGGTCACCCTCGCACTGCACGCCCTGACCGGCGGCCGGCTGTGACCCGCGGCTTCCGCTGGTCGGCCCTCGGTGTCGGCGCCGTGTTCGGCTTTCTGCTGACCGTGAGCGGACTCGGCGATTACCACACCATTCACGACGGCCTGCTGCTGAAGAATCCCTACATCTTCCTGATGATGGCCAGCGCGATGGCCGTCGCATTCGCCGGCCTCGTCGTACTGCGCCGGGTGGGTCGTACTCGGTACGCCGGCAGGCTCGCGCTCCCGCACCACCGGATCGAACGGCGCCACGTCTACGGCGGCGTCGTCTTCGGGCTCGGTTTCGGTGTCGGCGCCACCTGCCCGGGAATGACCATTGTGATGACGACGACCGGTGGCCTCTACGGCCTCGTCGTCCTCGTCGGTCTGCTCGGAGGCCTGTGGCTGCGCGGGTGGGTGGAGCGCCGCCAGCGGCGGCCGCTGAGCACCGAGCCGACCGACGTGCCGGCGCCCGTGGCGGCCCCCGGGAGCTGACCGCTCCGCATTCTCCCGCCATTCCGGCGGAACTCACGCCTTCCGAAATGCACTGAGCTGTCGCACGTCTGCGACATGTCGACTTGGCGACCATTCCGAGAACGGTCATGACTCTCGGATGGCGCAGAAGATTTCTCGTAAACGGTACTCAAGCATTCACCCGATCGAGTCGATTGGTCAGTGAGCGGCCCGAAAGGGTTCACCGCGAACCGGTGCACACCGGCGAACGGAATTGCTGATCGAGAAGGAGTCGGGACACGTGAGTACGCAGAACGGAACGCAGACCGGAACGGCTCGCACCGCGGGTCGCCGCTGGATCCACCGTGTGGTGGCCGTCGGCGCCGTCGCGGCCGCGTGCCTGGTCGGCGCTCCCGGACTCGCCTCGGCCAGCCCGCAGAACCCCAGCAACAGCCAGCTCAGCGCCGCGCAGCGGGCCAAGGCCGATGCCGCCAAGCAGGTCGGCCTGATCTCCGCCCAGCTCGCCAGCGCCCAGACGTCGGTGGACGCCGCGCACGCCGCCTCGGCCATCGCCCTGGACACCTTCGAGGGCAAGCAGGCCGAGTACGAGACCGCCCAGGCTGCCGCCGACAAGGCCGCCGCCGCCGCCCGCCAGGCGCAGGCCGACCTGGCCGTCGCCCGCGGCGACGTCGCCGCCTTCGCCCGCAGCAGCTACATGCAGGGCAGCACCTCGCCGATGTTCTCGGCCCTCCTGAGCTCCGCCGGCCCCGCCCAGCTGCTCGAGCGACAGGCGCTGCTCGAGTCGGCCGGCGGCCACCGCTCCGACGTCCTGGTCACGGTCGCCGTCGTTCAGAAGAAGGCGGCCGCCAGCGAGACGACGGCGAAGACTGCGCTCACCCAGGCCGCCGCGCTCAAGCAGCAGGCGTCCCAGGCCCTCGCCGTCGCCAGCCAGAAGGAGGCCGGCGCCCGCCAGCAGGCCGCCGCCATGCAGACCCAGCAGGTCGCGCTGCAGGCGAAGCTGAAGAAGGCTCAGCAGACTCTGCTCGGCATGCAGGGCGCCCGCGCCGCGGCTGAGCGCTACGCCGCGCAGCAGGCCGCCGCCGCGAAGGCCGCGGCCGACGCCGCGGCCCGCGCCGCCGCCGAGTCCAACGACCAGGCCACCAACGAGCCGGCTCCGAACAACCCGACCCCCAGCGGCCCGTCGGACCCCGGCGCGGGTGGCGCTGGCTCCGGTTCGTCGTCCGCGGCGCAGACTGCGATCCGCGCCGCGAAGCGCTGGATCGGTACCCGGTACGCGTGGGGTGGCGGGTCGCTGACCGGCCCCAGTGAGGGGTGGGGCATCGACGCCGGCGTCATCGGCTTCGACTGCTCGGGCCTGACCCGCTACGCCTACGCCCAGGCCGGCATCTACATCCCGCGCAACAGCAGCGCTCAGTACGCGGCACTGCCGAAGGTGTCGCGGTCGAACCTGAAGCCCGGTGACCTGGTGTTCTACGCCACCAACACCTGGAACCCGGCGACCATCCACCACGTGGCCATGTACCTCGGCGACGGCATGATGATCGAGGCACCCGAGAGCGGCCTGACCGTGCGGGTGACCGCGATGCGCTGGGGCGGCTACATCGGTGCGGTGCGCCCCAGCGCCTGAGGCTCCAGCCCCTCGAGATCTGCGATCTCGTGGCCATCGCACCACTGATGGCCACGAGATCGCAGATCTCGTCGTGCCGCCGGAGATCAGCCGGTGCGCTTCTTCTCGTGGGTGAGGCGCTCCATCTGCGACGGCGTCATCTCCGCCTTGGCCTTGCGCTCGGCGCGCTTCTCCTTGATCGACTTGCCGTGCTTCTTCTCATGCGTCTCGTGCGGTGACTTGTCGGCCATGGCCGTGCTCCTCGTCGAGGCCGGATCGATCCGGTGCCGTCGAGCATGGCAGCGCTCCGGCGCCCGCGACAGCGCTTTCTCGGCATGGGCGGGTTCACCCGTTCCGGCGACGGTGGTCACGCGACCGGGTGACCCCGCTGGTCACTGTGGGTGAGCTTCGATCGACTTCTTCCCCTTCCGGGACCCTGTGGTCCTACCGTTCCCCCCGATCTCGGAACGGACAGTAATCAGGGGGAATCGAACTCGTGCGCGATCTCGCTCCACACATCCATCGTCAGCGCCTCGTCATCGAGGGCACGCCGCTCGAGGCGATCAGCGCCGACGACATCACGTCCTATCTCTCCGCGCTGTCGGTGGAGCTGGACATGGTCGAGATCCTCGCGCCGGTGATGCACCAGTCCGACCTCTACGGGTGGGCCGGCTGGATCCACTGGGAGACCTCGGGCGCGCACTTCTACGCGTGGGACGAGCCGCTGTTCTTCAGCGTCGACATCTACACGTGCAAGGCGTTCTCCGCCGAGGCCGCGGTGCGCTTCACCGAGAAGTGGTTCGCCGCGACGGAGATCGTGCACAAGGAGTTCTGATGCCGGCGGAGCCGTTCGCGCTCGAGGCGCGCGAGTCGCAGCGGCTGGTCGACGACCTGCTGCGCCGTTCCGGCGGCGACGCCCCGTTCAGCGTGCACCTGGCCGGACCGGACGACGACGCCGCACTGCTGAGCCTGCAGGTGGCGGCCGACGTCTTCCTCGAGTCGTTCGGCAATACGGCGTCGTTGTTGCGCGACGAATATGCGCCGCTGCTGCCGTCGATGACCCACGTGCTGGTGCTGGACCGGGCTCGCCGGGCCGCGGTCGGGTCGCTGATCCTGCAGGCGGCGCCGGCGGGGGAGTTGAAGACCTTCGCCGACCTGGCGCAGCCGCCGTGGTCGCTGCCGGCGGACGGCGCGCTGGCCGCGGTCGACCTGTCGTATGGCGCCCGGACGGCGGCCGATCTGCTGCTGCTGGCCGTGAGCTCGACCCACCGCAACCGCGGCCTGGCGGCGTTGCTGATGTACGCCGGCTGGGTCGCCTCGGTGCAGCAGGGCATCGACCGCTGGACTGCGATCCTCGACGACTCGCTGCTGCGCGGGCTGCACGGCCTGACCGGGGGAGCGGTGCGACCGATCGCGGCCTCGCACCCCTATCTCGGGTCGCCGGCGAGCACGCCGATCACGGTGCGCATGAGCCCTGCTCTCGACCTCCCGCTGCTGCGCCGGATTCAGCGGGTGGGAGCGATCGCGGCGTCCCGGGTGACGTTCTGCCCGCGCCTGGCGTCGGCCGTCGAGACGTTCCAGGCACTGGGGCCGGTCACCCGACGCCGTCCCAGCACGTCCCGCGTTCGCGAGGCCGTGCTGTCGCACTGAGCGCGCCGAGATCCGGCGTACGCCGGTCACCCGTCCGCCGGATACCGGCACCGAGCGCATCTCGGTGCGCCGACCCGACCGCCGTTCCTCACCGGCTCGGCCGCCGCCCTGGCGCGGACGCTTCTGGGGGTCCGGGACCTTGTGGGAAAAGTCGCGGAGGCTTGGGCCACGAGGCCGTCGGTCGCCCATCCGGAGTCGGAACTGCCCTGACGTCCGTCCGGCCCGGCGGCTGAGCGCGCCGAGATCGGGTCTACGCCGGTCATCCGTCCGGCGGATACCGGCGCCACCCCCATCTCGGCGTTCCGTCGCGACCGCCGTGCCTCAACGAGCCGGCCGTCGCCCGTTCGGGTGGAGATGCGATGCGTTGTCCACAGATCGGCTGAACGCGCTCACAGGAAAGGTTCAGGGTCTCTACAGTTCCGGGAGTCCGGGGGGAGCCGCGCAGGGAACGACGGGGGAGTGCTGTGCCGACGGCTCTCGATGTCGTGGACGGCGAGGTCCGCGAGCTCATCCGCCGCCGTGGGCTCGACCCGTTCATCGACCCGGCGCCCGTGCGCGTGCTGGTGCGGGACGTGGTCGCCGACTACTCCGAGCGGTCGCTGACCTCGGCGCTGCCGCCGATCGGTGACGCGGAGTCCGTCGTCCGCGACGTGCTCGACCGGGTGGCCGGCTTCGGCCCGCTGCAGCGCTACCTCGACGACCCGGAGATCGAGGAGATCTGGGTCAACGAGCCCGGCCGGGTGTTCGTCGCCAAGCGCGGCCGCAGCGAGCTGACGACGACGATCCTCGGCGCGGGCGAGCTGGCCGACCTGGTCGAGCGGATGCTGCGC
>Ga0308173_10002180_pt1 | contig 10310 bp, 8 predicted proteins | sample PhyPR1_FD_203716 | JGI IMG/M metagenome (GOLD analysis project Ga0308173, IMG submission 203716) | Soil microbial communities from UC Gill Tract Community Farm, Albany, California, United States - DLSLS.P.R1 | ecosystem: Environmental > Terrestrial > Soil > Agricultural land | place: USA... | reverse complement strand
GGCGTTCGACAAGTAAGCGCCCACCATCGCGGCGAAGCTCATCCGGTAAAGCTCCACGTGCTCCGGTCGCCAGACCGCCTTGAGCAGCAGGTGGTTGAGGACGAACGCGAGGTCGAACGCCGGGTCGCCGTACCACGCGCATTCGGCATCGAGCACGACGGGCCCGTCCGGCCCAAGCAGGACGTTCTTCGGGCTGAAGTCACCGTGGACCAGCACCCGCTTGTGCGCGCGGACGCTCGCCGCGAGGTCGTTCAGGCGCGCCGCGAGATCGGCATGGACCGAGGCCGTCGCGAGCAGGTACGGCTCGATCCGGATCGCCTCGAAGATGGCGTCGGTCGGGAAGCGTGCGGCGACCTCGGGCCGGTCCGCGGTACCCGCGTGGATGCGACGGAGCGTGGCGCCGACCGCGGCGGCGTCGTCCGGCGTCGTGCGGCCGTCCCGCAGCTGGGCTTTCCAGACCGGATACCGCTCGGGGGGCAGGTACTCCATCGCGAACGCCCGCTGGCGGGGTGCCTCCCCGAGGATGCGCGGCACCGCGCGCGGCACCAGCGCGCCGGCCACGCGCATCCATTCGGCTTCGAACCGGCTGCGCTCGACCGGCGCATGCCACTCGGCGGCGACCTTGAGCCGCGACAACGCGCGCTTGACGCAGGCGACGCCAGACGGCAAATCGGCCCGATAGATCGCCGACGACACGCCGCCGGCCAGCGGTGTCAGGCGCGCCGATTGGTGAGCGCCCACTAGCGCCATTTCCCGCAACGCATCGACGATCGTCGCGACGTCGTCGTCGTGGCTCACGGACGCGCCCGTCGCCTGCCGGCCGCGCGTCGGTCGTGCGCCGGCCGCGGAACGCATCTTGCATACCGAGTGGTCCCGGCGCTGGTGCGCCGGACGCACACGGCAGGAAGGCGAGGCGCCATGATCCGATTCGGCTTCAACATCCGCACGCGCACCGGACAGCGCGTGGACAACATCTCCATCATGGCCGGCTCCCAGGGCGACGCCGAGCGCCGCCTGCGGCAGATGTACCTGCACTGCGAGATCATCGACTGCCGCGAGCAATCGGTGCCGCGGCGTGTCGACACCCTGGACGTCGAGCGGGTGATCGGGCTCATCGCAGCCGGTCCAGCGTCAATCCAGAAAGCCCGCGCCGTCTAGCTCGGCCGCCAGCGCCGCGTAGTCGTGCGCGCCGCGGCTGGTCGGCGCCGCCCGGAAGATGTCGAGCCCGAACGCAGGGCTCTCCGCCAGCTTCACGTTCTCGCGGATGCGCGTCGCGCAGACGTCGCCCGGCGCCAGCGCCGCGATCATCCGGTCGGCGACGATCCCGCTCATCTTGCGGCGCTCGTCGTACCGCGTGATCACGTAGCGGCGCGACCGCCGGCCCTTGAACACGGGCTCGAGCGCATTGAGCGCCCGCTCGACCTGCTTGGCGCCCTCGAACGCGAGGTAATCCGCCGACACCGGCACCACCACGAGGTCGGCCGCGAACAGCGCGTTGAGCGACAGCGCATTGAGCAGCGGGCAGCAGTCGATGACCACCGGCCGCGTCACCGCGTGGCAGGTGCGCAGCGCCTGGCGCAGGCGGATGACGACGTTGACGCCCTTGCCGAGCATCGAATCGACCTTCGCCAGCTCGAGGTGCGCGGGAATGAGGCCGAGGCCGCTCTTCGTGATGACCGCGATGTCGTCGAGCGGGCGCTGCTGCACGAAGAACCCGTACAGCGTCTCCTCCGCATGGCGCGGCTCCACGCCGAGCACGCGCGACAGGTGCGCCTGCGGGTCGAGATCGATGCCGGTGGGACGCCGGCCCGACCGCGCGAACGCGGCGAGCAGGTTCAGCGCCGTCGTCGTCTTGCCGACGCCGCCCTTCTGGTTGAACACCGCGATGATGGCCATCGTGCGGGGCGGACGATACCATCCGGCGCCCGGCTCCGCATGGACGACGCACGGCGCCGGGCGCGTCGCACCCGTGGCGTATCATCGACCGCTCCGCAGTCGTTCCCACCGCGCGCCTTGCCGTCCCCGCTCAACGTCGCCATCCTCGCCGCCGGACAGGGCAAGCGGATGCGCTCGTCGCGTCCGAAAGTCCTGCACCCGATCGCCGGCCGGCCGATGGTCGCGCACGTGATCGACGCCGCGCGAACCCTCGCCCCGCGCGCGATCGCGGTGGTCGTCGGCCACGGCGGCGATGCGGTCGAGCGCACGCTTGCAGCGCCCGACCTCACGTTCGTGCGGCAGGATCCGCCGCGGGGCACCGGGGACGCTGCGCGCGTGGCGCTGGCCGCGCTGCCGCCCGACGGCGTCACGCTCGTCGGCCTCGGCGACGTGCCGCTCGTGCCCGCCGCCGCGCTCGCCTCGCTGGTCACGGCGGCACGCCATGGCCGCCTCGCGCTGCTGACCGCGCGAGTCTCCGACCCCGCGGGGCTGGGCCGCGTGGTGCGCAACGAAGCCGGGCAGGTCGCCGCGATCGTCGAGGACCGTGACGCGGACGACGCGGTGCGGCGACTCGACGAGATCAACACCGGATTCATGGCGGCGCCCACCGCGCTGCTCGCGCGCTGGGTCGCGGCGTTGAAGCCGGACAACGCGCAGAACGAGTTCTACCTGACCGACGCGGTTGCGCTCGCCCGCGCCGACGGTGTCGACGTCGTGGCGGAGCTCGCGGCGGACGAATCCGACGTGCGCGGCGTGAACGACCGCGCGCAGCTCGCGGCGGTCGAGCGCATCGTCCAGCGCCGGCGCGCCGACGCGCTGCTGCAGGCGGGCGTCGCGCTCGCCGATCCGGCGCGCATCGACGTGCGGGGCAGCCTCGACTGCGGCGCGGACGTGTTCATCGACATCGGCTGCGTGTTCGAGGGCCTCGTGCGCCTCGCCGACGGCGCGCGCGTCGGGCCGTATTGCGTGCTGCGCGACGTGACGGTCGGCCGCGGCACGACGATCGAGCCGTTCTCGCACCTCGAGGGCGCCGAGATCGGCGACCAGGCCCGCGTGGGGCCGTTCGCGCGGCTGCGCCCCGGCGCGTCGCTCGGCGACGAGGTGCACATCGGCAACTTCGTCGAGATCAAGGCGAGCACGCTCAAGCGCGGCGCGAAGGCGAACCATCTCGCGTACATCGGCGATTCGGAGGTCGGCGAGCGCGTCAACTACGGCGCCGGCTCGATCACCGCGAATTACGACGGCGTGAACAAGCACCGCACGGTCATCGCCGACGACGCGCACGTCGGCTCGAACTGCGTGCTCGTCGCGCCGGTGCGCATCGGCGCGGGCGCGACGATCGGCGGCGGCAGCACGATCGTCGACGACGTGCCGGCGGGCACTCTCGCCGTGGCGCGCGCGCGCCAGGTCCTCATTCCCGGGTGGCAGCGTCCGCGCAAGCCGCCCAAGCAGCCCTGACGGGCGAAAGGCGCCGAACCATGTGCGGAATCGTCGGCGCCACGTCGCATCGCGACGTGGTTCCCATCCTCATCGAAGGCATCCGGCGGCTCGAGTACCGCGGCTACGACTCGACCGGCCTGGCCGTCATCAACGGCGGCGGCCACCCGGCGCTCGAGCGGCTCGTCTCCACGGCGCGCGTCGCCGATCTCGCCGCGCAGGCGAGCGCCAACGGGCTCCACGCCACCACCGGCATCTCGCACACCCGCTGGGCGACGCATGGAGCGCCGACACCCGACAACGCGCACCCGCACCTGTCCGGCGGCGAGGTCGCGGTCGTGCACAACGGCATCATCGAGAACTACGAGGCGCTGCGCGACCGGCTGCGCGGCCAGGGCTACGCGTTCCGCACGCAGACCGACACCGAGGTGATCGCACACCTGGTGCACGCGCACTGGCACGGCGACGCCAAGGGCGACCTGCTCGAAGCGGTTCGCCTGTCGATCCGGGAGTTCCACGGCGCGTACGCGATCGCGGTCATCTCGACCCGGGAGCCCGGACGCTTGGTCGGCGCACGGCAGGGCAGCCCGCTGGTCGTCGGCATCGGCGACGGCGATCATTTCCTCGCCTCGGACGCCGCTGCGCTCCTGACGGTCACGCGTCGCGTCGCCTATCTGGAAGAGGGCGATCTCGCGGACGTCCGGCGGGACGGCTACGCGATCTTCGACGCCGAGGGCCGCGCGGCCCAGCGCACGATCGTCGAGGTGACGGCGAGCAGCGAGGCGGTGGAGCTCGGGCCGTACCGGCACTTCATGCAGAAGGAGATCTTCGAGCAGCCGCGCGCGCTCGCCGACACGCTCGAAGGCATCGGCGAGATCGGGCCGACGCTGTTCGGCGCGGCCGGGCCGGACATCCTGCCGCGCGTGAAGTCGGTGCTGATCCTCGCGTGCGGGACGAGCTACTACTCGAGCCTCGTCGCCAGGCAGTGGATCGAGACGCTCGCGGGCATGCCGTGCACCGTCGAGATCGCGAGCGAGTACCGCTATCGTGTCAGCGTGCCCCAGCCGGACACGCTCGTGGTCGTCGTGTCGCAGTCGGGCGAGACCGCGGACACGCTCGCGGCGCTCAAGCACGCGCGCAGCCTCGGCCACGCGCATGCGCTCGCGGTGTGCAACGTCCCGACGAGCTCGATGGTGCGGCTCACGGACCTCGTGTTCCTCACGCGCGCCGGCACCGAGGTCGGCGTCGCGTCGACCAAGGCGTTCACCACGCAGCTGGTCGCGCTGTACCTGCTTGCCGTCACGCTGGCGAACCTTCGCGGACGCGTGTCCGGCGACGAGCTGGATGCCCACCTCGACGCGCTGCGCCACCTGCCCGCCGCCGTGCGCGGCGCGTTGGCGCTCGAGCCGCACATCATCGCGTGGGCCGAAGCGTTCTCGCGCAAGCAGCACGCGCTCTTCCTCGGGCGCGGGCTGCACTACCCGATCGCGCTCGAAGGCGCGCTGAAGCTCAAGGAGATCTCGTACATCCACGCGGAGGCGTATCCGGCCGGCGAGCTCAAGCACGGGCCGCTCGCGCTGGTGGACGCCGACATGCCGGTCGTCGCGATCGCGCCGAACGACGCGCTGCTCGACAAGCTCAAGTCGAACCTGCAGGAAGTCCGCGCGCGCGGAGGCGAGCTCTACGTCGTCGCGGACCTCGACAGCCACCTGTCGCCGGGCGAAGGCATCCACGTGATCCGCGTGGCCGAGCATCGCGGCCTCCTGTCGCCGGTGGTGCACGTGATCCCGCTGCAGCTGCTCGCGTATCACACCGCGGTCATCCGCGGCACGGACGTGGACAAGCCAAGGAACCTCGCGAAGTCGGTCACGGTGGAGTAGGGCGGTGCGACCGATGTCGGGGGTCGTGCTGCGAAAGGCTGGTCGCGGCGTCGCGATGGCGGCCACCGCGCTGGTCGCACTGGCGAGCGGCCTGGCGTGCGCCCAGGCGGCGTGGCCCGACCGCCCCATCCAGCTGATCGTCCCGTTCCCGGCCGGCGGCGGCGTCGACGTCATTGCGCGGCCGTTCGCCGAGCAACTGGGTGCGCTGCTCGGGCAGCCGGTCGTCGTCGTGCCGAAGGACGGCGCGTCGGGGACGATCGGCATGGCGGCGGTCGCGTCCGCGAAGCCCGACGGCTACACGCTCGCGTTCACCCCCAACGGGCCGATCACGATCCAGCCGCACGTCATCCCGACGCTGTCGTACAAGTTCGACGGCGTGGTGCCGCTGTGCCAGATCTTCGCCGTCCAGTACGTGCTCGCCGTGAAGCCGGACAGCCCGTTCCGCACGCTCGCCGACATGGTCGCCGCCGCGAAGGCCAGGCCGGGCGACGTGAAATACGGCTATGGCGGCGTCGCGACGAATCCTCACCTCGCGATGAGCCAGCTCGTGCTCGCGTCGGGCCTGGACGTCCTGGCGGTTCCGTATCGCGGCGACCCGCAGGCGATCCTGGCGCTCAAGGCGGGCGACATCGATGCGGCCGCGATGAACATCGGCGGGGCCAAGGCGCAGGGGTTCCGCATGCTGGTCACGTTCGCCGACGCGCGGCAGCCGGAGATCCCCGACGTGCCGACGCTGAAGGAGTCGGGCTATGCGGTCGTGAGCTCGGCGTTCGGCGGCCTGTTCGCGCCGAAGGGCATCGCACCGGACATCGCGAAGACGATCGACGGCGCGTGCCGGAAGATCGTCCAGGACGAGCGCTACCGGCAGACGCTGCGCCAGGCGTTCCAGGAGCCGGTCTACCGCAGCGGCGCCGAATTCACGCAGGTGCTCGCGAACGACCTCGCGGTGAAGGGCGACGTCGTGCGGCGGGCCGGCATCAAGGCGAACTGACGCGACGCGCCCGGCGTCGCGGCGCCGGCGCGAGCGCCGGACCCGGCCGGCGTTGTATCGTGCGGATTCGACACGCCCGACGTCACCACCATGAGCGACCCGGACAAACCGCAAGGCCTGCGCCGCGGCCTGACCTCCTACGGCGACGCCGAGTTCTCGCTGTTCCTGCGCAAGGCCTTCATCAAGGCGATGGGCCTCTCCGACGACGCGCTCGCGCGCCCGGTGGTCGGCATCGCCAACACCTTCAGCGACTACAACGCCTGCCACGGCAACGTGCCGAAGCTGGTCGAGGCGATCAAGCGCGGCGTCATGCTCGCCGGCGCGTTGCCGATGGAGTTTCCGACCATCTCGATCCACGAGTCGTTCGCGCATCCGACCAGCATGTTCCTGCGCAACCTCATGGCGATGGACACCGAGGAGATGATCCGCGCGCAGCCGATGGACGCGGTGGTGCTGGTCGGCGGCTGCGACAAGACGATTCCCGCGCAGCTGATGGCCTGCGCGTCGGCGGACGTGCCGGCGGTCGTCGTGCCGGTGGGCCCGATGCTGGTCGGGCACTACCAGGGTGAGGAGCTCGGCGCATGCACCGACTGCCGACGGCTGTGGGGCGAGCACCGCGGCGGGCGCCTCGACGCGCAGGCGATCGAGCGCGTCAACGAGCGCCTGGCGCCCACGCCCGGCACGTGCATGGTGATGGGCACGGCGAGCACCATCGCGTGCATGACGGAGGCGATGGGGATGGCGCTGCCGCGCTCCGCCTCCATTCCGGCGACGCACGCCGACCGGCTGCGCTCCGCGGAAGCGAGCGGCGCGCTCGCCGCGGCGATGGCCGTACGGGGCGGTCCGAAGCCCACGCAGGTGATGACGAAGGTCGCGCTGCGCAACGCGATGGTCGTGCTGCAGGCGATCGGCGGGTCGACGAACGGACTCGTGCATTTGGCCGCGGTCGCCGGGCGCCTCGGCCACCGGATCGACCTCGACGAATTCGACCGGCTCGGCCGCGAGGTCCCGGTGCTGCTCGACCTCAAGCCCTCGGGCGCCCACTACATGGAGCACTTCCACTGGGCCGGCGGCGTGCCGCGCCTGCTGCGCGAGCTCGACGGCCTCGTCGACCTCGACGCGCCGACGGTGCTCGGCGGCACGCTGCGCGACTACGCCGACGCGGCGGAGGAGGTGAGCGGACAGGACGTGATCCGCCCGCGCGGCAATCCGATCAAGCCGTTCGGCAGCATGGCGGTGCTGCACGGCAACCTCGCGCCGCGCGGTGCGGTCATCAAGCAGTCGGCCGCCTCGCCGGCGCTGATGACGCACCGCGGCCGTGCCGTCGTGTTCGACTCCGTGCAGGACATGACCGAGCGCATCGACGATCCGGCGCTCGACGTCGCGTCCGACGACGTCCTCGTGCTGCGCAACGCGGGGCCGCGCGGTGCGCCGGGCATGCCGGAGGCCGGCTACCTGCCGATCCCACGCAAGCTCGCGCAGCAAGGCGTCAAGGACATGGTGCGCATCTCCGATGCGCGCATGAGCGGCACGGCGTTCGGAACGATCGTGCTGCACGTGACGCCGGAGTCCGCCGTCGGCGGCCCGTTGGGTGTCGTGCAGGACGGCGACACGATCGTGCTCGACGTGCCGGCCCGCCGCATCGAGCTTCTCGTCGACGACGCGGAGCTCGCGCGCCGCCGCGCGGCGCTCGGCGCGCGCGGCAGCCCCGGCGCCGCGGCCGCGCCCGAGCGCGGATACGCCGCGCTCTTCCACCGCAGCGTGCTGCAGGCCGACGAGGGTTGCGACTTCGACTTCCTCGTGCCGGCGCGCGCGTTCGAGGACGCTTCACGATGACGCCTCCGATCACGCCCGACCTCAAGGCCCGCACGCTCGCCGAGGCGCTGCCCTACATCCGCGCGTTCTCCGGCAAGACGCTGGTGATCCGCTTCGGCGGCAACGCAATGGCGGATGCGACGCTCAAGGCCGGGTTTGCGCGCGACATCGCGCTGCTGCGGCTGGTGGGCATGAAGCCGATCGTCGTGCACGGCGGGGGATGGCGCATCGACCAGCTGATGCAGCAGATGGGCATCCCCAGCGAGCGCCACCGCGGCGTGCGCATCACCGACGAGCGCACGCTCACCGTGGTCGAGATGGCGCTCGGCGAGCTCAACCAGGAGCTCACGTCGCTGATCAACCAGCATGGCGGCCGCGCGGTCGGCCTCGACGGCCAGGACGGGCGCTTCATCCGCGCGCGCGCAATGGCCGCGCCGGCCGGCGAGCCCGACGCGCCGGCGCTCGGCTTCGTCGGCGACGTCGAGAGCATCGACACGTCGCTGATCGCACTCCTCCAGTCGCGCAACTTCATCCCGGTGATCATGCCGATCGGCGTCGCCGAGGACGGCACGACGTACCACATCAACTCCGACCTCCTCGCCGGCCGCCTCGCGCGGGCGCTCGAGGCGGAGAAGCTGATCCTGATGACGAACATCGACGGCGTGCACGACCGCTCCGGCCGGCTCGCGCCGATCCTCACCGCCGGCGAAGCGCAGGCGCTGCTCGACGAAGGCGTGATCGCGGGCGGCATGACGCCGCGCGTCACGGCCGCGGTGCGCGCGGTGCGCGAAGGCGTACGCTCCGTCCACATCATCGACGGCGGAGTTCCGAGCGCGCTGCTGCTCGAGGTGCTGACGGCGGCCGGCGTCGGCACCGCGGTGCGCTCCGACAGCGGCCCGCACTTCTTCGCGGACAGCCGGGCGTACCTGATGGCCTCCGAGGCGCGCGACGGCTAGTCGCTCGCCACGCTCTCCCAGCGGCCGCTCGTCTCCGAACGGAACAGCGCGTCGATCACGCGCATGTTGGCGATCGCGTCGTCCACGCCGAACGGCAGCGCGATCTCGCCGCGGACGGCACGCGAGAACGCTTCGCCCTGCAGCTGGTACTGGTCGCAGGCGGGAATCGTCTCGGTCGTGATGCCAGCGCCGTCGAGCGAGCGGCAGTCGTCGACGATGAGGCGCGTTGCCTGGCCCTGCGGGGCGTTCACCGGAATGGGAATTTCGATGCGCCCCTTGGTGCCGAGCAGCTGCAGCCGCTGGTGCGGCGCGATCTGCGTCGAGATCGTGAAATCCAGGCGGCGGCCGTCGCCGAAGTCGACGAGGCCGCTGGTCACGCGGTCGGTACGAAACGCCGGGTCGCGGTCGATCAGCGCGATCGCGCGCGTCGGCTCGGCCTCGAGGAACCAGCGGCCGGCGACGATCGCGTAGCACCCGATGTCGTAGAGGCCGCCGCCACCGATGTCGGCGCGATTGCGCACGTTCGCCGGGTCGACGTTGTTGTACCCGAAGACCATCTGCACCGCGCGCAGCGCGCCGATGCGGCCTTCGCGCACGAGCTCGCGGGCGCGCAGCCACTGCGGGTGGAACCGCACCATGAACGCCTCGGCGATCAGCACGCGGCCGGCCGCAGCGCGCAGCGCGAGCGCCTCGTCGGCGGTGAGCGCGATCGGCTTCTCGCACAGCACGTGCTTGCCGGCCGCGGCCGCCTGCAGCGTCAGGGGCACGTGCAGGTGGTTCGGGAGCGGGTTGTAGACCGCCTCGATCTGCGGGTCGGCGAGCAGCGCCTCGTACGAGCCGTACGACTGCGCGATGCCGAGCGCGTCGGCCGTGCGGCGACCGCGCTCGGCGTCGCGCGAGGCGATCGCGCGGATCTCGAGGAGGTCGCTCTTCAGCATGCCGGGCAGCACCCGCTCCCGTCCGATCTTCGCCGTCGACAGCACGCCCCACACGACCTTCCGCATCGCGACTCCCGCAGGTTGAGCGCGCATCATACGTCGCGGGTCGCGCGTGGCGAGGCCGCACGCCGCAAAGCGGTCGCGCCGGGCGGATCTCGCGAGCCGTTATCCTGCGGCGATGACCGCAGGACAATCATCGGCCGCGTGCGGCGTCGACTTCGGCACGTCCAACTCGGGGGTGGCGCAGCCGGCCGCCGGTCGTGTGGTGCTCGCGCCGCTCGAGGACGGCGCAACCTCGATGCCGACGGCGGTGTTCTTCGGTACCGAGGAGCCGCACGTCACGCTCTATGGCCGCGCT
>Ga0308173_10002179_pt1 | contig 10312 bp, 9 predicted proteins | sample PhyPR1_FD_203716 | JGI IMG/M metagenome (GOLD analysis project Ga0308173, IMG submission 203716) | Soil microbial communities from UC Gill Tract Community Farm, Albany, California, United States - DLSLS.P.R1 | ecosystem: Environmental > Terrestrial > Soil > Agricultural land | place: USA... | reverse complement strand
AAGGCTTCACAATCGAGCCCCGAAAGTTGCTAATCGCACAGCGAGAAAGTAAATTGTGGACTGCAATTTTACTGAAAGAGCCGACGCGATCCGCATCATCAGCGTTCGACGTTCCAGAGACAACGAGCGTGATGCACATTATGAGCAATAAGACAACCGCTGAGAACCTGGAAAAAAAGTTCGAACACGGTGAGGACGTGATGGACTACTTCGATCTCTCTAAGGCCAGCCGTCCCCTTTTGGAGAAAGAACGCATCAACCTGGAAATTCCGCACTGGATGATTCTCACAATTGACCGGATTGCCCGCCGCAAAGGCCTTCCGCGCCAGGCTCAAATCAAAGAATGGCTGGCGCAAAAGCTCAAAAAAGAAGAACAGCCCGGCACTTGACAGCGGTCAGATGTGAGGGGGCCGATGCGATGACTCGCAAAAAGAGAACCTGGCAGGAAAAGCTCGCCGACAGCAAAGAGTTCCCAAAAGTCGCCGACATCGACGGGACCAAAACGAAACGCTGGGGCACGGGCACTTTTGTCATTCCCTCTCCAATGGAAGTGGATGGGCTGATGCGCCGTGTGCCGCGAGGCAAAATAACAACGATCGACCAATTGCGAAAAGTGTTGGCGCGGCGGCACGGCACGACGATCGCCTGTCCTATTACCACCGGTACCTTCGCATGGATTGCCGCCCATGCCGCCGCTGAAGCCGAAGCTGAAGGCAAGAAAAAGACAAACCCTTACTGGCGAACGATCAAATCGAACGGCGAACTAAATCCGAAATATCCTGGCGGCATCGCCTCACTGCGCCGCAAACTCGCCGGCGAAAATCATCGCGTGGTCCAAAAGGGCAAGCGCTTCTTCGTTCGCGAGCACGACAAGTTTCTTGCAGATATCGGGGATTGAGGACAAGCGAACAAAAGCAATCTACGGAACAGTCCTCGCCATAGATCTCAGGGCAGTTTGAACCTCCTCGTCCGTGGTCTGCGAAAACTCCCGGTAGTAGCGGCCCACGGCGTCAAAGTCGGGATCAACGAGCATGATCCGAACTTCGTCGGCGACGCGGCTCAACCGCTGTACCGCTCCATCGGATCCGACCGGAGCAGATACTATGACTCGGCTGGCGTGCCGCTTGCGAGCGGCCAGGACCGCTGCCTCCATTGTCGCGCCAGTAGCGAGGCCATCATCGATTAACAGCACGGCTTTACCCTCGAATGGAATCAGGCCGACGCCGTGAAACGCTCGCTTGTAAGTCTCCAACCGCTCTCGTTCTTCGACAATGATCCGGTCCAATTCACTTCGAATCAAAGGGTTCCGGCCCGCGACCGAAGGGTCCAGCACGACCACGTCTTCCTCCGCCATGGCCCCCACCGCAAATTCCCGGTGCAGTGGATGGCCGATCTTCCTTACCACCATAACGTCGAGCGGCAAACCGAGCACCCGCGCGGTTTCGGCCGCGACAATCACCCCGCCCCGAGGCAACCCCGCGACCAGGTCAGCATGCGCCCCTTCCGCCATCAGGAAATGACCGAGCTGGACACCTGCCTCTTCGCGAGAAGCGAACATATATAAACCATCTCGCTCCTTGCGCGAATTGCAATCTGTTTATGCAGGCTGAACTGGGTCCAAAACCTATTGAACCGACCCGGCAAAAGCCCGATTTTATTTTTCATTCGGAAGAGAGAGGAGAAATTTCGCTTAATATGAAGATGCAGATACCTTTGAGTCCCTCAGCGCGAGCAGACAAAAACCAGGGTCAGGACCGGCACAGTGGCACCCATGAACCAGTTCCGGACATTGCCTACAAACGACTCGCTTTGGTCAATATTGCTTTCGTCGGATTGCCCGATGCCGGCAATCGTCAGTGGGTCCTTATCGACGCGGGTATCCCCGGCACTGCGCGGTTGATCGTTCGCGCCGCGGCAGCCCGCTTCGGACGCGACTCGCGCCCAGCTGCAATACTCTTGACCCACGGCCACTTCGATCATGTCGGGTCCCTCCAAAAGCTCGCGGAACACTGGGATGTCCCGATTTACGCTCACCGGGAGGAGCATCCGTTTCTGAATGGAACCAGTTCCTATCCGCCGCCCGATCCTTCGGTTGGCGGTGGCTTGATGGCTGCTCTCTCTCCTATGTACCCGCGGGGTCCCATCGATGTAAGCAAATGGCTGCACGAACTGCCTGAAAACGAACTCCCATCGATGCCAGGCTGGCGTTGGCTTCATACGCCGGGCCATGCTCCCGGCCATGTCTCTTTCTGGCGCGAATCCGATCGCTCTTTAATCGTGGGCGACGCTGTTATCACGACCAATCAGGAATCCGCTTACGCGGTCGCCGTCCAAAAGCCCGAACTGCACGGGCCGCCGAAATACTACACGCCGGATTGGAACGCCGCACACGCGTCAGTCGAGTTGCTGGCCGGTTTGGAACCGGAGTTGGTGGTCACCGGACACGGCCCAGCCATGCGCGGACCCGAGATGCGGGAGGCGCTTCATTTGCTCGCGCGCGATTTCGACCGCATCGCGGTTCCAGAGCACGGGAAGTACGTGGAGAACGTCCACGCTTGAACGTGATTTCGGATCGGACTGAGGAGAGTAAGGATGACTACGGGACCCAGAGGGCCCGGTAAAACTGCCTCGTGGCACCGGGCGCGACCGAGACGGTAATGTTGGAGGAGGTCCCACTGAGCAGGTTGGTGGCGATCGGGGTCCAGATGCTACCTACCACGTTGGAGGCGCTCTGGATGATGTACGATGCGCCCGACTCACCTTGCAATTGGAGGAGGATGGACGTGGGTTGCGCCTGCAAGACCGTCAGCTTCGATGAGCCTGGCGAGAACGTGAAAAGAGTGAGGGACAGTGGCGGGAAGGTATAGTTGAAAGTGGAGGCGACGGTGGCCGAATTTGTGGCAATGTCCTGCAACGCAGGCGGCCCGTTGGTCTCGGTCGCCTGGTCCTGCGCGAGACCGTACGATTGGACCGTGGCGGTCGTCCACGGAACGAAATTCATTGTTGCGATTTGGGCGTTTTGGCTCGCTGCGGGGTTTTTGTTGATAACGAGGTACGTAAGTGACCCATTGGTTCGGCGAGTGGCGTACGCGGAGAGCAACACGTTATCGCTCGAGCCCTTTAGGACCGTGTCGCCGGGCCGGGCAAAGGATTGCAGCACCTTTTCGGCGTAAAAGGTAGGATAGGGATTGTTTGCGCCATCCATGATCCCGTAATCGCCATAACCGCGCCAACCGTAAATGGTCGGATCCATGTTGCCGGAGCTGTCCTGGCCATTGTGAAGATCCCACCAGACATATGAACGAAACTCGGTCTTCATGAGTTGAGCGGTGCTGTCCGCGAGGTACAGGGCGTTAATGATGCTAGTGGACTGGCGACCCATGGGCCCCGCGTCGCTGTTGTTTTCGGTAACAGTCAGCTCGATGTTGCTCGAGGTTGGGCCGATGTAATCAGTGAGTTCTTGGCGCAACTCTGCCGCGGCGCTTGCCCAATCGCTCCAGTTTCGCGGGCTCGGGTTACCCGCTACCTGCAGCAGCAAGGGGTCGCTGTCGGGCGAACTTGAGTAGGGAGCCCAACTCGGGGTGTATTGCGGGTAAAAATGGTAAACAATGAAATCCGGGAGCACGCCGAGGCTTTTCATGGTCGCTAACACAACCGGCGTCCAGCCGTTGTGCTGGACTTGCGTGCGGGGATTGAGGGCAAAATGATTTGTGTTGTTCGCATAGGAGTCCTCGCCCGGAGCCACCACGATGCCGACAGAAATCGGCACTGACGGCACGGCGGCTTTCATTTGCTGGATGTACGCCACGGCGTTGGTTGCGTAGGTGTAAGGATCGTGCTGCACGGCGTGCGTGTCATTTTCCCAGCCGCCGTAGCATTCGTTACCAATTTCCCAGTACTTGAAGTTGCAATGGTAGGTGCCGTTCGCGGAAGTGACCCAGGCGGCGGCCTGCGCGGGTGTCCCGCTGCCGTAATTGACCGTCGTGAATACTTGCGCGCCGAGGTTCGTCGCCAGATTGCGGAACCGCGCGTTGCCATTGGAATCGGTGGTCCAGTCATAACCGTCGGAGGTTGATCCACCGGGCCAACGCAACGTTTTGACGCCGATGGACTGCAATAGCGGCAGAGTGGATGCATTTCCCAGGCTGCCGTCCCAGGTCGCCGTGTTGAGGCCGAACTGGCGGGCGTCCACTGGCCTCAATGTCTGACTGGCATCCACCCCCAGATGGACTACCGGCGGATTAGCGGCCGACACCAATTGGACGTCATCGACGTAAAATGTCGGCTGCGCCGAGCCCCTCGTTCCTTTGATGAGAAAGCCTGTGCAATTGGGCTTGTTGGACACGCCTAGGGCGCTGAGTGGGACGGTCACTTGCTGCCAGCTCGTTCCGAGCGACAAGGGATAATGCACCTGTTCCGAGTCATCGAGGTCCCCAATGACCGCAACCTGCTGCCCGCCCGCGCCGCCATTAATCCAAAAGCTCAGGCTGGAATAAGGCGCGGTATTAAACTGCTGGTTGTGAAACCAGAGCGCCTGGTTGCCCGCATCGGTGACGCTGATGCAATAGGGGCCTGAGTGCGGCGCCGGGCTGGTCGATTGAAGATTCACAGTTGCCCAACTCCAGCTTTGAAAACCATTCACGAGGTTATCTGTGTAGAGCCAGAGATTGGTTTGGGGCGGTGGCGTGACAGTCTGCGTGATGGTATTCGTGGCTGAGGGATAATTGCCGCCGGAATAGACGGCGCTGATCTGATAGGTGCCGCCCGGCAGGTTGGTGAGGCTCGCAGTGGAGGCGATGCCGCCCGAGACTGTGTTGGTGCTCAAGGGACCAGCAGGGCTCGAGAACACGACTTGGCCGTTGGCGTTGCCGGCGAGGATCCCGTTGGTTACAACTTTGGCGGTGAAGGTAACAGGCGCACCGTAGGGGGCTGGGTTGAGAGACGAAGTTAAAGTGAGATTATTGGCGAGGTGTGTGAGAACGATGTTGTCAATGAGCAGTGTGTTGGTTTGGCCCGTGCCGCCCCATTGATTGGCATTGATACGGAAATTCAACTGCCAGGTGCCGCCCGTGGGGCCGACGGAAGTAATACTGGCGAGGTTGATCTGAAAATTCTGCCAGGTGTTGGCGGCGCTCAATTGTTCGTTGGCAGTGGCGCCGCTGAGCACTTGCGAGCCGCCATAGTGTTGGCCCTGCCACATCTCGAGAATGAAAAAAACGTTGCCCGCACTGGTCCCTTTGGCGTCAAAGGAGAGCAGATAGTCCGCAGGATTGACATCGGTGTTTCCGGACACGGTTTGCAACTGGGCCTGACCGGTATAACTATCGCTAGAGCTATTAGCCGTCATGGTCACCTGAAAACAGTGGCTGGGATTGCCTCCGGTGGTCAGGACCGAGCTCGAGGTGTTGCCGGGGCTGCCGCCAGAGATGTAGGAGCCGACGCTGAAAGTTCCAGCGTATCCGCCATCGAAATTCTGGTTGAAAACTGTTTGGGCGCCAGCCGACAAACCGGCCAACCAAAGTAAGCCGACAGAAAAACAAGAGGCTCGCACAAGAAAGGAGTGGCAAGAGGCCGAACGCATCGATTTATCCTAACATGGGCCGACTAGTGAGCAAAAGCATCAAATTGCAAATCGCTGCAGTCAGGTTCGCAAAGTTCTGGCAAAGTACAAACTGTTATGAAACAGAACAGCTACGAGATGATCATTTGGTGGAGCGCTGAGGACGATGTGTATGTGGTGGACGTTCCAGAACTCCCCGGCTGCATGGCTCACGGCGCAAGTCGTCAAGCCGCCCTCAAGAATGCCGAGGACGCGGTCAGGTTCTGGATCAAAACAGCAAAGGACGACGGCCAAGTGATCCCCCAGCCGCGCGGGCGACTGGTCTTTGCGTGAGAATTACCACATCGGGGCTGACGCCCTCTTCCATCACTATCGCAGAATGTGGCAGCTCACGTTCACTTCTCCTCCGGCACATCCAGATTTTTTTTTGCGGCCTGCTCGACCAGCTTAGGATTCGGATGTTTCGCTCCGGTCAGATGCTTGGCGACCGCCATCCCGGCTAAGTGACGTAGTTGCTGGCGCGTTCGTTCGGTCGAAAAGCTAAGTTTAAATTCTTGCCACAGGGCGACATAGATTCTGCTCAAGGGAAAAGAATTCTTGTGCTCTCGAATTATGAAGTATTCTAATTTTTTTTCCCAGCCCGGCGGCCTCTGCTTCACCATGACCATAAGGATGAGGAGCTCTCCGAGCTCAGAGGGGTGATCCTGGACAAAATTCGAGAACAGCGCGCCCATCTTCCTCGAAAAAATATCTTGGTGATACCATAGGATTACATTACTCACCACCGCGTTTATGAGAGCCTTCCAGCGTGCGGTTTGTGTAGTGTAAGAATCAAATGTCTTATCGAGACAAAAGTTGATTCCTTCAAACCTGGCTTCCTTCTGCTCCGCGAGTACGGGGGAAAGCACAACAAGTATTTGGCAAACACGCACCCAACATCGTATGACCCGTTCGAGTAGTTGCGCTTTGGCAGTTGGAGAAACGTGATCGCTATTACGGAGGGCGCGAGCCGCACCCTTCATCGCTTGAATCATCTGAATAAGGGAGGACTCCTCTATAAACTTCGCCAGGGCCTGGTCATAGGGTTTGGCACGATCGTATCCCACATCCGCAATTGCATCCTTTACCGCGGACGGCAACGCCGATTCTGCGAGGCTGTCGGACAATTGCTTTTTCAATTGTTCGACACCTTCTTCCGTCGGTACCCATAAGATATTTTTAAAGGGACTGAAATCAGAGGGCATACCGGTTCGTTGTAGAAAGTCTGCATCCATTGCGTCCATATCTTGCGTGAGTTGAACGATCGCGTCCGTCCGCATTCGATCGATGCCTGCGTAAAACTCGATAATTTCCGGAAACGCAGAATATCTCCTTTCGCTCAAAATAAACCCGCGGAAGTTTGAATCATGGTGCATTCGATGAGCGGCAAAAAAATACAACCAATAAGTAAAGCGAAACTCGAATTCCAACCCCTTTCTTACGAATATGTTTTCGCTTACAAGAAACGCAAAGAGGATCTCAATATCGAGATCCAGTATTTGTTTGTCGCAATACTCCTGCACTTTCTGGTAAAACTCACTTTTCGAAAACGACTTCTTGCCGCCTCGAAGTAACCATTCGCAGAAGTACCCGAGAGCGAATTCGCAGTCTTTTAGATCGGGCCGAGCCGCGTATCTTGGGATTTTGCTATACTGATAAAAGAGCAGAAACAAAACCCTGCCGATCATTTCTGTGCGGTTTACAGGACTTTCGTCAAATGCCTGCTCTGCAAGTTTAAGGATAAGCAAGCAGTTCAGTGGAGTCCGATGAATATTTAGACCATCGATATCCTCGGTCACCTTTTTTGTGACGAGGTCGTCATCCAAGTTATCCATTCCCTGCAGATATTTCGTCGTCAGTTCACGAATCCTGGCCCTTGACAACGACCACAAGTAAAGTGTTGGCAATTCGGCTGCATCTTCCGTCTGCATGGCCTCTGCGATTTGTCTGCAGTCGTCGATACCCGCTAAAACAATTGTCGGGAGACCCTGGTATGCGTTTTTCAACTCGCGTAAAAGCCGTCGATCACCCTTATCGCCACCCCAGTTGTCCAAAATGAATCCTGCGATCGATTTCTTTTCTATTTGAAGCTCTTTGCATCGCGTTTCGATATGAGCGATGATGCCCTCCCGATGATGCGGCATGCCCGAGACGTCCGTCATAACGAGTGCAGCACCCGTATCATTTTCGCGGAAATATTCCAGCGCAAGAAATCGTCCCAGACACGTCAGACCAAATTGTTTCGGCGAACGGATTACACACGAGCGAGGTGACTTTGCGACTTCGCCGCAACTGATTGTCGTGACCGCATCTCGATCTGGGCTCGTTTCTGGCACAGACGCGAGGTCGCGATCTATCCATAATCGTTTTTTGGACGAGTAACACGTCGTCGATTCGTCAAATTCGGCTTGGAGTATGTCTGATGTGTCTCCACCAAGCGAAATCGGCGTTACGATGTCCACAGCGATGTGTTTGCTTGCCACCGGCCGAAACGCCACTTTGCCACTATCATTACCCGCTAAACCCGTTCCGGAGACAAAGTTTTGAGCGCTGCTCCACTGCCGGTACGTGACCTCCGATCCGCCATGGGTAGTATCTAGCGTGACAAACGAGTACCCTAACGTATCGCTCTTTGAGTGAAGAGGGGTGGTGCAATGACCTCAAGTGTACCGCCCGAGCCTTGAGAAGAAAATACAGCTGACTTCTCATGGACGTGTCCTGAAAAGGTGACTTTGAAACTGGTTTGAATGACCTTCTGAAGCTCAGTTCTGGCCCATGGCGCCAGCCAATCAAGTGGATGGTGCATCACAAGCAAGCGGTAGGGACAGTCATTCTCAGCTAACCATTTGTGGAGTGATCGAGTGTCGATCATTAGCCGGTTCTGATCGGATATTGGTCTGCAGTTCGCATCATCAATTCCACCAAAAGAACAAAGCGCCGTGTTGAGGCAATAAACGGCGACTCCGTTTCCGAGTTCCCAACCCGCCCCTCCTAATCCGGATGCGCAAGCGACGTATGTAGAAAACTTAGATTCGTAGGCTTTGTAATTCTGGAAATTGTTGGCAAAAACGAGCTTTGAGAGCTGAGGTAAAGTGTCGTTGAACGATCGCTCGTCTTTGATTTGTGACAAGCTGCCGAGTTGAATAGTGACAAGTGGCTTGATTGCGTCCCGAGAAACGTCATGGTTCCCGGGAACGCAAATTCGGCGTTCTATTGGTAATCCAAGGGCATCTAGTCGTTGCCCGAAATTGTTTTCGAATTCCTCGTAGAAACTGGAGTTTCCTCCCGAAAAAACAACATCTCCGGAAAAGATAAGATGCAAATTCTCAAAGTTACTTACCTGCGTTTTCAGGTCATCGAAAAATCGATTGCAAACTAGCTCATTCTCTTCAGGCCAATCGGGCCTGTAATGGAGATCGGAAACATGCAGAAACGTATATTTCATCGGTGTCAGGGCTCGCTGGCGCATGGTGAGACCACGAATACGTTGGGTCAAGACAGATGTAGCACTCTGCGCATTTCAGGCCGGCGGCTTCTGCTTTGTTGATTAGATTGGCTGGAGTGCGCTTCTCAAATGCGTCGATCGGGGTCAGGAACCAGGAACCGATTCCGTGGGCCGCATCAGCGCTCGAGTAAAACGCTCTCCTCAGGAGAAAATGTCCCCATGGTTAATTGTTGTTTGCTTTTGCCCGCTGGAGCTCTGGATTGCAGGCTCCCGGGGACGGAGCGAGGCCGGAGCGAACCGGAGGCCGACCGGAGTCCCCGGGCAGCCTGGCGCGTGAAAGGGTCAGTCCGAGAATTGTGACACTTCGGTTGGACCACTGCCTTTGGATACGGAGCCCCACCCTTTTTAAGAGTCTGTCGCAGACCGGGACAGTGGCGGTTTTCACGTCCTTCTCTGTTCTCTCCGTTTCCTCCTGTTCAAAAGTTCCGCCCTATCCTTCCGACTCGAGATTTTCGGTTCCACCGTGTTTTGTTTTGGCAGGTCACCATATGAGTCCAGCTCAGAGTGTCCGTTCGGCTCTTCGTTAATCTTCGTTATCTTTTGTAAAACATCACCGTCCCAAACGCCCACTTGCGTTTCCTCCACCCCCCGTGCGACAGACAGACCGTTGGAATCTGACGCGGATGATCCGGTAGGTAAGCTGAGCATTGTCTTCGCAATCCTCAAGTCCCTGGACTCCGGCCCCAAAGACACTCAACGCTGCAAACCGAAGTCAAAGCTTCCGCTGGCCCAGCATTCTCTTAACAGCATTTCGATCATCTCCTCTCGGCCTTGAGCTCGCCCGCCGAATCCAAAACACCAACGGCCTCTGGCCTCTCACCCAACTCGGCCCCCGCGGCAAGCCACCGTAAAAACCACGACCCTGGACGAGTTCATCCGCACCGTGATGCGGCTGATGTTTTTCACCCGAAAGGTAATTTCGTAGATAACACTCTCCTGCACGATCCGCTCCTCACCACCACGACCAAAACTCCACCCGCACAAAACGGATCACTCGTCTAAAAGCAATCTCGTACAACCGCCGCACACCGCACGAAATCTTTGCGTTCCCTGACATTTCCCCCCGAAGAAGCATGTCCGGATTCTCAAGCTGAGTCGTCACGACAAAACTTCGCTGCGCCACTCCCTCGGTAAGCTTCGCAGCCACAGGGCCGATAGCTGCGACGGTCCCTCTGAACGTTCGAGCCACGTGCGCCCGGGCCTTTAAT
>Ga0308173_10002178_pt1 | contig 10312 bp, 6 predicted proteins | sample PhyPR1_FD_203716 | JGI IMG/M metagenome (GOLD analysis project Ga0308173, IMG submission 203716) | Soil microbial communities from UC Gill Tract Community Farm, Albany, California, United States - DLSLS.P.R1 | ecosystem: Environmental > Terrestrial > Soil > Agricultural land | place: USA... | reverse complement strand
CGCTGTTTTCGTGCGGAAAGAGTCCTTCCTCCAGCCCGGTGATGAACACCGCCGTGAATTCGAGCCCCTTCGCCGCGTGGACCGTCATCAATTGCACGGCGTCCTGGCCGGCCTGCGCCTGGTTGTCGCCCGCTTCGAGCGACGCATGCGAGAGAAAGCCCGCAAGCGGCGTCATGGTGTCGGGATTCTGCGCGGGATCGGCAATGCCGGGTGCATCGAGCACTTCGATTTCGCCATCCTCGCTCACCGCCGCGATTCCCGGCGCGGCAGTCGCGCCGGGGCGCAGCGGAATGGAACGCGCGGGCGTGTCGAGGCCGTAGCCCTCTTCGCTCACGAACGCGGCGGCCGCATTCACGAGTTCCTGCAAGTTCTCCAGCCGATCCTGCCCTTCGCGCTCGGTCTCATAGAACGCGGCGAGGCCGCTCGCGCGCACGACATATTCGACCGTTTCCGGCAGGCTCATCTGCTGCGTTTCGGCGCGCATCTTCGCGACGAGCGTCGCAAACGCGGCCAGGCTCGAACCCGCCTTGCCCGCGACGTAGGGCACGGCGGCGGCCATCGAACAGTTGTAGAGACGCGCCGCGTCCGCAAGCTGCTCGATCGAGCGCGCACCGATGCCGCGCGTCGGGAAATTGACCACGCGCGCGAACGCGGTGTCGTCGTTCGGGTTGTCGATCAGACGCAGATACGCGAGCGCGTGCTTCACTTCCTGACGCTCGAAGAATCGCAGGCCGCCGTACACGCGATACGCAATGCCCGCGTTCACGAGCGTATGTTCGATGGTGCGCGACTGCGCGTTGCTTCGATACAGCACCGCAATCTCGCCGCGCGCGAGCCCGGTATTGATGAGCGCCTTGATTTCCTCGACGATCCAGCCGGCTTCCTGCGAATCCGTCGCGGCTTCATAGACGCGCACCGGCTCGCCGTGACCCGCGTCCGTGCGCAGATTCTTGCCGAGCCGCCGCGCGTTATTCGCGATCAGATAGTTGGCGGTATCGAGAATATGGCCGTGCGAGCGGTAGTTCTGCTCCAGCTTGATGAGGTTCCGCACGCGAAACTCGCGCTCGAAGTCGTGCATGTTGCCGACATTCGCGCCACGAAACGCATAGATGGACTGGTCGTCGTCGCCGACCGCGAAGATCGCGTTGTGCTCGCCCGCCAGCATCTTGAGCCATGCGTATTGCAGCTTGTTGGTGTCCTGGAACTCGTCGACGAGGATATTGCGAAAGCGCGCCTGATAATGCGCGCGCAGCGGCGCGTTATGCGCGAGAAGCTCGTAGCACCGCAGCAGCAGTTCCGGAAAATCCACGACGCCTTCGCGCTGGCATTGCTGGTCGTAAGCCTCGTACAGTTCGACGAACTTGCGGTTGAAGGTGTCGGTGGCGTCGACGTCTTTGGGGCGCAACCCCTGCTCTTTCGCGTTGTTGATGAAGTACTGGAGGTTCTTCGCCGGATACTTCTCGTCGTCGACGTTCAGCCCTTTCATGAGGCGCTTGATCGCGGAAAGCTGGTCGGCCGTATCGAGAATCTGGAACGACTGCGGCAGGCCGGCATCGCGGAAATGCGCGCGCAGCATGCGGTTGCAGAGCCCGTGAAAGGTGCCGATCCACATGCCGCGCGTGTCGATGGGCAAAAGCGCCGAAAGACGCGACATCATCTCGCGCGCGGCCTTGTTCGTGAACGTGACGGCGAGAATGGTCGGCGGCGACGCATAGCCCTGCTGGATCAGCCACGCAATGCGGGTGATGAGCACGCGCGTCTTGCCGCTGCCCGCGCCCGCGAGGATCAGCGCGGGCTCGTTGGGCAGCGTGACGGCGGCGAGCTGTTCGGGATTGAGGTTGGCGAGTAAATCGGGCATGGAGAGGCGGGAGACAGGCGTCGGGGGAGACGGCCATTATAGAGAGTTGCGGGCGGGGGCATGGCCGGCGGCGCGGCAGGTGCGCCCGAGCCCATGCAGCGGCCACCCGCGTTATACAGGGCCCGACCGCCCCGGCCGCAAGGCCCTGAAACCCCGCGCCGCTATAATCAGGAAATTTCCCGCCTACCAGAACCGACGATCCAACGAAATGAGCGACAACACGCTTGCGAAGAGCTTCGAGCCTCAAAACATCGAGTCCCAGTGGGGCCCCGAATGGGAAAAGCGCGGCTACTCCGCCCCCACGTTCAGGGAAGGCGCGAAGAATTTCTCGATTCAACTGCCGCCGCCGAACGTCACCGGCACGCTGCACATGGGCCACGCGTTCAACCAGACCATCATGGATAGCCTCACGCGCTATCACCGCATGCTGGGCGACAACACGCTGTGGGTGCCGGGCACGGACCACGCGGGCATCGCGACGCAGATCGTCGTCGAACGTCAGCTCGATGCAAAAGGCATCTCGCGCCACGATCTCGGCCGCGAGGAATTCCTGAAGCGCGTGTGGGCGTGGAAGCAGGAGTCGGGCTCGACCATCACGCGGCAGGTTCGCAGGCTCGGCGCGTCGATCGACTGGTCGCGCGAGTACTTCACGATGGACGACAAGATGTCGGCCGCCGTGCGTGACGTGTTCGTCGCGCTCTATAAACAAGGCCTGATCTATCGCGGCAAGCGGCTCGTGAACTGGGACCCGGTGCTCGGCACGGCCGTGTCGGATCTCGAAGTGGTCAGTGAGGAAGAAAACGGCAGCCTGTGGCACATCCGGTATCCGCTGCCGGACGGCTCCGGTCATCTGACGGTCGCGACGACGCGCCCGGAAACCATGCTCGGCGACGTCGCGCTGATGGTGCATCCGGAGGACGAGCGTTATTCGCATCTGATCGGCAAGACAGTCATCCTGCCGCTGTGCAATCGTGAAATTCCGGTCATCGCGGATGAATACGTGGACCGCGAGTTCGGCACAGGCGTCGTGAAGGTGACGCCCGCGCACGACTTCAACGACTACGCGGTCGGGCAGCGCCACAAGCTGCCGCAAATCGAAATCCTCACGCTCGACGCGAAGATCAACGGCAACGCGCCCGAAAAATATCGCGGCATGGACCGCTTCGATGCGCGCAAGGAGGTCGTCGCGGACCTGGACGCGCTCGGCCTGCTGGACTCCGTGAAGCCGCACAAGCTGATGGTGCCGCGCGGCGACCGCACGGGCGTCGTTATCGAACCGATGCTGACGGACCAATGGTTCGTCGCGATGAGCAAGCCCGCGCCGGAAGGAACGTTCCATCCGGGCAAATCCATTGCCGAAACCGCGCTCGACGTCGTGCGCAACGGCGAGATCAGGTTCGTGCCCGAGAACTGGACCACCACCTACTATCAATGGCTCGAGAACATTCAGGACTGGTGCATCTCGCGTCAATTGTGGTGGGGGCATCAGATCCCCGCGTGGTACGGCGAGAACGGCGACATCTTCGTCGCGAAGAACGAAGAGGAAGCCCGCGCCGACGCGGATGCGCGAGGCTACACAGGCCCGCTCAAGCGCGATGAGGACGTGCTCGATACATGGTTCTCGTCCGCACTCGTGCCGTTCTCGTCGCTCGGCTGGCCGAACGAGACGAAGGAGTTGAAGGCGTTCCTGCCTTCGTCGGTGCTCGTGACCGGCTTCGACATCATCTTCTTCTGGGTCGCCCGGATGGTGATGATGACCACGCATTTCACCGGCAAGGTGCCGTTCGAAACGGTCTACGTGCACGGCCTCGTGCGCGATGCCGAAGGCCAGAAGATGTCGAAGAGCAAGGGCAACACGCTCGATCCGATCGATATCGTGGATGGCATCGACCTCGAAGCGCTCGTCGCCAAGCGCACCAGCGGCCTGATGAATCCGAAGCAGGCCGCGCAGATCGAAAAGAAGACGCGCAAGGAGTTCCCCGAAGGCATTCCGTCGTTCGGCACGGACGCGCTGCGCTTCACGATGGCGTCGATGGCTACGCTCGGTCGCAACGTGAATTTTGATCTGGCACGCTGCGAGGGGTATCGCAACTTCTGCAACAAGCTCTGGAACGCCACGCGTTTCGTTTTGATGAATTGCGAAGGACACGATTGCGGTTTCGCGAATCCCGGCGAATGCAAGCCCGGCGATTGCGGTCCAGGCGGCTACACGGACTTCTCGCAGGCGGACCGCTGGATCGTCTCGCTGTTGCAGCGCGTGGAAGCGGAAGTCGAGAAAGGCTTCGCGGATTATCGTTTCGACAACGTCGCGAGCGCCATCTACAAGTTCGTATGGGACGAGTACTGCGACTGGTATCTGGAACTCGCGAAGGTGCAGATTCAGAACGGCACGCCCGCGCAGCAGCGCGCCACGCGCCGCACGCTCTTGCGCGTGCTCGAAACCGTATTGCGTCTGGCTCACCCGGTGATTCCGTTCATCACCGAGGCGCTGTGGCAGAAAGTCGCTTCGTTGACGGACGCCTGCCCCGCTAACGGAAACGAAGGCGAAGCATCGGTCATGACGCAGCAGTATCCGCGAGCGGATGCAAAAAAGATCGACGAATCGGCAGAACAGTGGGCAGCCGAACTGAAAGCGGTGATCGACGCATGTCGTAATCTGCGTGGCGAAATGAGCTTGTCGCCCGCGGTGAAGGTGCCCTTGCTCGCCAATGGCGACGCCGCGCGTCTTGCGACGTTCGCGCCTTACGTCGCGGCGCTCGCGCGTCTTTCGGAAGTGAAGATTATCGACGATGAAGCCGCGCTCGACAAGGAAGCGCACGGTGCACCGGTCTCGATCGTCGGCGGCAACAAGCTGGTGCTGAAAGTCGAGGTCGATGTCGCCGCGGAACGCGAGCGCTTGACGAAGGAAGTGGAACGGCTCAACGGCGAGATCGTGAAATGTAACGCCAAGCTCGGAAATGAAAGCTTTGTTTCAAAAGCGCCTGCTGCTGTCGTTGAACAGGAGCGTAAAAGGCTGGCAGAATACAAGACCACTATCGAGAAGCTCCAGGCGCAATTATTGCGACTGCCGACGTGAACCTGGGTGCGCTAATTACCGACCCGCTTCACGTATTGGCTCGATGTTCTAAATGATTAATAGAATCAGGGTTATCACATGCTAAAAGTTACCAAAGCGGTTTTCCCGGTTGCGGGTCTCGGCACGCGGTTCCTCCCCGCGACCAAGGCCAGCCCGAAGGAAATGCTGCCGATCGTCGACAAGCCGCTGATTCAATACGCGGTCGAGGAAGCGATGGCCGCCGGCATCACCGAAATGATCTTCGTGACGGGCCGCAGCAAGCGCGCCATCGAAGATCACTTCGACAAGTCCTATGAGATCGAAGCCGAGCTCGAAGCGCGCGGCAAGGACAAGCTGCTCGAACTCGTGCGCAGCATCAAGCCGAGCCATGTGGACTGCTTCTATGTGCGTCAGGCTGAAGCGCTGGGTCTCGGTCACGCGGTGCTGTGCGCCGAAAAGCTCGTCGGCGACAATCCGTTTGCCGTGATTCTCGCGGACGACTTGCTGTATGGCCGTCCGCCCGTGATGTCGCAGATGATCGAAGTCTTCGACCACTATCACAGCTCGGTGATTGGCGTCGAAGAGATTCCGGCCGAAGAGACGAAGTCCTACGGCATCATCGACGGCAAGGAATGGGAAGACAACATCGTCAAGCTGTCGGGCATCGTCGAGAAGCCGGAGCCTTCCGTTGCGCCGTCGAATCTCGGCGTGGTTGGCCGTTATGTGCTGAAGCCGCGCATTTTCGATCACATCCGCGCGCTAAAGCCGGGCGCGGGTGGTGAGCTCCAGCTCACGGACGCCATTCAATCGCTGTTGTCGGACGAACAAGTGCTCGCGTACAAGTATCACGGCACGCGCTTCGACTGCGGCAGCAAGCTCGGCTATCTGAAGGCAACGGTGGAATTCGCGCTGCGCCACCCGGAAGTGTCGAAGGATTTCGAGGAATATCTGCGCACGCGCGCGCCGATTCTCGAGGGCTAAGCCTCAGTCCGGTTTTAATCGGCCTGGCCGAAAAAAATGCCCGTCACATGCGTGACGGGCATTTTTCTTTGAACCTTCGATTTCAGCGACGCCGCATCAGGAAAACATATGTCTTGTCCTGCGCCGTGACCTCGACGATCTCGTTGCCGGTCTGCTTGGCAAATGCGGCAAAATCGCGCTGCGAGCCGGGGTCGGTGGCCAGCACCTTCAGAATCTGGCCGCTCGTCATGTCGGCAAGCGCCTTCTTGGCCCGCAAAATCGGCAGCGGACAGTTGAGCCCGCGCGCGTCGACTTCCTTGTGAACTTCCATTGCGATTGAACCTTCCGTGTGCCGGGCCATCGAGCCCTACGAACATTCGATTCTAACGCAGCGCTCAAAGATCCACCGGACGGCCACTCGCATACGCATCACGAAGCGCAATGCCGATCCGCGTTGCCTCGCGCGCATCGTCCAGCGTGAGGCCGGTCGGCGCGCCGTGAGCGAGCAACGCGACGAAGGCTTGCGCCTCGCGCAAAAACGCATTCTCGAAGCGCTCGAAGAACGTCGGCGTGCAGGCATTGCGGATACCGTTTTCATCCGCAATCTCCACGCGATTCAAGCGCGGATTGCGTCCGACCGAAAGCGCGCCCGCTGTGCCGATTACTTCGGTCTGCGTATCATGCCCGTGCGCCATCGTGCGCGAGGCGTAAAGCACGGCGAGCCGCCCGTCGTCGAACTCGATGGTACCCACGCCATTATCGATGTCCCCGCACTCGCGCAAGCCTTCGTGAATCGCGATGGTCCCGCTCGCATACACGCGCTTCGCACGCGGATTGCCGAGCAGCCAGCGCGCGAGGTCGATGTCATGCACGCTGCAATCGAGAAAGAGCCCGCCAGACGTGGGCGCGAAGCGCACGAAGAAGCCGTCGGGGTCGTTCTTGTCGCAGGTCTGCGAGCGCACCATGAACGGCCGGCCGATGGCGCCTTTCGCGACCTGCTCGAACGCATCGCGATAGCTCGCGTCGAAGCGTCGGACGAAGCCGATCATCACGTGCAGATGCGCATGCCGCGCGTGCGCTTCGATCACGCGGTCGCACTCCGTGAGATCGAGCGAAAGCGGCTTCTCGCAGAACACATGCTTGCCCGCGTGCAACGCGGCGATGATCTGCTGCGCGTGCAGTGACGTCGGCGTGACGAGCCACACGGCATCCACCGATGTATCGGCGAGCAACGCATCGTAGTCCGCGTACAGCGTGACTTCGGGCAGATGCTGTTGCGCCCACGCGCGCTCCTCGTCGACGGGACTGCACGCCGCGGCCAGCCGCGCGCCCGGCACGTGCCACCCGAGATTCGCGGCATGCCGTCGGCCGAGCCGCCCCAGTCCGACGATACCCACGCGCACCGCGTTCATGCCGCGCGCTCCCCAAGCCGCACGATGCGCTTCTCGCGCCACGAGAGCGTCGCGGCTTCGGCGAGTTCGAGCGCCTTCAGGCCATCCGCGATGGTGGTGCGGACCGGCTTGCCGTGGTTCACCGCATCGAAGAAATGAGCGATTTCCAGCGCATACGCCGCGCGATAGCGTTCGAGGAAAAACGCTTCGGGGACGTCGTTCGACACGGCGGTTTTCGAGTACGCAGTCACTTCGGTGGGCCGCACGTTGCCCGCTTGCAGCATGCCCGCGCTGCCGAGCAATTCGAAGCGCTGATCGTAGCCATACGCCGCGCGCCGCGCCGTGTTGATCTGGCACAGCCGGCCGCGCTTCGTGCGGATGGTGACCGCGGTCGAATCGATATCGCCCGCATCGGCGATGGCCGGATCGGACAGGCAGCTTCCCGTTGCGTGCAGCGTCTCGGCTTCGTCGTCGAGCATCCAGCGGAAAATGTCGAAGTCGTGAATCAGCATGTCCTTGAAGATCCCGCCCGAATGCCGGATGTACTCGACAGGCGGCGCGCCCGGATCGCGGCTCGTCACGATCAGCATTTCGGGATCGCCGATCTCGCCTGCATCGACGCGCGCCTTCAATGCCGAAAACGTCGGATCGAACCGGCGCTGAAAGCCGATCATGCAGACGACGCCCGCAGCGTCGATTGCATCGGCGCATGCCCGCGCGCGCTCGATGGCGAGATCGACCGGCTTCTCGCAGAACACATGCTTGCCCTGCGCCGCCGACTTCAGGATGAGATCGGCATGCGTATCCGTGCTCGAACACACGACGGTCGCGGCGATCGACGCATCGCCCAGTGCGCCGTCGATATCGGCAACCTGTGCGCCGTGCTGCTGCGCGAGGGCGGCCGCCGCGTCGCCGTTCACATCGACCACATATTTCAGCCGTACGCCCGGCTGCCGCGCCAGATTCGCCGCATGAATCCTGCCGATGCGCCCCGCTCCGAACACCGCTACGTCAATCGTCATAACCGCCTGTCTCCCTGGATTCTTCGACGTTCAATTCGAGCCGGTACGCGAGCGCGATGAAGAGCGCCTGGCACAGGCAGATGGTGCTCGTGAGGGAGCGGAACGCGAACGCGCTGCCCTCCTTCACGAGCAGGCTCGCGCTCGCATGACGCGCGAGCGGCGAAAGCTGGCTATCGGTGATGACGAGCGTCGCCGCGCCGTGATGCTGCGCCGCGCGTACGCAGTACTGCGTCTCCTTGCCGTACGGCGCGAAGCTGATCGCGATGACGACGTCGCCCTTCTTCACGCTGCGGATCTGCTCGCGAAACATGCCGCCGACGCCCGATATGAGATGCACGCGCTTCTTCGTATGACCGAGCGCATAGACGATATAGCTCGCAACCGCAAACGAGCGCCGCACGCCGACCACGTAGATGTTTTCCGCCTGCTGAAGCATTTCGACGGCGGCTTCGAACTGGGCGTCGTCGAGGCCCGCTTCGAGTTCGTCGAGACCGGTGCGGCTCGCCGCGATGAATTCGCGCGCCACCGAGACGCCCGACGCCTCGCCCGCTTTCTCGTCGATCAGTTTACGGATGCGCTGCTGGTAGCTCTGCGACGCGCTGCCGCCCGTATAAGCCTGCCGGAACACCGCCTGCAGGTCCGAGAAGCCGGAAAAGCCGAAGCGCTGCGCAAAGCGCACGACCGCCGAAGGATGCACGCCGCAGGCGGCGGCGATATCGCTCGTGCGGTCCATCATCACGCTCGACCGATGCTGCTCGATATACGTCGCCACGCTCTTCAACTGCCGCGGCAGCGAGTCGTAGGCGTCGGTGATGCGCTGCATCAGGTCGTCGACGGAAAGCGCGTCGGTGCTGGTTTCGTCCTGCATGGAAAGCTCGTGTCGTCGGCGCCCGGAGCGTGCGCCAGTGCAGGCGATTATAGGAACGGTGCAAGCGAATTGGAAAGCATTTTCCATTTGTCGCACCGATAAAATAGATATTGCAGGCCGCCGAAAACTGACCTAATCTTGCTCGTGAGCGCGATGCATGGCGTCGAAGGCGCGTCGGCTCATCAAAACATCACACCAGACAACAACCGAGACAGGTGGAGACAATGACCCTTTGCAACGGTCGGGCCGCGCTACGCGCGCTGGCGGCTGCTGCTGCGTTATGCAGCGCCGCGTTGTTGACGACGTCCCCCGCGCATGCGGCCCCGGACGCCAGATTCGTCCTCATAAGCCACGCGCCGGACTCCGACTCGTGGTGGAACACCATCAAGAACGCGATGAAGCAGGCGGACGAGGACTTCAACGTTCAGACCGACTATCGCAATCCGCCCAACGGCGACATCGCCGATATGGCGCGTCTGATCGAACAGGCGGCCGCGCGCAATTACGACGGCGTCATCGCGACCATCGCGGACTTCGACGTGCTGAAAAGCTCGCTCAACAAGGTCACGGCGAAGAAGATTCCACTCGTCACGATCAATTCCGGCACCGAGGAGCAGAGCGCGCAACTGAACGCGATCATGCACATCGGCCAGCCGGAATACGTTGCGGGCAAGGCCGCGGGTGAGAAGGCGAAGGCAGCGGGCATCAAGTCGTTCCTGTGCGTGAACCATCTCGCGACCAACACGGTATCGTTCGACCGCTGCCGCGGTTTCGCCGACGCTATCGGCGCGGACTACAAGGCCGCCACGCTCGACTCGGGCCAGGACCCGACCGAGATTCAGTCGAAGGTCTCCGCTTATCTGCGCAATCATCCGGATACGCAGGCTGTTCTTACGCTCGGACCGACGCCCGCATCGGCGACGCTCAAGGCCGTCACGCAGATGGGCCTGCAAAACAAGCTCTATTTCGTAACGTTCGACTTCTCCGATGACATCGCCAAAGCGATCAAGGACGGCACCATCAAGTTCGCGATCGATCAGCAGCCGTATCTGCAAGGCTATATTCCGGTCGCCGTGCTCGCCATCGTGAAGAAGGAGCACACCACCGATCCCGCGAAGATCCGCCAGCTTCTCGAAGCGAACCCGAAGTTCAAGGCGC
>Ga0308173_10002176_pt1 | contig 10313 bp, 4 predicted proteins | sample PhyPR1_FD_203716 | JGI IMG/M metagenome (GOLD analysis project Ga0308173, IMG submission 203716) | Soil microbial communities from UC Gill Tract Community Farm, Albany, California, United States - DLSLS.P.R1 | ecosystem: Environmental > Terrestrial > Soil > Agricultural land | place: USA... | reverse complement strand
GGGTGTCGAGTGGGCCGCCAGCTACACGACCGACGCGCACAAGTGGCTGCTCACCGGCTTCGACGCCACCCTGTTCTGGGTCGCCGACCGCGCCGCCCTCACCGGAGCCCTGTCGATCCTGCCGGAGTACCTGCGCAACGCCGCCACCGACGCCGGCGCCGTCGTCGACTTCCGTGACTGGCAGATCCCGCTGGGCCGCCGGTTCCGCGCCCTGAAGCTGTGGTTCGTGCTGCGCTGGTACGGCGCCGAGGGGCTGCGCGCCCACATCCGCTCGCACGTGGCCCTGGCCCAGGAGCTCGCCGGCTGGGCCGACGCCGACGAGCGGTTCGACGTCGCCACGGCGCATCCGTTCTCGCTGGTCTGCCTGCGCCCCCGCTGGGCCGACGACGTCGACGCCGACGTGGCCACGATGACCCTGCTCGAGCGGCTGAACGACGGCGGCGAGGTCTTCCTCACCCACACCACGGTGCGCGGCCAGGTGGTGCTGCGGGTGGCCATCGGCTCCCCGGCCACCACCCGCGGGCACGTCGAGCGGGTGTGGGCACTGCTCCGCGAGGGCCACGACTGGCTGGCCGCGGACTTCGCCGCCGCGGCCGCCGAGCGGGCGGCCGAGGCGGAGCGCGCCCGTGCCGCGGCCGAGGAGGAGCGGCGCCGGGCGGCTGCCGAGCGGGCCGCCGAGGCACAGCCCGAGCAGGTCGAGCCTGCGGAGGCCGAGCCCGCGGAGGCGTGAGCCGGCGTCAGTGCTCCAGGGAGCGGAGCAGGCCCTCCTGGGCGACGGTCGCGACGTGGGTGCCGTCGGCGGACCAGATCTGGCCGAAGCACAGCGCGCGGCCGGAGCCTGCGGCGGGACTGTCGGTCTCGTAGAGGAACCACTCGTCGGCCCGGACCGGACGGTGGAACCACACCGCGTGGTCCAGGCTCGCCCCGATGAAGTCCTGCCAGCCGCCGCCGAGCCGGGCGAAGCCCGCCGACAGCAGGGTCAGGTCGCTGACGAAGGTGAGCGCGGCGGCCTGCACGGCCGCGTCGTCGCCCAGCCGGCCGGCCACCCGGAACCAGCCCCACGACTTGGTGTCCGGGTAGGTCTTGGGCGGCGCGGTGAACGGGTCGGCGAGGAAGCGCTGCTCCACGACCTGTCCCATGGCGTTCATCCACGACGCCCGCTCGCCGTGCCGCGCCGCGATCTCCGCCGTCCCCAGCAGCCCCTCCGGCCCTGGTACGTCCGGCATCGGCAGGGAGTGCTCGGCGACCGGCTTCTCCCCCGCGTGGAAGTCCGCCGTCATTGAGAAGATGGCCACCTCCTCACCCTTGCGGTCCTGCCACGCGACGACGCGTCGCGTGGTGAACGAACGCCCGTCGCGGATCCGGTCGACGGCGTAGCGGATCTCCTCGGTGGGGTCACCGGGCCGCAGGAAGTACGAGTGCAGCGAGTGCACCGGGCGGGCCGAGTCCACGGTCAGTCCCGCGGCCATCAGCGCCTGCCCCGCCACCTGACCGCCGAAGATGCGCTGCCGCTCCGTGCTCGGGGTCTGCCCCACGAAGACGTCGGGCTTGCGCTCCTCGAGCGCCAGGACGGCCAGCAGCGCCGCGGCCTGGCTGCCGGCCGCCTCGGTCACGAGTCGGTGCCGACTTCGTGCACGCGGATGAGGTTGGTCGAGCCCACCGTGTTGGGCGGGCTGCCGGCGACGACGACCACGCGGTCGCCCACCTTGAGCCGGCCGATGGACAGCAGCGAGAAGTCGACCTGGGCCACCATGTCGTCGGTGTGCTCGACCGTCGGCACGAGGAACGTCTCGACGCCCCAGGACAGCGCGAGCTGGCTGCGCACCCGGGCGTCGATCGTGAAGGCCAGGAGCGGCTGACGGGGGTGCAGGGCGGCCAGGCGCTTCGCGGTCTCCCCGGTCTGGGTGAAGGTGGCCAGCGCCTTGACGTCGAGCGCCTCGCCGACGTCCTTCGCGGCCCGGACGATCGCGCCGGAGCGCGACCGGGACCGGCGGACGACGTCCGGCACGGAGATGGTCGTGTCGCTCTCGACCGCGTCGATGATCCGTTCCATCGTGCGGACGGCGCCGATCGGGTGCGCGCCGACCGACGTCTCGCCGGACAGCATGACCGCGTCGGCGCCGTCGAGGACGGCGTTGGCGACGTCGGAGGCCTCTGCGCGGGTGGGCCGGGAGTTGGTGATCATCGACTCGAGCATCTGGGTGGCCACGATGACCGGCTTGTTGCGCTCGCGGGCCGCCTGGATGGCCCGCTTCTGCACCAGCGGGACCTCCTCGAGGGCCAGCTCCACGCCCAGGTCGCCGCGGGCGACCATGACCGCGTCGAACGCCTCGACGATCGCCTCGAGGTTCTCGACCGCCTCGGGCTTCTCCAGCTTCGCGATGACGGGGACGTAGATGTCCTCCTGCCGCATGATGTCGCGGACCAGCTCGGCGTCGGCGGCGTGCCGGACGAACGACAGCGCGATGAAGTCGACACCCAGCCGCAGCGCGAAGCGGAGGTCCTCCTCGTCCTTGTCCGACAGCGCCGGCACGCTGACGGCCACGCCGGGCAGGGACAGGCCCTTGTTGTTCGACACCGGGCCGCCCTCGACCACGAGGCAGAACACGTCGGGGCCCTCCACCCGGACGACGGTCAGCGCGAGCTTGCCGTCGTCGACGAGCAGCCGGTCACCGACGACGACGTCGTCGGACAGGTTCTTGTACGTGGTGGAGACGCGCTCCGCGGTGCCCGGGACGTCCTCGACGGTGATGCAGACCTGCGCGCCGGTGGGCCACTCGACGGGGCCCTCGGCGAAGGTGCCGAGCCGGATCTTGGGCCCCTGCAGGTCGGCGAGGACGGCGACCGCGTGGCCGGTGTTGTCGGACGCCTGCCGCACCCGCTGGTAGGCGGTGGCGTGGTGCTCGTGCGCCCCGTGGCTGAAGTTCAGCCGGGCCACGTCCATCCCGGACTCGACGAGGGCGGTGATCTGCTCCAGGGAACTGGTCGCGGGTCCGAGGGTGCAGACGATCTTGGCGCGGCGGGACATGGCCTCAACGCTAGTGGGGTGGCACCGATCTCACCGCAGCGACCCGGCGCCGGCCACGCAATTCGTCGTGGCCGGCACCGAATTGGTCAGCGGAGGGCGACCGCCGTCGGCGTGACGGGCCGGGGCAGGTCGGAGCCGCCGGTGAGGAAGGAGTCCGCCGCGGCGGCGGCGGCTCGTCCCTCGGCGATCGCCCACACGATGAGCGACTGACCGCGCCCCATGTCGCCGGCGACGAACACACCGGGCACCGTGGCGGCGAACGAGGCGTCGCGGGCCACGTTGCCGCGGCCGTCGACCTCGACCCCGAGGGCGTCGATGAGGCCCTCGCGCTGCGCGCCGGTGAAGCCCATGGCCAGGAAGACCAGGTCGGCGGGCAGCTCCCGCTCGGTGCCCTCGACCTTCTGGAAGCGGCCGTCGACCCGCTCCACCTCGTGGAGGAGCAGCGCGCGGACGTTGCCCTGCTCGTCGCCCAGGAACCGCTCGGTGTTGACCGAGTAGAGGCGTTCCCCGCCCTCCTCGTGCGCGCTGGAGACGCGCATGATCATCGGGTAGGTGGGCCACGGGTTGACGTCGTGGGCCCGGCGGTCCGGCGGCGCGGGCATGATCTCGAGCTGCGTCACCGACGCGGCGCCCTGGCGGTGCGCCGTGCCGAGGCAGTCGGCGCCGGTGTCGCCGCCACCGATGATCACCACGTGCTTACCGGCGGCGTTGATCGGCGGGTCGTCGAGCTCGCCGAGGGCCTGACGGTTGCCGTACGGCAGGTACTCCATGGCCAGGTGGATGCCGGAGAGCTCCCGGCCCGGGGCCGGCAGGTCGCGCCCGACGGTGGCCCCGCCGGCGAGGACGACGGCGTCGAAGTCCGCCCGCAGCTGCTCGGCCGACAGGTCGTTCTCGCCCGGGCCGCCCACCTCGACACCGGTGACGAACCGGGTGCCCTCGGCGCGCATCTGGTCCAGCCGCCGGTCGAGCACGGCCTTCTCCATCTTGAACTCGGGGATGCCGTAGCGGAGCAGGCCACCGACGCGGTCGGCGCGCTCGTACACGGTGACGTCGTGGCCGGCGCGGGTGAGCTGCTGGGCGGCAGCCAGCCCGGCGGGGCCGGAGCCGATGACGGCGACCTTCCGGCCGGACCGCTGCGCCGGCGTCTGCGGCTGCACCCAGCCCTCGTCGTAGGCCCGGTCGATGATCTCCCACTCGATCTGCTTGATCGTCACCGGCGACTCCTGCAGGTTCAGCACGCAGGAGCCCTCGCACGGGGCGGGGCAGAGCTTCCCGGTGAACTCCGGGAAGTTGTTGGTCGAGTGCAGCCGCTCGATCGCGTCCTGCCAGTCGTCGCGCCGGGCGAGGTCGTTCCACTCCGGGATCAGGTTGGCCACCGGGCAGGCGTGGTGGCAGAACGGGATCCCGCAGTCCATGCAGCGGGCCGCCTGCTTGCGCACCTCGGCGGTCGGGAAGAGCGGGTCCTCGCCGTTCTGCCGGGCGACGTAGACGTCCTTCCAGTCCCTGATCCGCACCTCGACGGGCCGCCGCGGCGGCAGGGCCCGGTCGAACTTCAGGAATCCCGTCGAGTCAGCCACGAGCCGCCTCCATCACTGCCACGTCGACATCAGTTCCGTTGGCCTCGGCCATCCGCTGCGCGTCCATCGCCCGCCGGTAGTCGCGCGGCATGATCACGCTGAACTGCTCCGACCAGCGACCCCAGTCGGCCAGCAGCGCGTGCGCCACCGGCGACTCGGTGTCCTCGGCGTAGCGGACCAGCACGTCGCGCAGCCACTGCGCGGACTCGCCGTCCAGCGGCTCGACGTCGACCATCTCGCCGTTCACCCGGTGCCGGGCGAGGTCGAGCACGTAGGCGATGCCACCGGACATGCCCGCGGCGATGTTCCGCCCGGTCGCCCCGAGGATCACCGCGCGCCCACCGGTCATGTACTCCAGCGCGTGGTCGCCCACGCCCTCCACGACCGCCAGCGCGCCCGAGTTGCGGACGCAGAACCGCTCCCCCACCCGGCCGCGGAGGAAGATCTCCCCGCCGGTCGCGCCGTAGCCGATCACGTTGCCGGCGATGACGTTGTCCTCGGCGGCGAACGGCGCCTCCCGGGACGGGCGGACGACGATCCGCCCACCGGACAGGCCCTTGCCGACGTAGTCGTTGGCGTCGCCGTACAGCCGCATCGTGATGCCGCGCGGCAGGAAGGCGCCGAACGACTGGCCGGCCGAGCCGCCGAAGGTGAGGTCGATCGTGCCGTCGGGCAGCCCCTCGCCGCCGTAGCGGCGGGTGACCATCGAGCCCAGCATCGTGCCGACGGTGCGGTTCACGTTGCGCACCGGGAGCTCGAGGCTCACCGGCCGCGCGTCGAACAGCGCGCCCTCGCAGAGCTGGATCAGCGTCTGGTCCAGCGCGATGTCCAGGCCGTGGTCCTGACCCTTGACCCGGTGCAGCGGCGCGCCCTCGGGCAGCTCCGGCACGACCAGCATCGGGGAGAGGTCCAGCCCCTGCGCCTTCCAGTGCCCGACGGCCCTGCGGGTGTCGAGCAGCTCGGCGTGACCGATGGCCTCGTCGATCGACCGGAAACCCAGCTCGGCCAGGTACTGGCGCACCTGCTCGGCGAGGAACTCGAAGAACGTGACGACGAACTCCGGCTGACCGGTGAAGCGCTTGCGCAGCTCCGGGTTCTGCGTCGCGACGCCGACCGGGCAGGTGTCGAGGTGGCAGACGCGCATCATCACGCAGCCCGACACGACGAGCGGCGCCGTCGCGAAGCCGAACTCCTCGGCACCCAGCAGCGCGGCGACGATCACGTCGCGGCCGGTCTTCATCTGACCGTCGACCTGCACCGTGATGCGGTCGCGCAGGCCGTTGGCCAGCAGCGTCTGCTGGGTCTCGGCCAGGCCGAGCTCCCAGGGCGAGCCGGCGTGCTTCAGCGACGTGAGCGGGGCGGCACCGGTGCCGCCGTCGTGCCCGGAGATGAGGACGACGTCCGCGTGCGCCTTGCTGACCCCCGCCGCGACGGTGCCGACGCCGACCTCGGAGACCAGCTTGACGTGCACCCGCGCCTCGTTGTTCGCGTTCTTGAGGTCGTGGATGAGCTGCTTGAGGTCCTCGATCGAGTAGATGTCGTGGTGCGGCGGCGGGCTGATCAGCCCCACCCCCGGCGTCGAGTGCCGCGTGCGCGCGACCCACGGGTACACCTTGGTGCCGGGCAGCTGGCCGCCCTCACCGGGCTTGGCGCCCTGCGCCATCTTGATCTGGATGTCGTCGGCGTTGACCAGGTACTCGCTGGTGACGCCGAACCGTCCCGAGGCCACCTGCTTGATCGCCGAGCGGCGCAGGTCGCCGTTCGGGTCGGGCAGGAAGCGGTCGGGGTCCTCGCCGCCCTCACCGGTGTTGGACTTGCCGCCGAGCCGGTTCATCGCGATCGCCAGGGTCTGGTGCGCCTCGGCGGAGATCGAGCCGTAGCTCATCGCGCCGGTGGAGAACCGCTTGACGATCTCGCTGACCGGCTCGACCTCCTCGATCGGCACCGGCGTGCGCTCACCGGTCCTGATCGTGAAGAGCCCGCGGAGCGTCGCGGCGTCCTCGGAGAGCTTGTCGACGGTCTGCGTGTACTTCTCGAAGACGTCGTACTGCCGCGAGCGGGTGGCGTGCTGCAGGAGGAACACCGTCTCGGGGTTGAACAGGTGCACCTCGCCCTCGCGGCGCCACTGGTACTCCCCGCCCGTCTCCAGCCGGCGGTGGGCCCGCTCGGTCGGGTTCTCCGGGTAGGCCCGGCGGTGGCGCATCGCCACCTCCTCGGCGAGGACGTCGATGCCGACGCCGCCGAGCGGACAGGAGGTGCCGGTGAAGTACTCGTCGACCAGGTCCTGGGAGAGCCCGACGGCCTCGAAGATCTGGGCCATCGTGTACGAGCCGACGGTGCTGATGCCCATCTTGCTCATCACCTTGAGCACGCCCTTGCCGAGCGCCTTGACCATGTTGCGCACGGCCTGGCCGGGCTCGACCCCGGTCAGCTCGCCGTCGCGGATGAGGTCCTCGATCGACTCGAACGCCAGGTACGGGTTCACCGCGGCGGCGCCGTAGCCGAGCAGCAGGGCGACGTGGTGCACCTCGCGGCAGTCGCCGGACTCGACGACGAGGCCGACCTCCATGCGCGTCTTCTCGCGCACCAGGTGGTGGTGCACGGCCGCGGTCATGAGCAGCGACGGGATGGGCGCGCGCTTCTCGTCGCAGTCGCGGTCGGACAGCACGATGATGCGGGCGCCGGCGGCGATGGCCTTGGAGACCTTCGTCCGGAGCTGCTCGATGGCCTCGGCCAGCGCCGTCCCGCCGCCGTTGACGTCGAAGTGACCGGTGATCCGGACGGCGGCGTAGCCGGGCAGGTCGCCGTCGTCGTCGATGTGCAGGATCTTGGCGAGCTCGTCGTTGTCGATCACCGGGAACGGCAGGAAGACCTGGCGGCAGGACGCGGGCAGCGCCTCGAGCAGGTTCTGCTCGGGCCCGAAGGTGCGGCCGAGGCTGGTCACCAGCTCCTCGCGGATGGCGTCCAGCGGCGGGTTGGTCACCTGCGCGAAGAGCTGCCCGAAGTAGTCGTAGAGCAGCCGCGAACGGTCCGACAGCGCGGCCACCGGGGTGTCGGTGCCCATCGATCCGATCGGCTCCGCGCCCGAGGAGGCCATCGGCGTCACCAGGACGCGCAGCTCCTCCTCCGTGTAGCCGAACAGCTGCTGCCGGCGGACGACGGACTCGTGGCTGGGCCGCGACCGACGGCGCTCGGGCAGCTGGGGCAGGTGCACGAGTCCGGCGTGCAGCCAGTCCTCGTAGGGGTGCTCGGCGGCCAGCGCCCCCTTGACCTCCTCGTCGGAGACGATCTTCCCCGACGAGGTGTCGACCAGGAACATGCGGCCCGGCTGCAGCCGGCCCTTGGCCACGATGTCGGCGGCCGGGATGTCGAGGACACCGACCTCGCTGGCCAGGACGACCAGGTCGTCCTTCGTCTGCCACCAGCGGCCGGGGCGCAGGCCGTTGCGGTCGAGGACCGCGCCGATCAGCGTGCCGTCGGTGAAGCAGACCGCGGCCGGCCCGTCCCAGGGCTCCATGATCGAGGCGTGGAACCGGTAGAAGGCCCGGCGGGCCGGGTCCATCTCGTCGTGGTTCTCCCACGCCTCCGGGATCATCATCAGGACGGCGTGCGGCAGCGACCGGCCCGACAGGTGCAGCAGCTCGAGCACCTCGTCGAAAGTGGCCGAGTCGCTGAAGTCGCTGGCCGTCACCGGGAAGATCCGGTCCAGGCCGAGCTCGGAGGCCGGGCCCGCCGGGCCGTCGAACAGCTCGGTGGCGAGCTTGGCCTCGCGGGCCCGCATGCGGTTGCGGTTGCCCTTGATCGTGTTGATCTCGCCGTTGTGCGCGATGAAGCGGAACGGGTGGGCCAGCGGCCAGCTCGGGAAGGTGTTGGTGGAGAACCGGCTGTGCACCAGCGCGATCGCCGACTCGTAGCGCTCGTCGCGCAGGTCGGGGAAGAACAGCGGCAGCTGGTCGGTGGTGAGCATGCCCTTGTAGGTGATGGTCCGCGACGACAGCGAGGCGATGTACAGCGAGCTGCCGGCCTCGACCGCCGCCCGCTCGGCCCGCTTGCGCAGCACGAAGGAACGCCGCTCCAGCCGGGTCACGCCGTGGGGGGCGACGGTGCCGCCGAAGGCCTTCTCGTCGGCCCGGCCGGACATCGTCTCGGCGACGAAGAGCTGGCCGAAGAAAGGCATGACGGCCCGCGCGGTGGGGCCGAGGTCGGCGCCGTCCGGGTCGACCGGCACGTCGCGCCAGCCGAGGACGGTCAGGCCCTCCTCCTCGGCGAGGCGGGCGACGTCCTCGACCCGGGCGGCCCGCTCGGCGTCGTCGGCGGGCAGGAAGGCGATGCCGACCGAGTACTCGCCCATCGGCGGCAGGTCGAAGTCGACGCTGGCCCGCAGCAGCCGGTCCGGGACCTGGGTCAGGATGCCGGCGCCGTCACCGGAGTTGGGCTCGGAACCGGCCGCGCCGCGGTGGTCGAGGTTGTGCAGCGCGGTCAGGCCCTGGGCCACGATCGCGCGGGAGCGGCGTCCGCGGGCATCGGCCACGAAGGCGACACCGCAGGCGTCCTTGTCGTTGGCCGGGTCGTAGAGGCCGTTCTTCGCCGGGACGGCGGAGAAGGGCACCCCGGAAGACGGCACGGCCGTGGCCGAGGCGGGGGAAGGCGCAGCGGCGGGGGCGGTGAGGTCGGACATGTCACTCCCGTCGTCGGCAAACCGTCCGGAGCCCGGTGCAGGCGCCGGACAGGGGCGGACGCCCGAGCCGGTGAGAAGGCGGCGGTACATGGCAGCACTGCGGAGAGCCTGGCGGCCAGGGGCAACGTACGTCCTGGCCGGCGCAGGTTCTAACCCACGGGGTCGTGACCGCTGGGCTGTCGTCCGCGGGGCGACGCTGGCCCGGTCCGACGGTGAGGACCCGGCCAGGATCGCCGGCGGGCCCGCTCGAAGCGTACACAGCGACAACACCGCTCCCAGCCGGATGAACCCCGGTTCCTGGGAGTCGGCAGAATCACGTCGAAGACTGGCCGCCCCGTGCCTGGGCGAACGGGTCAGGCGGGATCCGCGCGCCGGTGATGATCGTCACTCACCGCCACCGGAGCGGTCTGCGGCCCCGCGCCCCGGTCGATCACCTCGCGCGGCCGGCCGCGCATGACCACGAAGTAGGCCAGCGCCGCGAGGCCGACGATGACCGCGGTGAACACGTTCAGGCGCACCCCGAAGAAGTGCACGGCGGGGTCGGTCCGCAGCAGCTCGACCCCGAGCCGCCCGAGGCAGTAGCTGGCGACGTAGAGCGCGAAGGCCCGCCCGTGGCCCAGCCGGAACCGGCGGTCGGCCCAGATGACGAAGCCGGCGGCCGCGAGGTTCCACAGCAGCTCGTAGAGGAACGTCGGGTGGAAGTAGCCCAGCACGATCGGCTGGTTGTTCGCGTCGAGCGCCGCCCGGCCGCCGTCCCACTCGTAGATCTTCAGCCGCCACGGCAGGCTCGTCGGGCCGCCGTAGAGCTCGTTGTTGAACCAGTTGCCGAGCCGGCCGATGGCCTGGGCCACCAGCAGGCCGGGAGCCACCGCGTCGGCGAACGCCGGCAGCGGGATGCCGCGCCGGCGGCACGCGATCCAGGCACCGACGCCGCCCAGCGCGATGGCGCCCCAGATGCCGAGGCCGCCCTCCCAGATGGCGAAGGCCCGCAGCGGGTCGCCGCCCGTGCCGAAGTAGGCCTGTGGGCTCG
>Ga0308173_10002175_pt1 | contig 10316 bp, 7 predicted proteins | sample PhyPR1_FD_203716 | JGI IMG/M metagenome (GOLD analysis project Ga0308173, IMG submission 203716) | Soil microbial communities from UC Gill Tract Community Farm, Albany, California, United States - DLSLS.P.R1 | ecosystem: Environmental > Terrestrial > Soil > Agricultural land | place: USA... | reverse complement strand
CCGCGCCAAGCAGGACGATCATCGGGAAACGGTCGAGCAGCTTGAGCACCAGCGTGCTGCCCCACACGATCAGCGGAATGCTCACCACGAGGCCGAAGATGACCAGCACGAAGCGATGCTGCGGATCGGCAACCTCCGCCGCGCCCGCAATCGCGATGACGTTATCGAGGCTCATTACGGCATCGGCGACGATGATCGTCTTCACGGCCGCCCACAGCTTGTCGGACGAGCTGATGTCGGGCGAGTCGTGGCCCGGCTGCATCAGCTTGATGCCGATCCATAAAAGCAGCATGCCGCCGACGAACTTGAGGAACGGCACGTCGAGCAGGAAAACAGCGAACGCGACGAGCGCGACGCGCAAGAGAATGGCGCCGAGCGTGCCCAGCAGGATGCCGCGCGTGCGTTGCGTCGTCGGCAGACCGCGGCACGCAAGCGCTATCACGACGGCGTTGTCACCGCCGAGCAGAATGTCGATGACGATGATCTGGACAACCGCGCCCCAATGGAGCGTCGAAACAAATTCAGGCATGGGAAAGAGGCGCTGTGGCCAAAAAAAAGCGAGGAAGCCGACGCTCCCTCGCTTTTTATCGGCCGATACGAAAGGATTCAGTAAGAGTACCAAACCCTCGCGCTTCTTGCCGGATGCCTCTTAGATGACCGACTTCAGCAGGCGGCCCATCTCGGACGGGTTCTTCGTGACCTTGATGCCGCACGCGTCCATGATTTCCAGCTTGGCGTCCGCCGTGTCCGCACCGCCCGAGATCAGCGCGCCAGCGTGGCCCATGCGCTTGCCCGGAGGCGCCGTCACGCCCGCGATGAAGCCGACCACCGGCTTCTTCATGTTGTCCTTGATCCAGTAAGCGGCGTTCGCCTCGTCCGGACCGCCGATCTCGCCGATCATGATGACGGCGTCCGTTTCCGGATCGTCGTTGAACATCTTCATCACGTCGATGTGCTTGAGACCGTTGATCGGATCGCCGCCGATACCCACCGCCGACGACTGGCCGAGGCCGAGCGCCGTCAATTGGCCGACCGCTTCGTACGTCAGCGTGCCCGAGCGCGACACCACGCCGATGCGGCCCTTCCGGTGAATGTGACCCGGCATGATGCCGATCTTCAGTTCGTCCGGCGTGATCGTGCCGGGGCAGTTCGGGCCGAGCAGCAGCGTCTTGCGATTCTCGCGGCGCATGCGGTCCTTGATTTCGAGCATGTCGCGAACCGGAATGCCTTCCGTGATGCAGATGGCGAGATCGAGATCTGCCTCGACGGCTTCCCAGATCGCAGCGGCTGCGCCCGCGGGCGGCACATAGATGACCGAAACGGTTGCGCCGGTTTCGGCCTTCGCTTCCTTGACGCTCGCGTAGATCGGAATGCCTTCGAAGTCTTCGCCGGCCTTCTTCGGATTCACGCCTGCGACGTAAGCCTCGCGGCCGTTCGCGTATTCGCGGCAGGCGCGCGTGTGGAACTGACCGGTCTTGCCGGTAATGCCCTGCGTGATGACCTTCGTGTCTTTATTGATCAGAATCGACATGTAGTGACCTCTGTTCGTTTGGCGTCGCTTAAAGCAAATGCTTGCGCCGCCATTCGTATCTGGTGGAACGCTCTTGTCAGACAGGGAAGCGCGCGCTTACTTGCCTTCGGCTGCCGCGACGACCTTCTGCGCGGCTTCTTCCATGCTGTCGGCCGAGATGATGGGCAGGCCCGAATCCGCCAGCATCTTCTTGCCGAGGTCTTCGTTCGTGCCCTTCATGCGCACGACGAGCGGCACCTTCAGGTCCACCGCCTTCGACGCCGCCATCACGCCTTCCGCGATCACGTCGCAGCGCATGATGCCGCCGAAGATGTTCACGAGGATCGCCTTCAGGTTCGGATTCTTCAGCATCAGCTTGAAGGCTTCCGTGACCTTCTCGGTCGTCGCGCCGCCGCCCACGTCGAGGAAGTTGGCCGGCTCGCCGCCGAACAGCTTGATGGTGTCCATCGTGGCCATGGCGAGGCCCGCGCCGTTCACGAGACAGCCGATGTTGCCGTCGAGCGAGATGTACGCGAGGTCGAACTTCGACGCTTCGACTTCAGCCGGATCTTCTTCGTCCAGATCGCGATACGCGACGATTTCCGGATGACGGAAGAGCGCGTTCGAATCGAAGTTGAACTTGGCGTCGAGCGCGATGACCTTGCCGTCGCCGGTCACGATCAGCGGGTTGATTTCCGCGAGCGATGCGTCGGTTTCGTAGAACGCCTTGTAAAGGCCCTGCAGGATCGCGCGCGCTTGCGGGATCGATGCATCGGGAATGCCGATCTTGCGGGCGAGGTCGTCGGCGTCCGCGTCCAGCAGACCGGTCGACGGCTCGACGGCGAACTTGTGCAGCAGTTCCGGCGTCTTTTCCGCGACTTCTTCGATGTCCATGCCGCCTTCGCTGGACGCCATCACGACGACTTTCTGCGAAACGCGGTCGAGCACCAGGCCGACATACAGTTCCTTCTTGATGTCCGCGCCTTCCTCGATCAGCAGGCGGTTCACCTTCTGGCCTTCGGGACCGGTCTGGTGCGTGACGAGCTGCATGCCGAGGATCTGGTTCGCGTACTCGCGGACCTGTTCGATCGACTTCGCGACCTTCACGCCGCCGCCCTTTCCGCGGCCGCCTGCGTGAATCTGCGCCTTGACGACCCAAACCGGGCCGCCGAGCTCTTCCGCGGCCTTGACCGCATCATCCACCGAGAACACGGGTTTGCCGCGCGGGACCGCGACGCCGAATTTCCGCAGGATTTCCTTACCCTGGTACTCGTGAATCTTCATGCGTGATTCCTTCAGTCTGAGAGTTGGAGTGAACTTCGATTTCTAATTGCCAGAACCGCTGGTTTTATCTGCTTGCCAGCCGCTTTTGCGCTGGTACGCCAAGGGCAACTGCCGGGTTACGTGTCGGGCCTTTCATGCTCCGCGGTTCGCGCGCTTTCGGGCCGCTTCGGCTCGTACTCGAACCAGCGCGGATAGTACTCGCGGACGGCCGGGCCTTCGAAGCGCAAGGCGTGGCAGCGCCCCAGCTGGAATGGCGGCTGTTCGCCCGTTGCACTCGCAGGCGCGTCCTCTTGCGTGAAGGGATTGCCGTTCTGAACGGTGAACACTTCGCCGGAAAACGCCTGGACGGCCGCCGTCGGCAGCACTGCACACAACTCGGTGAGATGCGTGCAGCCAGCCGTTCCGCGCAGGCGCGCGTTGACTTCGCGACGAAAATTCTGGAGAAGATTGAGCCCGATGAGCGCGCGATACGCGGAATTCGACTCGGCGCACAGACCCGCATACGGTGCCCAGTTCGAGGAAGCCTCGGCCTCGACGATAGTGAGCTTGCGGTCGATGGTGATGCGCAGCCAGAGTTCATGGATCGGCAGGCCTTTCGGCCGGACGCCCGCCGCGAGTGGAAAGTCGCGGGGCTTGTCATCGGTTAGACAGGCTTCGATATCCCACAGGCCGTCTTGCCGCTCGAACGCTTCCAGCCGAATCGCGCGACGATGGCGCAACTGTCGGGAGACGGGCGGAGAAAGAGGCATTGGACTAAAAGCCGGAACGGGGGAAACCGTTGAATTTTAGCATAGCGAGTATTTTGAGCCGTGCATGAGCCTGACGAATGCTCAGGGGGCCGGCGCGCGGGTGTTTTGCGCTTGCTGCTAGGCGGCTCAGTCCTCGACGAACTCGTCGGTCCAGTCTTCGTCGCCGCCCTTCAGGATTTTTCCGATGGTGCTTCCAGAGAAACCGCGCGCCGCCAAGAACCGCGCCTGTTTGGCGCGTTCGGCGGGCGTTTCGGGCAGCACCCCGTATTTCTTGGCCCACACCGCCTGCGCACGCGCCGTCTCAGTTTGTGCGAGCTTGTCGGCCGTCTCACCGATGAGCGTCTCGCCGACCGCGTGCCGCTTCAACTCACCGATGATCCTGCTGCCACCCATGCGCGCCGCTCGCCGATGTACGACGCTCTCGACAAAGCGCTCGTTGGACAGCCAGCCATCGCGTTCCAGCGTGTCGAGCACGGTTTCGAGCGAGTCGGCTTCCTGCACATAGGGACGCAGCTTGCGCGACAGCTCCGCGCGACTGTGTTCGCGGCGCGACAGGTAGCCAAGCGCACGGCCCTTGAGGGAGCGTTGAGGGCGTCTCGGATTGTTTGCGTCCGGCGCCTTGTGCTTGCACTGGCTGGAGCGGCTGTACACCGCCTCGCCTTCTGCTTCCGGCGCGCTGACGGGAGCGCATTGCTCGAACGGCTCGAAAGGATCGGCGTCTTCGAAGGGGTCCGAGAAGGAGATTGCGCCCGAGTCCGGGGCAACCACTGAGGGTGAGATGCTGGCCGGCGGATTGCCCGTTTCGCTTTCTGGAGGCGTCGCAGCATTCAAAAGTGAACGCGCCCGTTCCAGACGTGCGGCGCGGTCCATAGCCTCGGCCGGCTCGCTGCGTGACACTTCGTCCGCGCCCGCTTTCTGCGCGCGGCGTCCGTCTGCGGCACGCGTGTTCCCCGGCGAGTCCGCTACTTTGCGCGACTTTCGGGATGCATGGTCATCATCCCCCGCCGTCGGGCCTTCAGAAGCACGCCGGAAAGCGCCACGCGCCGGCGCGAATGACTTCGCGTCGGCGCGTGACTGGTTGCTGCGCTTGAAGCGGCCATGCGCGGGAGATGCCTCGCGTCGCTCGCTGCTTCGCTCGTAGCGGTCCACTGAATCGGCGCTCTCGTCGGCGTGGTCGGTGCGACCAGCGCCGCCGCCCTTCGCTCCGGGCGCATCAACGGCCCCGCCGGAGCGGTCCGAAGCACCATCAGCACGGCCCCGCCCAAAACCGGCGTTGCCAGCCTTCGACCCGAACCGGCGCTTTAGCATGGACCGTATGACGGACGCTTATTCGCCGCCCGCCACTGCTGCGCCGGTAGCGACACTATCCGCCAGCGCGGCCACACCGAGCGATTCGCGGATCTTGTTCTCGATCTCGCGCGCAATGTCCGGGTTCTCGCGCAGGAATTCCCGCGCGTTGTCCTTGCCCTGACCGATGCGATCGCCGTTATAGCTGTACCACGCGCCCGCCTTGTCGACCAGCTTGGCCTGCACGCCCAGGTCGATGATCTCGCCCTGACGCGAGATGCCCTCGCCGTACAGAATGTCGAAGATGGCTTCGCGGAACGGCGGCGACACCTTGTTCTTCACGACCTTCACGCGCGTTTCATTGCCGATCACTTCGTCGTTCTTCTTGATCGAGCCGATACGGCGAATGTCCAGGCGCACCGACGAATAAAACTTCAGCGCGTTGCCGCCCGTGGTGGTTTCCGGATTACCGAACATCACGCCGATCTTCATGCGGATCTGGTTGATGAAGATCACGAGGCAGTTCGTGCGCTTGATGGTTCCGGTGAGCTTACGCAGCGCCTGCGACATCAAACGTGCTTGCAGACCCGGCAGCGAGTCGCCCATTTCGCCTTCGATTTCCGCCTTCGGCACGAGCGCCGCGACGGAGTCGATCACGATCATGTCGATGGAACCCGAGCGCACCAGCGCATCCGCGATTTCCAGCGCCTGCTCGCCCGTGTCCGGCTGCGAGATCAGCAGTTCCTGCGCATTGACGCCGAGCTTCTGTGCGTATTGCACGTCGAGCGCGTGTTCCGCGTCGATAAACGCCGCGGTGCCGCCGACCTTCTGCATTTCGGCAATCACTTGCAGCGTGAGCGTGGTCTTGCCCGACGATTCCGGACCGTAGATTTCGACCACGCGCCCGCGCGGCAAGCCGCCCACGCCCAGCGCGATGTCCAGTCCAAGCGAACCAGTGGAGACGACCTGAATGTCTTCGACCGCCTCACCCGCGCCGAGCCGCATGATCGACCCTTTGCCGAATTGCTTTTCGATCTGCGCGAGCGCGGCGGCCAGGGCCTTGCTCTTCTCCGCAGTCATTCCAGCCGGGCCTTTCTTGCTTTCTTCCATGAATCGTCCTTTGCTATGATGAACGGCGTCTGAGGCTTGTGCGCGCGGGCTCGAGTACACCCTTTGCCCGCCTTTCGCACACATGCAGACACTGTATAAAAAAACAGTAGTTTTTGCAAGCCCGATTACGGCTGCGTGGCTTTTTTCCACGTCGCCCGAACCGCGCAAAAACGCAAAACACCCTGGAGACCGCCGCGCCGGGCGAAATGCGGTGCCGGCAATGCGATGCGCGACGCGCATCAGGCGCACACCACGATGCGAATCCTCATTGCCGAAGACGACAGCATACTCGCGGACGGCCTCGTTCGATCACTCCGCCAATCGGGATACGCCGTTGACCATGTGAAGCATGGCGTCGAGGCCGACACTGCCCTCTCGCTGCAAATTTTCGACCTGCTCATCCTCGATCTGGGCCTGCCGTTGATGCCCGGCCTAGAAGTGCTGCGCCGGCTGCGCGCGCGCAATTCGCAGATGCCCGTGCTGATCCTGACCGCCGCCGACAGCGTGGACGAGCGCGTGAAGGGCCTCGATCTCGGCGCGGACGACTATATGGCGAAGCCGTTCGCGCTCAACGAACTGGAAGCGCGCGTCCGGGCACTCACGCGGCGCGGCGCGGGCGGCGGCCCGACGGTGGTCAGGCACGGCTCGCTGTCGTTCGATCAGGTCGGGAGAATCGCGCATATCGGCGAGCAGGTCATCGACTTGTCGGCGCGCGAACTCGGCGTGCTCGAAGTGCTGTTGCAACGAATCGGGCGGCTGGTGTCGAAGGAGCAGCTCGTCAACCATTTGTGCGAATGGGGCGAGGAAGTCAGCAACAACGCGATCGAAGTCTACGTGCACCGGCTGCGCAAGAAGATCGAGCCGAGCGGCGCGCGCATTATCACCGTGCGCGGGCTGGGCTATACGCTCGAAAAGGCCGCGAGCCCGTCCGCCGCCCCGGCAACCAGCGCGCCGGAGGCCAGAACGCCGACTGGCGATCCGATGCCCGCCAGCCATCACTATAAATAAGCCGCCCATGGCGTCGCCCGCTTCCACCGAGCGCGCAGCAGAGGCGCCGCGCCCATCTGCGTCCGACGCGGTCGCCGCAGCGGATTCCGACGCGCTGCGCGACGCGCGCTACGCTAACCCGTTCGCCCCGCCCGACGAACTGGAGCCGGACAGCGAGCGGCACCCGCGCTCGCTCTTCGGCGAGATTCTCGACTGGATGCTCGCGCCGCTGCTCCTGCTCTGGCCGATGAGCATCGCGGTGACGTATCTGGTCGCGAAGTCCATCGCGAACGGACCATTCGACCGCGCGCTCGAAGCGGATGCCTACGTGCTCGCCCGCCAGATTCAGCCGGTCAACGGGGTGGCCGAGTTGCGCCTGCCCGACGCCACGCGCGATTTTCTGCGCGCCGATAATGTCGACCGCGTGTTCTTTCAGGTGCTCGGCACGCGCGGCGAACTGGTCGGCGGCGATCGCGACATGCCTTTGCCGCACGAGGATGACCGCCCGCAACCGGGCATCGTCGAATTCCGGGACGATGTGCTGCGGGGCAACGATATCCGCGTCGCCTATACGACGGTCGATCTGCCAGGGCTCGCGCCCGGACGCGATCACGAAAGCATGCAGCCCGTGCTCGTGCAGGTCGCGGAGACGCTCGACAAGCGCAGCCAGCTCGCCAACGACATCATCAAGGGCGTGATCCTGCCGCAGTTCGTGATCCTGCCGCTCGCCATCGTGCTCGTGTGGTTCGGGCTTTCGCGCGGGCTCGCGCCGCTGCATGCGCTGCAGTCGAACATCCGCGCGCGCCGCCCCGACGATCTTTCGCCGCTCGAAGCCGGCCGCGCGCCGCCCGAAATCGCGCCGCTCGTCGCGTCGTTCAACGATCTGCTCACGCGCCTCGAGCAGAACATGGAGTTCCAGAAGCGCTTTATCGCCGATGCCGCGCATCAGATGAAGACGCCGCTCGCCGGGCTGCGCATGCAGGCGGAATTCGCACTGCGGCAGGACGTGTCGACGGAGGTGCAGCGTTCGCTCGAACAGATCGCGACGAGTTCCGAGCACGCCGCACGGCTCGTCACGCAGTTGCTTGCGCTTGCGCGTGCCGAGAATCGCGCGACGGGGCAAATTTTCTCGCGGGTCGAGTTGACGGCGCTCGCGCGTCTCGGTGTGCGCGACTGGGTGCAGGCGGCGCTCGCAAAGCGCATGGACATCGGTTATGAAGAGCCGCCGTTTCCGGTCGACGTGGAAGGCAACGTGGTGATGCTGCGCGAGATGCTGTCGAATCTGATCGACAACGCCATCCGCTACACGCCGTCCGGCGGGCGCATCACCGTGCGTGTGCGGACCGACGACACGAACCTGGACCTCGTGCATCTGGAAGTGGAAGACACCGGCCTCGGCATTCCGCCAGCCGAACGGGAGCGCGTGGTCGAGCGCTTCTATCGCATTCTCGGGCGTGAAGGCGACGGCAGCGGGCTCGGCCTCGCCATCGTCAAGGAGATCGCGGCAATGCATGGCGGCACGCTCGCCATCGAAGATCACGTGTATCAGGAGTCGCCGCGCCTTGCGGGAACACTGGTGCGCGTAAGTCTACAGCGGGTTTTTCCTGCCCGGGACAAACCCGGAGGTTAAGCGTTGGACAGCGTCGCTGAACCAGGGCTTTCGATGCAAATGGAGCCGTGTAACCACCCAGTTACGCGACGTTCGATGCGGTTCGACTTTTCCACCACACAACGCGTCGCAAAATCCCGAGTCAGAACGCCGTAAGTTTTCGTTCCAATAATCGTTGCACGGCGCCGCCCCGAGCGGACCGACGAAAGCGAAAATCAGCGGAATCACACAGGAGACGATTTATGGCTACGGTCGAAGGGCGCATTTCCCACGCACCGATGACGAACGAGGAGAGGAAAGTCATCTTCGCCTCGTCGCTCGGCACGGTGTTCGAGTGGTACGACTTCTATCTGGCGGGTTCACTCGCGATTTACATCAGCAAGACCTTCTTCTCGGGCGTCAATCCGACGGCGGGCTTCATCTTCACGCTGCTCGGCTTCGCGGCGGGCTTCGCGGTGCGTCCGTTCGGAGCAATCGTGTTCGGGCGCCTCGGCGACATGGTCGGCCGCAAGTACACGTTCCTCGTGACCATCGTCATCATGGGCCTGTCGACGTTCCTGATCGGCTTTCTGCCCGGCTACGCGACGATAGGCATCGCCGCCCCGATCATCTTCATCGCGATGCGGCTGTTGCAGGGGCTCGCGCTCGGCGGCGAGTACGGAGGCGCTGCGACCTACGTTGCAGAGCACGCGCCATCGAACAAGCGAGGCGCGTGGACCGCGTGGATCCAGACGACCGCGACGCTCGGCCTCTTCATCTCGCTGATCGTGATTCTGGCCGTCCGCACGATGACCGGCGAAGACCAGTTCGCCGCGTGGGCGTGGCGCGTGCCGTTCCTCGTGTCGATCCTGCTGCTCGCCGTGTCCGTCTGGATCCGGATGAAACTGCACGAATCGCCGGTGTTCGAGCGCATCAAGGCCGAAGGCAAGACTTCGAAGGCGCCGCTCAAGGAAGCGTTCGCCGAGTGGAAGAACCTGAAGATCGTGCTGCTCGCGCTGTTCGGTCTGACGGCGGGCCAGGCGGTCGTGTGGTACACGGGCCAGTTCTACTCGCTCTTTTTCCTGACGCAGACGCTGAAGGTCGATGGCACCAGCGCGAACATCATGGTCGCCGTGGCGCTCCTGATCGGCACGCCGTTCTTCGTGTTCTTCGGGTCGCTGTCGGATCGCATCGGCCGCAAGCCGATCATCATGGCGGGCTGCCTGATCGCCGCGCTCTCCTTCTTCCCGCTCTTCAAGGCGCTCGCGCATTACACGAATCCGACGCTGGAAGCCGCGACGCAGAAGTCTCCGATCGTCGTGATCGCCAATCCGGACGAGTGCTCGTTCCAGTTCAATCCGGTGGGTACGTCGAAGTTCACGTCCTCGTGCGATATCGCGAAGGGCGCGCTTTCGAAGGCCGGTCTCAACTATGAGAACGTGGCGGCTCCGGCGGGCACGCTGGCTCAGATCAAGGTTGGCGAGAACGTGGTGAACACCTACGACGGCAAGGCCGCGGATGCGAAGGCGCAAGGCGCGGCCTTCGACAAGACGCTCGCCGGCACGCTGAAAGGCGCCGGCTACCCGGCGAAGGCCGATCCGGCGCTGATCAACTGGCCGATGGCGATCGTGATCCTGACGATCCTCGTGATCTTCGTGACGATGGTGTACGGGCCGATTGCCGCGATGCTGGTGGAGATGTTCCCGGCGCGGATTCGTTATACGTCGATGTCGCTGCCGTATCACATCGGCAATGGCTGGTTTGGCGGCTTCCTGCCGGCGACGGCTTTCGCGATTGTGGC
>Ga0308173_10002174_pt1 | contig 10316 bp, 13 predicted proteins | sample PhyPR1_FD_203716 | JGI IMG/M metagenome (GOLD analysis project Ga0308173, IMG submission 203716) | Soil microbial communities from UC Gill Tract Community Farm, Albany, California, United States - DLSLS.P.R1 | ecosystem: Environmental > Terrestrial > Soil > Agricultural land | place: USA... | reverse complement strand
CGCCGGTAGGATGCGGATGTGCAGCGGAACGGGCGGCGGGGGCGGATCGTTCCGGTGCCGCAAGCCATACAGCACTCCCACCAGGATCACAATAAGCGTGAACGCGATGAACGTGGGTATGACCGGGTCAACGGTATATGGCAACGATTAACCCCGCGGTGCGGGCAGCGTGCGCGCCATGATCGACTGCGCGAGCATGGCCGCTGCCTCTGCACGCAGCCTATGCGGTGAAGACGTATGTGATCCACTCAAGTCGAACGCTTCATGGTCCTGCAGGCGCTTCGACGCCACCGTCTCGTGGCAGACGAGTGAGCCCTCTATCAGCATTACCTTGTGCTTGCGACATGCCGGACATGTCCAAGGCGGGCAGCGCGTCTGCGTTATGTCCGACTGCCACAGAAACCGATCCATGGTTCCTCCAGTACGGAAGAGCGGACACAGGCGGGCACATCGAGGTGACGGCGAACCGACGATTTAAACGGCGTTCTTTAGGGGGTCATGCCCCATATCCACCATAGTGTCTTGATTTTATTGTGATGGTGGCGGAGACGCAGGGATTCGAACCCTGGATACAGGTTTTAGCCCGTATGCTCCCTTAGCAGGGGAGTGCCTTCGACCACTCGGCCACGTCTCCTTCGGTGGAGCGCGCATTCTACCCGGCCACCGCAATCGCCGCCATGCCGCGGCGGACGAACCGGCTCATGCGCTGGCGGGCATCTTCTCCAGCTCGAACGCCTTGTGCAGCACGCGCACGGCGAGTTCGACGTATTTCTCGTCGATCACCACGGCGATCTTGATCTCGGACGTGGAGATCATCTGGATGTTGATGCGCTCCTCGGCCAGCGCCTTGAACATCTTGGAGGCGAGCCCGACGTGCGAGCGCATGCCGATGCCGACCACCGAGACTTTCGCGATGCGGTTGTCGCCGATGATCTCGCGCGCTTCGAACTGGCGGCCTTTCTGGGCGTTCAGCACGTCGAGGGCACGCTGGTATTCGTTGCGGTTGACGGTGAACGAGAAGTCCGTGTGGCCCGACGCCCCGATGTTCTGCACGATCATGTCGACGTCGAGGTTGGCGGCAGCGATCGGGCCGAGGATGGCGTAGGCGATGCCGGGCTTGTCCTCGACGCCCATCACCGAGATCTTGGCTTCGTCGCGATTGAACGCGATGCCGGAGATGATCGCCTGTTCCATGCTGTCGTTTTCCTCGAAGGTGATGAGCGTGCCCGGCGACGTGCTGTCCGGGTCCTCGAACGACGAAAGAACCCGCAGCTTGACGAGGTACTTGCCGGCGAATTCCACCGAGCGGATCTGCAGGACTTTCGATCCCTGGCTCGCGAGCTCGAGCATTTCCTCGAACGTGATGGTGTCCAGGCGCCGGGCCTCGGGCACGATGCGCGGGTCGGTGGTATAGACACCGTCCACGTCGGTGTAGATCTGGCATTCGTCGGCCTTCAGCGCGGCCGCCAGGGCGACCGCCGAAGTGTCCGAACCGCCGCGTCCGAGCGTGGTGATGTTGCCGTCCGCGTCCACCCCCTGGAATCCGGCGACGATGACGATCCTGCCCGCCTCGAGGTCGGTGCGCATGCGCGCATCGTCGATCTGCATGATGCGCGCCTTGGTGTGCGCGCTGTCGGTTAGGATGCGGACCTGGCCACCGGTGTAGCTGCGCGCTTTGAGACCGAGGTCCTGCAGCGCGATGGACAGCAGCCCGATCGTCACCTGCTCGCCCGTGGCCGCCACGACGTCGAGCTCGCGCGGATCCGGATTGGGCGACAGGTCGCGCGCGAGGCCCAGCAGGCGGTTGGTCTCGCCCGCCATCGCCGACGGGACGACGACGAGCTGATGGCCCTCGGCGTGGAAGCGCGCGATGCGCCGGGCCACGTTGCGGATGCGCTCGGTGGACCCGACGGACGTGCCGCCGTACTTCTGGACGATCAGCGCCATCGGAAGCCTGCGCGCGAGCCGGCCCTATGCATCACGCCGCGCGGAACGCGAGCGTCGCGTTGGTGCCGCCGAAGCCGAAGGAATTGGACAATGCTGCAGCGATCTTCATGCGCCGGGCCTCGAGCGGGACGAAATCGAGGTCGCACTGCGGATCCTGCTTGAACAGGTTGGCGGTGGGCGGGGCGACCTGGTCGCGCAAGGCAAGCGCCGTGAACACGGCTTCGATGCCACCGGCAGCGCCGAGCAGGTGCCCGGTCATGGACTTGGTGGACGAGATGGCAAGCCGGTGCGCATGCTCGCCGAACGTGCGCTTGAGCGCGATGCATTCGGCGACGTCCCCGAGCGGCGTCGACGTGCCGTGCGCGTTGACGTAGTCGATGTCGGTGACTGCAAGCCCCGCGTTGCGCAGCGCGTGGTTCATGCTGCGCGCCGCACCTCCGCCGTCCTCGGGTGGGGCCGTGATGTGGTGGGCATCGGCGCTCATGCCGTAGCCCGCGAGCTCGCAATAGATCCGCGCGCCGCGCGCGCGGGCGTGGGCTTCTTCTTCGAGGACGAGGATGCCGGCGCCCTCGCCCAGCACGAAGCCGTCCCGGTCGACGTCCCACGGCCGGCTCGCGGTCGCCGGATCGTCGTTGCGATGCGAGAGCGCACGGGCCGCGCAAAAGCCCCCTACGCCGAGCGGCGAGACGGTGGCTTCGGCGCCGCCGGCGATCATGATGTCGGCGTCGCCGTATTCGATCAGGCGCCCGGCCTCACCGATGCTGTGGTTGGCCGTCGAGCACGCGCTGACCGTCGCGAGGTTCGGCCCGCGATACCCGTAGTGGATCGACACCAGGCCGGCGATCATGTTGATGATCGAGCCCGGCACGAAGAACGGCGAGATCTTGCGCAGTCCGCCCGCCGCGTATGCCTGCTCGGTTTCCTCGATCAGCGGCAGGCCGCCGATGCCAGAGCCGATGCACACGCCGACCTGGTCCTTGTCGCCGGCATAATCGTCGAGACCGGCGTCGCGCACGGCTTCCATCGTGGCCACCAGGCCGTAATGGATGAACGTGTCGTAGCGCCGCGCTTCCTTGGCGGAGAGCCACTTCGACACGTCGAAGTCCTTCACCTCACCCGCGATGCGCGAAGGAAACGCCGACGCATCGAACCGCGTGATCGCGGTGATGCCCGATTTGCCGGCAAGGATGTTGGCCCAGGCGGTCGCCACGCCGATGCCCACCGGCGAGACGATGCCAAGACCCGTGACGACGACGCGGCGGCGAGACATAGGCGGGCGAACGACGCTGTGGAGCGCGAATGCGAAACGGCGGGAACGGAAGCCGGCGCGCAGCGCCCGGCGGCGGCGCGACGACAAGCGCTGCTAGCGCCCGCCGCGCAGCGGCTACTTCTTCAGGTGTGAAGTGATGTAATCGACGGCTTGCTGGACGGTGGTGATCTTCTCCGCCTCTTCGTCGGGGATTTCGGTCTCGAACTCCTCCTCCAGCGCCATGACGAGCTCGACGGTGTCGAGCGAATCGGCGCCAAGATCGTCCACGAACGAGGATTCATTCTTGATCTCGGCCTCGTTCACGCCCAACTGCTCGGCAACGATCTTCTTGACCCGTTGTTCGACGTTTTCCATGCGTCTCCTCCCCCAAGGGGATCAAAGATCCAAACCGCCGGATTTTACCAGAATGCGCGTCGTGATCCGGCGACGGTGACAGGCAACGGCCGAAACGCCGGCCGCCGTCCGGTTCAAGCCATGTACATGCCGCCGTTGACGTGCAGCGTGGCGCCGGTGATGTACCCGGCACGGGCGCTCGCCAGAAAGGCGACGGCGTGTGCGATGTCGGCGGGCTCACCGAGGCGACCCAGCGGTACGCGCGCGAGCAGCGCCGTGCGGGCGGCGTCGGACAGGTCCCTGGTCATGTCGGTGTCCACCAGGCCGGGTGCTACGCAGTTCACGGTGATGTTGCGGCTGGCGACTTCCAGCGCCAGCGACTTGGTGAAACCGACGAGCGCTGCCTTGGCCGCGGCGTAATTGGCCTGCCCGGCGTTGCCCGAGGAGCCGACCACCGAGCCGATCTGGATGATGCGCCCGTAGCGCTGCTTCATCATGCCGCGCAGCATCGCGCGCGCGAGGCGGAATGCGGGCGTCAGGTTGGTGGCCAGGATTGCATCCCAGTCGTCGTCCTTCATCCGCAAGAGCAGGTTGTCCCGCGTGATGCCGGCATTGTTCACGAGGATCGAGACGCTGCCGTGGCGCCCGTCGATCGCGGCAAGCGCCGCCGTGCATGCCGCTGCATCGGTCACGTCGAGCCGGATGCCTTCGCCTTTGCCATGGGCATTGGCAAGGGCGGCGCTGATGGCGGCTGCGCCATCGTCGGTCGTAGCGGTGCCGATCACGGTGGCGCCTTCGGCCGCCAGCGCGAGCGCGATCGCCCGCCCGATGCCGCGCGTGGCACCCGTGACCAGCGCCACGCGGGCGTCGAGATCACCCGGCATGGTCATGCGCCCTGCACGGCTGCCAGCGCTTCGCCGATGGCCGCATCGTCGGACAACGACAGCGCCGTAACGCCCTCCGCGATGCGCCGCGTGAGGCCGGTCAGCACCTTGCCAGGCCCGCATTCGACGATATGGGTCACGCCGGCAGCGGCCATCGCCTGGATGATCGCAGTCCAGCGCACCGGGCTCGCCGCCTGCTGCGCGAGCGCCGTGCGGATGGCGTCGGGGGTGTCGTGCGCGGCCGCGTCGACGTTGTGGAGCACCGGAATCGCCGGCGTACGGACGTCGATGTGTGCGAGGCGCAATGCGAGGCGCTCGGCCGCAGGAGCGAGCAGCGAGCAGTGGAACGGCGCCGAGACGGGCAGCAGCATCGCACGCTTGGCGCCACGCGCCTTGGCTGCGACGATCGCGCGCTCGACCGCCGCACGATGGCCGGCGATGACGAGCTGCCCCGGCGCGTTGAAGTTGACGGGCTCCACGACCTGGCCTTGCGCGGCTTCGGCGCACGCAGCGAGCACGGCGTCGTCATCCGCGCCAATGATCGCTGCCATGGCACCGTCCCCTGCCGGAACGGCGTCCTGCATCGCCTCGGCGCGAAAGCGCACGAGCGGCACGGCGTCGGCGAACGCCAGCGCTTCGGCGGCAACGAGCGCGGTGTACTCGCCGAGGCTGTGCCCCGCCATCATCGACGGCACCGGTCCGCCCGCCTCGCGCCATGCGCGCCACACCGCCACGCCCGCGGCAAGCATCACGGGCTGCGTGTTGCGCGTGAGATTGAGGGCCTCCGCCGGACCGTTCTGCACCAGCTCCCAGAGATTCTCGTGCAGTGCTTCCGATGCCGAGGCAAAGGTGGCCTGCACGACCGGATGCCCGGCGTAGCCGGCCATCATGCCGACCTGCTGCGATCCCTGGCCTGGAAAGACGAATGCGAGCTTCATGGTGGACGACCCAGGAGTGAGTGGAGGGACGGGCTACCAGCGCAGCAGCACCGAGCCCCAGGTGAAGCCGCCGCCCACGCCAAGGAGCAGCAGGTGCTGGCCGGCGCGGATGCGGCCGTCGCGCCGTGCAACGTCGATGGCGAGCGGAATGGAAGCAGCGGAGGTGTTGGCGTGCTCGGCGACGGTCGCGACGACACGCGCACCCGGAATGCCGAGCTTCTTCGCGGTGGCGTCCATGATCCGCACGTTGGCCTGATGCGGGATCATCCAGTCGATGTCGGCCGCCGTCATCGCGTTGGCCTCGAGCGCTTCTTGCGCCACTTCGGCAAGCACGCGGACGGCGAACTTGAACACGCCCGGCCCATCCATGTGCACGAACGGACGCCCGCTCGCCACGCCGTTGCGGATCTGTCCTGGCACGCAGAGGATGTCGCGATAACGACCGTCGGCATGCAGGTGGGACGACAGGATTCCAGGCTCACGCGAGGGCACCATGGCCACCGCGCCCGCGCCGTCGCCGAAGAGCACACAGGTGCCGCGATCGGTCCAGTCCAGGATGCGCGAGTAGATTTCGGCGCCCACCACCAGCGCGTTGCGCGCCATCCCGCTGGCGAGCATCCGATCCGCGATGGCGAGCGCGTAGACGAAGCCCGAACAGACCGCCTGCACATCGAATGCCGCACCGCCGTGCGCACCGAGCGCCGCCTGCAGCGTGCACGCGGTGGACGGAAAAATGGCATCGGGGGTGGTGGTGGCCAGGATGATGAGATCGACATCTGCGGGCGCGATGCCCGCATCAGCCAAGGCCAGACGCGAGGCCGCCAGCGCGAGATCGGACGTGCGCTCGTCGTCGGCCGCGATGTGCCGCTGGCGGATGCCCGTGCGCGTGCGAATCCATTCGTCGCTCGTGGCCACGCGCGCCGCCAGCTCGTCGTTGCTGAGGACCTTCGCCGGCAGGTAGCGACCCGTGCCGACGATGCGGCTATGCATGCGTGGCGGCCGCGCCCGGCGCGGAGGTCGGCAGGTCCTGCGGCGCTGCGGCGGGCGCGAGCATCGGCATTGCGGCGATCCGTTGCGCGATGCGGTCGAGCACGCCGTGGCTCACTTCGGCGTACGCCTTGTCGAGGGCGTTGGCAAAGGCGATCGCGTCGGCGCCGCCATGGCTCTTCACCACCACGCCCTTGAGCCCGATGAGCGTCGCGCCGTTGTAGCGCCGCGGGTCGATGCGCCGCTTGAACGCCATCAGCACGGGATACGCCACCAGCGCGGCGAGCCTGGTCAGCGGATTGCGCGTGAATTCCGTCTTGAGGAAGTCGTAGAGCATGGTCGCGAGGCCCTCCGACGTCTTGAGCGCGACGTTGCCGACGAAGCCGTCGCACACGACGACGTCGGTGGTGCCCTTGTAGATGTCGTCGCCTTCGACGTTGCCGTGGAAGTTGAGGCCCGAACGCTTCAGCAGCTCCGCCGTCTCCTTCACGAGCTCGTTGCCCTTGATGTCCTCTTCGCCGATGTTGAGCAGGCCGACGGTGGGTCGCTCGATACCGTCGACCGCGGCGACGAGCGCGCTGCCCATCACTGCGAACTGGACGAGCTGCGCGGGCGTGCAGTTCACGTTGGCGCCGAGGTCGAGCACGGTGGTTTCACCCTTGCGGGCGGGCAGCTGGGAGGCGATGGCGGGACGATCGATGCCGGGCAGCGTCTTGAGCACGAAGCGCGCGATGGCCATCAGCGCACCGGTGTTGCCCGCGGACACGCAGGCATGCGCGGCGCCGTCGCGCACGAGATTGACCGCCACGCGCATCGACGAATCCTTCTTCTTGCGCAGCGCTTCGGCAGGCGGCTCGTCCATGTCGACGACCTCGCTCGCGGGCTGCACGCGCAAGCGCGTGCGCACGGAGGCATCCGCCTTGGCGACCGCCTGCGCGAGCACCTCTTCGCGACCGACGAGGATCACGTCGGCGTCGTGATGGGCCGCGAGGAAGCGGGCGGCCGCCGGAACCGTCACCGCGGGCCCGTGATCGCCGCCCATCGCATCGACGGCAACGGTGACGGTCATGACGACCGCGCCGGGAAGCCGCGCTTACTCGTCGGCCTTCGTCTTGACGACCTTCTTGCCGCGGTAGTAGCCGCTCGGGCTGATGTGGTGACGCCGATGCACCTCGCCGCTCACGGGCTCCACTGCGAGCGCCGGCGCTTGCAGGTGATCGTGGGCGCGGTGCATGCCGCGCTTGGCGGGCGACTTCTTGTTCTGCTGGACTGCCATGCTGCTCTCCTTGTCGGTTCAATTCTTCGCTGCGCCGGCCGTCCCGCCCGGTTGATCGGGCGTTGGGCATGCCGGGTGCCGCGGTGCAAACGGTGTGGCGAGCACCAGCTCATCCTCGACCAGCAAGAGCGGATCGAGCGGGTCGCTGGCGAGGACGACTTCGAGCTCGCTGTCGTTGTCGAGCCGCGCCATCTCGGCTTCGTCGTGCGCGAGCAACAACTCGGTGCGCTGCTTGACGGGCCATGCGACCACGCCCAGGCAACGCTGGCACTCCAACGGCAACAGCCCGACGACTTCGACCACGAGCGCCGGACGGCCCAGTGCGTCGCTGGCGCCTTCGATGCGCCAGGCGACCGGCGCGGTGTTTTCCACCAGCTGGTCCGCCAGGCGGGGCAGCAGGACGGCATCGACGTCGCCCTGCAATACGCCGCGGTCGCGGGACAGCCGGAAGGCATCGAACTTGCCGGTGCCCGGCATCTCGGTGGCGCGTTGCATGGCCTTCGCTTCCGCTATCGGGCCGCTACGCGCCGTGCGCTCAGGGCCGCCAAACGCAGCATAATACCGCGATTGGCCGGACCCGTCAAAAAAGACAAGCAAAAACAATGCAGAACGCACCACCGCGGATCGTCCTCGCCTCCACGTCCCGGTACCGCCGGCAGCTCCTGGAAAGGCTCGGCTGGCCGTTCGAAGTGGCGGCGCCAGGCGTGGACGAGCGCGCGTCCCCCGATGAAGCGCCGGCCGCCACCGCGCTGCGCCTGGCCGAGGCGAAAGCCCGCGCGGTCGCCGCGATCTATCCGCGCGCGCTCGTCATCGGCTCCGACCAGGTGGCCGAGCTCGATGGACGGGCGATCGGCAAGCCGGCCGACCACGCGGCTGCGGTGGCGCAGTTGCGCGCCGCGTCGGGCCGCACGGTCGTGTTCCATACCGGTGTGGCGCTCGTCGACGGGGCCAGCGGCGGGTGCACGGCGCGGCTGGTCGACGTTGCGAGCACGTTTCGAACGCTGCACGACGAGGAGATCGAGCATTACCTCGCGCGCGAGCAACCCTACGATTGCGCGGGCTCGGTGAAGTCCGAAGGGTTCGGCATCGCGCTCTTCGAGCGGATCGCCAGCGACGACCCCACTGCACTCATCGGGCTGCCGCTGATCGCGGTTGCCGCGATGCTGCGCGACGCAGGTGTCGACGTGCTGCGTCCGCCGCGGCCGTGAGCGGCTGCCTCTACCTCGTTCCGAACCTGCTCGGCCTGGTGCCGCCTCACAGCGTGCTGCCGCAGCGCACGCTCGACGTCGCGCGCACGCTCACGACCTGGATCGTCGAAACCCCCAAGGCCGCACGCGCGTTCCTCGCGGCCGTCGAGGTCCCTGTGCCCATTGCATCGCTGGACATCCAGGCGCTTCCCGCAGCTGATGCAGAAGCGGATTGGCGCGCCATGCTGGCACCCGCGCTGCGGGGCATCGACATGGGCTTGTTGTCGGATGCCGGCGCGCCGGGCATCGCCGACCCCGGCGCATTCCTGGTCGCAGCCGCGCACGACGCCGGCGTGCGGGTGGTGCCGCTGGTGGGTCCTTCCGCGCTGCTGCTCGGATTGATGGCTGCTGGCATGAACGGCCAGCGCTTCGCGTTCCACGGCTATCTGCCCGTCAAGCCGGAGGCGCGCGCAGAGGCCCTCACGGGCCTCGAACGGGCATCGCGCGCGCAGGATGCGACGCAGCTCTTCATCGAGACGCCGTATCGCAATGCGACGATGATCGCGGCGCTCGCGCGCACGCTGGCGCCCGGCACGCTGGTGTGCGTGGCGGCGGACCTCACCCTGCCCACCGAGCGCATCGAGCGGCGCAGCGCCGCACAGTGGCGCAGCGTGGACGCAGCCTGGTACGACAAGCGACCCGCCCTGTTCCTGCTGCATGCCCCGCCAGCGGGGCGCTCGCCTAGGTCGTCCCCGCGGACTCGTTGATGTAGGACTTGAGCATGCGGTTCTCGAAGCTCTGCTCCTCGTAGACCGCCTTGGCAACGTCGTGGAACGACACCACGCCCTGCAGTGTCGTGCCTTCCATGACGGGCACATAGCGCGCGTGGCGCTCGAGCATGTTGCGGCGCAGGTCGACCACGTCCAGATGCGGATCGGCCGTCAAGGGATCGTGCTGGCAGATAGCGGCCACGCGGAGGTCGCCGAGCGCACCGCCCCGCTCGACCAGCGCCTTCAGCACCTCGGCGAAGGTCAGCATCCCGGTCATGCGGCCGCGATCGATCACGACCAGCGAGCCGATGTCGTGCTGCGCCATCACGCGGACCGCGTCCATGACGCTGCCGTCCGGACGCGTAGTGAAGAGCGTGTTTCCCTTGATGCGCAGGATCTCGCTGACCAGCATGGCGTTGCCTCCTCCGGCGACGTAGGCAGAAGCCAGAGTACGCGCGCGACCGGCGTCGCGCAACGCTGACGCCGCGGGCGCCGGTCAGCGCTCGAACGGACGCCGTTCGCGCAACGCCTGCGCCAGCGTGCCCGGATCGACGTATTCGAGCTCGCCGCCGACCGGCACGCCGCGCGCCAGCCTGGACACGCGCAGGCCGCGCGCAGCCAGCATCTCGCCGATGTAATGCGCCGTCGCTTCCCCTTCGTTGGTGAAGTTGGTGGCCAGCACCACCTCGCGCACGTCGCCGTCGGTCGCGCGACGAAGCAGCCG
>Ga0308173_10002173_pt1 | contig 10317 bp, 9 predicted proteins | sample PhyPR1_FD_203716 | JGI IMG/M metagenome (GOLD analysis project Ga0308173, IMG submission 203716) | Soil microbial communities from UC Gill Tract Community Farm, Albany, California, United States - DLSLS.P.R1 | ecosystem: Environmental > Terrestrial > Soil > Agricultural land | place: USA... | reverse complement strand
CGTCGTAGCGCGTATTCTCCGCGGGGTGGCAACCGTGCACCTCCTCCTGCCTGCGGACGGTCGGTGACCGTCGTGGATCGGGCCGAGCCGTTGCTGCCGCTGGGGCTGCGCCTGGCCGGGCGGCGCGTGGTCGTGGTCGGCGGCGGCCCGGTCGCCCTGCGCCGGGTGGGGGCGCTGCTGTCGGCCCACGCGCTCGTCACCGTGGTGTCGCCCGAGGTGGTGGCCGCCCTGCAGGACCTGGCCGAGCGCGGGCACCTGGACTGGCAGCGTCGCGTCTACGCCGAGGGGGACCTGGCCGGGTGCTGGCTCGCGATGGCCTGCACGGCCGACGCCGACGTCAACGCCGCCGTCGTCCGTGAGGCCGACGCCCAGCGCACCTTCTGCCTCAGGGTCGACGACGCGCGCACCGCCTCGGCGTGGATGCCGGCCACCGGGCGCAGCGGCCGCGCCACCGTCAGTGTGCACGGCGACCGGGACCCCCGCCGGGCCGCCGCCCTGCGCGACGCCGCGGTCACCGCCGTCGAGGCGGTGCTGCGGGACGAGCCGGACGGTGCCGGACGGCGTGCCGCCGGCACCCCCGGCACCGGCGGCCGCGTGGTCCTGGTCGGCGGCGGACCCGGCGACCCCGAGCTGCTCACCCTGCGCGGGTTCCAGGCGCTCGCCGAGGCCGACGTGGTCGTGGTGGACCGGCTCGCCCCGCTTGCCGTCCTGGACGGCCTGCGCGAGGGCGTCGAGATCATCGACGTGTCGAAGATCCCGCGGGGTCGCTCCACCCCCCAGGAGGAGATCAACGCCATCCTGGTCGACCGCGCCCGCCGCGGGCGCGTCGTCGTCCGGCTCAAGGGCGGTGACTCCTACGTGTTCGGCCGGGGGATGGAGGAGGTGCTGGCCTGCCGGGAGGCCGGCGTCCCGGTCAGCGTGGTGCCCGGGGTGACCTCCGCGGTCGCCGCGCCGGAGCTGGCCGGCATCCCCGTCACCCACCGCGGCGTCTCCCAGGGCTTCACCGTGGTCTCCGGGCACGCCGCTCCCGACGACCCCCGCAGCACCCTCGACTGGGCGGCGCTCGCCCGCGGCGGGACGACGCTCGTCGTGCTGATGGGGGTCGAGACGCTGCCCTCCATCGTCGGCGCGCTCCTGGACGCGGGTCGCCACGGCGACACCCCGCTGGCCTGCGTGATGGACGGCGGGCTGCCCACCCAGCAGGTGGTCAGCACCACCCTGGCGCAGGTCCTGCGCGCAGGTCCGCCGGCCGGGCTGCGCTCACCCGCGGTCACCGTGATCGGGCCCGTCGCCGGGTTCGCCGACAGCTGAGCGGGGTCTGGCTACAGTGACGCCATGAGCGCTCCCTGGACCTGGACGTACCTCGACGCCGACGGCACCCCCCTGACCGGTGAGGACCTGCCGGCCAACGCCTTTCCCTCCCAGGGCGAGGCCGAGAGCTGGCTCGGTGAGGAGTGGCACCACCTGGCGGCGCGGGGTGTCGAGGCGGTCACGCTGCTCGAGGGCGACACGGTCGTCTACGGCCCGATGAGCCTGCGGTCGGCCGAGTGAGCGGCCTCCACGCAGCCCTGTCCTCCACGCTGGTCCGCGACCTGGAGCGCCGGCTGCGGGCCGCCCAGCGCGACTGGCGCTCGCCGGCGGTCAGCGCCGGCGTCGTCCGCGACGGGACGCTGGTCTGGTCCGGGCACGTCGGCGCGGCCCGGGTCGACGGTCCGGTGCAGCCCGGCGACGACACGCAGTACATGATCGGCTCGATCACCAAGACCTTCACCGCCGTGCTCGTCATGGCGCTGCGCGACGAGGGCCGGCTGGCGCTGGACGACCGCCTGGACGCCTACCTGCCCGGCACCCGGCACGGGGCGGTGACGATCCGGCAGATGCTGGCGCACGCCTCGGGGCTGCAGCGCGAGCCGGTGGGCCGGATCTGGGAGAACCTCGAGGCCCCCGACCAGGAGCGGCTGCTGCGCGAGCTCGAGGACGCCGAGCGGGTGCTGCCGCCGCACTTCGTCTTCCACTACTCCAACCTCGCCTACGCCCTGCTCGGCCAGATCGTCGAGCGGGTGGAGAAGCGCAGCTGGGAGGAGGCCGTCACCGAGCGGATCCTCGACCCGCTGGAGATGCGGCACACCGGGCTGACCCCCGATGAGGGCGCCCGCGCACTGGGCTACCTCGTCCACCCGCACGCCGGCACGGTCACCGTCGAGCCGCGGTTCGACCTGCGGGCCACCAGCGCGCTCGGCGGCCTGTGGAGCACCGTGGCCGACCTCGGCCGCTACGCCGCCTTCGTCGCCGAGCCGGTGGCCGAGGTGCTCAGCCCCGACTCGGTCGAGGAGATGTGCCGGCCGCTGATCATGACCGACATCGACGGCTGGGGTCGCGCCTACGGCCTCGGCTTCGACCTGCACCGGGCCGGCGAGCGGGTCCTGGCCGGGCACGGCGGGGCGATGCCCGGCTACCTCGCCGGGCTCCGGGTCCGGCGCGCCGACCGGGTGGGCGCCGTGGTCTTCAGCAACAGCTCGGCCGGTGCCGAGCCCGTCGCGCTGGCCACCGAGCTGGTCACCGCCGTGCTCGACGCCGAGCCCGCGCTGGCCGAGGAGTGGCGGCCCTCGCAGCCCCAGGCCGCCCTGGCCGGGATGCTCGGCAGCTGGTGGTCCGAGGGCGAGGAGATCGTGTTCGAGGTGCGCGCGGACCAGCTGTGGGCGCGGCTCCCCGGCGTCGGCGGCCTCGGCGAGACCCGGTTCGAGCGCGAGGGGTCCGACCGCTACCGCGCCGTCCAGGGTCGCGAGCGTGGCGAGCTGCTGGAGGTCGTGCGCGACGACGGAGGGATGGTGCGGCAGATGTACTTTGCGAGCTACGCCGTCACCCGGACGCCGCAGGCCTTCGCCGAGCTGGCGGACGCGGCGGACGCGGCCGGCCACCGCTGACCAACAGGCACGACACGGTGGGCCCTGCGGGCGCCCTGAAGGAGGTTCACCCCATGGTCGACCGCGGACGCCTGGCCGAGCTGCTGCAGCGGGAACGCGAGCAGTACGCCCAGCGCAACCCCCTCTCCGGCAAGGCGTACGCGTCCGCGGAGCACCTCTTCGGGCGGGTCCCGATGACCTGGATGAACATGCGGGCCGGCGCGTTCCCGCTCTACCTCGACTCCGCCCGCGGAGCACAGGTGTGCGACCTGGACGGACACGACTACGTCGACTTCTCGCTCGGGGACACCGCCGCGATGGCCGGGCACTCCCCGGAGCCGGTCGTCCGCGCGGTCCAGCGCCGGTTCGCCGAGCTCGGCGGCGCCACCGCGATGCTGCCGACCGAGGACGCCGAGTGGGTGGGTGCCGAGCTGACCCGGCGGTTCGGGCTGACCCGGTGGAGCTTCGCGCTGACCGCCACGGACGCGAACCGGTGGGCCATCCGCATCGTCCGGGCCGTCACCGGGAAGCCGCGCATCCTCGTCAACAGCTACTGCTACCACGGGTCGGTCGACGAGTCGCTGATCGTCGTCGGCCCGGACGGTGAGGCGCGCAGCCGCGAGGGCAACGTCGGCGCGCCGTACGACGTGACGCAGACCAGCCGCGTGGCGGAGTTCAACGACCTGGAGGGCCTGGAGCGCGAGCTCGCCCACGGTGACGTCGCGGCGGTCCTGATGGAGCCGGCACTGACCAACATCGGCATCGTGCTGCCGCAGGAGGGCTACCTGCAGGGGGTGCGCGAGCTCACCCGCCGCCACGACACCCTGCTGATCAACGACGAGACGCACACCTTCTCCGCCGGTCCCGGCGGGGCCACCCGGGCGTGGGGCCTCGACCCCGACCTGCTGGTCATCGGCAAGGCGATCGGCGGCGGCATCCCCGCCGCCTCCTACGGGATGTCGGCGGAGTTCGCCGAGCGGGTGCTCGGCCGCGAGGACCTCGACCTGGTGGACATGGGCGGGGTCGGCGGCACGATGGCCGGCAGCGCGCTGTCGGTCGCCGCCATGCGGGCCACGCTCGAGGAGGTCCTCACCGACGCGGCGTTCGAGACGATGGTGGCGCGGGCCGGCGAGTTCGCCGACGGGGTGCGCTCGGTCATCGGCGCGCACGACCTGCCCTGGTCGCTGTCGCAGCTCGGCGCCCGCGCCGAGTACCGCTTCACGGCGCAGCCGCCGGTCAACGGCACGCAGTCGCACGACGCCCACGACGCCGAGCTCGACGACTACCTGCACATCGCCCTGGCCAACCGGGGGGTGCTGATGACGCCGTTCCACAACATGGCGCTGATGTCACCGGCGACCACCACCGCGGACGTGGCGACCCACCTCTGGGCGTTCGAGCAGGCGGTCGGGGCGCTGGTCGGCTGACGAGCCGCCGCCCGCCCCCGGCTGTGCGGGGACGGGCGGGACCGGCCTAGCGGGGCGCGGCGCCGCGGGCGACCTGCGCCCGCGGCATCCGCGACCGGCGCATCTGGAAGGCGCGCGTCACGGCGTACCAGGCGGAGCCTCGCGGCGGCTCCTCACCGAACCGGGCGACGAGCTGCTTGCGGATGCGGCGCCACATCAGCCACGCGTCGAGGACGCCGACGACGATGAGCCCGTAGACGAGGATGAAGACCAGCAGCATCGCCCAGGCGTAGCGGCTGCCGAGGAAGGTCAGGGCGAGCACGAGCACCATCACGGGCAGCATGAACTCGCCGACGTTCCAGCGGGCGTCGACGTAGTCACGGATGAACCGCTTGGTCGGGCCCTTGTCCCGCAACGGCAGGTGCGCCTCGTCGCCGGTCATCATGGCCTGGCGCTGCCTGGCCCGGGCCGCGCGGTCGGACTCGCGGGCGGACTTCGTGGCCGCCTTGCGGTCGGTCGGCACGAGGGGGCGCTTGCGGGCGGCCTCCTGCTCGCGGCGGCTCGGCGTGGGCCGGTTCTTGGCTCCCGGCCGCTCGGTGCGGTCCTGCACGGGCACGGCGGTCTCGGCGGCCTTCTTGCGTCCTAACACGATCCACACTGTATGTCGTGCCGGACCGATCGTGGGTATCGGCTCGGCGCTGAGGGGCCGCCGCGACGCGCGTGGCGGTGGGTACGCTCGCGGGCGTGACCGACGACATCCTCACCCCAGACCGACGGACCGCCCTGCAGGACCGGGTGCGGGCCCTGCTGCCCGACATCCGGGCCGACCTCGAGACGCTGACCCGCATCCCGAGCGTGTCGCTCGACGCGTTCGACCAGACCCACGTCGAGGCCAGCGCCTCGGCTGTGGCCGAGCTGCTGCGCGCCGAGGGCCTCGCCGTCGAGATCGTCCGCGAGGGCGGCCGCCCCGCCGTCATCGGGCACGTCGACGGGCCCGAGGGTGCGCCGACGGTACTGCTCTACGCCCACCACGACGTCCAGCCGCCCGGCGACCCGGCCGACTGGGACAGCCCGGCGTTCGAGCCGACCGAGCGGGACGGCCGGGTCTACGCCCGTGGCATCGCCGACGACAAGGCCGGGGTGATGGCCCACGTCGCCGCCTTGCGCGCGCACGGCGGCGAGCTGCCGGTCGGCGTCACGGTCTTCGTCGAGGGCGAGGAGGAGATCGGCTCCGACAGCCTGGCGACGATCCTCGAGCGGCACGGCGAGAAGCTGCGGGCCGACGCCATCGTGCTGGCCGACTCGACCAACTGGGCCGTGGGGGAGCCGGCCCTCACGACCACCCTGCGGGGGATGGTCCGCGTCGTGCTGACCGTGCGCGCCCTCGACCACGGCATCCACAGCGGGATGTTCGGCGGCGCGGTGCCCGACGCGATCACGGCGCTCGTGCGCACCATCGCCTCGCTGCATGACGACGGCGGCGAGGTCGCGGTGGCCGGCCTGAAGGCGGGGGAGGCCTCCGACCTCGACTTCTCCGAGGAGCAGCTGCGCCGGGACTCCGGCCTGCTGGACGGCGTACAGACCATCGGCGCCGGCTCGCTGCTGTCGCGGATCTGGACCAAGCCGTCGATCACCACGATCGGGATCGACGCGCCCTCGGTGGCCACCTCCTCCAACACGCTGGTGCCGTCGGCCGCCGCCAAGATCTCGATGCGGATCGCCCCGGACGAGGACCCGCGCGAGGCGTTCGCGCTGCTGGAGCGGCACCTGCGCGCGCACGCGCCGTGGGGCGTCGAGGTCGACGTGCACCTCGACGACGAGGGCGCCGGATTCTCGGCCGACGCGCAGGGCCCGGTCTACGACCAGGCCCGGGCCGCGTTCGCCGACGCCTGGGGCGTGCCGCCGGTCGACATCGGCGTCGGCGGCTCGATCCCGTTCGTCGCCGCGTTCGCCGAGAAGTTCCCCGAGGCGGCGATCCTCGTCACCGGGGTCGAGGACCCCGACACGCGGGCGCACGGCGCCAACGAGAGCCTGCACCTCGGCGAGTTCGAGCGGGTGTGCGTGGCCGAGGCCGTGTTGCTGGAGCGGCTCGGCGCGCTGCCGCGCTGACGGCGGACGCGGCAGGACCCCGGTCGGCGTCGCCGTCCGGGGTCCTGAGGGGGTCAGTCCTTGCTGGTCTCGCCGGGCAGCGCGAGCATCTGGTCGAGCGCGACCCGGGCCCAGCGCGCGACCTCGGGGTCGACGGTGATCTGGTTGGTGACCCGGCCCTGCACGAGCGACTCCAGCGACCAGACGAGGTGCGGCAGGTCGATGCGGTTCATCGTGGAGCAGTAGCAGACGTTCTTCTCCAGGAAGACGATCCGCTGGCGGGGGAACATCCCGGCCAGGCGCTTGACCAGGTTGAGCTCGGTGCCGACCGCCCACGCCGTGCCGTCCGGCGCGGCGGCGATGGTCTTGATGATCTTCTCGGTCGAGCCGACCTCGTCGGCGAGGTCCACCACGTCGTAGCGGCACTCGGGGTGCACGATCACCTTGACGTCGGGGATCTCCCGGCGTGCGGCCTGCACCGCCTCCACGCTGAACCGGCCGTGCACCGAGCAGTGCCCGCGCCACACGATGACCCGGGCCCGCTGCACCTGCTCGCGGGTCAGCCCGCCGTTCGGCCGGTGCGGGTCGAAGACGACGCAGTCCTCGAGCGAGAGGCCGAGGTCGCGCACGGCGGTGTTGCGGCCCAGGTGCTGGTCAGGCAGGAACAGCACCTTGCCCGTGCCCCCGACGCCGCCGCGCTGGTCGAACGCCCACTGCAGCGCGGTCCGGGCGTTGCTGGAGGTGCAGACCGTGCCCCCGTGGCGGCCGGTGAACGCCTTGATCGCCGCGGAGGAGTTCATGTACGTCACCGGCACGACGTCGTCCGCCACGCCCATGTCGACGAGGTCGTCCCACGCGTCGTCGACCTGGCTGATCGCGGCCATGTCGGCCATCGAGCAGCCGGCCGCCAGGTCGGGCAGGATCACCTGCTGCCGGTCGTTGGTGAGGATGTCGGCCGACTCGGCCATGAAGTGCACACCGCAGAAGACGATGTACGGCGCGTCCGGCCGCGCCGCGGCCTCCTTGGCCAGCTTGAAGGAGTCACCGGTGACGTCGGCGAACTCGATCACCTCGTCGCGCTGGTAGTGGTGGCCGAGGACGAAGACCCGGTCCCCGAGCGCGGCCTTGGCGGCGCGGGCCCGTTCGACCAGACCGGGGTCGGACGGGGCCGGCAGGTCGCCGGGGCACTCGACACCACGCTCGCTGGCCAGGTCGCGACCCGCGCCCAGGACCAGCAGCGGCAGGGGGGCGTTGACGGGGCGGCCGGGCGTCAGATCCGTGACTGTGCTCACACCGCCATCGTCCCACACGCCGCACCGCACCTCGCCGCAAACCTGCCGGTCTGGAACGGGCCCTGACCGCAAACCTGCCCGTTCTGCGCCGCGCCTGCCCACAACCCCGGGTCCGCCCTGCCACGATGGTCCTCCACACGGGGAGGGAGCATCGGTGAGGCGCTTTGCGGTCAGCGACGTGCACGGTCACCGCGACGACCTGGTCGACGCGCTGAGGTCGGCCGGGCTGGTCGACGCCGCCGGCGACTGGTCCGGTGACGACGCGACGCTCTGGGTGCTGGGGGACTACGTCGACCGGGGCCCGGACGGCGTCGGGGTCATCGACGTCGTCATGCGCTTGCAGCAGCAGGCGCCACGGGCCGGTGGCCGGGTCGGCGCCCTGATGGGCAACCACGAGGTCCTGGCCCTGGGCATGCACCGGTTCACCGACGCGGTCGTGCGCGACGCCGACGGCCACGAGCACGCCTTCACCACCAGCTGGGCGCTCAACGGCGGCCGGCCCAGCGACCAGGCCCGGCTCACGCCCGAGCACCTGGCGTGGCTCGCCGCCCTCCCGGCCGTCGCCCGTGACGGCGACTGGCTGCTCGCCCACTCCGACACCACCGAGTACCTCAGCTGGGGCGGCTCGGTGGCGGAGGTCAACGCCCGGGTCGCAAGCGTCACGGCCGGCGACGACCTCGTGGCGTGGTGGGACCTGTGGCGCGGGCTCACCACCCGGTTCGCCTTCCGCGGCGCCGGGGGCGTCGCCGCCGCCGAGGCGCTGACCGGTGCCCTCGGCGGAGAGCGCATCGTCCACGGACACAGCATCATCGCCACCCTCACCGGCGAGCTGCCCAGCCGGACCGCCGGCCCCCTGTGGCAGGCGGGGGGCCGGGCCCTGGCCATCGACGGTGGTCGCTACGCGGGGGGTCCGCTCCTCCTCGTCCGGCTCGACGAGGAGGAGGCCAGGGCCTGACGGCGCCTCGTCGCCACCGGCGCACTCCGTGCTGACACGATGACCCGATGCGCGTCCTCATCGCCCCCGACTGCTTCGCCGGCACGCTCTCGGCCGGCCAGGCCGCCGAGGCGATCGCGGAGGGGTGGCGTCGTGCGGCGTCGCACGACCGGCTGGACCTGCTGCCGCTGTCCGACGGCGGCCCCGGCTTCTGCGACGTCCTCACCCGCGCCCTCGGCGGCCAGAGCGTCGCCGTCACCGTCAGCGACCCGCTGGGGCGCCCCGTGCCCGCCGCCCTGCTCGTGGCCGAGCCCGGAGGCGGCCGCACCGTCTACGTCGAGACGGCCCAGGCCTGCGGACTGCACCTGCTGGCCGAGGCGGAGCGCGACCCCTCACAGACCAGCTCGTACGGCGTCGGGCAGCTGCTCGAGGCGGCGCTGGCCGAAGCGCCGAGCCGCCTCGTGGTGGGCCTCGGCGGCAGCGGTGTCAACGACGGGGGCGCCGGGATGCTGGCCGCGCTGGGGGTCGGCACCGCGCAGGCGCTCGCCGGGGGAGGCGCCCGGCTGGCCGACCTCGCAGACGACGGGCTCCAGGGGCTGGTCGCGGTGCGCGAGCGGTTCCGCGGGGTCGAGCTGGTCGTCGCCGCCGACGTGGACCTGACCCTGCTCGGCTTCCACGGCGCGAGCGCGTCAGCCGCCGCCGACATGGGCGCCGCACCCGAGGCGGCCCAGCAGCTCGAACGCGCCCTGGGGCGGCTGACCGAGGTCGCGCAGCGCACCCTGCCGCCGGCCAGGGAGCTGCTCACCGGCGCCGCCCGGCGGCTGGACCGCGAGCCGGGGGCCGGCGCCGCCGGCGGTCTCGGCTACGGCCTGCTGCTGCTCGGCGGCCACGTCGTGAGCGGGATCGACGCGGTGCTGCACGCCGTCGGTGTCGACGACCGGCTCGGTGCCGCGGACCTGCTGGTCACCGGCGAGGCCGTCCTCGACTGGCAGAGCCTGCGCGGCACGGTGGTGGCCGGCATCGCCCGGGCCGCGCTGGCCGCCGCCGTTCCCACCGTCGTGCTGGCCGGGCAGGCCCACGTCGGCCGCCGGGAGACCATGGCGCTCGGGATCAGCGGGACCTATGCGGTGGCGGAGCGCCCCGACCGGGTGCCCGTGTTCGAGGCCGACCCGGCGGGCACCCTGGCCGCACGCGCGGCCCGGGTGGCCACCACCTGGTCCCCGCGACGCGACGGCACGTCGTACCCTTGACGGACCCGGGAACACATCCCGGCGCCCATGGGTTGGCACTGTCGACCGCACACCGTTGCGTCGCGCGGTCAGCTCATGACCATCGACTCGAAGGACTCACCGATGACTGAACAGGTCGACACGCAGGCCGCCCCCGCCGCCACCGACGCCCCGGCCCACGGTGTGTTGCTGACCGACCTGGCCGCCGGCAAGGTCAAGAGCCTGCTCGAGCAGGAGGGTCGCGACGACCTCCGGCTGCGCGTGGGGGTGCAGCCCGGCGGCTGCTCCGGTCTCATCTACCAGCTGTACTTCGACGAGCGCACCCTCGACGGTGACCTCGTGGTGGACTTCAACGGGGTCGAGGTGGTCATCGACCGGATGAGCGCCCCCTACCTCGACGGCGCGACGATCGACTTCGCCGACACCATCGAGAAGCAGGGCTTCACCATCGACAACCCCAACGCG
>Ga0308173_10002172_pt1 | contig 10317 bp, 7 predicted proteins | sample PhyPR1_FD_203716 | JGI IMG/M metagenome (GOLD analysis project Ga0308173, IMG submission 203716) | Soil microbial communities from UC Gill Tract Community Farm, Albany, California, United States - DLSLS.P.R1 | ecosystem: Environmental > Terrestrial > Soil > Agricultural land | place: USA... | reverse complement strand
CGTGCACCTACACCTACACCGGAACGATGTTCACCAGCTTCGGCGCCCGCACGATCACCTTGCGGATACCGGCCCCGTCCAGCGCGGCCACGACCTTCTCGTCGGCCAGCGCCACCTTCTCCAGCTCCTCGTCCGAGATCGCCGGGGAGACCTCCAGCCGGGCCTTGACCTTGCCCTTGATCTGCACCACGCACGTGACGGTCTCGTCGACGACGTACGCCGGGTCGGCGACCGGGAAGTCCTGGTGGACCACCGAGTCGGTGTGGCCCAGCCGGCGCCACAGCTCCTCGGCGATGTGCGGGGCCAGCGGCGCCACCATCAGCACCAGCGGCTCGGCCACCGCGCGCGGCACCGGTCCGCCGGCCTTCGTCAGATGGTTGTTCAGCTCGGTGACCTTGGCGATGGCGGTGTTGAACCGCAGGCCCTCCAGGTCCTGGCGCACCCCGTCGATCGCCTTGTGCAGCGCGCGCAGGGTGTCCACATCGACGGCACCGTTCCCGGTGGTCTCGACGTCGGCGACGGTGACCTCGCCGGTCGCCTCGTCGACAACGTTGCGCCACAGCCGCTGCAGCAGCCGGAACTGGCCGACCACCGCACGTGTGTCCCACGGCCGGGAGACGTCCAGCGGGCCCATCGCCATCTCGTACAGGCGCAGGGTGTCCGCCCCGTACTCGGCGCAGATCTCGTCCGGGGTGACCGCGTTCTTCAGGGACTTGCCCATCTTGCCCAGCAGCCGGGAGACCTTCTCGCCCTCGTAGGAGAACGCGCCGTCGCGCTCCTCCACCTCGGCGGCCGGCACCGCGATGCCGCGGCTGTCCCGGTAGACGTAGGCCTGGATCATGCCCTGGTTGAACAGCTTGTGGAACGGCTCGGCGGAGGAGACGTGCCCCAGGTCGTACAGCACCTTGGACCAGAAGCGCGCGTACAGCAGGTGCAGCACGGCGTGCTCGGCGCCGCCCACGTACAGGTCGACACCGCCGTGCGGCATGCCCTCGCGCGGGCCCATCCAGTACTGCTCGACCTCCGGGTCGACCAGCTTCTCGTCGTTGTGCGGGTCCAGGTAGCGCAGTTCGTACCAGCAGGAACCGGCCCAGTTGGGCATGGTGTTGGTCTCGCGGCGGTACTTCCGGGGCCCGCGTCCGTCGCCCAGGTCCAGGGTGACGTTCACCCAGTCCGCGTTGCGCGACAGCGGGGTCTCGGGCTGGGTGTCGGCGTCGTCCGGGTCGAAAGTGCGGGGCGAGTAGTCCTCGACCTCGGGCAGCTCCAGGGGCAGCATCGACTCGGGCAGCGGGTGGGCGACGCCGTCCTCGTCGTAGACGATGGGGAAGGGCTCGCCCCAGTAGCGCTGGCGGCTGAACAGCCAGTCGCGCAGCCGGAAGTTGACGGTGCCCTCGCCGACGCCCTCGCTGCGCAGCCACTCGGTGATGCGCGCCTTGGCCTCGGTGACGCCCAGGCCGTCCAGGGTGACGGAGTCGTTCGCGGAGTTGACGATCCTGGCGTCGTAGGTGCCGCGGCCGTCGGTGGGCTCCACGACGCAGCGGACCGGCAGTTCGAAGGCGCGCGCGAACTCGAAGTCGCGGGTGTCGTGCGCCGGTACGGCCATGATCGCGCCGGTGCCGTAGCCCATCAGGACGTAGTCGGCGATGAAGACGGGGACCCGTTCGCCGTTGACCGGGTTGGTCGCGTAGGCGCCGATGAAGACACCGGTCTTGTCCTTGGCCTCGGCCTGGCGTTCGACGTCGGACTTCGACGCGGCCTGCGCGCGGTAGGCGCCGACGGCCTCGGCGGGGGTGGCGTGGCCGCCGGTCCACACCTCGTGGGTGCCCTCCGGCCAGGCGGCCGGGGTGAACTTCTCCACCAGGGGATGCTCGGGCGCCAGCACCATGTAGGTGGCGCCGAACAGGGTGTCGGGGCGGGTGGTGAAGACGGTGATGCGCTCGCCGTCGATGGGGAAGTCGACGCGGGCGCCCTCGGAGCGGCCGATCCAGTTGCGCTGCTGCAGCTTGATGGCCTCGGGCCAGTCCAGCTCGTCCAGGTCGTCCAGCAGGCGGTCGGCGTAGGCCGTGATCCGCATGTTCCACTGGCGCAGCTTGGCCTTGAAGACCGGGAAGTTGCCGCGCTCGGAGCGGCCGTCGGCGGTGACCTCCTCGTTGGCCAGCACGGTGCCCAGACCGGGGCACCAGTTGACGGGCGCGTCGGAGGCGTAGGCCAGGCGGTACCCGCCCAGGACATCGGCGCGCTCGGCCTCGCTCAGCTCGCTCCACGCGCGCGTGGTGCCGGGTACGGGCCGCTCACCGGAGGCGAACTGTTCGACCAGCTCGGCGATCGGACGGGCGCTGCCCGCCTGCTCGTCGTAGTACGAGTTGAAGATCTGCAGGAAGATCCACTGGGTCCACTTGTAGTAGTCCGGGTCGATCGTGGCGAAGGAGCGGCGCTTGTCGTGGCCCAGGCCCAGCCGGCGCAGCTGGGAGGTCATGTTCTCGATGTTGGCCTCGGTGGAGACCCGCGGGTGCGTGCCGGTCTGCACGGCGTACTGCTCGGCGGGCAGGCCGAAGGCGTCGAAGCCGAGGGTGTGCAGGACGTTGTGGCCGGTCATCCGCTGGAAGCGGGCGTACACGTCGGTGGCGATGTAGCCCAGCGGGTGGCCCACGTGCAGGCCCGCCCCGGACGGGTACGGGAACATGTCCATGATGAACTTCTTGGGCCGGGCCGCCAGGTCGGGGTCACCGGCCAGGTCGCCCTTCGGGTTGGGCGCCTCGTACGTGCCCTCGGCGGCCCAGAAGTCCTGCCAGCGTGCCTCGATGTCCGCCGCCATGGTGGCCGTGTAGCGGTGCGGCGCTGCCTCCGCCTGCGTGGCGGCGGCAGCGGGGTTCGTCTCGCTCATGATCCTCAAAGCTCCATCGATCGTCTGCGCCCTCGGCTGCGGCTTCCGGAAACGGACTCCCCGGAAACGAAAAAACCCCTCGCACAGGAGGGGACGCCGCGCCGATTCCGACCGTCTCACTGTCCGGCGGTCGGGACTGATCAGCGCGGCTCGCTAAGCAGAAGGCGTACGGCACGCATGGCGACAGGTTACCGCAGCGACCGAGCGCCCCGCGACGGACTTCCCGCACCGCCCGCGCCCCGTCACCTCGCCCCGCCACCCGATTCGTCTCACCCCGCCACCCGATTCGTCTCACCCCGCCACCGATTCCCGGCGCCCCGCGACCGCTTCCGTCACATTGCCTCCGTCACACCGGCACCAAAAAACCTTGAACATCGTTCAATTGTTACTTCGCGTAATGCCCTCTATAGGACAACACACCCCCCTGGAGGCCCTTAGATAACAAGGCAATAACTCAAACCTCGTACCGCTCGGTACGGGGCCGCCTTAGAGTGCAGCACCGGGACCGCTTTCCCGAACCGCTCGGAGTCGCCCCCATGAATCCTCGTCGTAGTGCCAGCTCGCTGCCCAAACCAGGCCGTTCGGCCTATGGTCCGGCGAGCGCCCTCGTCCTGCTCCTGATACCCGTCGTCGTGCTGGCCGGCGGGAACTCGGTGCGGGACTTCCTCAACTTCGGCGCCGGCGTGCTGTCGCTGGTCGCCCTCTCCTGCTCGGTGATCTGGGGCCTGGTCGCGACCGACCGCATCTTCCTCAACACGCGCCAGCGCATCGTGGCGCAGGCCGTGCACCGGACGACGGCCATCTCCTCGGTGGCCTTCCTGCTGCTGCACGTGACCGTCAAACTGGCGCTCGACCACACACAGTTCATCGCCGCGGTGATCCCCTTCAGCCTCGGCTTCACCGGCCTCGCCGGGCTCATCGGCCTCGGCTCGGTGGCCGGACTGCTCATGATCTTCACCGCCATCACGGGTGCCCTGCGCAGCGCTTTCGCGTCCCCCGCGCCGGTCGCCGCCCGCTGGCGGGCGATGCACATGCTGGCCTACCCCGCCTGGTGCTGCGCCCTGGTCCACGGCCTGTACGCGGGCCGCGCGGTGAAGTCCCCCCTCTTCACCGTCCTGTACGAATTGTGCCTGGTCGGGGTCATGGCCGCGCTCGCCCTGCGCAGCGCCCCGCGCCCCTTCAAGCGCAAGGTCGCCGACCGGATCGTCGCCTTCATCGGCACCGACAACCGGATCGGCCGCGAGGACCTGGAGGCCAGTCGCGCCCGCAACGCGGAGACGGCCGCCATGGCGGGCCTCGGCGCCCGCTCCGGCGACTCCGGGCGCCGCTCCCCCGGCGTGCCGACGGCGGGCGCGGCCGGATCCGCGCCGCTCTACGACACCTCGGGCACCCGCACCATGAGCCCGGAGCCGGGCAACGGCTTCGCGGCGGCCTACCGGACCGTCTCGAACACCCCTCGGGCGCAGGGGGGACAGGGCTCCTTCACCGAAGGCACCGGGCGCATGGACCTGCCCGACATGGGGGGCACCGGGCCGCTGCCCCGCATGGACGGCGGCGCCCCGGCGGGCCCGCGCTGGCCCGCCCCCTCCCCGCCGCCGGTGGGCGAGGCGCCGCCCTCGGCGTACGACCCGATGACCGACACCTTCGCGGGCGGGATGACGTACCAGGCGGGTTACGGCGGCTACGACAATTCCTCCGGCACTTTCTCGGCCGCGGGTGAGTCGAACGCCCCCTTCGGCACGTACAACCCCAATGACACGTACAACAGCGGTCCCGCCAGCGACACCCCGCCCGGTGCCTTCGACGCCCCGGGCTCCGGAGAATCATGGAACGCGCCTTCCGGAGGCTATAAGTGAACGAGGCCCTGCCCGACGTCCCCGAGGTCCGCGTCGTCGGACTTCCCCAGCTCACGTCGGGCTTCGACCTTGTGGAACGGCTCGATCTGCCCATGCATCTGAAGGTGCACGGGCCACTCGATCCGTTGGGCGGCGAGCAGCTCGCGCAGCTCGCCGAACAGATATCCCTGAAGGGAAGGGGCGGCGCCGGCTTCCCCTTCCACAAGAAGCTGCGGTCGGTCGCCGAACAGGCGATCCGCCGCGGCACCCGGCCGGTGGTCGTGGTCAACGGAAGCGAGGACGAACCCGCCTGCCGCAAGGACACGGTGCTGATCAACCGGGCACCGCACCTCATCCTGGACGGCGCCCTGCTGGTCGCCGAGGCCCTGGGCGCACGCACCCTGGTGGTGGGCGTGACCAGGGAGTCCACCGAGCGGTCGATGGAGCAGGCGCTCGCGGAGCGCGGGCTCAGCGACCGGCGCGGCTCGGCCATCCGGGCCCGTGTGCAGCGCAACCCGGTACGGATGGTGACGGGCGCCGCCGCCTCGCTGATCCGTTCGATCGACGGCGGCCCGGCCATCCCGCCGGGCCGCAAGATCAGCGCCTCGCAGAGCGGCGTGGGCGGCCTGCCCACCCTGCTGTCGAACGCGGAGACGTTCGCCCAGCTCGCGATCGCCGCCCGCATCGGCCCGGACCGCTATCGCAACACCGGCCTGTACGACGAGCCGGGCACCGTGATGCTCACGGTCTCCGGCGCCGTCGCCCGCCCCATGGTCATCGAGGTCCCCACCGGTGTGCCCCTGCGGTACGTCCTGCAACTGGCCGGCGCCCCGCCGGTTCCGCAGGGCGTACTGACGGGCGGTTACCACGGCAAGTGGATCGACGCGGCCACGGTCGACGAGGCGATCGTCTCCCGCAACTCCCTCGACGCCGTGGGCGGTTCACTGGGCGCGGGCGCCATCCTGCCGATCCGTCAGGAGACCTGCCCGCTGGGCGAGTCGCTCCAGGTGGCGAAGTGGCTGGCGGAGGAGAGCGCGGGGCAGTGCGGCCCCTGCTACCTCGGTCTGCCGGCCGCCGCGCGCGGCCTGGAGGACATCCTCAACGGGGGCGGGCCGGCCGCCCTGGAGGCCCTCAAGCAGGTCGCCAAGTCCGTGAAGCGGCGCGGCGCCTGTTCCCACCCGGACGGCTCGGCGATGTTCCTGGAGTCGACCATCAAGGCGTTCACGGACGACCTGGCCGCACACGTCCTGGGCAACGGCTGCGGGCGGCCCGTGGAGGGCGTCCTGCCGCTCTTCGAGGGGGGCAGGGCACCGACCGGCATCCCGGGCGGCGGCGCGGCCGAGCCCGAGTCCGGCGAGAGCCGGCAGAAGATCTACGTCGACTGGACGCTGTGCCGGGGGCACGGCCTGTGCGCGGACATCCTCCCCGAGGTGTTCGAGCTGGGCGCGGACGGCTTCCCGACCGTGGCACAGGCCCCGGTTCCCCGGTACGCCGAGGCGAAGGCCCTGCGGGCGGTACGACGGTGCCCGGCGCTGGCGCTGCGCCTGGAGGAGGACACCCGCTCCACGGCGCCCTCGCGCAACCTGCCCGTCCTCTCCCAGGGGCGCGGCGGAGGCCGCGGCCGACGGGCGCTGGGCAGCGGCCGGTGAGGTCGGGGGCGGTTCCCGGTGACCACAGTGACCACCGGGAACCGCCCCCGCCCCCGCTCTCGTTCCGGACATACGAAAGGCGGGCCATCCATTTCGGATGGCCCGCCTTCGCACGTGGTGCGTATTGCTTGTCACTTGTGCCGCTTGTGTCACTTGTGGAGCTAAGGAGAATTGAACTCCTGACCTCCTGCATGCCATGCAGGCGCTCTACCAACTGAGCTATAGCCCCGTACGGCCACGCGGTGAAACCGCGCTTCCGACCGGGCCGCCGGTCTCCCTGGCGGCGACGCCAACATTACACGGTCCGGGGGGTCGACCACCAAATCGATTCCGGTGCCGACCGGACCGGGGCCGCGGGCCCGAGGACAGCCCCGGGAGCGGACCGCGATCTCACGCCGTCGCGAACGAATAGAACCGCTTGAGGGTGCAGTGTTCGTCGAGCAGCCGGCCGTAGATCGGCTCGCCCTCGAGTTCGCGGTACGTCTCGATGGGGTCGCCTTTTATGATCAGCGCCCGCGCGCACTCCTCGCACCAGTACTGGTAGTCCCGGTTCACCGGCTCCATGTCGCGGACGATGGGCGTGCCGCTGCCGCACCAGTCGCACTTCCGCCTGTGGGCACCCATCGATCAGCTCCAGATGTGGCCGCAGGCCGTGCACACGTAGGAAACGCCGCCGTTGTCGCCGAGGACCTGGGCGACGTGCGAGGAACCGCAGGAGGGGCAGTCGAGCGAGGTGGCCTTCTTTCTCGGCGCTCCCACGGCGTGGAGGTGGTCGACCTCCCCGCGGATGCTCGCAGGCATCGCTACTCCCTCCCGTCGGGCCGCGCCCCCTTCCGGCCGTTTGATTCTGCCACGGCCGGGCCAATACGGTCAGCGACGCCTTCGTACCAGTCCGGACACGGCACCCGGCCCACCCGCCACGACCGGCGCGTTCGTGTGCGGGAGGAGCGCGTGCGTAGAGATATACGCCCCCGGGGCCCAACCGACTCAAGCAGTCGCCCGATGCCTCGTTCAACCCCCCGTCCGAGCCCGCCCCGACCCCTGGCCGGGCCGTCGCGCGGGCCGGCCAGGAAACGCGAGATCCCGCCCGGCCGACTCGGCCCGACGGGATCCTGTGGTGCGAAAAGTGTGGAGCTAAGGAGAATTGAACTCCTGACCTCCTGCATGCCATGCAGGCGCTCTACCAACTGAGCTATAGCCCCTTGTCGTTCCTCCCGCTCGGCGGGCGAACAAGAGAACTTTAGCCTGCGACCTGCCGGAAAGTGAAATCCGGTGGTCCGGGCGGCACGGACCGTTCCGGCGGCACGGACCGTTTCAGACGTCGTCGCCCAGGACCGGCTCCGGGAGAGTGCCCGCGTTGTGCTCCAGCAGGCGCCAGCCGCGGCTGCCCTCGCCGAGCACCGACCAGCAGCAGTTCGACAGTCCGCCGAAGCTCTCCCAGTGGTGCGAGTCCAGGCCCAGCAGCCGCCCGATGGTGGTGCGGATGGTCCCGCCGTGACTGACCACCACGAGGGTGCCGTCCTCCGGCAGCTTCTCGGCGTGCCGCAGCACGACGGGAGCGGCCCGGTCGGCGACCTCGGACTCCAGTTCGCCGCCGCCGCGGCGGACCGGTTCGCCGCGCTTCCACGCGGCGTACTCCTCGCCGTGGCGGGCGATGATCTCGTCGTGCGTCAGCCCCTGCCAGACGCCCGCGTAGGTCTCGCGCAGTCCCTCGTCGTACGCCACGTCCAGGCCGGTGAGCGCGGCGAGTTCGCCGGCGGTGGCGGCGGCCCGCCGGAGGTCGGAGGCCACGATGGCGTCCGGGCGCAGGGAGGCGAGCAGCCGGGCGGCCCGGCGGGCCTGGCCGATGCCGACCTCGGTCAGCTCGACGTCCGTGGAGCCCTGGAAGCGCCGCTCGACGTTCCACCGGGTCTGGCCGTGCCGCCACAGGATGATCCGACGGCCGCGGCCGGGCTTGCGGCCGCCGCTCGCACCACCGTCGACGGCCGCGCTCATCGCGGCTCCCCGTCGAACTCGGCCGCCTCCTCCGCCGCCCGCAGCTTGGCGTGCTCCGCGGCCTTGCCGCGGGTCGCCCGGGCGTCGTCGGGGAGGTCGAGCTCGGGGCAGTCCTTCCACAGCCGCTCCAGGGCGTAGAAGACGCGCTCCTCGCTGTGCTGGACGTGGACGACGATGTCGACGTAGTCGAGCAGCACCCAGCGGGCCTCGCGGTCGCCCTCGCGGCGTACGGGCTTCACGCCGAGTTCCTTGCTGAGTCGTTCCTCGATCTCGTCGACGATCGACTTGACCTGCCGGTCGTTGGGGGCGGACGCCAGCAGGAAGGCGTCCGTGATCGACAGCACGTCGCTGACGTCGTAGGCGATGATGTCGTGCGCGAGCTTGTCGGCCGCCGCCTGGGCGGCCTTGTTGATGAGTGCGAGAGAGCGGTCGGTAGCGGTCACTGCGCGGCTTTCCGTGTCGGCGGTCGGGGCGGTGCGGGGGCCCGGGGCCGCACCAGGCGGCGACCGCCCGCACGGGGTATCACCCCCCAAGGGTCTCACGGTCCGCCGGGCGCCCCGGGCGGGCAGCCGCACGGCGGGATCCGGGGCGCGGTCCCGGCCGGGATCCCGCCCCGGGTCCCGGATTCCGGGCTCACGACGACGGGTGGTAGTCCTGGCCCAGGACGACCGACACATCGGCGCCGGAGGCGACCGTGCCCTTCGTGACGGCGCCGTCGGACAGGCCGAGGGTCTTGGCGACCTCGACGGCGTCGTCCTTGTGGGCGGTGTCCTTGTAGGTGACGGCGGACGTCGCCACGCCGGTGGCGGTGCCGGCGTCGAGGAAGGTGTAACCGCCGTTGACGAGGGTCACGCGGGCCTTTTCGGTGTCGTCCTTGTCACCGGTGGCGTTCCTGATGCCGACGCGTACGGCGTCCCCCGCCTCGGGGCTCTTGACGGTGCCGCCGAGCAGCTTCTTCACCACGCCGTCGGAGGCCGTGTCGTCGACGCTCCCGTCGGGCCCCACCGGCACCAGGTCGGTGGTGTAGTCGCCCTCCTTGGCATGCGCGGCGAGCTTGGCGAGGAAGGCGCCGAGGTCCTTGTCGCTAAGGGACGGGTCGAGAATCTGGGCGAGGGTCCGCACGGTGGTGGTCGCGGCGCCCGCGTCGGAGGACAGCTTGCGCAGCACCCCCTGCATGACCTGCCCGAACCGCTTCAGCTGGGCGTCCTGGGACTCTCCGGAGGCGCGGTAGGTGGCGTAGGCGACGGCCATCTTGCCGCTGAGGGTCTGGGAACTCCCCTTGTCGACGAGCGGATCGGCGTCCTTCTTCTTGTCGGCGGGGTCGGGCACGTCCGCGTCGGTGTCGATCTCGATGTTGCCGACCAGCTCGACGAGGTTGTTCAGGTACGGGGTGTCCAGCCGCCAGGTGCCCTCGATGTCGGTGCCGAGGACGGTGTCGAGTTCCTCGCGGGTACCGCTGGAGCCGTCGTCGTCGACCGACTTGGCGAGGGTGGTGGTGGACCCGTCCTCGTCGGTCAGGGCGAGGGAGTTGGGCAGCAGGACGGTGGCCCCCCTCTTGGTGGTGGTGTTGTCGACGAGGAGCGCCGTGGAGGTGCCGCCGCCCTTGGTGTTGTGCAGGTGGACGACGACGACGTCGCGGCTCTGGGCGCCGGCGGCCGTCGTGGTGCCGGCGGTGCCGCCGCCGGAGGAGCCGCCGGGCAGCTCGCCCGCGTACCAGAGGTAGCCGACTCCGCCGACGGCGACGACGGCGAGGGCGACCACGAGGGCGACGACGCGGCTGCGGGCCCTCCGCTTGGCCTCCTCGCGGCGCTCGGTGCGGTTCTCGGTGAACGCGAGCCAGTCGATGACGTCCTCGGAGTCGCCGTCGGGCTCCTCCACGAAGGCGAACTGCTCGGTGCGGTACTCGCGGTCGGCGTCGCCGTCGGAGTCTGGACCGGGGCCTGCGCCCGTGCCG
>Ga0308173_10002171_pt1 | contig 10318 bp, 12 predicted proteins | sample PhyPR1_FD_203716 | JGI IMG/M metagenome (GOLD analysis project Ga0308173, IMG submission 203716) | Soil microbial communities from UC Gill Tract Community Farm, Albany, California, United States - DLSLS.P.R1 | ecosystem: Environmental > Terrestrial > Soil > Agricultural land | place: USA... | reverse complement strand
CGAGCCGAGTCGCGATGCGGATGGCGTCGCGATGGTCGCCGCGCACGATAGTGTGGAGGGTGGCGATCATCGCGATGCGCCGCGACCAGATGTTCTTCGACCGGGCCAGGCGGTCGAGCACGTCGCCGTTGGCCGGGCGCCGCGCGGTTGGACGATTCCCGCCGCCGTGCCTCCAGCCGCCGACGATCGCCGCCGCGCTCGCGTCAACGAGGTCCCAGTTGTTGATGAAGCCGAGGCGGTTCATGTAGAGGCGAAAGATGCGGTTACGGAGTCGCTGGTCGGCCGTCGGGCGCGTGAATCGATCGACGAGGATCAGCAGCGCTGTCGAGCGCTCCTCGTGAATCGGCGAGGTAAGCAACGCATCGACGTCGGCGAGCGATAGATCGTGAAACTGCCGGGCGATGCGCCGCTGCGCAGGCACCGTGACGCCGAGGAAGCAATCGCCCTGTCCGTACTCGCCAGGGCCCGTCTTGAAGTAGCGCGCGGCGCCAACCGCCCGCCGGTGGTCAGCCTGCGCGCGCAGCGCCCGCCGCACTGCCGCGGCATTCACGCGTCCTGACCCGATCGCTCCGCGCATTGGCCTGGTCATGCCGGCCCGCGGACTGCTACCTCGCGACCAGCGCCCAGGCGCTCTGCAGCTTTGCGGTACTCGCTGCTGTAGGCCCGCCGTCTTTCGCCGTTCCGGGAATGCGCGTCTCGATTGCCTTGCCGCTCTTGGCGGCCTGATCGATGAGCATCCAGTGAATGCCGGTCAACGGCACTTTCATCCGGCGCGCCCACTCGGTGTTGCGCTGACCGGCGTATTTCCCGATATCGACATAGAGGAACCGCTCGGCGGGCTTGCCCTGGACGAACGGGCCGCTGAAGTTCGGCAGGCCGTCGGGCCGCGTGTCGGTCACCGTAATCGGTACGTCGAACACGATCTGGGCGCGCGGGTTGGATGGTCGCTGGAGGAAGAGCGTCTGGTAATCGCTGCCGCTGCCCTTCTGGATCCCGTAATCCACTCCCACGGGCGGCGAGACCAGGACGATGCGGACGACAATATCGCGGGCGGGTTTCACATATAAATCGTACTCAATCGTTCGGTTCCTCCGAAATCTCCCGTTCGAACAGGGGGGGCGGATCGTTCGAGTCGCTCAGAGTCCATAGGCCTAAACCCCGACGCCGCCGCGTGTTAGCCCGGTGGCGGGGGGCTCCGCCGGATCAACGAGGCCAGGGAGCCGCGAATGGCTTCGAGCAGCGTGTCGGGGTTGATCGGCTTGGGCAGGAAGCACTCGGCGCCAGCCTGCAGCGCGCGTTCCCGGGCCGGTGAGAACGTGTCAGCGCTCAGAGCCAGGACCGGCACGTCCTTCGTGTGAGGATCCGCCTTGATCGTTTCGGTCGCGGTCAGGCCGTCCACCACCGGCATCCAGAGATCCATCAGAACCAGATGCGGCTGAAAGGTTCGCGCCTTCTTGATCGCGTCCAGCCCGTTCGACGCCTGCTCGACGGCGAAGCCCCAGAACTGCAGCCACATCGTCCATAACTCGCGCACGTCCGCGGAGTCATCGACGACAAGGACGCGCTGCGGCCGGGGCAGCACGCGGCGATCAACGGCGAGCGTCGGATGTGGAATGTCCATGTTGCTGATCGGACTGTATGGAACAGGCTCGCGAGTAGCAAGCTCAACACCCCCATTCACCGGTACGCCGCTTGCGACTTCGACGAGTGGGCGCGGCTACGTACGCGCGTCATCACAGAGGAGGCACTCATGGCACATCAGCTCGCGGGTAAGCGTGTGGCAGCACTGATCGCCGATGGTTTCGAACAGGCCGAACTCACCGAACCGAAGCGGGCGCTCGAGGAGGCGGGCGCCCAGGTGGACATCGTGTCGCCGAAGGACGGCGAGGTTCGCGGCTGGAACCACACCGAATGGGGCGATCGCGTGACTGTGAATCGCACACTGGACCAGGCACAGGCGGGGGACTATGACGCGCTGCTGTTGCCCGGCGGCGTCATGAATCCGGATCGTCTTCGCACGAACCCCGCCGCGGTACAGTTTGCCAAGGCGTTCGCGACGTCGGGCAAGCCGATCGCGGTGATCTGCCACGGCCCGTGGACACTGGTCGAAGCGGATGTGGTGCGCGGCGTGCGGATGACGTCCTGGCCGTCGGTCAAGACCGATCTCATCAACGCCGGGGCGCAATGGGTCGACGAGGAAGTCGTGGTGGACGGCGGCATCGTGTCGTCCCGGAAGCCCGACGACATCCCGGCATTCAATCGCAAGATGATCGAAGAAATCGCCGAGGGACGTCACCAGCGGCGCAAGGCCAGCTAAATTGTTGTGATGCGGTTCGACGAGGTGTCCGGATGGCAGCTCCTGCTGGCGCAGATCGTGGCGCTTGTGGTCATCGCCACGATGATGCTGGCGGTCGGCATCGCCTTCCGGCGCTCGCGGTTCGCACGATGGGCGTCGACGCTGGCCGCCGCCGGGGTCGGCGCCGCGATCGCCGCGGGCGTCCTGCGCGCTGACGAGTCGGTCGTATCCTCCTGGCTGTTCGCGGTCACGGTGTTCATGATGGGCACCGTCATGATGGCAGTCCTGCTGCTCGCGGCGATTCCGCGAACCCAAGCCGCGGCACTCGGCGGGATGGTTGCCGGCGTCGTGATGATCGCCGGCTTCGTCCTGACCTATTACGTCCTGTTCATCGTGATGCCGGTGAAATGGCTCACGAATGGCTGAGTGATGCGACGTGCCCTGTGCTGTCTCATGCTCGTGACCGTGCCTGGGTGCACGATGTCGCCGCAGCAGGCGACCACGGTGCCAACGGCGGAGTCCCCGCCGCCGGTCAAGTACGAAGGGCCGCCGCTGCCATTCGAAGACGAAGGTGCCTGCCCGTTCGAGGGTTGCATTTACCGCGAATGGACAACCACGGCCAAAGTCGCGGTGCTGCGCGAGCGCCGGCAAGGTGCATCGGTCGCGTTCGAATTACCGAGGGGCGCGCGCGTGACTGCGTTGATGGGCGTGGTGGTCACCGTCGTGCCGGGCATCGTGCAGCTCGATCAGTCAACGGACGTGAGCACGGGTGAGGGTCCCGTCCATCTCGACGCCGGAGAGGTGTTCTATCTGCTCACGTACCAGGGCGAGGGCTACAGCAAGGCTTGGATCAAAGGACGCGTGCACACCGACATCGAGGTCGCCAATTACCGGCCGAAACGGCTTCCGTCGGCGATCTGGTGGGTGCAGATTCGCAACTCGCGCGGACAGGTCGGCTGGACCCAGCACCCCGAGGCCTTCGACGGGAAAGACAGCCTGGGCTGAGCCTAGCCGCGCACGTCCGAGTGACTGAGCGCGGCGATCTCCTCCAGCAACTGGTCGATCGTGACCGGCTTCGTGCAATGCGCGTCGAAACCCGCTTCGCGAGCGGCTTCGGCGTCCGCGTCCTGGCCATAGCCGGTCAGCGCGATCAGCAGCATCGTGGGACACCGGCTCCGCAGCACCCGGGCAACCTGGTAGCCGTCCATGCCGGGCAGTCCGATGTCGAGGATGGCCACGTCGGGCGTGAATGCATCGGCCAGCGTCAGCGCCGTGACGCCATCGGCCGCCGTCTCCACGACGTGCCCCGCTTCCCCGAGCGCCGCCATCAGCATCATCCGGCCATCGTCGTTGTCTTCGACCAGCATGATCCGTCGCGGCGGCACCGCGAGCGGCGGTGGATCCTCGGGCGCGACGGCTCCGGTCGTGCCCGCCGCGAGCCGCAGGTTGACGGTGAATCGGCTCCCGTGCGGCGTGACCTGCTCGTAGACGAGGGTGCCGCCATGCAGTTCGGTGAGGTTGCGCGCGAGCGCGAGCCCGAGCCCAAGGCCTCCCTGCTGGCGGTCGATGGCGCGCGGGCCCTGGGCGAACGGCTCGAAGATCGTCGGTAACAGCTCCGGCGCGATGCCAGGACCGTTGTCTTCGCAGACGAGCGCGACGCGGCCGTCCTGCGCCCGCGCGCTCACTCGGACGTCACCGCGCGGCGGCGTGTATCGGGCCGCGTTGGTCAACAGGTTCACGAGAACCTGCAGGATGCGGTCTTCATCAGCCTCGACGATCAGGCCATCGGGAACATCCACGCGCAGCTGATGCGCGTGCTGCTTCATGAGAGGACGCGCCATATCGACGCCGCGAGCGACCACGGCGCTGATCTCGAAGCGTCGGAGCATCAGCTCCACCTTGCCGCGCGTCAGGCGCGAGACGTCGAGCAGATCGTCGACCAGCCGTGTCATGTGCGAGATCTGTCGCTCGAGTACCTCGCGTTCCCGCTGGAGCGTGGTTCCGCCACGCAGCTTCATCAGTTCGAGTGCCGTCAGCGCCGGGGCGAGCGGGTTGCGCAGTTCGTGTCCGAGCACCGCGAGGAACCGATCCTTGGTGCGGCTGGCTTCCTCCGCGCGCGCCTGCGCGTCCACGGCGCGCTGCAGTTGCTCGTCTCGCTCACGGGCGCGATCCTGCAGCAGCTGCGATGCCCGCTGCAGCGACTCCTGGACCTGCCCTGCTTCGGCCACGCGTGGCCGTGCGGCCGCCGGGACGCGTCCCTGAGCGAGCGCCGCCGCGGCATCACGGGCCGCGGCAAAGTCACGGGCGACGCGGCGGGAGACGAACAGGATGCTGCACAGGCCGCCGAGCAGCAGCACAGTACCGCCGGCGACGATGGCGCGAATCGAGGCGCGGACCGGCCCGTCGAGCACCGCGGCCGGCACCGAGACGCTGGTGGTCCATCCGTAGTGCGTTCGGGTCAACGCGGAATAGATCGCCTCTCCGTCGAGGCTGGTCCCCGCCACGGGCCGCTCGGGCGGCCGCCGCACTAATTCTGCGCCCTCGGGCGTGACCAGGTGGCCGACGTACTGATCGCCTCCGCGTGACCGCGCGGCGATCTGCATCGACGGATCGACGATCGCGCGGGTCCATTCCTCGGCTTCGGGAAGCCGCGATCTGATGATTGGCGTGACGGAGACCGGTTCCATGACCGCGGTCAGGGCGAACAGGAGACGACCCTCGCGTACGACCGGGACCCTGATCGGAAAGCGGAGCTTCGAATCGCGCTGTCCGGGCGCCAGCGATCCGACCACTGGTTGGCCCGTCTGCACCAGCTGCTGCAGGCTGGCGGGTTCTGAAACCCGCGGCAGCGGTTCGCCTGTCGGGATATCCGTGTTCATCAGTTGCTGGCCATCGGGCGTCAGCAGGATGACCGCGGCCCAGCCGGTTTCGACGGCCACAGCGCGCCTCGCCTCGTCGCGGAACGCGGCGAAATCGCGCGTCACGAGTAACGGCGATTCGGCCAGCGTCTGGAGGACGCGGATGTCGCCGTTGAATTCGCGATCGAGGGCGTCGGCATCGACCCGCGCCGTGTCGGTGAGCCGGTGTTCGAGGACGGCGCGAATGCTTTCGAGGGTTCGCCAGACGATGCCGCCGGTGATCAGGGCGCCCGGAAGCACCGCGCCGAGTACGACCAGCACCAGGTGGCTGCGAAGCGAAAGGGGACCGCGAAGCACGGCAGCTCAGGCGCGGCGGTATCGTTCGGCCGCGCGGGCGCGGACGCGGGCCGCCCATTCCTCGCGGTCACGCGGCGCCGCGGTGGTGACCAGCGAGGCCATCATCCGCTCGGCGATGTCCGCCACGTCCTCGACCGCCTGGTTGAAGACGGCTTCGTTGACCTTCGCGGGCGCGTTGAATCCGGAGAGCTTCCGCACGAATTGCAGCGACGCCGCACGGATCTCCTCCCGCGTGGCGGGCGGATCGAAGTTGAACAGTGTCCTGATGTTGCGGCACATGCGTGTGAATCTATCACCGGGGTGACCTTCCCTGTCACACCCGTGCGCGAGGCTTAACTGTCTGCCGCGGAGCGGACAGCACGTACAATGGCGCGTTCCGATAGAGCATTCCCGAGGCCCGTGTGAGTTCCAGTGCGTTCAAACTGTCGACACAGGATGCGGTCGAGTGGCTGCGCGCGCAGCCGAGCGAGTCGCTCGACCTGCTGATTACCGATCCGGCGTACGAATCGCTGGAGAAGCACCGCGCCATCGGGACGACCACCCGGCTGAAGCACAGCAAGTCATCGAGCAACGACTGGTTCCAGATCTTTCCGAACGCGCGGTTTGGCGAATTATTCAGCGAAGCCTATCGCGCGCTGCGCCGCAACACCCACTTCTACCTGCTGTGCGACGCGGAAACGATGTTCGTCGCCAAACCCATCGCCGAGGAGGCGGGGTTCAAGTTCTGGAAGCCGCTGGTCTGGGACAAGTGCACCATCGGAATGGGCTATCACTATCGCGCCCGCTACGAGTTCGTGCTGTTCTTCGAAAAAGGCAAGCGGCGGCTCAATGATCTCGGGATTGCGGACGTCATCTCGGTGCCCCGCGTTCGCGGCGGGTATCCAGCAGAAAAACCCCCGGATGTCGCCGCCGTCCTGATCGCGCAGAGCACGATCGAGGGCGAACTGGTGGCCGACCCGTTCATGGGCTCCGGCAGCGTCGGGGTCGCGGCGCTCCGGTGTGGCCGGCGGTTTCTCGGCAACGACGTCAACCCCGAGGCCGTGCAGATCGCCCAGCAGCGCCTCGCGGCCGTCTCACGTCAACCCGCCGGCGAGCCGGTCGAATCCGAGCCCGGCGGCGCCGCCGGACCCGTGCAGGCCGACCTGCTGTCGCTACCCGATCGTCGATGACCGGCGGCGAATATGCCAACCTGGTGGCCTCGTACCTGTCGCGGCGATTCGCGCCTCGCGGGCTGAAGGTGTACCGGGAAGTGCGCGTCGGCAAGACGATCATCGGCAAGAACCGCTGCATTGACATCTTCTGCGTCAGCGGCGACGGTGCTGACGCGTTCGCGATCGAATGCAAGTTCCAGGACAGCCAGGGCACCGTGGACGAGAAGATTCCGTACGCGCTCGACGATCTGCAGGCGCTGCCGATGGCAGGTTGTGTGGCCTACGCTGGACGCGGGTTCTCCGAGGGCGTTCAGCACATGCTCGCCGCCTCGCGCCACGCCGCATATTGCCTGCCGATCGCCGACCAGACCGGCAGCACTCCTGAAACGCGGGAGCTGGATCATCTGCTCGCGGCCCACTTCGGCTGGTGGGACGTCCTGGTCGACGGGAAACGGCCCGTCGCCTGAGGCGCGGTCGCTCGCGCCAGTCTGGCCGCCCTTCGCTGCCCGGCCCGTGGTTGAATGGAGGAGTGGGCCTCCTCACCTTCCTCAAGCGGCCAACTACGGCTGGTGCCGGCAAGGATCTCCGTCTCGCGCTCGTGACGCTGGTGGCGCGCAAGGACCTGAATGGCCTCGCCCGGCTCGTGCGCGAGCGACGTGACACGGTCGCGGCTGAATTCGCCGATTGGATGACTGTCCCCAGCGCCATGAAGGACGATCCCGCCCTGCTCGAACACTACGCCGAGATGCTGCTATCGGTCGCGCGGATTGTCGATCACGACGGCGACGCGAGCCTGCTGAAGATGCTCGAAGGCGATCCCGCCAACGCGCCGGTCGAAATGTGGAATGAGCAGATTGCGATCGCGTCCTCGCTGACCGCTCAGGCACGCTTCGGCGACGCCGTGCTGGTGCTCGACGCGCTGATCGCCCGGATGGGACCGCTGCGCGGCAGTGCCGTGGACTTCTACCGGCCTCGCGTGCTCGGCAAGCTGGGAATCGCCCTGTTTCAGTCTGGTGACCTCGAACGCGCGCGTGACGTGACCCGTCAGGCCCTCGACATCTGCAGCCAGCTCGGCGACGACGAGGGTGTGCGCGCGTACGAGACGAACCTGGCAAACATGGAAACCGCAGGCGACTGAGCCGCGAGCCCTTGGCCCAGACTTCGACCATCTACGTCCTGGCCATCGACCTTGCGGACATGGACCGTGGGGTCTATGAATCGCTGGAGCTGCGTGTCGCTCGCCATCCCTCGGAAAGCATCGAATACATGCTCGTACGAGTGCTGGCGTATTGCCTCGAGTACGTCGAGGGCATCGAACTGACAACCGGAGTCTCGAGCGGCGACGAGCCGGCGCTGCTTGTCCGGGATCTGACCGGCCGGATCACCTCGTGGATCGAGGTGGGATTCCCTGATGCGGCGCGGCTGCACCGAGCGAGCAAGCTGGCCGGACAGGTGGCGGTCTACACGCACCGCGACGTACGGCAGCTGCTGTTACGCCTCGAGGGCGAGAAGATTCATCGGGCTGAGGAAGTCCGGATTCGGGCGTTCGATCGCACGGCGCTCGATGCGCTGGCAGCCGTGATCGATCGGCGGACATCATTCGCGCTCACCGTGTCGGGCGGAGAACTCCACGTTGCGCTCGAAGGTCAGACCGTCATGCTGCCGATGACCGAACACCGTGTCGGCGCGGCAGCATGATTGTCCTGAGTGTCGGCTACGGAACTTTCCTGATCGACCCTACCGTCCGATCGATTCTCCGGTGACGACGAGTTCGACTCGCCGGTTCTGCTGACGCCCCGCCGCCGTTCCGTTGGTTGCAACCGGGCGGCTCTCGCCAAACCCAGCGGTCCCCACCGCGGTTGGCGCGACCTTCTGCTCCACCAGATAGCTCCGGACAGATTCGGCGCGGCGCTCGGACAGCCGCTGGTTGTAGTCATCGCCGCCAACGCTGTCGGTGTGGCCCTCGATCTCGATATGGAGATCCGGATGCGAGGCGATGATCCCCGCCACGCGCGCAAGCTTTTCGCGTGCGCCCGGCTTCAGGTTGGCGCTGGCCGTATCGAACAACACGTCAGATAGATTGACGATGAGACCGCGCGCGGTCTCACGAGTCTCGAGAATCACGTTCAACTGGTCGCGCAGCTGCTGCCGCAGCCGGTCTTTCTCCTGTTCCGACTGCGCCGCCGCGGCCTGTGCCTGCTGCGCCTGCTGCTCGGCGAGGCGTCGGGCATCTTCCGCGCGCTGCCGTTCGGCATCGGCAGCGGTACGGGCGGCGTCGGCTTCGACCCGGGCCTGCTGTGCGGCCTGCTGCTGGCGCTCGGCCTCGAGCCGCAGCTGCTCTGCCTGATCCCGCGATGCCGCTGCTGCTTGCGCATCGAGCTCGGCCTGCCGCCGCCGCTCCTGCTCCTGCTGGGTGCGCTGCTGCGCGTCGAGTGCCGCCCGTTGCGCGGCAAGCGCCTGCTGCTGCGCGAGCCGCTCGCGTTCGGCCGCAGCCGCACGCTGTGCCGATTGGTACTCTTCTTCCTGCCGCTGCATGGCGATCAACCGCGCGTCCTCCGCTGTCTGCGCCGCCTGCCGGGCCGGCTGCTGCACTTCATTGCCCTTGTGGTGCTTCTCGCGCGCGAGTTCGGCATCGGCAAGCAGGCGCGACGCTTTCACGAACGTCTCACCGGCGTACCGATCGGCTCCCGCCAGCTTGGCGAGTTCGACGGCGTTGCGTGCCTCCGCCAGATCGAGCGGCGCACCGGGTTCGAGCGGCTTGACCTTCAGCTTCGACGCGTCCTGGTTCATGAGATACGTGCCGCGCTTGAGGAGTTCATACTTCGCCTGAACCGCTTCAATCTTCCCCTTGGTATCCGGATTGACGACGTTCTCGATCACCACGACGTCGCTCGGTTGCGAGACGGCGAAATAGGGCTCGGCGGTCACGATCAACCCGAATGCCTGGAGATCGGTGGTGACCTGGATGCGCGCGTCGTTGTCGTCGACCTGCACTTCACCGAGGTTCTTCGCGCGCCCTTCCGGAGTGATGGCCCACAGTACGTAGGTCAGATATTCGGCGCCGAACTTTGCAGGCGGCTCCAGCTTGTCGAAGTGCGCGTCAATCTTCATGTACCCCTTTTCACCGGAAACCTCCGCGTAGCCGCGCGCCTGCGGTAGCAGCGTGGTGCCGGCGAAATCGACCTTGGTCGAGCCACTTCGTGGCCGATAGTTGATTGCCGAAATCGATCGGCCGACGACTGTCACGTGGAAGATCGCAGTCTGACCGTCGGCGACGCGGAGCTGCGTCGGGTTCACAGGTGCCTGCGCGTACGCGGGCACGGCGAGCAAGCCGAGCACAGCAGCGGCGGAAAGCTTGAGCATGGGTCCCTCCCCCTCTTGGAAAAGCAAGCACTTAGCCAGCTCGGGGAGGATCTGTTGCGGGACGTTGAGCTGAACTGGAGGAGCTGAACTATTGGACGCCTTGGAGCGCCCGCGACTCCCGCAGCCGCTCAACCGCACCGTTGCGCACGGCGTTGAACAGAGTCTGGCGCAGCCATTGCGACGCGAAGAGCTGCCAGGCGCCTTCATCTTCACGGCGCACGGGCTGGAGCATGAAGCCGATGGTCCCCATTTCGTCGGTCGACTGTTCCCCCCACTGGACACGACGTGGCGGG
>Ga0308173_10002170_pt1 | contig 10318 bp, 11 predicted proteins | sample PhyPR1_FD_203716 | JGI IMG/M metagenome (GOLD analysis project Ga0308173, IMG submission 203716) | Soil microbial communities from UC Gill Tract Community Farm, Albany, California, United States - DLSLS.P.R1 | ecosystem: Environmental > Terrestrial > Soil > Agricultural land | place: USA... | reverse complement strand
GATGGTTACGCACGTACCCTCGTTGCGGGTGAACGACGAGTTCTCGCCGGAAGAGCGCGCACGCGCCAGGGCCTACCACCGGCCGCTCTATCTCGCCCTGCTCGGGGACCTGGCGCTCGGCGCGGGCCTGCTCGCCGCGCTGGCGTGGTCATCGCTCGGCGACTGGCTCTTCTCCCCGCTCGAGTCGCTCTCGCCGGTCGCGGCGGCGGCTGCGTACGCGGCCCTAGTGACGGGGTTCTCGAGCGTCGTGCGCACCCCGCTTGCGCTCTGGCGCGGCTGGTGGCGGGAGCGGCGGTGGGGCTTCTCGACGCAGGGTGCCGACGGCTGGCTGGGCGACCGTGCCAAAGGCCTCGCCGTGTCGACCGTGCTCGGGGCTGGTGCGTGGGCGGCGGCCGTCGCGCTCGCCCGGGCGCTGCCGGCCTGGTGGGCGGTGCCGGCCGCCGCGGCTCTGGCGCTCGCAGTGCTCCTTCTCTCGTTCGTCGCCCCCGTCATCCTCGAGCCGCTCTTCAACCGCTTCCGGCCGCTCGAGGACGAGACGCTCGCGGCGAGCCTGCGCGGGCTCTCGCAGCGCGCCGGCGTCCCCGTGCGGGAGGTACTCGTCGCCGACGCGAGCCGCCGCACGACGAAGGTCAACGCCTACGTCTCGGGCATCGGTCGCACGCGCCGCGTCGTCGTCTTCGACACGCTGCTGCAGGCGGCCGACCGGGACGCGGTGGAGGTCGTGGTCGCGCACGAGCTCGGTCATCGCCGTGAGGGTCACGTCGGGAAGCTGACGCTGCTCGCGATGGGCGGCGCCGTTGTCGCCGTCGCGTTGCTCTGGGCGGTGCTCGGAACGCGCGTGGCGGATCCCCGCACGTTGCCCGAGGCGCTGCTGCTGCTCCTGGCGCTCGAGCTCGCGGCCCTCGCTCCGGGTGCGGCGTTGTCGCGCCGCTTCGAGCGCGCCGCCGACCGCTGCTCGCTCGACCTCACGGAGCAGCCCTCCGCTTTCGCGCGCGCGCATCTCGAGCTGGCGCGACGCAACCTCTCGGACCTCGACCCGCCTCACCTCGTCTATCTCCTCCTCTTCAGCCATCCGACGGCACCGGAGCGACTCGCGTTGGGCCGGGCGTGGAGGGCGGCGCATCCCTAGAGTCAGGAGCCAGTGGCCGACCTCGAGCTGACCGGCAAGCGGGCGATCGTGACGGGCGCCTCGTCCGGCATCGGGCGGGCGACGGCAGCCGCGCTCGCAGCTGCTGGCGCGCAGGTGGCGGGCGGCGCGCGGCGCGTCGAGCGGCTCGAGACCGAGGTCGCGCTGGAGCTCGACGTCACCGACCCGGCGAGCTGCAGCCGCTTCGTCGCGGACGCGCTCGAGCGGCTCGGCGGCCTCGACATCCTCGTCAACAACGCCGGTCTCGCGCTGGGCCGCGCTCCATTCGACGAGTCGACCGAGGAGGACGAGGCGACCGTCTTCGGCGTCAACGTGATGGGCCTCGTCCGGATGACGCGGCTCTGCCTGTCGTACTTCGGCGACCGGGGTCACATCGTCAACATGGGCTCCGTGGCGGGCCGCCAGGCCTACGAGGGCGGGGCGTCGTACGTCGCGGCGAAGTTCGCCGAGCGCGGCTTCACGTATGCCCTCCGGGAGGACCTGCTCGGCCGGCCGATCCGGATCACGACCGTCGACCCGGGCCTGACCGAGACCGAGTTCTCGCTCGTCCGCTTCAAGGGCGACGAGGAGAAGGCCGCTGCGGTCTATCGGGGCATCGAGGCATTGCGGCCGGAGGACATCGCCGAGTGCGTCCTGTTCGCCGTCACCAGGCCGTGGCACGTGAACGTCGACGAGATCGTCGTCAAGGCGCGGAACCAGTCGTCGGGCGGGCGCATCCTGCGCGACGAATGAGCTGGCGCGTCGTCATCGTCACGAGGATCGCGCCGGTCCTCGCCGGCTTCGATGCCGTCGTCCGCGCCGCGGGACACGAACCGGTTGCGCTCCTGACGATGCGAGATCACGCCGGCCGCTACGGCAATCTGCCCGACATCGGGCAGCTCGTGCTGAGCGCCGCGCCGGAGCTCGACGTCCTCGTGCCCGCGCGCCGGAGCAGGGTCGCGCCGCTGCTGGCCTCGGTCGAGCCGGACCTCGTCGTCTGCATGGGCTTCCCGTGGAAGGTCCCGCCCGACGCGCTCGCCGTGCCGCGCCTCGGCTGGCTCAACGGTCACCCGTCGCTGCTGCCGCGGCATCGCGGCCCGCTCCCCGTCGCGTGGGCCATCCGGGAGGGCGACGACGAGATCGGCATCACGTTCCACCGGATGGACGCCGACCTCGACACCGGCCCGATCCTTGCCCAGCGCGCGTGGCCGCTCGGGGAGCTGCAACCGCCGGACGCGTTCTACCCGGAGCTGGGCCAGGCGGTCGGCGAGGCGCTCGCAGAGGCGCTCGAGCGGCTGGCGGCGGGCGACGAGGGGACCCCCCAAGCGGCGGGAGGCGGTTACGAGTCGTTCTTCGCGGCGGAAGACGCGTGGCTCGACCTCTCCCGCCCGGCTGTCGAGGTGCACCGGCTCGCCTGGGCCTGGCGCTACGCCCTGTCGCTCGACGGAACGTCGGGCGCGCTGCTCGAGCTCGACGGCAGGCCCCTGCGCGTGCTCGCCACCTCGCTGACCGAGGTCGAGGGCGCGCGGCGGGTCGAGTGCGGCGACGGGTCGCTCTGGGTCGTCGAGACCGAGGAGCTCAGCGAGGAAGAGGCCAGGCCGTCCAGCGGTCCGGCTCCATCCACGCATTGACGCGGCGCGCGTCCCTGCTGTGGAACGGCTTGCCGTAGTAGCGGCTGGAGAGGCGGTCGATGCCGGCCAGATCGGGGTCGTCCTCGATCGAGACGACCCGGCCGAGCAGCGTGACCTGCGCGTACCAGCTGTCCTCGCCGAGGACGGTCAGCGCGACCGCCGGGTTCTCGCGCATGTAGTGCAGACGCAGCCGGCTCTCGTCCATGTTCAGCAGGACGCGGCCGTCCTCCCAGTCGTACCAGGTCGCCGCCGTGTGCGGTGCGCCGCGCGGGCTGACGGTCGCGACCACTGCCGGGTTCGGCCGGGCGAGGAAGGCGTCGACCTCGGGCGGGACGGGCACGCGCGGCACTCGTCGAGCCTACTGGGCGGGCACCGCCACGGCGTCCCCCTCGTCGAAGCCGACCTCGCGCACAGCGCGCAGGCGGATCACGAACAGTGTGCTCACCACGATCCAGACCGCGGCGATCACGAGGTAGGTCTCGAGCCCGATCGCCGTCGCGATCGGCCCGGCGAGCGCGTAACCGGCCGGCAGGAAGACCATGGCTCCCATCCAGCCGTACGACGCGACGCGGGCGAGCTTCTCGGGCGCGACCTTCCGTTGGAGCGTGGTGTCCCAGACCACGGAGCCGAGGGCGAACGCGAATCCGGCACCCGTGGCGGTGACCGTGAGCAGCACGGTTGTGGGGTGGAAGGCCAGGACGAGGTTCTGCGCGGCCGTGACCATCAGGAGCAGACCGGTCGTGACCATCGGCTGCCGCGGCCGCCACCGGAGACCTGCGAGGCCTCCCAGCAGCGCCCCGACGCCTTCGCCGATAATCACGGGCGTCCACGATCTCGCGCCGTCCATCGAGTGGTGCGCGACGTACGGCCCCAGCACGAAGAAGGGGGCGTACGTGAGCAGGAAGTAGAGCGAGACGTACAGGACGAGCACCCACACCCACGTCTGCTCGACGAACGCGCTCCAGCCCTCCCGGAGCTCCTGCAGGAACCCGGCACCCGCCCGGGCGATCGATTGGACATGGATCCGGGAGAGCAGGAAGGCGCTCGTTGCATACGTGCCGGCGTCTACCAGCAGCGCTGCTCCCGTGCCGACGAGGACGACGATCGAGCCGCCGACCGCCGCGCCGAGCGGAAAGGAGGCGTAGCGCGCGATGGCGAGTAGGCCGTTGGCCTGCTGGAGTTGATCCTCAGGCACGACCTCCCGGACGAGCCCGTAGGACGCAGGCGAGTAGAACGCGACCGCGGCGCCGCCGCAGGCCTGGAGCGCGATCAGCTGCCAGACCTGCGCATGCCCGGAGACGAGCAGCACGCCCATCGTCGTGCGTACCGCGGCGCTCGCGATGTCGGAGCCGATCATCACGGTGCGCCTCGGGACCCGGTCGCCGATGACGCCGCCGACGGCGAGCATCGCCACCTGCGCGAAGGTCCAGGCGGCGAAGGCGAGGCCGAGCGCGGTTGCGCCTCCGCCCTCGTCGAGGACCGCGAACGCGACCGCGATCGGCGCGAGGTACGTCCCGATGTACGAGATCGCGCGTGCCGCGAACAGGTAACGAAACGCGGGAAGGTTGAGCGGGCCTTTCACGGTCCCGAAATCGTGCCGCGCTAGGCGTCGGCGTGCAAGCTCGCCGCGCGCTTGTCGGCCCACCGCTTGAGACCGCGGTACGACTGCCAGAGCGGCATCGCGAAGTCGTACGTGGGTGCGTCCTCGCGGGAGTCGGTGAGCTGGGCGTGGGCGTACTCGACGAACTCCTCCTCGGTGGCGCCGCCCTCGACCGACTCGGCCCAGTCGAGCAGATTGAGCCGAAGCTCGGTGAGGTGGCGCCCGACGTCCTCGGCGACGCCGAAGTGGATCAGGGCAAGTCGCTCGGGAGAAAGGCGGTCGATCTCGTCGAGCGTGTCCTCCCATGCCTCGACGTCGACCTCGGGCGGCGGCGTCGGCGGCATGACGAAGCGTCCCGGGAGGACGCGCACGCCGCACGCATCCCCGGCGTAGAGCGTCCCGTCGGGGTCGAGATAGCCCACGTGGTGGGAGGCGTGGCCCGGCGTCGGGAAGCAGTCGAGGCCCAGTACGCGGTCCTCCACCGGGTGGACGTTCTCCTGAGGCACGGGGGCCAGCTCGCCCCAGAGCGAGTCGAACGTGTCGCCGTAGAGGCGGCGGGCGCTCTTCTCCAGCCGGGACGGGTCGACCAGGTGCGGGGCGCCGATCGGCGAGACGTGAACCTGCAGCGCGGGGTGCTCGCGGACGAGGGTGCCCGCGGCGCCGGCGTGGTCGAGGTGGATGTGGCTGAGCAGAAGGTGCCGCACGTCGGTGAGCGCGAGGCCGCGGTCGGCGAGGCCCGCCTTCAGAGAGTCGATGGTGGTCGAGGGGCCGCAGTCGAAGAGCGCCGGCCCGTCGTCGGTGTCGAGGAGGTAGCTCGCGATGATCCGCTCGCGGCCGAGGTGGCGGAGGTCGATCGGCTCCGGGGACATCCGCGAGATCCTAGGCGGCGAGGATCACCCCTTGGGGGTGATGTCCCGCTGACGAGGCCGCTTCATGGTTGCTGTATGTGGTGGGGAATTGGCTTCGGAGGGCTCCTGTACCTCGTGCTGATGATCGTGCTCGGCCTCAGCTGCCTGAAGAAAGGGCACTGGGTCATGTTCATCCTCGGGTTCTTCCTGCCCCTGTTCTGGATCATCGGCGCGGTCATCCCGCCCACCCGGCCGCAAACCGCCTAGGCGGTCAGGCGCGCTCGCGGGCGGCGGTGAGGATCTTCGCCGCGGCGTCGCGGTTGCCCCAACCGCCGGTCTCGGTCTTCTTCTCCGGCTCGAGGTCCTTGTAGCGCTGGAAGAAGTGCTCGATCTCGTCGCGCAACTCCGCGGCGACATCGTGGATGTCGCGGATGCGCTCGAACGCTGGGTCGCCGTCGGGGACCGCCAGCAGCTTCTCGTCGGGCCCCTTCTCGTCCTCCATGTGGAAGACCCCGATCGTGCGCACGCGGATCCGGCAGCCGGGGAAGGTGGGGTCGGAGACGAGCACGAGCGCGTCGAGCGGATCGCCGTCCTCGGCGAGCGTCCCCTCGACGTAGCCGTAGTCGGCGGGATACGCCATCGCGGTGAAGAGGCGCCGGTCGAGCACGATGCCGCCGAGCTCCTCGTCGTACTCGTACTTGTTCCGCGACCCCGAGGGGATCTCGACGAAGACGACCGCCTCCCCGCTCATGCCCGCGCGGCAGCCGGGACGAGCGCGTTCTCGAGATCGTTCATCAGATCCTGCCCCGATTCGATCCCGACCGAGAGGCGAATGAGATTGGGCGGCGCTGCGAACGGCGCGTCGGCGGTGGAGGCGTGCGTCATGCGCGCCGGCACCTCGATCAGGCTCTCGACCCCGCCCAGCGACTCCGCGAGCCGGAACAGGTGCGTGCGCGCGGCGATGGCCTCCGCCTCCTCGGGCGACTCCGCGAGGAACGAGACCATCCCGCCGAAGTCGCGCATCTGGCGCGCCGCGATCCTGTGGCCGGGGTGCGTCGGGAGCCCCGGATAGAAGACGCGCTCGACGCGCGGATGCCGTTCGAGCACCGCCGCGACCTCCATCGCGTTCAGGCAGTGCTGCCGCATCCGCAGCGCAAGCGTCTTGATCCCGCGCAGCACGAGCCAGCTGTCGAACGGCCCGGGTATGGCGCCGAGCGACTTCTGGAGGAAGCGAAGCCGTTCGGCGACGCTCGGGTCGTTCGTCGCCGCAAAGCCGCCGACGACGTCTGAGTGGCCGCCGAGGTACTTCGTCGTGGAGTGGACGACGACGTCGGCGCCGAGCTCCAACGGCCGCTGCAGGTACGGAGTCGCGAACGTGTTGTCGACGACCAGCAACGCTCCGGCCGCGTGGGCGGCCTCGGCCGCGGCGGCGATGTCCACGACGTTCAGCATCGGATTGGAAGGTGTTTCGATCCAGACCATCCGCGTCGCGTCGTCGAGGTGCTCGGCGAGGTTCGGGAACTCCTCCGCGGGCAGGTAGTGGAACCGGTAGCCCTTCGGCTCGTAGACCTGGGAGGTCATTCGGTAGACGCCGCCGTAGACGTCCGCGATCAGGACGACGCGGTCACCCGGATTGAGCAGGTGCATGAGCGTCGTCGTCGCGCCGAGCCCGGAGGAGTAGGCGACGCCGTGCTCCGCCGACTCCAGCGAGGCGAGCGCGGTCTCGAGCGCGTGCCGGGTCGGGTTGGCGACGCGCGAGTAGTCGTAGCCCTTGTGCTCGCCGACCGCGTCCTGGACGAAGGTGGACGTCTGGTAGATCGGCGTGATGATCGCCCCGGTCGCCGGATCGGGCTCCTGGCCGACATGAATGGCGCGGGTCTCGAAGTCCATCAGGTCGATGCTAACCAGCGCTCGAGTTCGTCCAGGGGCTGGGCCAGGTCGAGCTTCTTCTGGCCGGGCTCCCACCACACGCCTTTGACGGCGAGCTTGCGGGTCTTGCGGTCGAAGACGGGCTCGATCCGGCCCACCAGGCGGTCGCCCTCGAGGATGGGGAGGACGTAGTAGCCGTACTGCCGCTTCGCCGCCGGCACGTACATCTCGAGCCGGTAGAAGAAGCTCCACAACGCCTCGGTACGGGCGCGGTCGTGGACGAGCCGGTCGAACGGCGAGAGAAACGTCATCCGCGGCGGGACGGGGCCGTCCTCGGCTTCCGGATGTGCGACAAGCCGTTTTCGCTGCAGCTGGACGCCGAGCGCGCGGAAGCGCTTCTCCTCGTAGAGTCGCCGCGCCTTCGGGAGCGGAAGGGTCTCGGTCTCGGGGTACCAGCGCTCTGCGAGGTCCCAGACGCGCTGCTTGCCCCGCCGTCCGACGACCGCCACCTCGCCTCGCGCCGCGAGGAGCTCCAGCATGAGGCCCATCTGGCGTTGGCCCCACCAGCGATGGTCCTCGCGCCGGTGACTGGGCGCGTCCGCGATCTCGCGGGAGAGGAGTGGGCCGCGCTCGCGCAGCTCCTTCAGGACATGGCGGCGGTACGCGGCACGCGCCTTGATCCACTCGATGATCCGCCGGTCGAGCGGCCGGTCGCGCCGCCGCATGAACGCCTTGAGAATCGGCAGGTCCTCGATCGGGTAGACGAACGCGCGCCACTCGACGAGCTTCCGTTCCTGCCAGAGGAGCCGTTCGAGCTCGGCCGTGTCGAAGGCGCCGAGCCGGCTCCAGAGGACGAGATGCTGTGGCGGGGCGACACTCGAGATCGGGTCGAGCTGGAGGAAGCCGAGCCGGCGCACGGTCTCGAGCACGCCGCTGGCGCTGCCGTCGAGCGCCTGCGCCCGGGTGGCGATGCGCCGGGCCTCCTCGACCGGGACCTCACGCATGCCGGACCTCCTCGAGCCCGAGCACGCGCGCGAGCCGGGCCGCCGCCCGCTCGAGCTTCGCGCCGATGTTCCCACGGGCTCCCGGCTCGGGATGGAAGCGCCGCACGTGCAGCACGCCCTCGGCGCGGTCGGCCTTGAGGTCGGCGCGCCCCACGATTCGGTCGCCGGCGAGCAGCGGCAGCACGTAGTAGCCGTACGCCCGCTCGTGCTCACGCTTGTAGACCTCGATCACGTGGTGGAAGCCGAAGAGGCGCACGAGGAGCGGCCGGTCCCAGAGCAGGTTGTCGAACGGGCAGAGGAGCACGGGCGGCGCGGGATCACCGCCCAGGTCGGACTCCGCGTCGACGTAGAAGGGCTGGCCGCCGTCGTCGGCGTCCACCTCGCGCAGGAGCCCCTCCTCGACCAGCGCGAGCACGTGATGGTGGAGGCGGGGGCGCCCGCCCTTCAGACGCCAGTGCTCGCGGATGGCGGGCTCGGTCAGCGCGCCCCGGGCGCGCACCGCGAGAAGGGCGAGCGTGCGGAGCGTCTCGTCCTCGTCCGGCACCGCAGCCTCGAGCATCGCGCGCGGGATCACCCGCTCGGCGAGGTCGTAGCGGCGCTGGAACGACTGCCTGCCGGCGACGGCGAGGACTCCCCGGTCCCAGAGCGCCTCGAGCACCGCCTTCGCGGGCTTCCAGTTCCACATCTCGGTGCCGTCGCCGGCGCCCTCGAAGTCGCGCGAGCCGAGCGGCCCTTCCGCCCGGATCCGCTCCAGCACCGGCTCGACGAGGTCGCCGTGCTCGCGCATCGCCCGCTCGTGGAAGCGCCAGTGCGCGCCGCCCTCCATCGTACGGCGGCAGTGCGGCCAGAGCTCGACGGGGAGGAGGCAGGCCTCGTGAGCCCAGTACTCGAAGACGCGGCCGGACACGAGGAGGTCTTGCAGCTCCTGCTCGGCGTACACACCGATCCGGCTCGACAGGGTCAGGCGGTGGGCGCGATCGACGGCCGTGATCGAGTCGAGTTGCACCGCGCTCAGACGACGGATCGCCTCCTCCACCTCGCCCGCCCGCGCGCGGCGGAAGCGCGGAGCGTAGGCCTGCGTCGACACGGCAAGCCGCCGGACTGCGGCGAGGCTGACGGCGGCGGTCTTCACTCCTCCTACCTAGCAGGTAGGTGCGGCGCAGCGCCGTGCGAGTCGATAGCCTCCCGCCCGTGCCGCGCCCGAGACGCAGGAATCCGTGGACCTCGACCGGCGAGGTCTTCATCTGGGTGCTCTTCGCGGCGCTGCTCTTCCCGGCCGGCTTCGCCGGCTGGGCGGTCGGGCACTACACCTCGCTCGGGGAGTCCTCGCAGACCGTCGTGCGGACGGTGACCCTCGGGTCGACCTCTGCCGGGACGACGAGATCCGCCGCGACGACGTCTTCTGGGACGTCTGCCGCGTCGACGACGTCCTCGGGAGGCGGCGGCGGAAGCGCAGCCGCGGGGCAGGCCGTCTTCGCCGCGAACGGCTGCGCGTCGTGCCACACGTTCAAGCCCGCGAATGCGACCGGCACGATCGGCCCCGACCTCGACACGGCACCGGCGTCCGACGCGAAGGCGGACAACAACAAGGATCTCGCGGCGTTCGTGAAGGAGTCGATCACCGACCCGGACGCCTACATCGCGAAGGGTTACAACAAGGGGCTCATGCCGACGAACTTCGACGAGTCACTCTCGAGCAAGCAGCTGAACGACCTCGTCGCTTTCATCGTCGCGGGCAACTCCCAGTCCTAGCGCCTCTGCTCGCCCGGCTGAAGGCCCGAAATGAGATTAGAACGGAGGTCTTGGCGGGCGCTCGCAGATCTCCGAGCTCGCCAGTACGTGGATGAGCCCTTCGGCCGGTGGACGACCGAGGAGAGTGGCGCGCGGCGCTGGGTCGTGTTCGAGCCAACTGAGGCTGATACGCGGGCGCGAGCGACGTGGAGCCCCGATCCCAGCGACCTCGATTCGTTCGACCATCCGTTCTGGACGCGCCTGGGGACACTGGACGTGGTGCCGGAGATCGCCGGGAGATATGACGAGCTTCGCGATCGAGCCATAGCCGTCGAGGTGGACAGGCGAACAGTGGCTGTGGAGTCGGTCGGCGATCAGTTGGCCACACTGACGGTACCCAGGCGCGAGAAGGACCGACAGCGCGTGTCGGCTCTCCGCGCGATACAGCGGCAAGGCTGAGCGGGACGCTGGCCCAGCCGAGTGTTGCGCTGTCGCAACACCAGTACGTA
>Ga0308173_10002169_pt1 | contig 10321 bp, 9 predicted proteins | sample PhyPR1_FD_203716 | JGI IMG/M metagenome (GOLD analysis project Ga0308173, IMG submission 203716) | Soil microbial communities from UC Gill Tract Community Farm, Albany, California, United States - DLSLS.P.R1 | ecosystem: Environmental > Terrestrial > Soil > Agricultural land | place: USA... | reverse complement strand
GCACCACAGCGAGAGCCCCGAGGCCTACTTCGCACACACGCCCGGCCTGAAGGTCGTCGCCGTCAGCAACCCGGTCGACGCGTACTGGGGCATCCAGCAGGCGATCGCGCACCCCGACCCGATCGTCTTCCTGGAGCCCAAGCGGCGGTACTGGGAGAAGGCCGAGGTCGACACCGAGGCGACGCCGGAGGCGCTGTTCCGCTCCCGGGTGATCCGCGGTGGCGACGACGTCACCGTGCTGGCCTACGGCCCGATGGTGAAGACGGCGCTGCAGGCGGCCGAGGCCGCCGCAGAGGAGGGCCGCTCCCTGGAGGTCGTCGACCTGCGCACCGTCTCGCCGCTGGACCTCGACCCGGTCTACGAGTCCGTCCGCCGGACCGGTCGCTGCGTCGTCGTCCACGAGGCGGCCGTGACCCTCGGCCTCGGCGCGGAGATCGCCGCCCGGGTGACCGAGAACTGCTTCCACTCGCTGGAGGCGCCGGTGCTGCGCGTCGGCGGCTACGACACGCCCTACCCGCCGTCGAAGCTGGAAGAGGAGTACCTGCCCGACCTGGACCGGGTGCTCGACGCCGTCGACCGCTCGATGGGGTTCTGACCCATGCCGACCCTGCGCCAGTTCAAGCTGCCCGACGTCGGTGAGGGACTCACCGAGGGCGAGATCCTGCAGTGGCTGGTCGCCGTCGGCGACACGGTCACCGTGAACCAGCCGATCTGCGAGGTCGAGACGGCGAAGGCCGCCGTCGAGCTTCCCTCGCCGTTCGCCGGCACGGTCACCGAGCTGCTCTTCGACGCCGGCACGATGGTCGACGTCGGCACGCCGATCATCACCATCGACATCGGTGGGGACGAGGCGCCCGCGCCGGCCGCGCCGGCTGCCCCCGCCGCTCCCGCCGAGGCCGAGCCGGCCGCCGGGCTGATCGGTGGTGCCGCCCCGGGCGGACGGACGGCGGTGCTCGTCGGCTACGGCCCGCGGAACACCGAGGCCCGTCGGCGCCCGCGCCGCACGGGTGAAGCCGTGGCCGCGCGAGCCACTGCCCCGCAGGTCGTGCTGCCCGAGGCCGACTACGGCTCCGGCACGGACCGCCCGCCGCTGCTGGCCACCGCTCCCGATGCCGCGGTCAAGCCGGTGCGCCACGGCGGGCTCGAGGTCGGTCGCCAGGCGGAGGCGCACGCGCTGACCGGCGACGCCGCGCCCGGGGCGGCGGTCGAGCACGGCCATCGGCGACCCCGGCCGCTGGCGAAGCCGCCGGTCCGCAAGTACGCCAAGGACCTCGGCGTCGACCTCACGACCGTCAGCGGCACCGGCAACGGCGGCGTGATCACCCGCGCCGACGTCGACGCCGCCGCCACCTCCGGGACTTTCGGTACCGAAAGTCCCACCGAGACCCGGACTTTCGGTACCGAAAGTCCGGTGCGGGTCGGTGGGGAGCAGCGGATCCCGATCAAGGGCGTGCGCAAGCACACCGCCGCCGCGATGGTGGCCAGCGCCTTCACCGCGCCGCACGTCACGGAGTTCCTCACCGTCGACGTGACTCGGATGATGAAGCTGCGCCAGCGGATGGCGCTGCGGCCGGAGTTCGCGGGAGTGAAGGTCAGCCCGCTGCTCTTCGTCGCCCGCGCGCTGCTCCTGGCGGCCCGACGGCACCCCATGATCAACAGCAGCTGGGACGAGGCGGCCCAGGAGATCGTGGTCAAGGACTACGTGAACCTCGGGATTGCCGCGGCCACGCCGCGCGGCCTCATCGTCCCGAACATCAAGGACGCCGGCCGGATGTCGCTGACCGAGCTGGCCGGGGCCCTGGGCGAGCTGACCGCGACCGCGCGCGAGGGGAAGACGTCCCCGGCCGACATGAGCGGCGGCACGATCACCATCACCAACGTCGGCGTCTTCGGCGTCGACACCGGCACCCCCATCCTCAACCCGGGGGAGTCGGCGATCCTGTGCTTCGGTGCCATCCGGGAGACGCCCTGGGTGCACAAGGGCAAGGTCGTGCCGCGGCAGGTGACGCAGCTGTCGCTGTCGTTCGACCACCGGATCGTCGACGGCGAGCTGGGTTCCCGCTTCCTCGCCGACATCGGTGCGATGCTGCACGACCCCGGGGTGGCTCTGGCCTTCTGAGAAAGGACCCCCCTGCCCCCACCACTCGCAGGCTCGTGGCGGGCCCCCTGCAGGAGGGCCTGAGAGGAGAACTGCCGTGGATCGTCGTCGTGCCGCGCTCTTCGCGCTGGTGGTGTTCGCCGTCGGCACGACAGTCTCCATCGGCGTGAGCGGCGCCCGGCCCGGAACGGGGCAGGGCGTCGCGCCGGCCGTCGTCCAGGGGGTCGCCGACCTGTTCGCGCTGGCCGCGGGGATGCTCCTGCTCCGGTCGGCCGACCGGCCGGGCGGGGCCGACCGGAAGCTCGGTGGTGCGGTCATCGCGGCCGTCGCCGTCCTGGCCCTCCTGGACGTCGAGTCGTTCGCCGGCGCGTCCGGCGGGGCCGACATCGGCGCGGGGTTCGCCCGCCTGATCTGTCTCCTGGTGATCGTGGCGGTCGCGGGGCGGCTGCTCGCGACCTCCCGGGCGCCGGGGCGCCCACGTCCGTGACCGATCTCGACGGGTTGCTGGACTTCGCCGCTCGCTCGCGGCTGCCCGAGGGCGGGTTCGGCTACCTCGGTGACGACGGTCGGGTGCTGCCCGACCGGCCGGTGGAGACCTGGATCGTCGCGCGGATGACCCACGTCTTCGGGTTGGCGCACCTGCTCGGCCGCCCCGGTGCGGACGAACTGGTCCGGCACGGCGTCGCCGCGCTGGCCGACGGGCCGCTGCGCGACGCGGAGCACGGTGGGTGGCGGGCGCGCACGGACGACGACACGAAGGCCGCGTATCCGCACGCGTTCGTGATGCTGGCCGGCTCGACCGCCGCCACCGCGGGCGTCGACGGTGGGCCCGAGCTGCTCCGGGCGGCGATCGACGTCTGGCAGGAGCGATTCTGGGACGAGGCCGAGGGGATGGCGGTCGAGCAGTGGGATCGCACGTGGAGCCGGCTCGACGCCTACCGCGGACTGAACGCGAACATGCACGGCGTCGAGGCGTCACTGGCCGCCGCCGACGCGCTGCCGGTCGCCGACCAGGCCGGCAAGCGGCAGCTGCGCGACCAGGCGCTGCGCACCACCCGACGCGTCGTCGGGTGGGGGCGGCAGTTCCACTGGTTCCTGCCCGAGCACTTCACGGCCGACTGGACGCCGCTGCCTGACTACAACCGGGACCGCCCGGCCGACCCGTTCCGTCCGTACGGGGCGACGCCGGGGCATCTCTTCGAGTGGGCCCGCCTGGCTCTGCACCTCCGGTCGGTCACCGTGCCCCCCGCCGATCTGCGGGACGCCGCGCAGCACCTCTTCTCGGTCGCCGCGGGGGTCGTGGACGGTCATGCGGGGATCCCGTACACCGTCGACTGGGAGGGCCGCGTCGTCGTCGGTGCCCGCATGCACTGGGTCCTCTGCGAGGCGATCGCGGCCGCCTACGTCTTCGCCGCGGCCACCGGCGACGACGGCTACCAGATCTACGCCGACGACTGGCGGGACCTCGGCGAGCGGCTGTTCGCCGATCCGGCGACCGGGAGCTGGCACCACGAGCTCACGCCCGGCGGACAGGTGGGGGCGAGCACCTGGGCCGGTCAGCCGGACGCGTACCACCTGGCCCAGATGCTGCTGCTCGACGGCCGGCCGGTGCGCGGGAGTGTCGCCGCCGCCCTCCGCTGACCGGGCGCATCCGCCGCTTGGTCCTGCGCCTGCCTCCCTCCCGACCTACGGTGCGTCGGTGACCCCGCTGCTCTCGCTCTCCGACGCTCGCTTCGTCTCCCTCACGACGTTCCGCAGCTCCGGTGAACGGGTGTCGACGCCGGTCTGGATCGGCCGGGACGGCGACGCTCTCGTCGTGCTCACGCCCGCCGGGAGCGGGAAGGTCCGGCGGCTGCGCCGGGACCCGCGGGTGGAGCTCGCCCCCTGCGGGCGGTTCGGGAAGGTCGAGACCGGAGTCGTGCCGATCCCCGGGACGGCGGACGTGCGGGAGGCGTCGGACGACGTGGGGCGAGCGCGGGCGACGATCCGACGGCGCTACCCGATCGAGTCGCGGCTCGTCCTGGGGATCGAGCGGCTGATCGAGCGACTGCGCGGGCGCCCCCGGACGGAGCGGCTCGCCCTGCTGATCACCTGAACGATGCGCTGACCCGCTCGTACGTGTGTGCGAGCGAGTAGTGGGGGTAGGGGGAGGGCCATATCCCAGCGAGAACGAGGAGGTCCGCCATGGCCGGCGTGCAGGAGTCCGTCGACGTCGACGTCCCCATCACCGTCGCCTACGACCAGTGGACGCAGTTCGAGTCCTTCCCCCAGTTCATGGGCGGGGTCGAGCGCATCACGCAGCTCGACGACACCCACACCCACTGGGTCACCAAGATCGGCGGGGTCGAGCGCGAGTTCGACGCCGAGATCACCGAGCAGCACCCGGAGGAGCGCATCGCCTGGGCCAGCACCAGCGGTGAGGCGAAGCACGCCGGCGTGGTGACCTTCCATCGGCTGGACGACGCCAGGACCCGCGTGATGATCCAGATCGACTGGGAGCCCGAGGGCCTGGTCGAGAAGGCCGGTGCCGCCGTCGGCATCGACGACCACCAGGTCAAGGCCGACGCCAAGCGGTTCAAGGAGTTCATCGAGAGCCGCGGCAGCGAGACCGGGGCCTGGCGCGGGGACGTCGAACGCCCCAGCTGAGCGCGCACGACAGCGCCCGTCCCCGGAACCGGGGGCGGGCGCTGTCGTGCGTTACTCGGCGTCCAGGTCCTGGGCGACCAGGCCCGCGATCTGCTCGAGCACGGCCGGGTCGTCGCTGGTGACGACGACCTCGGCTCCCTGCTTCGCCCCGAGCGTCATGATCATCAGAGGTGAGCCGGCGTCGACCGGCATCCCGCCGGTGGTCGCCAGGGTGACCGGGACCCCGGCCTTTCCGACGGCCTCGGCGATCAGGGCGGCCGGCCGGGCATGCAACCCGACCCGGGAGCCGACGGTGACGGTCTGACTGGGCATCGTTTCCTCTTCCTCGCTGCTCGGGACGGTGGGGGTGAGCTTGCCGCTCAGGCGCTGGTGGCGCTCGCCGGAACGCCGACCGGGGCGTGCGCGTGCTGCAGGTCGACGGCGTCCTCCGGTGCGTCCTCGGCGTCGCTGTGCCCGATGCTCTTGAGCACCGTCACCGCGATGCCGCCCACCACGGCCCCGATGATCACCGCGAGCAGGAACAGCAGGAAGTTGCTGATCGCGAAGAACACGAAGATCCCACCGTGCGGGGCCCGCAGTTCGATCCCGCTCGCGGCGACGATCGCGCCCGTCGTCGCGCCGCCGAGCATCATCGACGGGATGACCCGCAGAGGGTCGGCCGCGGCGAACGGGATGGCGCCCTCGGAGATGAACGAGGCGCCCAGGAGCCAGGCCGCCTTGCCGTTGTCCCGCTCGGCGGCGGTGTACAGCTTCGGCCGGATGGTCGTGCTGAGCGCCATCGCCAGCGGCGGCACCATGCCCGCGGCCATGACGGTCGCCATGATCACCAGCTGCTGGTGGCCGCCGCTGCCGGACAGTGCAGCGGTGAGGCCGGTGGTGGCGAAGACGTAGGCCGCCTTGTTCACCGGGCCGCCGAGGTCGAAGCACATCATCAGGCCGAGCACGATCCCGAGCAGCAGCGCCTGCGTGCCGGTCAGACCGTTGAGCCAGTTGCCGAGACCGGTCAGGGCCGCGGCGAGCGGCTTGCCCAGCACGACGATCATCAGGCCGCTGGAGATCAGCGTGGCGATCAGCGGGATGATCACCACCGGCTGCAGGCCGCGGACGCCGGCCGGCAGCTTCCACCGGCTGATCCACAGCGCGGCGAAGCCGGCGATGATGCCGCCGACCAGGCCGCCCAGGAAGCCCGCGCCGACGGTCAGCGACACGGCGCCGACGACGAAGCCGGGCACGAGACCGGGTCGGTCGGCGATCGCGAAGGCGATGTAGCCGGCCAGTGCCGGGACGAGGAAGCCGAAGGCGGCCGCCCCGATGGTGAAGCAGATGGCGCCGAGGTAACCGGCCAGCCCGCCGTGCATGTGGGCGACGGTGCTCGTGGGCAGGTCGAAGATCGAGTTGTTCAGCACCCACAGCTTGGCCCACTGGGTGCCGGTCTTCGGATCGTTCTGGGCGATCGGGTAGCCGGCGAGCAGGAAGCCGAGCGCGATGAGCAGACCACCGGCCGCGACGAACGGGATCATGTAGCTGACGCCGGTGAGCAGCCAGCGGCGGATCTCGGTGGCGGTACCGGGCTTGCCGCCACCGGCACCGGAGGCGACCGCGCCGTCGTCCGCGGTTCCGGCCACCCGGCGGGCGTTCGGGTCGTCCGCAGCGGCGAGCGCTTCGCGAATCATCACGTCGGGCTCGTTGATCGCCCGCTTGGTGCCGCTCTGCACGACCGGCTTGCCGGCGAACCGCGCCTGATCGCGCACCCCGACGTCGACGGCGAAGATCACCGCGTCGGCGGCCCGGATGACGGCCGGGTCCAGCGGGGTCGCCCCCGACGACCCCTGGGTCTCCACGTGCACGTCGACGCCCGCGGACTGCCCGGCGGCACTGAGCTTGTCGGCCGCCATGTACGTGTGCGCGATCCCGGTCGGGCAGGCGCTGACCACGACCACGCTCTTGCGTGCGGTGGGTGCGGCGGGGGCGGTGGCGGTGGTGGCCGGGGCAGCCGCCGGCGCGGCCTCCGCGGGGGCCACGACGTCCTGGACGAGCGTCACGATCTCCTCGGCGGAGGACGCCGAGCGCAGCGACGCGACGAAGTCGGGGCGCACGAGCGCCCGGGCCAGCGCCGTCAGCAGGGTCAGATGGTCGGCGTCGCCCTCGGCCGGGGCCGCGATCAGGAAGACGATGTCGGCCGGGCCGTCCGGGGCGCCGAAGTCGACCTTCGGCTGCAGCCGCGCGAAACCGAGCGAGGCCTCGGTGACCGCCGACGAGCGGCAGTGCGGAATGGCCAGGCCGCCGGGGAGCCCGGTCGGTGCCTGACCCTCCCGGGTCATGGCGTCGGCGTGCAGGCCGTCGGCGCTCGTGGCCCGGCCGGCCGCGGCGACCAGCTCGGCCAGCCGGTGCACGACCGAGCTCTTGTCGGCACCCAGGTCGGCGTCGAGGGCGACCAGGTCGGGGGTGATCAGGTCAGGCATGGGGAGCCTCTTCCGGAGGTTCAGCGGGCATCCCGGCCGGCGGCCGGGACGGGGGCGGAGGCCGGACTGCTCTGGCCGGCGGAGGGAGCGATGGAGCTGCCGGGCGCGCCGGCGGTGACCCGAACAGCAGCGACGTCCACCTGGGCCGGGGTGGGGACGGCGGATCCGGGGAGCGACGCGCTGGCCGCTCCGTACGCGACGGCGGTGCGCAGTCGCTCGGCCGGCGGTGCGCCGGCCAGGTCGGCGAGGAGGTACCCGGCGAGGCTGGAGTCGCCCGCCCCGACGGTGCTGCGGACGGTGATCCCGGGTGGGCGGGCCGACCACACCTCGCCGTTCTCCCGCGACAGCAGCGCTCCGTCACTGCCGAGGGTCAGCAGCACCTCGCTGACACCCCGCTCGTGCAGGGTGTGGACGGCGGCCAGAGTGGCCGCCGGGTCGCGCAGGACGTCGTCCTCGGAGACGCCGGCGAGCTGGGCCAGCTCTTCGGCGTTCGGCTTGAGCAGGTGCGGCGCGGCCTCGGGGCCGGCCGACATCAGGGCGAGCAGCGGGGCTTCGCTGGTGTCGACCGCCACCCGGGCCCCGGTGTCCCGCAGCGAGCGGACCAGGTCGGCGTACCAGTCGACCGGGGTCGACGGCGGGAGGGAGCCGGACAGGACCACCCACCGGGCGTCCGCGGCGTGTCCGTGCAGGACGCCGGTCAGCGCGGCACGGGTGGCCTCGCTCAGCGGGGCGCCGGGCTCGTTGAGCTTGGTCGTCGTCCCCTCGGGGTCGACGAGCGTGTAGTTGGTCCGGACGGGCGTCTGGACCGGCACCGTCGCCAGTTCCAGGCCGAGCGCGCGGAGTGCGCTGACGATCGGGTCGGACGCCGCGGCCGGCAGCACCGAGACGACGTTCACCCCGGCCGCCGCGATCGCGCGGGCCACGTTGACGCCCTTGCCGCCCGGCTCGGTGCCGCCGCCGGCCAGGCGGACGATCCCGCCGGCGACGAGCGGACCGGGCAGGTCCAGCGTCCGATCGAGGCTCGGGTTGGCTGTCAGCGTGACGACATGGCCGTCGCGGGTGGAAGTCATGCGACCAGGACCTCGATCCCCATCGTCTCCAGCTCTGCCACGAGGCCGGGGTCGGCCTCGCCGTCGGTGACCAGGACGTCGACGTCCTCGATGGCGGCGAACCGCACCAGATGTTCCCGGCCCAGCTTGCTGCTGTCACCCAGGACGATCACGCGCTGCGCCGCGCGGACCATCGCCCGCTTGGTGGCCGCCTCGGCCTCGTCGGGAGTGCTGAAGCCGTGCGCGGCGCTGATGCCGTTGGTGCCGAGGAAGACCACGTCGACCCGGAGGTCCTGCATCGCCCGCACGGTGGCGTCGCCGACAGCGGTCTGCGTGACGCCGCGGACCCGCCCGCCGAGGACGTGCAGCGTGACGCCGGGGGAGACCGACAGGCGGGACGCGATCGGGACGGAGTTGGTGGCGACGTACAGCGCGCGATCGGCCGGCAGGATCTCGGCCAGGGCGGCCGTGCTGCTGCCGCCGTCCAGGATCACGCTCCCGTCGGCCGCCGGAAGCAGGTCGAGTGCCGCCGCGGCGATCTTCCGTTTCGCCTCGGTGCGGGTGTCGTGCCGTTCGCCGAGCGCGGGCTCGACCAGCGTGAGGGCCCCGGCCTGGACGGCGCCGCCGTGGACCCGGCGCAGCATGCCGGCCCGCTCCAGCAGGGCGAGGTCACGGCGGACGGTCTCGGTGGTCACCCCGAACTGCTCGGCGACGGCCGCCACCGCCAGCCGACCGCGCTCGTTCACGAGCGAGGCGATGGCGTGCTGACGCTCTTCGGCGTACACAGGTCCCCCCTGCTGTGATCGGCGCCACGACCGATGTCCGATCGTGTGGGTTTGTGATTGCGGTTACGTTGTTTTACGTCCGATCCGTTGACAAGTCAAGACTCGTTCGTGACGCTGGTCACCGCAACGGACAATGGACCACTGCGACCGTCCCCGCGACCGGCTCGGCCGCCCCTTCCGACTTCGAGGCCACCCATGTCGACCACGACCAGCGGTAGCACCACCTCCACCCCGACCAACACCTCCGGTTCCGGGCCCACGGGCCCGGTCGTCCTGACCGGCACGCCGGTCGTGCCCGGCGTCGCCCTCGGGCCGGTCATCCGGCCCGCCGGCGCCGTCCAGCTGCCCGCGGAGGGGCAGACCGACGTGCCCGAGGCCGACCGGCCGGCCGAGAAGGCGCGGTTCGTCGCCGCCGCCGAGACGGTCGCCGGGCGACTCACCGAGCGTGCGGCCGCCGCGACCGGCGTCAGCGCGGAGGTGCTGTCGACGACGGCCGGCCTCGCCCGCGACCGAGGCCTGCTCTCGTCGGTCGAGCAGCGGATCGACGCCGGTGCGCCGGCGGCGGTCGCCACCGTCCAGGCGGCCCAGCAGTTCGTGGACATGTTCACCGCCCTCGGCGGCCTCATGGCCGAGCGGGTCACCGACGTCCGCGACGTCCGGGACCGCATCGTGGCCCACCTGACCGGTCAGGGGGAGCCCGGCGTCCCCAGCCCCGCCGTCCCCTCGGTGCTGCTCGCCGACGACCTGGCGCCGGCCGACACCGCCGGCCTCGACCCGACGCGGGTGATCGGCCTGGCCACCCGGCTGGGCGGGACGACCAGCCACACCGCGATCATCGCCCGGCAGCTCGGACTGCCCTGCGTCGTCGCCGTAGGAGACCTGGACGGCGTCCCCGAGGGCGTGACCGTGCTGCTCGACGGCGAGCAGGGGACGGTGACGGTCGGACCGGACGCCGATCAGGCGGCACGCCGGGTCGCAGCGGCGCGGGCGGCCGCCGAGCTGCTGGCCGGCTACACGGGGCCGGCGACGACGAAGGACGGGCACGCCGTGGCCGTCCTCGCGAACGTGCAGGACGGCGCCGGCGCCCGGGCGGCGGTCGCGGCCCACGCCGAGGGCGTCGGTCTGCTGCGCACCGAGCTGGCCTTCCTCGGTCGCGCCCAGGAGCCGTCGGTCGAGGAGCAGGCCGCCGGGTACGCGGCGGTCTTCGAGGCGTTCGCCGGGCGCAAGGTCGTCCTGCGCACGCTGGACGCGGGATCGGACAAGCCGCTGGCCTTTGCCACC
>Ga0308173_10002168_pt1 | contig 10323 bp, 7 predicted proteins | sample PhyPR1_FD_203716 | JGI IMG/M metagenome (GOLD analysis project Ga0308173, IMG submission 203716) | Soil microbial communities from UC Gill Tract Community Farm, Albany, California, United States - DLSLS.P.R1 | ecosystem: Environmental > Terrestrial > Soil > Agricultural land | place: USA... | reverse complement strand
TTCGCCGGCCCCGGAAGGCAGCAGCGGGATGGGAGCCGTGCAGGCGGAGCCGGCGAACTGGCAGCGCGCCGCAAAGCGGCAGCCGGTGGGCCAGTCCTTGGGCTGCGGAACCTGGCCGCTGATCGTGGCCAGGCGTTCAGGCATGTCCTCGGCGGCGTTGGTGTGGGGATCCGCGGCCAGCAGCGCCAAGGTGTACGGATGGCGCGGGTCGTCCAGTATGGCCGCGCTCTTACCGTTCTCCACCACCTGCCCGGCGTACATCACCGCCACCTGATCGCAGATGTCCGCGACGACGCCGAGGTCGTGGGTCACCATGACCACTGACATGCCGGTGTCCTTCACCAGGGCCCGCAAAAGGGACAGGATCTCGGCCTGGACGGTAACATCCAGGGCCGTGGTGGGTTCGTCCGCCACCAGCAGCCTGGGCCGCCCGGACAGCGCCAGGGCGATGGCCACGCGCTGGGCCATGCCACCGCTGATCTGGTGCGGGTAGGTCTTGAGGATCCGTTGGGCATCAACAATCCCCACCTTCTCCAGCAGGGTCAATGCTTCCTTGCGGGCTTCCGGTTTGCCTACCTTGCGCAGCCGGCGGATGGCCGCGGTGAGCTGGTAGCCCACCGTGAACATCGGGTCCAGGGCCCTCATCGGCTCCTGCGAGACCAGGGCGATCTCGCGTCCCCGGATGCCCTCCATGTCCTTGTCCGTCGCGGCCGCGAGGTCCGTTCCGTTCCACAGAATCTGGCCGGCGGCAACCGAGACGCCCGAGGGCAGCAGGCCCAGGAGGGACAGCGCGGACATGGTTTTGCCGCAACCGGACTCCCCCACCAGACCCAGGACGGTTCCCGGTTCGACGTCAAACGAAACGTCCGTGACCAGGCCTACGCCGCTGTCCACACCCACGGACAGGTTCCGGACGCTGAGCAGGCCCTTGGCGGGAAGGTCCTGTGACGGGATGGGCGGCGCCGCGGTGACAGCCGCGGTGGTTCCCGCGGCGGCTTTCACTGACTTCATCCGATGCCGGCGGGCGGCGGCGGTAGGCAGGTGTGAGGCCGTGACGTTCGGGGCCTTGCCCAGCGCGTTGCCGACGGCGTTGGCTGCGAGGACAGTCAAGGCCAGCACCGCGCCGGTGGGCACCATAAGCCACGGGGCGTCGTACACGTGCTGCGAGGCGCCCTGGATCATGCCGCCCCAGCTGGGCTCCGGAATGGGCGGGCCAAAGCCGATGAAGGCCAGCCCCGCCTGGATGAGCATGCCCACGGCGAAAATCAGCGCGCACTGGACCACGATCGTGTTGGTGAGGCCGGGCAGGACGTGCCGGACGCTGATGCCCAGCGGGCTGACGCCGTCCACTTTGGCGGCGTCCACGTAGAGCTGGGACTGCAGCGACTTCGCCTGGCCAAGGATGACCCGGAAGATACCGGCGGAAATCAGGACGCCAAGGATGGCCATGACAAGGGGGATGTTCGTTCCCACGGCGCCGATGACCGCGAGGATGATGACCGTCCCGGGAAGCGACATCATGATCTCTGTGGCCCGGCTGATGAGTGAGTCGGTCCGGTCGCCGCCTGACGCGGCCAGCATGGCCAGGATGGTGCCGAGGCCAACGCCGACGATTACCGTGATCATGGACGTTCCGAGGGTACCGGCCGCGGCCGCGAAGATGCGGCTGAGGATGTCGCGGCCCAGCTCGTCAGTACCCAGCCAATGCGCGGCGGTCGGACCGGAAAGGACGGCGGTGAAGTCCTGGTCCTCCGTTTTGAAGGGCAGCCACAGCGGTGCCGTCAACGAAGCGGCCACCAGTGCCGCCAGCCATACGAGGCCGGCGACACCTCCGGGCGAGGCGAACAGCCGGTGGGAACTGAAGCGGGTCAGGGCCGCTTTCGCGCCGGGTTCGGGTTGGACACCGGTGGCGGGCACCGCTTGGTCCGCCGGTGCTGGGGCGACTGATGGAATCATGAGGCACGCAACTTCGGATCGAGGATCTTGGTGGCGAGTTCCAGCACCAGGTTGACGGCGACCACCACGACTGTGGCGATCACCACCACGCCCTGCACGGCGGGGGCATCGTGGGTGCTGACGGAGGTCTGGACTGCCTGGCCGAGGCCCGGCATGGCGAAGAGCTGCTCGGCAATGACCGAGCCGCCGAACAGGCCGATGAACTGCAGGGCGATGCCGGCCACGATAGGCAGGCTGGCATAGCGCAGGGCGTGGACGTAGAGAATTTTCCAGGTGGGTGTGGCCGTTGCCCGGAGCGTCCGGATGTGATCCTGCTGGAGGGCCTCCAGCATGGAGGCCCGGGTCTGGCGGGCGATGAACGCGGCACCGCCGACAGCGAGGGTGAGCACGGGCAGCGCCAGTGACATCGCCCAGTCCTGCGGTGACACATCAAACGGCACGTAGCCGGTGGCCGGGAACACGGAGGACTGCACGGCGAAGAGGTAGACGAAGATGACGCCGATCCAGAAGGCCGGCAAAGCCACGAGGAGTCCAACGAATCCTCCGATGATCCGGTCCACCACGCCGCCGCGGACTGCGGCGGTGACGCCCAGCGTGATCCCCAGGACGGCGCTCAACACGGTTGCGCCGGCTGCCAGCGCGGCCGTGACGGGAAGCCTGTTGGCCAGGTCGGCGCTGACGGAACGGCCGTCGATGAGCGAGTTTCCGAGGTTGCCCTGGACGGCGCCGCCCAGCCAGTGGAAGAACTGGGCCAGGAGCGGATCGTTCCAGCCGAGGCGCTGGTTGACTGCATCGATGGCGTCCTGGGAGGCGCCGGCGCCAAGCGATACGGCTCCCGGGCTGCCGGGCATTGCGTGCACCAGCAGGAACGCCAGTACCGCAACCACCAGCACGGTGGCAAGCGCCATAAGTAGGCGCTTAGCGACGAACAATGCCATTGGTGGCCTCCATTGGTCAGGCCGGGCGCCCCTTGTTGGGGCGCCCGGCGTTAGTAGATCAGTTGGTCGGTGAGTAGGACGAGAGCAGCGGGTAGGCGTTGGTGCCTGCGAACTTCACTTCCTGGACCTTCTTGGTGTTGTAGCCCCAGTTGGTCAGGGACTCGAACAGCGGGATCAGCCAGCCGGACTCGACCAGGCGGGAGTTCAGCTTCGTCAGTGCCGCCTTCTTGGCGGCGTCGTCCTTGGCGGCGGCAACCTCACCGGTGGCGGCGCTCAGCTGCTCGTCGGTGGCCTTCTGCACATTGGTGAAGCCGCTGAGGATGGCCCCGTACATCAGGCCGGTCGGGTTGTCCCAGCTCAGCGGGGAGTAGCCCAAGGGTGTGGTGGCGACGGCGGCAAACGCTTCGTCGGTGGAAGCTGCCATCTTCACCTTCATGGTGATGCCAACGGCGGCCAGGTCCTTCTGGACGGCCTGCAGGTCGGTCTGCGTCTGGGCGCCGGCGACGATGGTGAACTCGAAGCCGTTGGCGTAGCCGGCCTCGGCGAGGAGGCTCTTGGCCTTGGCCGGGTCGTAGGCGAAGGTGGTTTCCAGTTCCTGGTTGAAACCTGCGGAGTCCTTCGGCAGGGCGTTCCAGGACGCGATGTCGCCCTTGTGCAGCGCGTCCACGAGCGCCTTGCGGTTGATGGCGTGCTGGATGGCCTGGCGGACTTTTTCGCTGGCGAACGCGGGTGCGGTCTTGCCGGTCTTGTCGAAGGAGATCATGGTCTGGACAGTGCCGCCGATCTGGGACACGCCCACGCCTTTGGACTTGGCGAAGTCAACAGTCGGGGAAGTCAGCTGCGCGACGTCGGCCTGGCCGGAAACCAGGGCGTTGGCCCGGGCCTGCGGGTCAAGGATGACGCTGAAGACGATCTTGTTGTAGGCGTACTTGGCGGCATCGGCGCTCTTGTCGTTCTTGACCATCACATACTTGTTGCCCTTGACGGTCGCAGAGGTGTCAAGCGTGTACGGTCCTGAGCCGGCCGGGGCTGTAGCCAGACTGGCACTGTTTGCGACGCCGGCCTTGCCGACGATCATGCCCATGGTGGAGGTGAGATTCTTTTCGAATCCGGGCTGGGGCTTTGCGAAGGTTATGGCCACCTTGGTGGGGCTGACCACGTCCACTTTGGTGACCTCCTGGGCCCCTCCTTTGGCGATGGCCGAGTAAGTGCTCAACGCCGGGTCGGTGCGCCGGTCGAAGTTGGCCTTGACCAAAGCTGCATCCAAGGTGGAGCCGTCGGTGAAGGTTACGCCCTGCTTGAGGGTCAGCGTCAGCACGGTGCTGTCAGCGTTGTATTCGAAAGCGGAAGCAAGGCCGGGCCCCACGGAGCCGTCGGGCTGAAGGGTCATGAGGTTGTCGTACAAACCCTCCATGAACTGGCGCTGGGCATCAGAAACGCGGATGGGGTCGTAGCCGAAGGAAGCGGAGTCGCTTTCAACGGCGATCGTCAGTGTGCTTTTGTCGACGGTGGCTGCCTGGCTACCGCCGCCGCAGGCGGCCAGGGATCCCATCAGCAGGGCGCCGGCCAGAATGGCTGCGCCGCCGCGCGTGGTGGAGGTTCGAAGTTTCATGAGTGCGCCTTCGCATTCTTCTTTGACTGCAACGGAATCAATGGGGCCGGTGGTACCCGGCTCCCTTCAAGAATCGGCTGGGGCCGGTTGGACCAGACATGAGGATGTCATTGATTGAAAAAGTATTGTGGCGGCGATCACGCGGGCCGACAGGATGGAGAGAGGCAGAGAGGCCTGGACGCTGCTGCGCCGGCGTCGATCACGAGAGGAACCACATGACCAACCCGTTTCCGCAGGACTTCCTTTGGGGCGTAGCCACCGCAGGCCACCAGGTGGAAGGCAACAACGTCAACAGCGATACCTGGTTCTTGGAGCAGCTTCCGGGGACGATCTTCGCCGAACCCTCTGGAGATGCCGTTGATCATTACCACCGGTACCGGGAGGACATCGCGCTGATCGCCGGGCTGGGGTTCACCAGCTACCGCTTCTCCCTCGAGTGGGCACGCATTGAGCCGGCAGAGGGGCACTTCTCGCTGGCTGCTCTGGACCATTACAAGCGCGTGCTGGAGGCCTGTGTGGAGCACGGCCTGACCCCGGTGGTCACGTTCCACCACTTCACATCGCCCCTCTGGTTGCTGCGGAGCGGCGGCTGGGAAGATTCCAGGACTCCGGAACTGTTTGCCCGCTATTGCGACCGCGTGATGGCGCACCTGGGCGACCTCATCGGCGTCGCCTGCACCCTCAACGAACCCAACCTTCCCTATCTGCTTCGGGAGCTGGGCATCCCCGGCGGTTCGCAGGAGTCCCGGATCGGCAATCCCATGTGGGAGGCGGCGGGCCAGCGGCTGGGCCTTTCTGCCGACCGCGTCGCGTCTTTCCAGTTCGCGGCGTCCGAGGAATCGTTCAACGTCCGCCTGGCGGCGCACCGCGCCGGCCGGGACGCCATCAAGGCACGCCGTGCGGAGCTGCAGGTGGGCTGGACGCTTGCCAATTCGGACATCCAGGCCGTGGACGGCGGGCAGGAGCACGCGGACAGGGTGCGGCGTGAGGTTAACGAGCGCTTCCTTGAGGCCTCACGGGGTGATGACTTTGTTGGCGTCCAGACCTATGGACGGACGGTCTTCGGCCCGGACGGGCTGGCCCCCGCCCCCGCAGGAGCAGCTACCAATCAGATGGGTGAGGAGATCTATCCGCGGGCCCTGGAGGCAACCATCAGGGAAGCCGCCCGCATAGCGGAAATCCCCGTGATTGTCACCGAAAACGGTCTGGCCACGGAGGACGACGCGCAGCGCGTGGCCTATCTGGAGGCGGCCGTCGACGGCGTCGCGTCCTGCCTCGCCGACGGCATTGATGTCCGCGGCTACATCGCCTGGACCGCCTTCGACAACTACGAGTGGATCTTTGGATACGGGCCAAAGTTCGGCCTCATAGCCGTCGACCGGGCCACCCAGCAGCGGACACCCAAGCCGAGCGCCTACTGGCTGGGGCGACAAGCCCAGGCACAGCTGGTCCCGACGGCCTGACGTCGGAACCAAGTCCTGAGAGCCGTCTGAGAGCCGCCGCCGGGACCTCTTGACAGGCCCGGCGGCGGAGTCTACGACTAGCCTTGTCCAGTCCCGCCACCACCCGAGGAGTAGCTATGCAGACCGCGGCATTCGGAATCGTGCATTTTTTCCCGGGCGGCACCAAGGAGCAGTATGAGGCTTCCCTTGCGGCCGTCCATCCTGGCGAGGGTCGCCTGCCCCATGGCCAGATTTTCCACGCCGCCGGACCGTCGACGGGTGGTTGGACGGTCATGGCCGTCCATGAATCGAAAGAAAGTTGGGAGACTTTCCGGAACACGATCCTCGTGCCCCGGATGCAGCAGGGCATCGAGGGCGGCTTCACGTCTCAACCAGAAGAGACGGTCATCGACCTCTACAAGCTCATGCCTTAGGACCAGAGGCTTTCGGACGGACCACCAGGACAGGGCACGGTGAGTGGGTGGTCACCTGGGTCGAGACCGAGCCGAGGTGCAGACCGGCGAAGCCGCCGTGGCCGCGCGAACCCAGGATGACCAGGTCAGCTTCCCCTGCGGCCCGGAGAATTGCCGAAGCTGCGGAATCATCCTTGACGGTCTGCGTCACGACATTCACGCCTGCCGCGGCCTTCGCCGCCGACTCGCTGAGGGCCTGGGCTTGCCGCTCCGGAGAGTCCTCTGCCACGACTTCCCCTGCGGCCGTTTCCAGCACCGCGGGGTACCACGACATCGGCGCTTTATTCCAGACGGTCAATACCCGCAGTTGCGCTTCACGGTACCGTGCCTCTTCAATGGCCCATTCCAGGGCCTCGTGTGAATGTTTCGACCCGTCATACCCGATCACTATTACAAAGGGATCCGCATTTGTCATGGTTCCAGACTTTCACCGGTGATTTAGGATGCCAGAGGCTTCTGGCTCCCTGTGTTAGCGAATTACTTTGCTCCTGATCTGTTCGAACTCTCTAGCGCTAATCGTGCCAGCGTCAAGGAGAGCCTTGGCCTTGGCCTTGGTTGGACCGCAGGGCCATTTCCTCACCGCGAACAGCCAGATACACCAGCAGGGACAGGAAAGGAATGAAGATCAAGAAAAGAATCCACACCGCCTTCCACCACCCGTTCAAATGATGATCCCGGAAGATATCGCCAATCACGGCAAAGAACGCCAACAAGTAGGCCAGGAACACGAAAGCACAGAAAAACCACCACAAAATGTCCCAAAAGCTGTCCCAGAAACTCATGCGGCTTCCCTGCCTTCCATTCACAGTTAGCCCAAGTGTCAATTCCTCGCTAAACCCCGGCCTCACCCAGTCGGGGTGAATTTCCCGCTGCCCAGACTGCGGGCCTCTGCCCGGCCGACGCCGGATCCCAGCCTCAGACGATGCCGCGCTGGGCTGCAGTCTTCAGGGCATCGCGCCGGCTTCCCGCGCCCAGCTTGCGGTAGATCGACCGTTCGTGGGTCTTGACCGTGTTCACGGAAATGAACAGCGCATCGGCAATTTCGGCCGCTGTCATGATGGAACGCATGTAGGCAAGGACCTCGCGTTCACGCTCAGTCAGGTTCCAGTAGGACTGTGCCCGGAGGCGGGCACCACCGTGCGTGTCGCGTGCCATCAGCGCTGCGATGAACGATTCATGTGCGGTGCCCCAGACAGCGTGCTGTACGAGCAGATCGGCCAGCTCGTCTCTCCGTTCGGCGAAAGGTCGGAGAATTGATGCGGGCTCGGCCCGGTCCACGGCGTGTTCCAGCCGCTCGTGTGCCGAGGCCGTATCTCCGGCCCGGCCCGCCATGAGTGCCTCGGTCAGGCTCAGGCAGGTGTCGATGTATGGGTTTCGACGACGGTCGGTCAGTAGCTCGGCACAGCGTTGGGCGGTGGTGACTTCCCCGCCGCGGCGCAGCAATTCCGCCAGCAACGTGTCCGCCAGGGCCCCGTGCCCGCCTGCACCCAGCGGTTGCACGATGCCCAGCGCGCCCTCCAGGTCGCCCTTGGCTTCGGCGACCTTCGCCACGGCGACGGTGTACAAGGCATTCCATGACACGGCGTACTTGCCCCGTCCGTGGAACTCCTCCAGCGCCGCACTGGAATCGGAAAGCCGGGCCAGGTCGCCGGTGGCACAGTCAACCAACACCCGGTAGATGGCGCCGAGCGGGCCGGACGGGAAGAGCTCGCTGCCCAATCTCTGGGCCTTACCGAGGTAAGTCCGCGCGGCCTTCAGCTCGTCGTTCCAGAAGCGTGCAATGCCGCGCGCCAGCCATGCCGGGGCCAGCCGTTCCTGGGAACCCCAGCCCAGCGCTTCAACCCGCCCCACCGCCTGGGCGGCATGCTCTTCGGCGCCGGCCAGGTCACCAGCCGCCGCGAACGCCAACGCCAGATCTGCGCGGGCGCAAATGTCCAGCGCATCCAGCTGCTCCGCGTTGCCGGTGGCTCCGGCTGCCTGAAGCAGGGCAGCCCCGAGCTCGCCGCTGCGGTGCAGCCGGAACTCCGCTTGGGCAAGGAGGAACATTCCCGTCGAGCGGGGTAAGTTACGGCCGCCGCCCGGACTGTCGGCACTCGCCCGGCTATCATCTCCCGGGGTCGCGAGGTGGTCCGGTTGGGCGCCGGCAGGCCTCGGTTCGAACAAGGACCGGTAACCGTCAAGGGTTCGGCGGCGGATGGCGTCCAGTACAAAGGTTCGGGACAGCGCCCTCCGGATGAGCTCGTCCGCCGCCGCGTTGTCGCCGGACAGGCCACGGCAGACGGAGCGGATCATCAAGATCTCGGGGTCCTCGCCCCACGGCGTAGGAAGGTCCCGGCACAACCGTTCCAAGGTCTGGGCGTCATTGCCGAGCACGAACTCGAGCCAATGTGCCCCGAGTGACATCACAGCCTGCCGGGGTGAACGCCCCTTCAGCGTCTGGGCGACGCCCTCGACGACGTCGGCGTCCTGGTAGTACCGCGCCGCAACGCGGTGCAGGCGCTCGGCAAGAAGCGGGTCCCGTCGCTCCAGGATTCGGCGGCACTGCTCCGCGAAGAGCGAATGCCACCGGTACATTGATTCGCCGCTGCGATAATCATGCTCTTCGATGAAAAGACCGTTGCGGAGGCATTCCTCAAGCAGCACGCTGCCACGGGGACGGCCGTAGAGTTCAACGGCGAGCCTGCGCCCGAGCCAGTCGCACGTGGTGGCCCGCAAGATGAACTCCGCAAGCGACGGTTCGAGCTGGTCGAGGATCTCTTCCGCGACGTAATCGGCAAGGGGTATGTGCGCGGTCGTGGCGACCGGCGTTGTGGCGGGCGCGTTGCGGGACTGGGCCAATGAGGCAAGGCTGGCGTGCACTGCGACCGGCCAGCCGGCCGTCGCCTTCCAAAGTGATCCGGCGTCGAACGCCGCGTCCTGTCCGAGCGAACACGCAAACTGGGCAACTTCCTCGCGCGTGAAGGCCAGTTCGGCGGCGCCCAGTTCGCCAAGTCCCTCACCATACCGGAACCTTTCCAGCTGGATGGACGTGTGGCCACGTCCGGACAGGACCAGCCGCAACGGCGGTGGAGCCGACGCGGCGAGCACCCCGACGATGCCGTTGCCCAGCCCCGGCCCGGCCAAATGGACGTCGTCGAGCACCAGGACAATAGGCTCCGTGAGGTGCTCCAGCGCCCCTAACAGAAGGTCATAGGACGCCGCCCGGTCATGGGCAAGGCCCTGGTCGAGGGCCAGCAGGGCATCCCTGCCGGGCAACGGCAGCTTGCTTGCCGCGGATTGAATCGCCCCGACTACCCCGTGAAACAGCCGTTGGGGTTCGGTATCGAACCGGTCGAGGGACAGCCAGGCCCAGGGCAGATCGCTTTTGCGGACCCAGTCCCCCAGGAACGTGGACTTGCCGTAGCCGGCCGGAGCTGCGACGAGCGTCAGGCGGTGCGCATCGGCGGCCGCGGATAGCGCGTTTTCCAGACGCGGCCGCTCTAGCGCTCCGAGGCCGCGGACAGGTGGCCGGATCTTGAACTGCGGACCTGGCGCCCATCCGGCGTGCTGCATCTCTCCCACGTTCCACATGCTAGGCCGACGAAAATAGCCTCCAACAGGGCGCAAAGACCCCTTATGCCGCCCTCTGTGGTGGGCCTCACGGATCGGAACCACCCAAATACGGCGCGGCACGATTTGCGTGGCCGGCGGTATCATCAGTCATGGCTTCGAAGCAGGGCAGCCAGACCGGCGCGGTTTTCCTCCATGACCTCGGCAAGGCCGAACGGAGGCACGTCCTCATTTTCGCGGCAGTGCGTCTGATCGCATTCACGGGAGTAATCCTGGCCCTTTATTACCTGATTCCCATCGGTGGATTCAAGGACAATCCGGCGGCCGCGTGGATTCGGCTGGCGGCCATCGTC
>Ga0308173_10002167_pt1 | contig 10324 bp, 7 predicted proteins | sample PhyPR1_FD_203716 | JGI IMG/M metagenome (GOLD analysis project Ga0308173, IMG submission 203716) | Soil microbial communities from UC Gill Tract Community Farm, Albany, California, United States - DLSLS.P.R1 | ecosystem: Environmental > Terrestrial > Soil > Agricultural land | place: USA... | reverse complement strand
TGGAACCCTGACCTGATTAATTTCGACAGCTCCAGTTGGTATGGTTTGCCAAGTTACTACGTGCAAAAGTTGTTCGCCGAAAACCGAGGCGATCTAGTTTTGCCGACCAGGGTTGAAAGGCAGGAACCGTTGAACAACGCGATCACCGGCTGCATTGGGGTCGGCACCTGGAACACGCAGGCCGAGTTCAGGAATCTCAAGGTCACAGCCGCCGACGGCAAAGTCTTGTTCACTTCTGATTTTAGCAACACCAATGGATGGAATTTCCTGGGCGACGGAACGTGGGGCGTTAAAGAGGGCGCATTGCAGCAAGTGGCGGAAAAGGAATTTGTTCGCGCTCTTGCCGGGGATAAATCCTGGAGCGACTACACGCTCGAACTCAGAGCCCGGAAGCTGGGTGGGCGCGAAGGCTTTCTGATCCTGATCGGTATCCAGGACGACGAAGATCGGAACTGGTGGAACCTCGGCGGTTGGGAAAACACGGCCCATGCGATTGAATTTGGAGAAACACGGGACCGTAAGCGGGCAAAAATTGAAAGCAATCGCTGGTACGACATTAGAATTCAGACGCGGGGCACATCGGTGAAATGCTGGCTTAACGGCAGGCTGATCCACGAAATCAAAAATGCCGCGCAGCCGACGCAGCGAGTTTACGCGTGTTCGGCCTTGGATAAGAAGACTGGCGATATCATTGTTAAATGTGTGAACACCGCCCCCGAGCCAACTGAAGTGGAACTCATACTGGGTGGTGCGAAAGACCTGGATGGCGAAGCAAGAGCGACCGTGCTTGCTTCCGACAGTCCGAAGGATGAAAACTCGCTCAGTGAGCCAGCGAAAGTTGCCCCGAAAAGCTTTACCATTGGAATTTCACGTAACGTGCTCAAACATTCTTTCCCCGGCAACTCATTCACGGTGCTTCGTCTTTCAGGGACAAATACTCCAGCCTCAACACGCTCTGCGTCCCTGGAGAAGAGATAATCAATTAACCACGTTCCGCAGTGATTGGCCGAGCAAAGCTCGCCGGCATGTTTCTGCAGCTTTGACCCGGATATCCTGCAAGCCCTCCTCGCAATAAAAGGCCGCGTGCGGCGCGATCATAACTCGCTCGTGACATGGATCCTGAGGATCCCGCCAGGCTTTAATCAGCGAATCATCGACGGCGGGGGGTTCAACCGGCAGCACGTCAATTCCAGCGCCTGCCAATTGTCCGGAGCGAATCGCCGGCGGAATTGACCTTGTGTCCAGCAAAGCGCCGCGAGCGGTATTAATCAGAAACGAACCGCGAGGCATGAGCGCAATTTGCGCAGCCCCAATCATTCGAATTGTTTCCGGGGTCGCCGGGCAATGGAGGCTTAGCACATGCGATTGTGCCAGGAGCTCATTGAAATGTTCGACGCGCCGGACCCCGTGAGCGCGCTCCCACCCGTCAGGGACATAGGGGTCATAAAAGACGACGTCCATACCCAGGGCCTTTGCGCGATGGCTGGCAGCAGTCCCGATCCGGCCCATGCCGATCACACCAAATGTCCGTCCGCGCAATCGATACAACGGCGCGGCCTGCGTATAGCTCCACGGTCCTTTGCCCGCTCGCAACCTTGAGTTTAGCAGGTGCGTGCCGCGCGTCAGAGCCAGCATGATGCCAATCGCTGTATCCGCCACGTCCTCGGTGCCATAATCAGGCACGTTGCAAACCGGAATCCCAATTTTCCGCGCCGCCACACGATCCACATTGTCGACTCCGACTCCGCAACGGACGATGACTTTGCATTTGTTCAAAGTTTGGATCGTGGCGGCGCTAAGGCCTAAAAAGTGATAGACCATGAGACAGGCCGCATCTTCGAGCCGGCCTCGAAGTTGGTCTTCATTTTGAGCACCCAACGCTTCCACTTCGGCCAAATCGCCCAATATGCGGATTTCGGTTTCGAGGTCTCCTCCAATGAAATCCGTGATGTAGACGCGCCGTTTAGGAGTTGCCATTCCACCGGAGATTATGAATACGGCCCACCTGCGTCAAATCGGGGACAAAGCTTCGGACGAACCAGGGGCACAGGGCTTTACGCCAGGGCGTGAGTAACGTCCCTGATGCTCGCGCCCGCGGAGCTGGAGAAAGGTATCATTGGAGCGGGTGAAGGGAATCGAACCCTCGTCTCAGGCTTGGGAAGCCCGCATTCTACCATTGAACCACACCCGCAAAGGTGCGGGAAAATCTCTAACGCATCGGCCGCCGAAAGGCAAGCCTCGAGTCGGGCGTTGGCGAGTGCTGCGGCAAAGAGCACGGGAAGCGCACAAATTGGGGTTTACTTATATTCAATTTCTTCAGTCAATAGAGCGTCTATCAGCTTATGAAACATTTTTTCGAAAAATCTCCCACTCGCCGCGAATTCCTCAAAACCTCGGCCATCATTGGCAGCGCGCTGGCCGCGCCCGCGATTCTTTCAAGCAAAGGCTCCGCGGCCGAAAACTCTGATACCTTGAAAATCGGGCTGATCGGTTGCGGCGGTCGCGGTTCGGGCGCGGCGAGCCAGGCGCTGAGCACGGAAGGCAATGTCGTGCTAACCGCGATGGGCGATGCCTTTGGCGAGCGGCTCCAAAGCAGTTTGAAGAACTTGGAAAAAAGCCATCCGGATAAGGTCAAAGTCACGCCAGAGAAATGCTTCGTCGGCCTGGATGCCTACCAAAAGGTCATCGACAGCGGCGTCGATGTGGTGCTTCTGGCCACGCCGCCTGGGTTTCGCCCGGTGCATCTCACAGCAGCGGTCGCCGCGGGTAAACATGTCTTCTGCGAAAAACCGATGGCGACCGATGCCCCTGGTCTACGCATGGTCATGGCCGCCGCCGAAGAGGCGAAAAAAAAGAAGCTCTCGCTCGTCGCCGGCTTTTGTTACCGGTACAACGCTGGAGTTCGGGCGATCATGGACCGGATTCACGACGGACAAATCGGCGAAATCCGCGCTCTTTATAACACGTACAACACCGGCTCAGTCTGGTCGCCGTTCCCGCGGCAGGAAGGCTGGACCGACATGCAATACCAGGTGAAGAACTGGTATTATTATTCCTGGCTCAGCGGCGACCACATCGCCGAACAAGCAGTCCATAGCATAGACAAAATGTCGTGGGCAATGAAGGACGTCCCGCCGGTTAAATGCGTCGCCCACGGCGGCCGGCAGGTCCGCACCGCGCCCGAGTTTGGAAATATCTTCGACCATTTCTCAGTGGTGTATGAATACGCGAACGGCGCGCGCGGGTTCCATTTCTCGCGGCAGCAGCCGGGTTGTTTCTCGGACAATTCCGATTACATCATGGGCAGCGACGGTGTTGCCCACATTGTACGCGCTTTTACGGGCCCATTCATTATCAAAGGCAAAAACAACTGGCGGTTCCGCGACGAAAAAGTCGTCGATATGTATCAACATGAACACGACGAACTCTTTGCCAGTATCCGCAACAGCAAACCGATTAATGACGGTCAATGGATGGCGCAAAGCACGCTGCTGGCTCTCATGGGGCGGATGGCCGCTTACACCGGCCAGGAGATCACTTACGAACAAGCGTTGAATTCGCAGGAGAGTCTCGTCCCCGAAAACATTACTTCATGGGATGCGCGGGTTGCGGTGCGCCCGGTCGCAATGCCTGGCCAGACGAAGTTTGCTTAATTTTTCACGCGTATGAACCGACGTCAGTTCCTTCACGCCGCTGCGGGCGCCGCCGCGCTTTCGACAATTATTCCCTCGGCCCTGGCTGCTGAAACGGAGCCCAGGAAGCGCTCGATCAAGAAGGGTATTATGTGGGCCACTGTCGGCATGCAAGGCTCGACGCTCGAGAAAATGAAAGCCATCAAAGAGGCGGGTTTTGATGGAGTCGAAATGATGAGCCACATGGACCAGGACGAGGTGCTTAAGGCTCGCGATGAAACCGGCCTGATCATTCCGAGTGTTTGCGGACGCGACCATTGGAAAAAAACGCTCTCCCATCCGGACCGCAAGGTCCGCGAAGAAGGTTTGGAAGCGCTCAAACAGACGTTGCGGGACGCCAAGCGTTATGGAGCAAGTTCAGTTCTGCTTGTTCCAGCCGTCGTCAACAAGGAGGTCTCGTATGCCGATGCCTACACGCGTTCGCAAGCCGAAATCCGCAAAGCCGTTCCGCTCGCGGAAGAGCTCGGCGTAAAAATCGCGATCGAAAACGTCTGGAATCAATTCCTGCTGAGCCCCCTCGAAGCAGCGCGTTACGTGGATGAGTTCAATAGTCCCGCAGTCGGCTGGCATTTCGATGTCGGCAATGTCATTACCTATGGCTGGCCGGAACAATGGATCCGCATTTTGGGCAAGCGCATTCAGAAGCTCCACATCAAGGAATACAGCCGGACGAAGCGAGATAAGGAAGGGCTTTGGGCTGGATTCAAGGTGGCGTTCCTTGAAGGCGATAACAACTGGCCGGCTGTCATGAAAGCGGTCGATGATATCGGTTACAACGGTTGGGGCATAGCGGAACAATCCGGCGGCGATTCGCCAGAAGGACTCAAGGACCTGTCCGACCGGATGACTAAAATTTTCAGTTCCTAGAGAAACTTCACTGAGGCCATCGCGTCTCACGGCCGTGATGCGCGAATCAGGCGAATCAGGGATTGAGGACGGGGAGGATTAGTCAGCATTTAGAGGCCAGGGCGGTTTGGAAGAATTCGAGGGTGGAGGCGGCCATCGCCTCGGCGCTGAATTTTTCGTGGATGGCGCGGCGCCCACCATCAGCGAGAGCGCGGATGCGGTCGGGCGCGAGCAGGAGTGATTCGAGGGCGTCGGCGAGGGATGCGGGATTTTCGGGTTCGCAGAGGATCCCGCCACCCGTGGCTTCGATGATTTCAGGGAATGCTCCGGCTCGCGGTTGGACGACGGGGACGCCCGCGGCCAGGGCTTCGATGACATACATTCCGAAGGCTTCGCGTGAGCGCGCAGGGACGCTGAACAGGGAGAGGGACCGCAGGAATTCGATTTTAGCGGGGCGGTCGAGGTTTGGATGGAATTCGACCGGGGCGTGGGCGTCTTCGAGCTTTTCACGCAAACCGTTGACAAATGCTTCGTCGGTGGGGCCGCAACCGCCGCCGATTTTTAGTTTCAGGTCTTTGAGTCGGCCACGTTTGAGAAGCAGAAGGTAAGCATCGACGAGAATGTCCAGGCCTTTGTCGGGACACATGCGGGCGAAGAAACCAAGGGTGAGAGGTTTAGCAGCCGCGGGTTGGTCATAGCCATCGAGATTGATGCCACTATAGACGACGCGGACCTGATCGGAAGGGAGTTCGAGCCGGCCACGCATGAGGTTACCGAAGTAACGGCTGGCTGCGCCGAATCGGCTTACGTCTTTGGCGCGGTCACTGAGGGCTTCCCAGCAGAGGTCGCGATAGGCAGCCGGGAGAGCGTCCAGGTAGGCGTCTTCGCCCTGAAGCATGCAGACGATAGGAGCGCCGAGTTCCTGTTTTAACTTGCGGGTGAGGCCGACGAGCAAGGCATTTGAGAGGCAGATGACGTCAGGCTTAGGCTGTTGTTTGAGCCAGGCGATTAACTCATTGAGTTCGCGGACTTGAAAACCGTCTTCGCCGCGCAACATGGAGAGCGTGAGGTCGCCGAGGTCTTTTGGTTGGGTGCGGGCGGTCTTTGTCCCGACCCATTTGAGGAGGCTGCGGGAGCCAAGCATCTGGCGCAACCAATTCGGCGCGGCGCGGAAGAAAGCGGACTTTTGCTCGAGATAGACGTTGATGCCGCTGAAAAAGATGGGGGTGCCGGCGCTTTGGTCGGGTTCGTCCAGCGTAAGCGGGAGATAGAGTGGGACCATGAGGACGTTGTGGCCCATCTTCCGCAAAGCAGCGACAACGGCGTTGTCGCGGAAACAAATGCCGCAATACATGCCGCCCGCGCCCGCGGTGATTTGGACGATGTTCATGCCTCGTTCGTCCTCGTCCTCGTTCTCGTTCTCGTCCTCGAAATCCCCAGTGCTGCTGCCTATGCGGGCACAGCCTTTTGCTCGGTCAACGGGTCGCCGACGGGCAGGGGAGCCGGCAAGGGCACGAATTCCTCGACCCATTGCCAGAGTTGGGAGAAGTCTTTGTTGACGTCGCCGGAAAGGCAATCGGTGACGAGGCCGGCGGCGTCCGGATATTTGTTGGTCAGAGTGCGGAAGCTGAATTTGGGATCGTAAAAGGCGTAAATAAGTTTGCGCATGTTCTCGACACCTTCACGCAGCGTGCGCGCGTAATTGGCAAAGCGGCCGGGCGAGAGGTCGCCTTCGACGAGGCCTTCGTGGACGGCGTCGGCAGCCATAGTGCCGCTTTTGAGGGCGAACATGAAGCCGCTCGAAAAGACGGGGTCGAGAAAGCAGAAAGCGTCACCGACGAGCAGCAACCCATCCGTCGCGCAATGGCGCGCGTGGTGGGTGTATTCGCTGGTGAGGAAGTATTGGCCGGTTTGCCGGCCGACGGCGAGATGATCTTTGATCCAGAGGTTCTGTTCGACTTCGCGTCTGAAGATGGCCTCGGGCGATTTGACGCCCTCGCGGGTGAGGTATTTGCCTTCGGCGACCACCCCGACGCTGACCATGTCGTTGTGTTGCGGGATGTACCAGAACCAACCCTTCTCGGGGACATAGGCGACCGTGGTCGCACCTTCGTCAACTCCGGGATCGCGTTTTGCGCCTTGGTAGTAGGTCCAGACGGCGACTTTGTTAAGGAAAGGGTCTTTGACGCGCCAGTTGTTGCGAACGGAGGAAAACGCTTCTTTGCCGGAGCAATCGAGGGTGATGCGGGCGCGGAATTCGAGCGAGCGCCCGTCTTTGGTTTGAACGCGCGCGCCTTCGACTCGACCGTTATCTTTAATCAGCTCTTTGACGGTCATTTCCTCGTGGACGGTTGCGCCTTTGGAGCGGGCGTTTTCCATCAGGATTTGGTCGAGCTCGGAGCGGAGGACCTGCCAGGTCTGGGCGACGGTCTCGCGGTCGTAACGGGCGAAGAAATAAAACGGCTGAGAGGCTTTGCCGTTTGGAGAGACGAATTGGACGCTGTATTTCTTTACGAAAGGGGATTGGCGCATCTTATCGATGAGCCCCAGCCGTTTCAGCGGTTCGAAGGTGAACGGCAGCAGCGATTCACCGATGTGATACCGGGGGAATTTTTCGCGTTCGAGGACAATGACTTTGTGTCCCTGCTCGGCCAGGAGTGTGCTGGCGGCCGAGCCGGCCGGGCCAGCGCCGATGATTAAGACGTCACTTTGGTTCATGGGTTCGGTTTGGCAGGAGGGAGGATTTCAACAATTTCGGATAATGGTCGTTTCTGCGGGTCGAAGATGGTTGCTCTGCGACCGTAGAGTGGTTCGTTGCCGTAGAAATCCAGGACTTCGCGCATCAACGCATCCGGGGTTACGCGAAAAAAAGCCTTTGCCACAGTGGAGTGGCCGATTTGGCAATCTTTGAGGATGCGGCCCAAGGGAAGGCGTTCTTCGAGGATAAGTTGGCGAGCTTTGGGAGAGAAAAGGGCGAGGCTGACTTTGTTCGCGCCGAATTCCACGGGTCGGTTCGTGGTGTTCAGCAAGAGAGCCACTTCGCGGAAATAGAAATCGCCGCGCTGCTCGCGATTCAGGATTTTCAAATGAATGTCCGCCCTGTGAAATCCCTCGAGCGTGGGAGTCATGTCCTTCTCGTGCACGAGCAACGAACGATAAGGCTCCGGGATGTCGGGTCCTTCCAATCGTTCGATGTGAGGCAACGGCAGGCCGGCTCGCGCGTAAAATTCGTCCATGGGATAGACGTACGGCAGCGCCGTGGCGACCGGTTGGACTTGAGCGCGATTAGGCATAGCGAGCGTTCGAATGTTCGGGGAGGAAGAATTCGTGGAGCAAGCGGTCCACCTGGAGCAATCCCTCGCGATGCATGAGGACCTGGTCGCCTTCGATAGTGAGGAAGCCCCAATCCTGGAGTCGTTGCAGCGGTTGTTTAAAGCGCTCGGTTAATTCCACCCCAAACTTTTTCGTGAAATACGAGCGGCTCACGTGGCCGAGCTTGAGCTGGAGAATGAACTCGCGGATGAGTCGCTCGTCCTGGTTGGGAGTCAACGCCCGCCACAGCGGCAGTTCGCCCTGTTGCACACGAGAAGTGTAAGGCTCGAAATCGTGCTGATTTTGGTAATGCGTCCCGCGGATGTGACCGAAGGAGGCAACGCCGAGGCCGAGCAGATCCGCTCCCTGCCAAAGCCGGTCGCGATAAACGAATTTCGTCCGCGCCGGATCTTTCACGGCGGTGTAGGCGCTGGCGATTTGGTAACCCGCTTTCTCGAGTTCGCTAAAGGCGTAATTCACCCAGCCGCGTTTGGTTTCCCAATCGGCGACCGGCGCGACCAGTTTGCCCTCCGCTTTCATTCGCTGGTAGATGGTCGTGTTATACGGGATCTCCATCTCGTAGATGGTGACGCTGCCGGGAGACATCTCTATGGTCTTGCGCACGCACTCGCGCCAGTTCGCTTCCGTCTCTTCAACCATGCCGGCGATGAGGTCGATGTTGACCTGCGGAAAACCGATTTGCCGCGCGTAGGCGTAAGCGCGGGCGATTTCCTTGCTGTGATGGGCGCGGCCATTGATTTCGAGGATGTGGTCGTCGAAATTCTCCACGCCCAGGCTGAGGCGCGTCACGCCCAGGTCGCGAATGGCTTTCAGCTTGTGATCAGTGAGCGTGCCCGGCTCGCATTCGAAAGTGACTTCTTCGGCTTCATCCCACGGGAGCAGCGATTTCAAGCCATCGGTCAGGTGCTTGAGTTGGTCGACCGATAGATATGAAGGCGTTCCGCCGCCAAAATAGATGAAGTTGGGCTTGCGGCCGCCCACGAAGGCTTTGCCCGCGTAAAGTTTAGCTTCACGCAGGATGGCGTCGATATAACCGCGAATAGCTGAGGAATCTTTGTCCGTATATACCTTGAAATAACAAAAATGGCAGCGCTTCCGGCAGAAGGGGATGTGAACGTAGATGCCGAGTGGCGTGCCGGGCTTTGGTGGTCGGTCCAGTGCTTTGAAAAGCTCGCCGGTGAATTCAGGTTTCCAGAAGGAATAGGGCGGATAATTCGAGACGAAATAATTGCCGGCGGTGGTTTCCTTTTGCAGAGGAGGGGGCTGATTCGGCGGCGCCGTGGAAGTGGGGTTAGTCATGTTGGCTTATTCTCATTTCGCTGCCGTTGCTGTCTGTGCGCCGAAACAATAGACGCTGCCGTCATCCGAACCGACGACGACTTTGCCGTCGGCGACGGCGGGTGAGCTGCCGACCGGGCGGCCAATTTCGTAGGACCACAGTTCTTTGCCATCGGCCAGTGAGACCAGGTACAGGCGGCCATCATCCGAGCCGACGACGACTTTCTCGCCGCAGACCGCGGGCGAGCTGTCCACTTTGCCTCGCGTTGGAAATGTCCAAATCACAGAGCCATCTTCACGCTTCACACAATGCAACAGCTTGTCGCGTCCGCCAAATACGACCCGGTCTTTTGTGACCGCCGGCGAGGAATAAAAGGGGAAGTTTCGATCGCGAAAGGTCCAGATGTTGGTGGCTTTGTTAAGGTCCACGCACAGGAACTCGTTTTCAAATTGGCCGAAGTAAGCGCGACCATCTGAGAGCGCGACCGAGCCCGCCACGTAAGCGCCCGCCTCGACCTCTTTCTCCTGCGAGCCGTCGGCAATGGCGATCACGTGCAGCATGGCGTCGCAGCCGCCGAAAACGGCCTTGCCATCGGCAACGGCTGGGGAGCCGTTGATGTAATTGCCGCTTTCGTAGGTCCAGGCGGCTTTTCCCGTGGCAGCATCCACTGCATGCAGCCGGTAGTCGTAGCTTCCCACCACGATCACCTTTTTACCGTTTGAGGAGGCCCAGTTCGGGCCACCAAGGATTTTTTCTTCGGTTTTGTATTTCCAAACCAGTTTGCCGGTTGCGGCTTCGAGCGCGTATAGAAAACCATCCGCGGAGCCGGCGTAAACTTTGTCTTCCAGTAATAACGGCGATGATTCGACGTGACCTTCAGTCTTGAAGGACCAAAGATTCGTGCCCTCGGCAAACCCAAGCGCATAGATATTCCCGTCATCGGATCCGATGAAAACCCGGTTTTGTGCGATGGCTGGGGATGATTTTACGCCTCCGGCGGTTTTGAAGGTCCAAGCCAGGTTCAATTTTGGGGACAGGTTGCCTTCGGCAACGCCGAGCAGAGCGGGGCCACCACGAAACATGGGCCAATCTGCCGCGGGGGCAGTTACCATCGCAAAGCAGGCAAAGCTCAGGCCGGCAAAAAGCAGCGGTCCTGGCGAATTATATATCCTAT
>Ga0308173_10002166_pt1 | contig 10326 bp, 6 predicted proteins | sample PhyPR1_FD_203716 | JGI IMG/M metagenome (GOLD analysis project Ga0308173, IMG submission 203716) | Soil microbial communities from UC Gill Tract Community Farm, Albany, California, United States - DLSLS.P.R1 | ecosystem: Environmental > Terrestrial > Soil > Agricultural land | place: USA... | reverse complement strand
GACAGCGGGATCAGGTCGCCGTCCTCCACGATCATCTCGTCGGTGAGGACCCCGAAGTCCGGCTCGTCGACACCCAGCATCTCCTGCATGGGACGCGAGGTCAGGCCGACCTTGCGGCCGACGATCCGCTGACCGGCGCCGGTCCGCCGGTCGATGTTGATGGTCTGGATGGCGTACGCGTCGTCGATGACGAGGTCGGGATGGCGGTCGGTCAGCGGCGCGACCGGTCGGGCCGTGCGGTCGGCCTCCCACAGCTCGTCGGCGAGCTCCTGATGCAGCGCGGCGGATTGCACCCTCGCAGCCTGTCCGCGCCGGGATGGACGGGCAATGTCGGCGCCGATCACTTCCACGCAGCGGGAACGTCAGCGGCTACGGCGCGGATGGCGGCGGCGCGGCCGGCGGCGGCCTGAGGCGCGCGGCCAGCTCGCGGCGGCGCGTGATGCCGAGCTTCTGGAAGACGTTGCGCAGGTGGTACTCCACGGTCTTCAGGCTCACGACCAGCTCGGCGGCGATCTCCCGGTTGCTCCGGCCGGCCGCGGCAAGGCGCGCGACGACGAGTTCCTGCGACGTGAGCACCGCCCGGTCCCGGATCGCCCGGTCGGCCGGGTGCAGCCCCGAACCCGCCAGCTCGGTGCCGCACCGCTGCGCCCACGGGCGCGCACCCAGGGCGGTGAACGTGTGGTGCGCCGACTCCAGGAGCTCGACCGCCCGGCGGCGCCGCCCCGTCCGTCGCAGGAACGAGCCGGCCGCGAGTTCCACCCGGGCGCGCTCGAACGGATAGCCCGCCTCCCCGGCCGCGGTCACGGCGCGCGCGAAGGCCTCCTCGGCCCGCTCCGGCCGTCCGGCGGCCGTCTCCACCCGTCCCCGCGCCCGAGCCATCCGGGCCACCGCCGACGGCCGGCCACGCTCCTCCGCGCGCCGCTCGTGCGGAGGCAGCAGGGCGGCCGCCTCGTCGATCCGGCCGGTCGCGGCCAGCGCCTCGGCCAGGAGATCCGCCCACGACCAGAACCCGGGCTCCTTGACGGCGTCCCGCGACGCGAAGTCCCGCACCGGCCGGAGCGCGGCGAGCACCCCTTCGACGTCCCCCCGTGTCTCGGCGAGCCGGGCGCGGCTGACCGCGACGGCGAGCACCGACCGCTCGTAGTCGTCCGGACCGGGAGTGCCGGGGCCGTTCAGCAGTGCGTCGGCCACGTCCCACTCCCCCCGGGCCGCCGGCACGAGGGCGGCGATGCTCAGCACCATCGCCCGCGTGAAGCCGAACTCGCTCTCGTCGTTGACGGCGACGGCGCGCTCGGCGTGCAGGACGGCGTCCTCCCAGTCGCCGGCGAGGTAGTCGGCCCGGGAGAGCGTGGCGAGCGCGAACGCGGCCGTGTTGAGGACGCCGAGGTCACCGGCCGTCGTCGCCACGGCGCGCAGGTCGTCCCGCGCCCCCGCGAGGTCGCCCTGGACCAGGCGCAGCATCCCCCTCGCGGAGCGGGGCTGCAGCCAGCCGTAACCGGCATCGCCGGCGTCGTCGGCCCCGTCCGTCGCCGCGAGAGCCTCCGCCATGCGGCCGCTGTAGGCGAGGGAGTGCGCGAGGTACGTCGTGGCAGTCCGTCCGAGCGCCGTGTCCGTCCCGGTCCGGTCGAGTGCGCGCCGGCACCACTCCACCCCGCCCTCGGCGTCGAGGCGGCCGTACCGGTGGATGCCGTACTGCAGGGCGATCCCCGCCACGACGTCCGGATCCGTCGAGGGGTCGCAGTTCTCCCACGCACTGCGCAGTGCCGCCTCCGCCGCGGCCGGTTCCCCGCGGGCCATCGCCAGCGCCCCCAGGACGCTGTCCCGCAGGGGGCTGCCCGGGAACGAGCGCACGGCCTCGGCATGGGTCTCCGCGGTCGCGGCGTCGCCGGTCTGCAGCAGCCAGTTGACCGCGCGGAGCAGCATCCGCTGTTCGTCGTCCGCCGCCGGCGCCAGGCGCGCGGCGGCGACCAGGTGCGCCGCCGCGCTGGGCCAGGCCTGCCGGCCGGCCTCCCGGTCGGCGAACCGGGCCAGGTCGCCCGACAGGGCGGCATCCCGCTGCGGTGTCGCGGCGACCCGATGCCGGAGGGCGACTGCCTCGTCGCCGACGAGGCCGGCCGCCGTGGCGTGCAGCGCGGCGCGGCGGGCCTGGGCGAGCGTGTCGTACAGCGCCGAGCGCACCAGTGGATGCGGGAACGACAGGGTCCACGGCAGGTCCCCCGTCGACGGGAGCAGGAGGTCCACGGCCGCCGCCTCGTCGATCGCAGGCAAGGGATCGGCCACCTCGCCGAGGGCAGCGGCCAGGGGCACCGGACAGCGCATGCCGAGAACCGCCACCGCGTCCACCAGGCGGCGGGCGTCCGGCGAGCAGGCCTCGTAGCGCCGGCGGACGAGCCGGCGGAACGAACGCGGGGAGGGCAGCGGGCGGTCGTCCGGCCCCCAGTCGGCTGCGGGGTTCTCCTCGAGCACCGCGCGGGCGTAGAGCGGGTTGCCCTGCGTGCCCGACCGCAGTCGGTGGACCGCACCTCCGGGGAGCGCCGGAATCCCGATCCGTGCCGCGAGGTCGGCCAAGTCCTGCTCGTCCAGTCCCCGCAGCCGGAGCACGCTGCCGCGCGGCCCGTCGACCAGCCGGCGGAGGCTGTCGGGCAGGTCGGCGACGCCGGCGTCGCGCACGGCCAGGAGCACCAGGACCGGGTCGGCCACGAGCCGTCGCAGGGCGAAGACCAGGGCCCGGAGCGAGGCGAGGTCCACCCACTGCACGTCGTCGACGACGATCACGACGGGGCCGTCCGCCTCCAGGGCGCCGAGCAGCTCCAGGAAGCGCGAGCCGACGGCCACCGCGTCGGCCGGCCCGGCGGGCACGTTCCAGTCCTCCGCGGTGCCCGCCGATCGGACGAGCTGCTCCAGGACGCCGTAGGAGAGCAGCGCCTCGTTCTCGTCACCGCTCCCGTGCAGCACGGCGGACACCGGTGTCGTCGTCCTGAGGTCGGCGACGAAGCGGGCCAGCAAGGCCGTCTTTCCCATCCCGGCGGGGCCCTCGATCTGCACGAGCTGGGGCACGCCCGCGCACGCGTCGGCCAGCCGGGCGTGCAGGGCGGCGAGTTCGGGCTGCCGGCCGACGAAGGCGTGCATGCGCTCCCCCGGGACGGGGCCGCTCCGACGGGAGCGCAGCGGCCCTGGGACAGCGGAGGCTACCGCCGGGACGGCACGTCCGCGGCCGTGGGCTCCGTCCGTCGGGGCACCGGGTCGGCGCCGGCAGGCAGCGGGGCGTCGAGCACGGCCCGGTGCAGCCGCCTCCCGATGTCGGTGTCCAGCAGCACGTCGTCCCAGTGTGCGGAGACGGCCCGGTGCAACTCGCGACCGTCGAGGTCCAGCACCGCGACGCCGGTCCGGTCCAGCGGGGCCAGCGCGACCCCGTTGAGCACCGCCACGCCCACCCCCGCGCGGGCGAGTGAGACCAGCGCCTGGGGCGTGTCGGCGACGACCCGGGGTTGCGCGGCCATCCCGTGCCGGCTGAGTACGCGCTGGAGCTCCGACTCGCCGTCGGCGAAGGCACGGCCCACCAGGAGCGGGACGTTCGCGAGCCGCTCCAGCGCCACCTGCCCGTCCCCGGCCAGCTCGTGGTCCGACGCCACGACGACGTGGAACGGCTCGGTCCAGAGGGGGTACTCCTGCAGTCCGGACGCCGGGAGCGGCTCCAGCCTGGGGAGCACCGCCATCGCCGCGCCGTCGGCCAGGGCACGTCGCTCGACCTCGCGCCATTCGTTCTCCAGCAGGTCGACCCGGAGCCCGGGGCGCTGCGCGCTGAGCCGACCCAGGACGCCCGGGAAGAAGGCCGCGGCGACGCACGGCGTGGTGATCAGGCCCAGGCTGCGCTGCTCGAGGCCCCGGAGGGCCGCCACCGCGGCGCGGGCGGATCCCACGCCGCCGACGATCTCGCGCGCATGGCGGGCGAAAACCTCTCCCGCCGGGGTCGGGACGGCGGGCCGGCGGTCGCGATCGATCAGCCGGACGCCGAGGTGGCGCTCGAGTGACGCGATGTGCGCACTCACGCGGGACTGCGACCGGTGCACCTGATGCGCCGCGGCGGTGAACCCCCCGCGGTCCACGACCGCGAGGAAGGTCTCCAGCCAGTCGAGCTCCACGCGCCCGATGATCCGTGGGCGTCCGCCGCTTTCGCCCCAGGGTCGGACCCGAGGTTTCCGGGTTCAAACCCCAGGAGCCGGATGACTCGATGCGTTTCACGGATGCCACGTACGGGACTTCGCGCTGGTCAGTGGCCCGACGGTTGTGTTCTCTGTCCTGTGATGCCGATCACGGTCGGCGCACTTACGCTCGACTCGGCTGCTCTAGAGCAGGAGGCCCCATGGCCGGGAATTCCACCGAAGCTGGACGTTCGGTGACGAACAAGATCACCTCGATCCTGATGACCTTCACCGAAGGCAGCGAGCACTCGCTGACCGAGATCGCCCAGCTGGCCGGCCTGCCGATCTCGACCGCCCACCGCCTGACCTCGGAACTGGCGTCCTGGCGCCTGCTGGAACGCACCCGTGACGGCATGTACCGCGCCGGGCTGCCGCTGCGCCTCATGGGCTCGGGCGACTGCTCCGCCCCGGACCTCCGGGAGCGCGCCCCCTGCGTGCTGGAGGACCTGTCCCGGGCGACCCGGTCGCGCGCCCGGCTCGGTGTGCTGCAGGAGCTCGAGGTCTCCTACATCGAGAAGCGGCCGGGCCCGCGGCCGGTCTCGACCTTCATGCCCGCCGCCACGCTCCCCGCACACCCGACGGCCCTGGGCCGCGCCCTGCTGGCGTTCGCACCCGCCAGCACCGTGGAGATGACGGTGATGCGGGGCCTCCGGGCCTACACCCCGCACACCATCACCGCCCCCGACCGTTTCCGACGGGCGCTGGCGGTCGTCCGCATGACCCGGGTCGCCGTGACGCGGTTCGAGCTCGAGCCGACGACGTGCGGGGTGGCGGTCCCGGTGTTCGGCCCGGGGGGCGACGTCGTGGCCGCCATCGAGCTCACGGTGCCCGACGTCGGGAAGGAGCTGCCGCCGGTCATGGCCGCGCTGTCGATCGCGGCCAGGAGCCTGTCCCGCGAGATGGGTGCCGGACGCCCGGCCGACGTGACGCCGGCTGCCCCCGCGATGAGGCGGACCCTCCGGCCGGTCGAGAGCGTCGGCTGACCGCGTTCGCGGGCCGGTCGCGTCAGGTCCGGACGTAGTTCCCCGGCCCGTCGCTGAGCACGGGGTATCTCGCGCTCCCGACACCCGGGGGATCCTGCATGCGGCCGGAGTGCTCGGCCGACCAGTGGGCCCAGTCCTCCCACCACGACCCGGCGCGCCGCTCGGCCGCCGACCGCCACGCCTCGGCGCTCGCAGGCAGCGCGTCGTCGTCGGGCGCCACCTCGTACCAGGCCTTGGGCCCGGGTGGGTTGACGATGCCGGCGATGTGCCCGCCGCTGCTGAGCACGAACCGGACCGGCCCGCTGACCAGGCCCGTCGTCCGGTAGGAGGACTGCCACGGCACGATGTGATCGTTGATGGCGCTGACCACGTAGGTGGGCGCCTTGATGACGCTGAGGTCGATCGCCCGCCCCGCGATCTCGAGGGTTCCCGCGGCCAGCTCGTTCTCGACGTAGAAGTGGCGCAGGTAGAACGCGTGCATGGCGGCGGGCATCCGCGTGCTGTCGGCGTTCCACGCGAGGATGTCGAAGACCGGCGGGTCCTGCCCCATCAGCCAGTTCGACACCACGTAGTTGAAGATGAGGTCGTTGGCCCGGAGCACGTCGAACGTGCCGGCCATCGACGCCCCCTCGAGGACGCCGTCGCGCTGCATCTTGCGATCCAGCTTGTCCACCGTGCCGCGGTCGGTGAACATGCCCAGTGCCCCCGGCTCGGCGTAGTCGAGCATGGTGTTGAAGAGTGTCAGGGTGCCGATCCGCCCGTCGCCGGACTGCATCAGATAGGCGTTCGTGATGGCGGTGAGGGCACCGCCCAGGCACAGGCCGGCGATGTCGATCGTCTCCGCCCCGGTGATCTCCTGGATGACGTCGAGTGCGGTGTGCGGGCCGTGCACCAGGTAGTCGTCCATGGTCACGCCCGACATCGTCTTGTCCGCGTTCTTGTAGCTGATCGCGAAGACGGTGCGCCCGTGCTGCACGGCCCACTCGATGAAGCTGCGGCCCGGCGCGAGATCCATGACGTAGTACTTGTTGATCCACGGCGGGCTGCACAGCAGCGGGACGGCGTGCACCTGGTCGGTCTGCGGCTCGTACTGCAGCAGCTCCATGAGGTCGTTGCGGTAGACGACCTTGGCCGGGGTCGCGGCGAGGTTCCGGCCCACCTCGAACGGCGTGGTGTCGACCTGTCGCGGACGACCCTCGTTGTGCAGGAGGTCGTCGGCGAAGTTGCGGGCTCCCTTGGCCACGCTCATGCCGCCGGTGTCGAAGGCCCGCTTGAGCGCCGCCGGGTTGCTCACCAGGAAGTTGGTCGGGGCCAGCGCGTCGAGCATCAGGTTGGTCGCCATCGCCGCCTTGCGCGTGGTCTCGTCGTCCAGGCCCACCGAATCGACGACGTCCCGGGCGAACCTGCACGAGGCCAGGTAGACGAGGCGGAGTGCGTAGAACAGCGGGTTCTCCTGCCATGCCACGTCGGCGAACCGGCGGTCCCTGGGGTCGACCGGCACCGGTGGGTCCACCGGGCGCCCCATCCACTGGGCCATGGTGGCCGCCGGGACCTGGGCCAGGTCCGCGGCGAGCCGCAGGGCCGCCTGCCCGGGGACGAGCGGGTGCGTCGCGCCCGCCCTCAGCACCTGCCGCATCGCGTCGCCGAAGCCGGCGGCGTCCAGGTCCTCGAACAGCGCGGATTCGGGCGCCAGCACGTTGGCCGCGCGCTCACCGATCTCCCGGGGGGCAGCGGGCAGCTCCTCAGCCATACCGGAATGGTGGGCCCGGGAACGGCACGGCGGGCCGCCCTCCCGCTCATCGGAAAGACCCTCCTGCCCCGGCCGGCGGTCGCGACACTGCCGACGCGGCGATCCTGACCCCTCAGGACGGGGACGCCCATGTGGGTGGACGTCCCGAGCTGGGCGACGCGGCCGCGGACCGTGCCCGCCGCAACCCCGTCCCCGAGCTCCACGTCCACGGCGCAGGGGCTGGTTCTGACCCTTCGGTCGTCCGCTGGCCGGAAACGGCTACTGGTCCCTGCACTGCCGGGCGAAGCTGGCCGGATCGACGATCGGGGGCTTCCATGACGGCTGGAGCGGTCGTGCCCGCCACGCGGGCCGCGGCGCGCACGGCAGGCATCCGGACCGCGGTGGCTACGGTGTGCCTGTCCGGCACGCTGGAGGACAAGCTGGCCGCGGCCGCGGCCGCCGGCTTCGACGGCGTGGAGATCTTCGAGCCTGACTTCGTGGCCTCGCCGTGGTCGGCCGCGGAGGTGCGGGCGCGCTGCGCCGACCTCGGTCTGTCCATCGACCTGTACCAGCCGTTCCGGGACTTCGACGCCGACGACCCCGAGGTGCTCGCGGCCAACCTGCGGCGGGCCGACCACAAATTCGCTGTGATGGAGAAGCTCGGCACCGATCTCCTGCTGATCTGCTCCTCGGTGTCACCGCACGCCCTCGACGACGACGACCGCATCGCCGAGCAGCTGCACCAGCTCGCCGGCCGGGCCGCCGAGCGGGGCCTTCGCCTCTGCTACGAGGCCCTGGCCTGGGGCCGCTTCGTCAACACCTACGAGCGGTCGTGGGACATCGTGCGGACGGCGGACCACCCCGCGCTCGGCCTCTGCGTGGACAGCTTCCACATCCTGTCCCGGGGGTCGGACCCCGCGGGGATCGCGGAGATCCCCGGCGAGAAGCTGTTCTTCCTGCAGCTGGCCGACGCCCCGCACATGACCATGGACGTCCTGCAGTGGAGCCGCCACCACCGCCTGTTCCCCGGCCAGGGCGCCTTCGACCTCGCCACCTTCCTCGGCCACGTGCTGACCGCCGGTTACACCGGTCCCCTGTCGCTCGAGGTGTTCAACGACGTCTTCCGTCAGTCGGACCCGGCGCGGGCCGCCGTCGACGCGCTGCGGTCGCTGCTGGCGCTGCAGGAGGAGACCGCCGACCGGCTCTCCCCCGGCGCCCGCGCGCGGGCCGGCCTCCTCGAGCTGCCGCACCCGCCTCGGCTGCGTGGGCACGCCTTCGTCGAGCTCGCCGTCGACGGCGGCTCGACGGGAGCAGTGGAGCGGACCCTGGAGGCGCTCGGCTTCGCGCGCACGGGACAGCACCGGTCGAAGCCGGTGCAGCTGTGGGAGCAGGGGGACTCCCGGGTGCTGCTGAACGCCGGTGCCGGCCGCGCGGGCGCATCGATCGCCGCGCTCGGGATCGAGACCGAGGACGCGGTGGCCTCCACCCGACGGGCGCAGGCGCTGCTGTCACCGGTCCTGCCCCGCGCCCGCGGGCAGGCGGAGGCGGACCTCTCCGCCGTGGCCGCCCCCGACGGGACGTCGGTGTTCTTCTGCGCCACCGGGGCGGCCGAGCGGGGCTGGCGGGGCGACTTCGCGCCCACCGGAGCCGGCGCGCCCGACGGTCCCCCCGTCGGGATCACGCATGTCGACCACGTCGCCCTGGCCCAGCCCTTCGACCACTTCGACGAGGCGGCGCTGTTCTACCGGTCGCTGCTGGGCCTGCGACCCCAGCGCTCCTCCGAGGTCGCCGCACCGTTCGGGCTGGTCCGCAACCGCACGGTCTCCGACCAGGCGGGGGCCGTCCGCATCGGGCTCAGCGTCTCCGTCCTCCGCCGCGGCACCGAGTGGCAACCCGGGGTGACCGACCCCCAGCACGTGGCCTTCGCGTGCCCCGACGCGGTGGCGGCCGCGCGCGCCGCCCGCGCGGCGGGCGCGCCGGTCCTGCACATCCCGGACAACTACTACGACGATCTCGACGCCCGCCTCGCGCCGCCGCCGTCGCTGATGGCCGAGCTGCGCGAGCTCGGTGTGCTCTACGACCGGGACGCCGACGGGGAGTTCCTGCACTTCTACACCGACATCCTCGGCGGCCGGCTCTTCCTCGAGGTCGTCCAGCGGGTGGGTGGCTACGCCGGCTACGGCGAGCTGAACTCGCCGGTGCGGATGGCCGCGCACCGCCGCCAGCGTGCCGCGGCGGCCGCCGCCGGAGCCACCTGAGCCACCTGAGCCACCGGCGTCCCACCCACCCCGCACGGAGGGAAGGGACGCGGTGAGCTCGCCCACTGCTCGACCGCACCGGCCGCCTCCGTGACCCCGAGGCCCGCCGGCGGCCGGGCCGCCGCCCGCCCTGGCCAGGCCGCCAGAGGGCTGCGGACCGGCGGCGTCGGCGGCCGGCGACCGGGCGCCGGGCGGTGCCTCGCAGGGGCTCGTCCCGCGCCGATCCGGAGCTAATCTCGGAACAGGAACGAACCTCCTGCTTCTCCCGACGGCCCGGCGGACGGGTGGTTCAGCACCCTCCACGGCCGAGAAGGGAAGGCGTCATGTCGATCACGAGGATGCGCGAGCGCGCGGCCGCGCGGCTCCTGCGCACCGGCACCGAACTCGCGATCGACCAGCGGGAGCTGGAGGAGCGGATGGCCGCGGCTGCGGGAGCCGACGGCCGCAGTGGGGCGTACAGCAGCGCGTACGGGGCGGTCGCCATGGCCCGCTGGGTCGACTCCGCCGTCCTCTGGCTGGGCTGGCGCATCCTGCCGCGCACGTCCATGCCGAGCTCGAGCCCCCAGCATTCCGGGCAGTAGCCGGCTGCCCCACGGACTACGCCGGCACGACGGGCCACCCGGTGCGTGCCGACTCCACCACGGCGTCGAGGACGAGCAGGCTCGCCAGTCCGTTCCGGCCGCTGCAGATCGGCTCCACCTCGCCGCGCAGAACGGCGGCGAAGTGCTCGATCTGGTTGGCCAGCGGGTCGCTGCGCTGGACGGCCACGGTCGATGTCTCGAAGGGCTCCCACCAGGAACGCTTCCCCTCGTACACGGTGAGCCGCATCGTCGGAACCGACAGCGATCCCCGTGTGCCGGCCAGGTGGTAGCAGTCCTCGTCGGGATACGAGGCGTACGTCGGGTTCTCCATCGACGTCTGCTCCCAGGACCGGGGCGACGCCGCGGTGTCCGAGAGCAGGAACGTGCCCAGCGCTCCCTGGGCGAACGTGAAGATCATGGCCGCGGTGTCCTCGACCTCGAAACCACGGGTCGCCGACGACGTCGTCGCCTGCACCCGGACGACGTCCCCGACCAGGGACTGCAGGTTGTTCACCTCGTGGATCAGGTTGAGCAGGATCGGGCCCCCGCCCGGCCGCCTGCGCCAGCCGTCGC
>Ga0308173_10002165_pt1 | contig 10333 bp, 9 predicted proteins | sample PhyPR1_FD_203716 | JGI IMG/M metagenome (GOLD analysis project Ga0308173, IMG submission 203716) | Soil microbial communities from UC Gill Tract Community Farm, Albany, California, United States - DLSLS.P.R1 | ecosystem: Environmental > Terrestrial > Soil > Agricultural land | place: USA... | reverse complement strand
CGCAACCAAATTTGGAATTGTAAGAGATCCTGCAAATCCGAAAGTAAGAGGCGTAAACGGCAAGCCGGATTATGTAAAAAGTTGTTGTGAAGCGAGTCTGAAAAGATTAGATGTAGAAGTGATTGACTTATATTATCTGCATCGCAAAGATCCTGATACACCAATTGAAGAGACAATAGGAGCAATGGCCGATTTGGTCAAAGAAGGAAAAGTAAGAGGAATCGGGGTAAGCGAAGTAAACACAGAAACTTTACGAAAAGCAAATGCGACTTTTCCGCTTTCTGCATTGCAATCAGAATACAGTTTATGGAGCCGTGAACCGGAAGATGAAATTATTCCGGCTTGTAAAGAATTGGGAATAGCATTTGTGGCATATAGCCCTCTTGGCCGTGGTTTTTTAACTGGCCGGATAAAACGTTTTGAAGATTTGGATGAAGATGATTTCAGAAGAAGCTCGCCACGATTCCAGGGAGAAAATTTTAATAAAAATCTTGAACTTGTAGAAAAAATTGAAGCGATTGCCAAAGAAAAAAATTGTACACCTTCTCAACTCGCGCTGGCCTGGGTAATGGCACAGGAAGATTTTATTTTTCCGATTCCGGGCACAAAAAGAGTAAAATACCTGGAAGAAAATGTAAAAGCAGTTGACGTAAAATTATCTGAACAGGATTTGAAACAAATTGAAGATGTTTTTCCTAAAAATGCAGCTGCTGGCTTGCGATATACAGAAGCAGGAATGAAAACGGTGAATTTGTAAATATTACTGCACGAATTTTTTGATACTGAATAAAATATGGTTTTTTAATGCTAAAATAAATTTTATGAAAAAGGCGCAGTCATTTTTATTATTCGGTTTTGCGATTTTATTTTCTAACATGACCAATGCGCAAAACTTTACATTAGGAGCGAGGGCAGGAATTAGTATTCCAAACTTATCCGCAAAAGGTTCAGAAAATAATCCTTTAAATACCGGCTATAAATCAAGACTAGGGCCAGATGCAGGTATTTTTGGCGAATATCATTTGTCGCAATTATTTTCCATAGAAGCGATGCTTGAGTTTTCATCACAAGGTGGCAAGAAAGATGGAATGCAGGCTTTTCCTACTCCTCCTCAAATGGCTGCCATGTTTCCTGGCGGGCAAGCTCCTCCATATTTGTATGCCAATTATAAAAGCGAAGCCAAAATGAATTATTTATTAATTCCGGTTCTTGCAAAATTTGGCTGGAATTTGAGCAGTACTTCTCCGGTAAGAATCTATGTTGATGCTGGCCCATTTGCTGGTTTTTTGCTTTCTGCCCATCAGGTTACGAGCGGTTCGAGCATGCTTTATATGGATGAACAAGGACACCAAGCTTTGCCTGTACCCGCTCAATCTTTTGATGCAAACAATGACATCAAAAGTCAATTAAACACTTTCAATTTTGGCGTTTCGGGAAATGTTGGTGTTGCATATCGTTTGAACAGGAGTAATATTTTTATCGAAGGTGGGGGCAATTATGGACTTTTGAATATTCAAAAAGGAACTGCAAATGGTAAAAATAATACCGGCGCTGGAACGGTTGATATTGGCTATGGATATACATTTGGTAAATAAGCAGTAAACAAACAAATATGCGAGAAATAGATTTTGGAAAATATTTATGGATGAATCAGTTTGTAAGCTGCGGGTAATATTTCAATTGTAAATTCTTTAAAACTTTGTGCGGGGTCACCATCAATATGTAAAGGCGCAAGCTGAGGATTTTTTATTTTTAATTTTTTTGTCTGAAAATAGAGTATGTTTTTTTTATGAAAGTTTCTTTCAGAAAAGCTTTTTATTTTTCCTGAAATAAGTTGCTTTATAAATGAGATTACCATTTGCGGCTTCGTTGTTTTTTTCAATACAACAATATCCAAAAGGCCATCGCAGATGCTTGCCTGAGGTGCGATTTTAAAATTATTTCCAAACTGATTGCTGTTGGCAATACAGATTAAAAAAGCGTCAATTTCCAATTCACTTTTTTCTGCTTCAATAGTGAAAGAAAAAGTTTTAGCAGCAAAGAAATTCTTCAAAGCGACTCTTGTATAACTATTCAGTCCGCGTTTTTTTTGTTTGGAAAATTCGTGTGCCACAGTTGCATCAAAGCCAAGTCCGCAAACGTGTGTACTTAGTTTATTGTTGATTACAAAAACATCTGTATAAGTTCCATTTCCCTGAATAATAACATCTATTGCTCCATCAATAGTTTTTGGAATTCCTGCAGTACGTGCCAATCCATTACCGGAACCCAAAGGAATAATCCCAATATTTACAGGAAGATTTAGAATAGATGAAACAATGGGCGCTATACTGCCATCGCCGCCGCAAATAGCAATATCAGTTATACTTTCATTCTTAATTTTATCATGCAGAAAATCATAGTCGCCATCCTTTGAAGTAAATAAAATTTCAAAAGAAATATTTTTTTCTTCGCACTTACGGATAATTTTTTCTTCTAAATTGATTTTGCTTTTTGCTCCGGAAATGGGATTGATAAAAAATAAAATTTTGCGGCTCATAATTCGTGTAATTCGTGCAAAAGAATTCGGGTTTTATTTTTTAATTCTTTTCGTTTAATGCATTCCAAAGCAAATCTTTTAATGCTGTCAAACCTTTATTTGTTATGGAAGAAATAAAAACATGTGGTATGTTTCGAGGCAATTCTTTTTCAATCGCATCTTTTAATTCTTCATCAAGCATATCACTTTTACTGATGGCGATTAGAAATTTTTTATCCAGCAATTCCGGATTATATTCTTTCAATTCATTTTGCAAAATCTTAAATTCTTCTGCGTGGTCTTTACTATCGGCCGGAATTACAAAAAGCAATACAGGATTACGTTCGATGTGTCTTAAAAAACGGTATCCAAGCCCTTTTCCTTCTGCTGCGCCTTCAATAATTCCGGGCAAATCAGCCATACAAAAACTCTTGTTATCGCGATACTCCACCATTCCAAGTTGCGGCGTCAAAGTTGTAAAAGCATAATCTGCAATCTTCGGTTTGGCGGCAGTAATTACTGAAAGCAATGTTGATTTTCCTGCATTCGGAAAACCGACCAAACCTACATCTGCCAGCACTTTCAGTTCGAGCGTCACAATACTTTCTTCGCCCGGTTCGCCAGGTTGCGCATGCTCCGGAGCCTGGTTGGTCGGTGTGGCAAAATGCGAATTTCCTTGTCCGCCACGGCCTCCTTTTAATAAGATTTTTTGCTCGCCATCTTCCAGAATTTCTATTTTTGTTCCATCTTCAGCAACGGTTGCAATGGTTCCCAGTGGCACTTCCAGAATGATATCTTTTCCATCATGCCCGGTGCAATTATTTTTGCTGCCGTTTTCACCGTTTTCTGCAAAAACGTTTTTATAATATCGCAAATGCAAAAGAGTCCAGAGATTCTTATTTCCACGCAAAATGATATGCCCGCCTCTGCCGCCATCGCCTCCATCAGGGCCACCAAAAGCTGTAAGCTTGTTGCGCAAAAAATGCCTGCTGCCTGCGCCGCCGTGCCCGCTTCTGCAAAATATTTTTATTAAATCTATAAAATTTGATTTTTCCATGTGGTAAATTTCGCGAAGTTTTTTTTAGCAATGGTTTTTGTAAATGTTGAGGAAAAAACCTCAGTAAAATAATCCAGTTAAATCAAGCTGGTTTTTTAAAAAGCTCCATTTAATAGCTCCTCAGCTTTGTTACAGTAAAACAACAAATAACCCGCATTCCTGATTATCTTTATTTCCATTTTAATGTATTGATCAGATGCTTCATGTCTTCCTGTAAAAAAGCATTTACAGGCCTTAACGAATCTTCATTTGGTGTGGCATCAAAATATAAAGCACCTCTTAAAAAATGATGCAAAGTATCTGATAAGAAAAATTGTTTTGCTGTAGCTACATTTCCCGAAAGGCTAAAAAAAACTCCTGTAATATTATTGGGAGTATGCATTACGCTGTCTTGAATGGAGTATGCTTTTATATCATTTTTATAAGTGAGGTTATAAGAGTCATTCACCATTTTTTCAAAACTGTTTTTCCCAATAGAATCGCGGTAACTTCCATCCGGGTTTTTTACTTTGTAAACAGAGGTCCCACCTATATTTTTATAACTGATAAAAATTGTTCCATGAAATGCAGGGAACACAATATTTATCCAGTAAGGATTTTTTTCGCCCACATTAAAATAGGACGAATCTTTCGCTATCCTTGCATATACAGGATATTCGAATGAATAAGGATAGGCAGGGTCATTAAAAGTTGTATAAGATTTTTTAGGAAAATCAATCTTAAAATATCCTTCTTTTTTAGAAGTATAGTTTGAATTGCAACTGATAAAAATTAAAAGAAGAACAAAAAAGAAAATCCGGTGCATCAGAAAAATTTGTTTCAAAATAAAGCTAATTTATTTTCCCGGTTTTTGTTTTAATGTAAGTTTCACTTTTTGAATGCGATTCTTATTTATTTCAAGAACCGTAAACAGGTAATTAGCGGTTTCAAACTGTGCATTTACTTTTGGAAATTCGCCGGCTATTTCCAAAATAAGACCTGCGAGTGAATCGCTTTCTCCACGAAGCAAATCAAAAGTATGGGTGGGAATATTTAAAACTTTACAAACGTCATTGATCATCGTTTTGCCTTCAAAAATATAAGTAAAATCATCTATTTTTTTGTTCACACTTTGCTCGTCATCAAATTCATCCTGGATATCGCCAATGATTTCTTCCATGATGTCTTCCAGTGTAATGAGGCCGGAGGTACCGCCAAATTCATCTACCACAATCGCCATGTGTATCCGTTTATTTCTGAAATCCTGCAAGAGGTCTTCAATCAATTTCTGTTCATGTACATAAAAAACCGGCCGCATTAACGCATGCCAGTCAAATAGTTCTTCCTTTAAGTGTGATAAAATATCTTTGGTATGAAGAATACCGACAATCTCATCCAGGTTATTTTTATAAACAGGCAATCGCGAATAAGAAAATTCTTTTACTTTTTTTATCACATTTTGGAATGAAGCAGAAGCATCAATTCCATTTACATCAAGCCGTGGGCGCATCGTTTGCTTTACCGTCGTGTTGCTGAATTTTCGGATTCCTTTAAGAATTTGCTTTTCTTCGTTTGACGTTTTATCATCAGGCAAAAGATCAATCGCATCATCGATCTGGCTGTCTTTCATGGTAGCGGATTCTGAGTGAAAAAGATTTTCTACAGAGTCGCCAAAAGCCACTAACTGCCTGGCTATTTTGAAAAAAATGCGGTTAAAAATTTCTACCGTCATTGAAGCGGTAGATGCGAACCAGATTTTATGATGTGTGGCCCAGATTTTAGGAAGTACTTCGCAAAACAACACTAATACACAGCCAATTGCCACTACTTTTATTAAAAAATTAATTGCCGCATGCAGCCCTAATGTATCGATCCATTCATTCATCAGCGAATTGGAAATCAGGATGATGCCAATATTTACCAGGCAATTCGAAATCAGCAGCGAAGCCATCAGTGTTTTTGGATATGAAAGAAGTGAAACAATTCTCTTATAAGAAGGCTGCTGCCGGGTTTTCAGCATATTAATATCCTTTAAGGTTAATGAAAAAAACGCCATTTCTGAACCCGAAAAAAGAAATGATAAAACAAAAAGCACGAGTAAAATGAAAACGAGAATTGTAGTATCTGCTGATGTAATGGCTAGAATTGTAAGCAATTGATAACTATTTTCAATAACTGAAAGATAATGCAAATCCGAAAAATTTATTTAAAGATAAGAAGCTGTTTTAAGAGCATCCAATTTATTTTATTCCGGTAGTTTTTCTTCATTCATATCTGTTGAAGCAATGTTTCCGTGAAACGGTTCATTTGGTTCATCAAGATGAAAATCGGAGCGCTTGTCAAGCATGATGAGATTATCTGCAATGATTTCTGTAGCCACTTTTTTATTGTGGTCACGGTCTTCCCAATATCTTGTTTTCAAACGGCCTTCGATATAAACGAGGCTGCTTTTATGTAGGTATTTTTGTGCCAGCTCTGCCAATCCGCGCCACAAAACCACGTTGTGCCATTCTGTTTGAGAAATCGCTTTTCCGTTTTTGTCTTTATAAGTTTCTGTTGTTGCCAAAGGGAATTTTGTTACCGGAATATTGCCTTCAAGATATTGGATGTCCGGGTCTTTTCCGAGGTTACCAATTAATATCACTTTATTGACTCCGCGCATAAATACAAATTTTCTTCTATTTGAAAATGGATTAAATCGAACTTAAAGGTACATTTTTCTCTGCTAAATATGACGCTATAAATTTTGGGAAAGGCAACGTTTTTAATTGATCCATATCAGCGGCAAAATATTTTTTGCCTGCCAATGGTTTCCCAATTTCTATATGAATAAATCTTCCGGTAATTAATTGATGTGTCAGCTTTTGTGAAATTTTTTGTGAAAACAATTTTATCTTAAAATCGTGGCCTTTTAAAAGAGATAAAAGCTGTTCATTTTTTAAAATCTGTTGTTCATTTTGTAATGATTTTGTTTCTATTAAAATAAATTCATAAAGATTTTGCCAGATGTCTTTTTCAACTCTTTTCTTCACATAAAGTTTATGATTATATTCAATGACCAGGTAATTAAAAAAACGCTTTTTTTGTTTGTTTACTGTATTGTTTATGGGTAAAACAGAAGTTTTATTTTTTAAAAAAGCAACACATTTTTTTTGAAAAGGACATTGCAAACATAAAGGCAATGCAGGTTTGCAGATTACAGCCCCAAAATCCATAATAGCCTGATTGTATAACGCAGGATTTTTTTTATCAAGAAGTGATTGTGCCAATGCAGTATAAAACTTTTTGCCTTCGGTAGTATTTACTGCCCTTTCTATTCCAAAAAATCTTGATAATACACGAAAAACATTCCCATCCAGCACGGCATATGGCTGATTAAATGCAAATGAAGCAATGGCGGAAGCCGTATAATTTCCAACACCTTTTAACGATAGAATATCTTCATATTTTTCAGGAAAATTTCCCTCCAGGGTTTTATCAATAAATTTTGCGGTTGTAATTAAATTTTTGCAGCGCGAATAGTAACCAAGCCCTTCCCATAATTTATAAACTTTTTTTTCAGAAGCTGTTGCAAGTGTTTTTACATCAGGGAATTCATGGATAAAACGATTGTAATAATGCATTCCCTGTTGCACCCTTGTTTGTTGCAAAATAATTTCACTTACCCAGATTTTATATGGATTTTTTTCTCCTTTCCAGGGCATTTCTCGACTATTTTCAGTACGGTTCCAAAATAATAAAGAAGTTGAAAAGAATTTTTCGTTTTTCATAGATTCACAAATTCCTTTTTCTGTCCGTTTTATTCAAAAAAACTTCATTTTTCATTAAATAAAAAAAATAAACATACACAAGATATATTATAGCAGGTTATTACAATAAAGATTATTAAATTTGCCATACCTGGTTGAATCATCAATGGAAACACATTCTAATTTTCATAAATAAAGAGTTTCAAATGAGAAAAGCAGATTTAATTAACCGGATATCCGACAAAACAGGAATCGCAAAAGTAGATGTTCTTGTTACATTGGAAGCGTTATTTACAGAAGTGAAAAAAACGCTTGGAGAAGGAGAAAATATTTACATCAGGGGCTTTGGTAGTTTTATTACCAAAAAAAGAGCCGCTAAAATTGGCAGGAATATCAAAAAAAATACCGCCGTAGAAATTCCTGAACATTTTATTCCTGCTTTCAAACCTTCAAAGGAATTTGTAGAGCAAATTAAAGAAAAGCAGCTTTCTTAAACAAAGTGGAATGGCTTACCTTTGCGCACAGATAAAAAATTCCCGTTAAGAATTGAACAAAAGAATTATTTTAGCAGGCACTGGCCTTATACTGGTTTTTATACTTTTTTTCTTTGGAAAAACGACGACTCCAAAGAAAGAAGTTGTGGCTGCAGCAAAAGCAGAAACTCCTGTTTTTAATATAAAAGACACGCTTGTTGCAGAAAAGCAAAAACTCTCACCTGTTCGTTTGATTTATGTTACCAATATTGAAAACAACATCAGCCGCGGCGATGTAAAAAATCAATCGGAAAATCAATATACCAACCTTGCCAATTTTTGGAAAGACTCTGTCGGATCTTTCATCCCCTATGCATATTATTTAAGCGAAGCTGCAAAGTTGGAGAATTCAGAAAAAAAGCTCACCTTTGCAGCCCGTTTTATTTTAGAGAACATGAAACGGGAGGAAAACCCGGCACAAAAAGTATGGGAAGCGCAGACCGCAGCCGATCTTTTTGACAAAGCTTTAAAGCTTGATCCTGACAACCAGGATTTAAAAGTAGGATTGGGAAGTTGCTATGTGTATGGCGAAGGGATGATTGGAAATGCAGAGCAAACGATGAAAGGAATTCAGCAATTGCTGCAGGTGGTGGAAAAAGATTCAAATAATATGCAGGCACAGCTTGTTCTTGGAATCGGTGGTGTTATTTCAGGTCAGTACACTAAAGGAATTGACAGATTGAAAAAAGTAGTAAGTTTTGATCCACATAATCTTGAAGCGGTTTCCTGGCTTGCAGATGCTTACGCTGCATCAGGTGATAAACAAAACGCTGTAAAGTGGTATGAACAAAGCAAGCACCTGGTAAACAATCCGGCATTTAGCAAAGAAATAGATGCCCGGATCAAAGAAGTAAATGAAAGCCATTAATTGGTGGTAAGCAACTAGGACAAATAGAATTATTATTTGTCTTTTATTATAAAATTATTAAAAAAATATCTATGCCTTGCGGTAAAAAAAGAAAACGTCATAAAATCGCTACTCATAAGCGTAAAAAGCGTTTAAGAAAGAATCGTCATAAGAAGAGGTAATTATTTACTTACTTTTACTTTCGCCTGCCGGTACATCCGGCTTTACTTTTTCCTTCTGTTTATGGTTTAGTTGAAGCAACTAATTTAAAAGATTTTGCGTTGAACAAGGAACTTATTATAAATGCTGCCCCACAGGCAGTGGAAATAGCCTTACTTGAGGATAAAAAGCTAGTGGAAATGCATAATGAAAATGCAAATTCAAGCTTTGGAGTGGGCGATTTGTATTTAGGAAAAGTAAAGAAACTGATTCCCGGATTGAATGCAGCATTTATAGATGTTGGATTTGAAAAGGATGCTTTTTTGCATTATTCAGATTTAAGTCCTTACATCCGTTCCATTTTGAAGTTTACGAAAATGGCGATGAACGACAATTCAGAATCAGGAATGAATTTTGAAAAATTTGTGGTGGAACCGGAAATTGTAAAAACCGGCAAAATTGCCGAAGTTTTAAGTGGCAAACCAAATATTCTGGTTCAAATTCTAAAGGAACCAATAGCTGCAAAAGGCCCACGCCTTAGTTGCGAAATTTCTCTTCCCGGAAGATTTGTAGTAATCACTCCATTCAATGATATTATTGCTGTTTCGAAGAAAATTCATTCTTCTGAAGAAAGAAAAAGATTACAAAAAATAATCGAAGCAGTAAAACCTAAGAACTTTGGTGTAATCGTACGTACAGCGGCAGAAGGAAAACATGCCAACGAACTTCATGAAGATCTGCTTGGATTAATTAATACCTGGAAAAATATTCAGAAAAATTTGAAAGGTGCTGTTCCTCCTACAAAGATCCTGAGCGAAGAAGGAAAAACAAACAGCATTCTCCGCGATTTACTTACAGAAGATTTTAATAAAATTGTGGTAAATGATAAAAACATTTACAACGATACCAAAACGTATCTTCAACGGATAGCGCCCGAAAAAACCGATATACTTTCTTTTCATAGCAACGGTTCTCCAATTTTTGACTCTTATGGAATAACGCGCCAGGTAAAAGCATCATTTGGCAAAACTGTAAATCTTCCAAGCGGCGCATATCTGATTATTGAACATACGGAAGCGCTGCATGTAATAGATGTAAACAGCGGCTACAAAAGCGTCGGGAACAACCAGGAACAAAATGCGTTTGAAACAAACATAGAAGCAGCGGCTGAAATAGCGCGGCAGCTTAGGTTACGCGATATTGGCGGAATCATCGTGGTAGATTTCATCGATATGAAACTTCCCGAACATAAAAAGCAACTGGCCGAACAAATGGATCAGTTTATGCGAAAAGACCGGGCTAAACATGCAGTTCTTGCCATCAGTAAGTTTGGCCTCATGCAGATTACGCGTCAGCGTATGAAACCCGAAACGAATATCAATACGATGGAAGTTTGTCCGAGTTGCGAAGGCACCGGAAAAGTTTCTTCTACATTGATTTTGGAAGATGAGATTGAAAAAAATCTTAGTTATCTCATCATGCAAAAGCACG
>Ga0308173_10002163_pt1 | contig 10346 bp, 6 predicted proteins | sample PhyPR1_FD_203716 | JGI IMG/M metagenome (GOLD analysis project Ga0308173, IMG submission 203716) | Soil microbial communities from UC Gill Tract Community Farm, Albany, California, United States - DLSLS.P.R1 | ecosystem: Environmental > Terrestrial > Soil > Agricultural land | place: USA... | reverse complement strand
TGCGCCCGCAAATCCCGCATCACCGTGAGCACTTCGTCCTTCGTCTCGCCGAGCCCGAGCATCAGTCCGCTTTTCACCGGAGTCGCGGGAGAGCAGCCTTTCGCGTATTGCAGCACGTCCAGGCTGCGCTCATATCGCGCGCCCAACCGCACCTGCCGGTACAGCCGCGGCACCGTTTCCGTGTTATGGTTCAGTACTTCCGGTCTGGCGTCCATCACGATATCCACCGCCGCGTGGCTGCCTTGGAAATCGGGGATCAGCACCTCGACGCCGCAACCCGGAACCCGCTCGCGAATGGCTTTGATCGTCAGCGCGAACAACTCCGCCCCGCCATCCTCCCGATCGTCGCGATTCACACTCGTGACCACGGCGAACTCCAGCCCCATCGCCGCCACGGCCTCGGCCACCCGCTGCGGCTCGTCATAATCCACGGGCAGCGGGGCGCCCTTCTGCACCGCGCAGAACCCGCAGCGCCGCGTGCACACATTGCCCAGAATCATGAACGTCGCCGTCCGATGGTTCCAGCACTCGCCCACATTGGGACACGCCGCGCTCTCGCACACCGTATGCAGGCGCAGTCGCGTCATGATCTCCTTCAGGTCCGCATAATTCTCGCCCGAAGGAGCGGGCGCGCGCAGCCACTTCGGCCGTTCTACCGCGGGGATAATGGAATGGAGCACTCCCTTTATTGTACCGATGGCGCCGCCACTCCCACCCGCGCGGCCGCCTCCACCAGCGATTTCCAATTGCCGTCCGCGATCGGGATGCCGTTCCGCAGCCGCTCCTCTTCCGTGCGCCATTCCGGGTCGCCCGCCACCAGCACTTCGTCGTAGCCGGGCGCCGCCGGCGTGGATTTGATCAGCTCCACCAGCTTCTCCACGCGAGCCGTGAACTCTTCCACCGGCATGAAGCGCGCGATATCGATCGCCAGAAACATCTGGCTGTTCCGCACCTTCCGCCCGCGCACGCGGATGCCGCCGAGCTCGTTCGCCATCGCCCCGCCGCTCAACACCGAACAGAGAATTTCCACCATCAGTCCCAGCCCGCTCCCTTTGTACCCTCCCAGCGGCATCAGCATGCCTTTGTACGCCTTGGCCGTGTCGGTGGTGGGTACGCCCTCGGAATCGAACGCCCAACCCGCGGGAATCTCCGGCTGATTGTTGATCATCGCCTTAAAAATCCGCCCCGCCGCCACTGTGGTGGTCGCCATATCCAGCAGCCACGGACCCGGCAGCGCCATGCAAATCGGATTCGTGCCGATGCGGCCCTCTTTCCCCTGCCACGGCGGCACAATCGGCGACGCGTTGCACATCACGATTCCGATCTGCCCGGCGTCGCGCATCTTCTGCGCCCACCACGCCGCCGCGCCGAAGTGGTTCGATTCGCGCGCCGAGACCAGCGCCATTCCGTGCTCCCGCGCGATGCGCACGGCGTGGCCGCAGCACGTCTCCGCAACCCACTGCCCCAACCCGTTCTCCCCGTCGAACGTCAGGCAGCATCCCGCCTCCGACACCACACGCCCATCCGCCGCCGCGTCCAGTTCTCCGGCCAGAAGCTGATCCACATAGAAAGGCAGCAACTGAATGCCGTGCGAATCGATTCCCCGCAAATTGGAAGCAACCAGCGAGCGGGCGAGTATGCCGGCTTTATGCGCCGGGACCCCGGCGCCCGTCGATATCGAGCGCACGAACTCCGTCAGTTGAGTAGCGGATATGTTAGGCATGAACCCATAGCTTAACCCGCAACGCTCCGGGCGGCCCCCTTCTGAGCCGTTCCGCGGTTAGCCGTATGCCGCGTCACAGACGTTTCATTAGGCTGCTGAGAAACTTGGAGACAAGGAGGCGAGCGCGCCCCCAATCCGGAGAAGAATTTCAATGGCAAAGAAAGTCGCAGGTCTCGAAGAACTCCTGGTGCAGGAACTCCAGGATTTGTACGACGCGGAAAAGCAGCTCGTCCGCGCACTCCCCAAAATGGTGAAGGCGGCTTCCAACGAGGAGTTGCAGAACGCCTTCCGCGATCATCTGGAAGTAACCAAGGGCCAGGTTCAGCGCCTCGAACAGGTCTTCGAGGGCATGGACCAGAAGGCTCGCAGCAAGCCCTGCAAGGGCATGAAAGGCATCGTCGAAGAGGGCAACGAAACGCTGCAGGAGGACCTCGACGAAGGTCTCATGGACGCTGCCATTATCGGCGCCGGACGCCGTGTCGAGCACTATGAGATGGCCGGCTACGCCAGCGTCATCGCCATGGCCAAACAACTCGGTTTGCGCAATGCCGAGCAGCTCCTCAATGAGACTCTCCGCGAGGAAATGGAAACCGACAAACTGCTGGCCAATCTCGGCAAGCGCCTGCTCAAGGAATCCGGCGCGATGATGCAGTCCGGAGGCGGCGAATCGGCGCGCGCGAAATCCGCCGGCAGCCGCGGCGGCAGCAGCAGTAGTAGCAAATCGCGGAAATCGAGCAAATCGGCGAGATCGAGAGGGTCTTCGTCGAGTGGATCTGCCGGGCACGGCTCCCACGCCCTCATGGATCACGACGAGATTCAGCAGTGGGCTGAAGAGCGCAATGCCGTCCCGTCTTGCGTGCGAGGCACCGGCGATAAGGGCGACACCGGAATGCTGCGCCTGAACTTCCCCGGATACTCCGGCGAAGAATCCCTCGAAGAAATCTCCTGGGACGATTGGTTCGAAAAGTTCGACGAGCGCGGCTTAGCGCTCCTCGTGCAGGAAACCACGGCCGAAGGACAGAAAAGCAACTTCAACAAGCTGGTCAGCCGCGAAACGGCCAACCAGAAATCCAAAGGCGGCCGGACCAAATCCGCCCATTAGAGTAGCGACACGCCGGTAGCGACAGGCCTCCAGGCCTGTTGCAAGTAACGACAGGCCTGTTGCAACTAGCGACAGGCCTGTCCATCCCAAGCCGCTTCCGCGGCACTACAATAAGTGCGTTATGTGGAAAACCGCATACGCCGCTCTGCTGCTATCCTTCTGCGCCGCGCCCGCCGCAACCCTTCAGGACCGTCTGATCGATGTCGGCGGCCACAAAGTCCACATCCGCATCGCGCAGCCCTCCGCCCCAAAAGGTCCCCCCATAGTCTTCGAAAGCGGCCTCGGTGACACGGCAGCAGTGTGGAACAGCGTGATCGCCCTTCTGCCCCCCACCCACACTATCGTTGCTTACGACCGCCCCGCGCTCGGCAAATCCGACCCCGACGGCCAACCACCCAGGGCCGAACACATTGCGAGGGTGTTGCATGCCACGCTCGCCATCGCAGGCCTCAATCCGCCTTATCTGCTCGTCGGACATTCCTGGGGCGGACCGCGCGTTCGCATGTTCGCCGCGCTTTATCCCGCCGAAACCGCCGGTCTCGTCCTTGTCGATCCCACCGACTTCACGCTCACACCGGAGCGTGAAATGAAGGAGATCTTCGGACCCATCGGACTCACCCCCGCCGACCGGGAAGCCTTCTTTACCGAACTTGCGGCCCGCGGCGCCGGTGCTCCAAAAGCGGTTCAGGACGAAATCGCCGTCGCGCACGCCGCTACCGAACACGGCTATCCCGATTTTCGCGACCGCCCGATGCCGGATGTCCCGGTCGTGATCCTCATCGCGCAGCGCAACACCGCCGGCTTTTCCCCGGAACACATCCCCTTCGACGTGCAGAAGCTATGGCGGCAGAACGTGCAGGCCCGCGTCGCTTCGTTCACCGCGTGGGCCGCCACTCTCTCCGAAGTCACCGTGATCCTCACTCCCAACAGCGCGCACTACATCCAGCTCTCCGAGCCCGATCTGGTCCGCACCGCCATCGAGCGCGTCGCCACGCCCGATCCCCTCAAGCGGCTGGAACGCGCCTTTAACGCCGGAGGCAAGACCCGCCTGACCGCCGAATTCGCCGTAATCAGGCAAACTTATCCCCCGTCCCGCTGGTCGCCCGACGCCCTAAAGGAATACGGCCGCGAACTCGTGGAAGCCGGCAAAACCCAAGCCGGCCAAGCCATCCTCGATCTCAAAAGGTAGCCGCGTACCAAACTGATCCTTCCTGCCGGGTCGCGCGGACGCGCGGCTTGCGACCGGAGTTCGCCCAAGTCCTGGTACCCGCCCGTGATAGCTTTCCCCCACTCCCTACGCACTGGGTGATGAAGCAATCAAATCCCATTTGGAGGAACGATGAGACGGATACCCTTCGCGATAGTTACCGCACTGGCGTGCTCTTTGGCGCCGGCGCACGCCGGAATCGTGTTCATTTCCAGCCCCACGGCCGCATACACCGCCGCCACCCAACTGCTTTCCATCACCGACCCGGACGGAGCCAACGTGACTTCGCTGAGCTCCGGCGCCTTCACCGCCAACTTCAATGTGCCGATGACGGCCGCCACTGTGCCGGACACCTTCTTCATCTGGAGCGATCCGCCGGATTCGGAAACATCCACGCCGCGAGTCCTGGTGAACCCCATCAACGACCTGACCATTTCCTTTTCCAACCCCATCTCGATCTTCGGGTTCGAAGCCGAACCCGTGCCGTTCGCCCTACAGGACATCACCGTTCAATTCCTCAGCGGCGCGACTCTTCTAGGCTCTGAAACGCTCACGCTCGATGGTTTCGGAGGCGCGCGCCTGTTCGGCGCTGCCGCCATCCCCGGCGATTTCGACACCGTCACCGTGTCCTCTGACGATACCTTCGCAATCGCCAACCTCCGCTACGGTAATGTCAACCTCGACCGCGGCGGCTTTCCAACTCCCGAGCCCTCCACTCTCCTGCTCTTCGGCGCCATCGCCGTCCTGTGGACGATATCGCGCCTCCGCATGCAACGCGTCGCCCGGGCAGCCGCGGCCGCCGTGTTCGCCTGCTTCGCCGCCGGAATGGCGCAGGCGAACCAGCCCACTCCGCCGGAAGTCGACATGAGCAGCGTTCTGTTCCTGAACGGCCATAGCCTCCTGCATCTTGTGAATAATGAGCGCACAGTCATCAACCTCGTCTTTTCGCAAGGCGACAAAGGGACCATCCCGGTGACCTCCAAGCGAGTGACTCTCCAACCCGGACAGGCGATGGACCTCGATCTCGGCCAGTTGGTCTTTCCGCAGGGATTGCAACTGTTTCACGTGTCGTCGAAATTTTTCGATAGCTCCAACCTGCCCGCCGGACCCGGTCCGATTCTTTTCGAGCCGCTCATGGTCGATACAGGCGGCATCCGCAAGATGACCTTCGAAGAGGCATACCTCAACACCTCGATGTACAAGCCCGTGCGCTACGCCGTTGACGGGCGGAACACCACCGACAACACCGACATCGGCGGCTTCACTGACCAGAGCCCGATCGCGCCCTTCGCGTTCGATTCCACTCCCATGGACTTGACCGGCCAGCTCAACCAGGTGACGTATCCGTCGCCGTTCGTTCTCTCACGGGGCGTTTTGGGCGATGCCGGTCTCAATGGCGACGGTTCGCTCGGAACCACATTGGGACAGATCGGCGTCAACGGTCAAGCACGGCCGCGCGCCGGCGCGCAGGCGCAGATCGTCGATGACGCGCAGCCGAACCAGACCATTCTCCACAACTCCAGCACGCCGGTCATCAAAGGGAAGTTCTTTTTGAAGCTCGGTCCCGGCAACTACCAGGCGGCGTGGGCCTGGCGCGCGCGTGTTTGGCAGGATTTCGGCAGCTTCTGGCGATTTGTAGGCTCGGTCTACGTCGCAGGCGATGGCACCTGGTCCGTGCCGCTCGATTTTCTCGCCGCCAACGGTGGCCTTCCGCTGCGCGTCGAGTATCGCCCGGCCAATCGCTTCGTTCAGCTTCAGGATCCGGTGGGGAACGTCTACACCTGGGCCGACGATTGGGCCGTGCAGGACCCCAACGGCGTCACGGACATCGGCTTCCGCTCGGCAAATCTCACCGCCAGCGGGATGCCGGGAATTGACACGCTCTACGTCGCTGCCACCCAATTGTGGAATCGCTTTGATGCCGCCGGAATCAATGCGCTCCGCGATACGCCCATTCAGGTTTTCTATCCGAACTCACTGGCCTCGGGCAAGTGCCAGCAGAACGATTCGAACGGCAACCCGTACGCGTGGTCGTGCAGCTACTGGGCCGATGGCAAGATCTATATCATCCCCAAACATGCCGTCAACAGCGTCATCCAGCATGAGATCGGGCATAGCATCAACTCGTATTATTGGAACGGCAATCAGCCTAGCGGCGCCGGCGGCCAGCACAACTTTACGAGCTGCTACAACAACGGCCTCGCGCTCACCGAAGGCTTCGCCGATTTCGTGGCGTACTGGGTGCAACTCAAGCGCAACCAGGTTTCGCCCACCGTCCCCTACAACAACATCAACCTGGAAGCGCCGCCCAGCAACACGTGTAAGGCGCAGACCAACGAGACGCGCGTAGCCGCAACCTTCTGGGATATGTACGACACCATTAACGACGGCTCCGCGAGCAAGGCCGATACATGGTACTGGAGCAAGGAGGGCGACTCGGTTCGGTTGTTCCTGTTGAACCAGGGCGGCGCCATGTCCGACTATCTGCTTCCGGCGTTTAACTGGCTGCAGCCGACGCTCTGGACGGCAGCAGGCAACCTGTTCCGCTTAAACTACATCATCCCGTAAAGCTAACGGAGCCGCGCCCGTTATTGCCGGATTCAAACGCGGTCACGGCTCCGTATGTAGTTGATTCTGCGAACGGAGCCGTGACCGTAAGGGAGCGGTAAAAGGTGCATCGAAAGGCGAATGGATCGCGACGAGAACAGCAGCCGGAGTTTTTCCCAGCCCCGTCAGAAAGCGTTAAAGGTGCATCGAAACCCGGATTCTTTCACATGAAATCTTCGGCAGTTCTCGCGCCTCCGGATAAACCGGCTCTGCCTTATAATAGGGCGCCAGCCCGAATGTCCGGAGACATCACTCAACTTCTGGAGCAATGGCGCGAAGGTCGAACGGAAGCCCTGGACGACTTGGTTCCGTTCATCTACAGCGAACTGCACCAGCTCGCCGAACGCGCGCTGAGCCGCGAACGCGCCGGTCACACCCTGCAACCTACTGCCCTGGTCAACGAAGTTTACCTGCGGCTTTCCGGGAAAAGCATTCCGCAACTCGATAGCCGCAGGCATTTTTATGCCGTGGCCGCACGGCTGATGCGGCAAATCCTGGTGGACCACGCGCGGCGTCATCTCTCTGAAAAGCGGGGCGAGGGCGCCGTGCACATTCCCATTGAGGAGGCCTTCGAATATTCGGCGGCAGCCGCGGCGGAGTTCACCGCTCTCGATCAAGCCCTGGAGCGGCTGGCGCGCATCGATGAGCGCAAGGCCCGAATCATGGAGTTGCGATTCTTCACTGGTCTCAGCATCCAGGAAACCGCTGAGGTTGTCGGTGTCAGTGTGGTTTCCGTCTACCGGGACCTGGCGTTCGCGACCGCGTTCCTGGCCGGCCAACTCGAAGCGAAATGAAACATATCGATTGGACAGAAGCCGAGCGGCTGTTCCACAACGCCCTCGAAGCGCCCGAGGAGCAGCGCGCCGCGATTCTCGCCGGGGCTGCCCCGGAACTGCGCGAGACGGTGGAGCGGCTGCTGCGCCAGGTGAATCAGGACGAGCGCATCGCGCGCCTGATTCAGTCCGCCGCGGCGCTGGCCACACAGCCCGCCGGCCGCGTCGGCGCCTACCGGCTCGTGAAAGAGATCGGCGCAGGTGGCATGGGCGCCGTGTACCTGGCAGTGCGCGCCGATGACGTCTTCGAGAAGAAGGTCGCGGTGAAGTTCGTGCGCCGCGGCATGGATTCGCCCGCGCTGCGCAGCCGTTTCCAGGACGAGCGGCGAATCCTCGCGCGCCTTGAGCACCCTTCTATCGCACGTCTGCTGGACGGCGGCGCGACAGCGGACGGCCAGCCTTACCTCGTCATGGAGTATGTGGAGGGCGAGAACATCGTCTCCTACGCCGGCAGCCGCCAACTCCCGGAACGCGCGCGGCTCGAGCTGTTTATCGAGGTGTGTGCGGCGGTGCAGTACGCGCACCAGAACCTGGTCGTGCACCGCGATCTGAAACCTGCAAACATCTGGGTGGACCCCAGCGGCCATCCCAAACTGCTGGACTTCGGCATCGCCAGACTCATCGACAGCGACTCCACCCAGCCCCAGGGAATCACTCTCATGCGCGTCATGACTCCGGACTATGCCAGTCCCGAGCAGTTGCGCGGCGAATCGGTCAGCACCGCCAGCGACATCTATAGCCTCGGCGCCGTTTTGTATGAGCTAATCTGCGGCGAAAGGCCGTCGCGAGAGAGCGCCGCGCGCCGCTTGGGCAGTGATCTCGACAACATCGTAAAGAAAGCCATGCGCGAAGATCCGCCCGAGCGGTACGCGACCGTGGCGGAGTTGGCCGGCGATGTGCGGCGGTACTGCGCGGGCGAGCCGGTGCTGGCGCGCGACTATACGGCGGCCGCGAGATTCATTCGCCTCGTGCGCCGCAATCGCGCTACCAGCATCGCAACCGCCGCGGCGCTTACTCTGTTGATTGCCGGCGCTGCGATTACTGCGCGGGAAGCGGTCGTGGCGCGCCGCGAGCGGGCCAACGCCGTACGGCAGCGCGGAATTGCAGACAGGCAGCGGGGCATTGCCGAGCAGCAGCGCGCCGCGGCCCTGAAATCCGAGGGTCTCGCCGAGACGCGCGCGGCCGAGGCGCAGCAGGAGCGGCAGCGTGCCGAACGGCGAACCCAGGAAGAGCGCGACATTCTCACGCGCTTCGTTCAGGACTTCTACGCGAAAATGATGGACCTGCCGGGCTCGACCGCGGCGCGGCAGTCGATTCTCGAGGCCGGCGTTCCATTGCTCGAAAACCTGCGGCGGGAAGCGCCGGACGATATGCAGGTAGCCGATGCGCTAGCCCTCGGGTACATGCAGATGGGCCAATTATTGGGGTCCCCCACCAGCGCGAGCAAGGGCGACCTGCAAAAGGGCATGGCGTTTCTGCTGAAGGGCAGGAGTCTGCTCGAACTCGTGATCGCGCATTCGCCGCGGGATTTCGACAAGTTGACCGGATTGGCGCGCATCGATATATATCTGGCCCGGTTCTCATACTTTATCGACCCCACCTCCGGCGATACCGCGCGCCACAGCGAACAGGCGATCGCGGCGGCCAGGAAGGCGCTGGCGCTTGCCCCGGCGGACGCCAACGCGACCCTGATTCTGGCCGATACCTACTCCGCACGGGCGCGCTACCGGATTGAACAGCATTCGGACGGTCCGGTGAGCGACCTGGACGAGGCCACTCAACTGATTAGCCGCGCACGCGACCGTGGCGTGGAAGAAATCCTCTGGCTGAACCGCATGGGAGACCTGGAGTCGCTGCGCGCGCGCTTTGAAACCGTGAAAGGCGACCGCCGCGCCGCCCTGCCGCATTTCGAGGCCACGGCCCGCTTCCGCGAAGAGCTCGCATCGAAAGCGCCGAACGATAGTCAGGCGCTGCGGTTGGCGTTGTTGAGCCAAAGTTATCTGGGCAATGCCTATCGCGCGCTGGAAGGCAAAAACTCCCGGCACGCCATCGCGGCCTACGAACGAATGGCGGCTTTGGCCGAAAAGCTCGCCGCTGCCGACCCGCTGGATCGCACCGCGAAGTACGATCTCGCCATGGCCATGAGCCTGGTTTCGGACATGAAACGCGATTCGGGAGACCTCGAGGCGGCACTGTGGGCTGCGGAGCGGAGCGTGAAGTCATTTCGGGATTTGGGCGCCAATCTCGATGTTTCGCAGCGCCGGAACATGGCAGGCGTGCTCATCAGCCTCGGGAAAGTGTATGAGGCCATGCAGCGGATGGAAGACGCGAAGTCCGCCTGGCGCGAGGGATTGACGCAAGCCGAAGCGGTGCTGGAAAAAACGCCGCGCGATGGCGTAATGCTGCAACATGCGTCGTCTGCAGCCGCCTTCATCAGCAGCGCCACGGCGGGAAAAGAGTCGCGGCAAATGGCCGAGCAAGCCGTGGCTTATGCCGAACAGGCCAGGGCCGTTTTAAAAACTCCGGCGGCGAAAACGAAGCTGGCCCGCGCCCAGGGAGAAGCGGCCCTCGCGCTGGACCGCGAAGGCCTCCGCGATCGAGCCCGCGAACTGGCGCGCCTCAGCGTCCAATCCTTTACCGAATTCGGCCCCCAGGAACTAGCCGATTGGAGCCCCGAGCATCGCGAAAAAATCAAGGCAGTAGCCAATGCTAAATAACCAAGGCCAGGCCGGGGACATAGCTAACGGAGCCGCGACCGTCAGGATTTGCGAAAAATATTGAATTGCTTTTTCTCCGCATTCAAACGCACTCGCATCCCCGGCACCGTTTACCGCTCCCTTACGGTCACGGCTCCGTATGTAGTTGATTCAGATA
>Ga0308173_10002162_pt1 | contig 10346 bp, 8 predicted proteins | sample PhyPR1_FD_203716 | JGI IMG/M metagenome (GOLD analysis project Ga0308173, IMG submission 203716) | Soil microbial communities from UC Gill Tract Community Farm, Albany, California, United States - DLSLS.P.R1 | ecosystem: Environmental > Terrestrial > Soil > Agricultural land | place: USA... | reverse complement strand
AGTCAATGTCGCCCCCTGGCAGCGCGGCCGTGTTTCGTCGCAAAAAACATGAAATCGCTTTCCTGCGGCCTGCGCTGCATACATCGGAGCCGTCGCGCTGCCAATATCTACAAACGCCAGCCATCCCGCATTGCAATGCGTCAGCACGTTCATCCCGTTGCGGAGCAACTTCGCGCCGTGCTCGCCCAGTTGGCGGCAATGCTCCACATCTTCATTGGCAAACTCCTCCGCGGCTGCCATCGCCAGCGATTGCTGTTCGGCGACCGTCTCACCGACAAGCATCGCTTTGCGGACCTGATTCATCGCGTTTACCGGATCGACGGCAGTAGGTCGGGCCGCCTTGAGCGTTCCAAAAACCTCCTCCACCTGCTCGAGAAAACGCGGCAGAGATGACCCGCGAAAAGCACGAACTCCTTGCGCCAGGCCGTAAGCTGCGGTCGCCCCGATTGCCCCTGCTCCGCGCACGGTCATGTCCCGGATTGCGCGCGCGGTCTCTACAAATATTGCGGTGCGAACAAGGCAGAACTTGTGCGGCAACTCTTTTTGGTCAATGAGAACGACCTCATTCGTCTCGGAATCGAAACTAACTGTGCGATAGTGGCGGGAACGGCCCTTTTCAACCACGTTCATGCAAAAGCTTCCGGATTGCGAGTGCCTGTGTCCAGTGCAATGAGGAGCACGACTCGAACGCCTGGTCACACGGAATCGCAGGAAAGCGCCAGAGGACTGACGCAGTCCGAGACGCTGTCGCGAACTACCAGCAGCCCTCGAACTTCCGCGAGGTCTTGGACTGTGCCAGTCCTTTGGCGCTTTCCTTCATCGCACCCTTGAATCACCGTGACAAAAGGGTCCATGGCCATTATAAATCACGCTGAAGCATGGCCGAAAAGCCGTTCATATCCATTCTGCGCCGGATGCTGCTGTTTGCCGCCGGAGCGCTGCTCGTGTTCATGGTTATTGTTTCTCTTCGCCCGTCGAAAGAAGGCCCGAACCCTTCAGAAGTTTCCGACCAGCGGGAGAAGGAAATTCCCGCAAACCCCATGTCTGATTCCCCGCAGGATTCAACTGTCGCGGTCCAACAAGTGCCACAAAGTGACGCATCAGAGTTGGTAACTCTCCAGACGCTTCCTCTGGAAACCTGGGGGACTAACTCTCCTTCAACCGCAACAGACACGTATCAGGTTCCGGCAGGCTTTCAGAACGACTTGCAGAACGATCTAAAAGGGATCCGGATGCGCCAGGACCGCCTTCAAAGCCTGCGGCTCGCCGTCGCTGAGTTGGAAGACGGCCCTGTCCAGGAGAAGGCGCACCGCCAACGTGCGCTCGAAGCGGCGGTAGCCACCTTCTCTCGCGAGAAAAGGTTGCACGACTCACTGGTGGAACGATGCCGGAGCGCGGCGGCTCAGCAGATTCAAGGTTCGCAAATCCAAACCGACGCCCTGGCTCCGGCTCCTCAGGATTCTCCCGCGGAACGCGCTCATAAATTGGGCCAGCAGACCGAGTTGGCAGGAGCGCTCGAGAAAAGCCGGTTTGATTCGACCGAGGCACTGGAGAAAATCAAACGAGGCTGGACCGCCACTCGCGTCGCCTTCAGTAACGAACTGGCCCAAATTCGCGCCCTTCCCGCGGGTCAGAACGGGACCTTGAGCATCGAATGGCTTGGAAAAGCAAATGAGCTTGGCTACGAACTCGCCGCCGCTAACGTCCTGATCGAAAACTATAATCAGACCCTCAAGTCGCGCGGAAAGCCCATTGCCGCAGAACAACTCACCAACCGATGATTTAAATGCGGATCTGCCCGCATAATTCTGTCCCGCATAATTGTGTCTTTTCCCTCGCCGCCATGCGATGACCGTTTGGAGTTGGAGGTTGAAGCTTGAGGCTTCCGTGAAAATTGGAGGTTGGAGTTGGAGTTTCCCCCCTACCCCACTTTAACCTTCATCTTCCGGATCTTCGCCTCAATGTCCCGGTAAAGAGGATGCTGCCGCAGTGGACGCAAGTCCGGGTCGCGCGCCAGCCATTTAAAATCGCTATACCCGAGAGTAAGCGCCTTTTCTAACGCGCGAGCCGCTAAATCCAGCTCACTATTGAGCGAGTGACTGCACGCCAGATTGTAGTAAACCAGTGGATTCGTCGGTTCGAGCCGCGACAATTCTTTGTCTACTTTCAGGCTGTTCTCGTACTTGCCCCGCTGCGTGTAATGGTCTCCCAGGATTTGCAGGGCCTCCACATAATGCGGGTCCCGCCGCACGATTCCTTCCATGAAGGAGATTCTTACATCGAGGTCACGCACTTCCTTGCGGCTCAATCGCTTGCTCTTGCTGGTGGCTTTTTCAGGCATACGACGATGTGAATTTTCTTGAATTGATTCCAGCAAGTCAAGTGCCACCACGCTCCCATGCCTGATTTTTCAGCCGTTTTGATTCGTTCAAGGGTGAGCATTAAGAAATAATCAACACCTTGGTCAAAAACAAACTTATTCCTCAATAATCGGATTCGACTTTCGGCAATTTTTTCCCAACCTGATCGCACCTGATGAATTGTTTTGTCACTGGTGCTTCCGGGTTCATTGGATCAAACCTGGTCCATGAACTACTCGCGCGCGGTCACCGCGTCAAAGCCCTCTTGCGCCGCGATAGCGACCTGCGCGGCTTGAAAGGCGCCGAGTTGGAACGAGTCGAAGGAGACGTGTCGGACTCGGACCGCCTGAAGGCTGCGATGGCTGACATGGATTGGTGCTTCCATGTCGCCGCCAGTTATCATCTCTGGTTGAAAGACTACGCGCCGATGTACGCTGCCAACATTGAGGGAACACGAAATGTGCTCGAGGCTGCTGCCAGGGCCGGTTGCCAGCGTATCGTCTATACCAGCACGGTTGGCTGCATCGGCGTTCCCCTCCCAGTGAACGATTACGTCACCCCCTCGGACGAAAGCACGCCTGTCTCCGAACGCCAGATGAGCAATCATTACAAACGCTCAAAATGGCAGGCCGAGCAAGTCGCCGCGCAACTCGCGCGCAAGGGTTTGCCAATCATGATTGTGAATCCCAGCGCGCCAGTTGGCCCACGTGACGTGAAACCCACCCCCACTGGTCAGGTGATTGTGGATTTCCTCAATCGGAAAATGCCCGCCTATCTCGATACGGGCCTGAACTGGGTGCACGTCCGCGATGTGGCCATTGGTCACATTCTCGCCGCCGAAAATGGCCGCATCGGCGAACGTTACATCCTCGGCAATGCCGAAGGGAATTGGACCATGAAAGATGCCTTCACCATCCTCGAACAAATCACCGGCGTCCCGGCGCCCAAAACCCGCATTCCATATTTCGTTGCTCTTGCCGCCGCCTATACGGATGAGGCAATCTCCGCCGTCACAGGTAAACCGCCAAAGGCGCCGCTTGCCGGCGTCCGCATGGCCAAATACAAAATGTTTTTCAATCCAGCCAAAGCGATAAACGACCTCGGCCTGCCCCAAACACCACCCAGGCAAGCACTGGCCGACGCTGTCGAATGGTTCCGCGCCAACGGCTACGTTCATAAATTGTAGGGACGAGGTAACGAGTCCCAGACCGAACACTGAATACTATGAAGGTGGACTCTCTTTCATTATGAAAAGCAAAATCCCCGCAACAGTTTTTCTTCTCCTCACCGCCGCCCTGTGCGGCTGTCATCCACGCCCGGACCCCAGCCACCCGCCGACCGCCTCCAGCAATACCTACACGAATCCCGTTTACGCCGGATCGATGCCCGATCCTTCCGTCATCAAGGTTAAGGATCTTTATTACGCCTTCGGCACTACCGGCAGCGAACGACTCAGCGACGGCCGCATCTTCACCCTTCTTCGCTCACGCGACCTGGTTCACTGGGACAAACTCGGCGGTGCACTCACTCCGCCCTCGGACAACTCCAATTATCAATACTGGGCGCCTGAGGCGACCGAAGCCAACGGCAAGTTTTATCTGTACTACTCAATGGGCGGCATCGAACCCGAGAAATTTGAGATTCGCGTCGCAACCAGCCCCAGGCCCGAAGGTCCTTACACCGATGCCGGGGTCACCCTCGTCGATTGCGAAACCAACCGCTTTACCATCGACCCCTTCCCATTTCGGGATACCGATAACCAATGGTATTTCTTTTATGCCCGGAATTTCACCAACACGGATAACGGCGCTCACGCCGGAACAGCCATTGTAGTCGATCGGCTTCTCGATATGACCCGCCTCGCCGGCGATTGCCATACGGTCGTCCGGGCCCGATACGATTGGACCCTCTTCAAAGCGAACCGCCGCATGGATGTCTACAACGCCACTTTCGATTGGCACACCATTGAAGGGCCATGCGTGCTCAAGCATGACGGCCGATATTACTGTTTCTACAGCGGCGCAAATTATCAAACCACTCGTTACGGCGTGGATTACGTTGTTGCCGCCCATCCTCTTGGCCCATACGACGACCAGGCCGACCATCCGCGCATTCTCCACAGCGTTCCCGAAAAGGTCCGAGGTCCCGGGCATCACTCGATTGTCACCGGTCCGGATGGCCATACCCAGTGGTTTCTATACCATGCGTGGGATTCCGGAATGAAGGAGCGTGAGATGTGGCTCGATAAGCTCGTCTGGACCAAAGATGGCCCGCGATGTGTCGGACCAACTTTCACTGCTCAACCAGCGCCTTAAGCGCCGCACCCGAAGATCAGTATTTCGGAACGCTATGGTCGATTTCGTCGGCCCAGGCGTTGATGCCGCCTTTCACGCTCTTGACGTACTTAAACCCTTGCTCCCGCAGAAATTCCAGTGCGCGCAACGAACGGCCGCCGCTCTTGCAGTGGATATAATATTGGGTGTTCGGGTCGAGCTCGGTGAATCGCTGCGATAACGTGCTGAGCGGAAAGAGCGGAATGCCTTTAATATGCGCGATCTCGTATTCGTCGGGCTCGCGCACATCGATCACCTTGATGTTCAGCTTGGGATTATCCATCGCCCGCTTCATTTCAATGACGCTGACTTCATCCGGGTTCGCCGCCGGTTCGGCCGGTTCTGGGCTTATCCCGCAGAACATCTCGTAATCAATAAGCTCTTTGATCGTAGGATTGTCGCCGCAAAGCGGGCACTTCGGATCGTGCCGTAGTTTCAGTTCCCTGAACTTCATGTCGAGCGCGTTGAACAAGAGCAGACGGCCAACGAGCGAACTCCCTTTGCCCAGCGCCAGCTTCAAAATCTCAGTCGCCTGGATGGTCCCAACGATCCCCGGCAGCACCCCCAGTACTCCGCCTTCCGCGCAACTCGGAACCATGCCCGGCGGCGGCGGTTCGGGATAAAGACAACGATAGCATGGACCGCCCAGATGCGGCGCAAAAACACTGGCCTGGCCTTCAAATCGGAAGATTGAGCCGTACACGTTCGGCTTCTTCAAGAGCACGCAAGCGTCATTCGTGAGATAGCGGGTCGGGAAGTTGTCCGTGCCATCGACAACGATGTCGAACGGACGGATGATATCGAGCGCGTTCTCGCTGCTGATCCGCGTATTGAACAGAACCACCTCAACGTTGGGATTGATTGCGGCGATCGTTTCTTTCGCCGATTGAGTTTTTGGCCGGCCGACATCCGCTGTCGTGTGAATAATCTGGCGTTGAAGATTGGAGAAATCGACCGAGTCGAAATCGAGAATCCCCAATTTGCCAATCCCCGCGGCCGCCAGATACATGGCGATCGGCGAACCAAGCCCGCCCGCGCCAATGCACAGAACGCTCGTGGAACAAATTTTCTTTTGGCCGCCCAATCCTACTTCGGGCAGAATTAAATGTCGTGAATATCGCCGGATTTCGTCGTTGTTCAGGTCCATAAAGCAGATTACGGTCAGGCAGCTTAGGGCAGTTTAACAATAAATCAAGATGCGCTCTCCGGCAATCACCAACAGCCGCCCCAAGGCGCGCCCTTCCACCGTTTCCCAAACATCGTCGCAAACTTTGTCGGAAACTTCTTCTCCGTCTGAAACCACCACAAAACTGAAAGCCCTGTCCCCCTTACGCCCTAAACTCGCCTTCGTCCTCGGCAGCGGTTTCCATCATGTCCTGAGCGCGCTGCACGTAGATGCCAAAATCGCCTACTCAAAGCTCCCCGGCTTTCCGCCCGTGGGCGTCAGTGGCCATTCAGGCGAACTGCTGATCGGTCGGCTCGGCCGCACCGAGGTTCTCGTGTTGAGCGGGCGGGCGCATTTCTACGAAGGACACCCGATGACGCTCGTGACCTTTGCGGTGCGCGCGCTTGCGGCGTACGGGATTACCGATTTGGTTCTAACTAATGCCGCCGGCGGTATAAATCGTTCGTTCCACGCTGGCGACTTCATGCTCCTCACCGACCACATCAATCTGATGGGCACCAACCCATTGCGCGGAGCGCCCGTTGCGGACTTGGCGCGGTTCGTGGACCTCAGTTGCGCCTATGATCCGGGCTTGGGAAAACTAATCCGAGCTGCCGCCAAGAGGCGCGGTCTTAAGCTGCGGGCCGGCGTCTATCTGGCGGTGAGCGGTCCCAGCTATGAAACCCCGGCTGAAATTCGAGCCTTCGCCCGGCTCGGCGCGGATGCGGTCGGCATGAGCACCGTCCCTGAGACAATCGTCGCCCGTCACTGCGGGCTCCGAGTTGCTGGTCTGTCCTGCATTACCAATCTTGCTGCCGGACGAAGCCGCTCGCCCTTGTCTCATGCTGAAGTTCTCGACACAGCCGAGCGCGTGAAAATGGTCGCCGCCCAATTAATGGAAACCTTTGCCGAAGTGTATGGCTCACAACGATAAAACCCGCCTCGTCCAGGCCGCCTCCAGAGCTCGCCAAAAAGCTGTCGCTCCCTACTCCACCTTCAAAGTCGGGGCCGCGCTTCTTACCACCAACGGCGAAATAATCACCGGCGCGAATGTCGAAAGTGCCAGCTACGGTCTGACCTGCTGTGCTGAACGAGTCGCGTTGTTCACCGCCCTCACCAGCGGACGAAAGCACTTCAAAGCAGTCGCTGTCGTGGCCCGGGCTCCCGGCGGACCGATGCCCTGCGGCGCTTGTCGTCAACTTCTCGCGGAATATGCGACGGATGCGGAGGTGTTTGTCGCGGACAGCAAATCGCTTCGGACTATCCGCTCGTTCACAGTGAGGGAATTATTGCCAGAAGCATTTCTGGACGTTCCTTGACGCGTTACTTCGTGACCGTCTGCTTCTCCCACGTGGGGCAGAAATCCCTGCTGGCGTCGTTCACCATATCGCAAATGAGCCGCTCGTATTGTCGGTCGCGATCCGGCAAATTAATGGAACCCACTCCCAGACCGGTTCCACTGACCTGCGCGAGATTTATCTAGCGCGAGCTGGAGCCAGTCCAGACCGATGCCCCACGCGCGGTGGCGACGATTTTGGCGTCCAGCCGGCCAGCCGGCCGGACTTGCGCCTGCAGCGAACTTAAGTTGGAGTCCATGATTCAGATCCATGTGAACCTTCGGTTGGGATTGCTTCAACTCCGCCGACCCGACGATCACAGAGTCCACATTAAATTTCTTCCCGATTTCCTGCAACGCCTCACCGTTCAATTGGCCTTTCCCAACCCCGTTCAAGACCTCCGACGAACTCCCCAACTCGACGATCGGAACGCCGGGCTGAGCATGCTGAATGGCTTCTATGAACCTGGCGGTCAGAATCTGGTCTTCGCCACGGGCGCCCGCCACGTCGAATCGCACGATGCCGATCGCCTGGCTGTGGTCCAGAACCATTCGGGGCGGGACTTTCACTACAACTGTGCGCGTTGACGAACAACCCACTGCGCCAAGCACAAGCAGGCTGATTAAATGCGCCGATTTCATTCGCATAATTCTTTTGGCCAATAGATAAAACCGCCTCAAATCAGCATTTCCCACGCCAATAAAGGCTCTCACGGCGCACGCTTGATTTTCCATCAACTAAACCTCACTGTTTACTTCGCTTGCGCCGTTTTACCAATCCCGGCCAAGGGCGATTTTATGACCACAGCACACAACTTATTTGGCACATTACAGACCTTTGACCTCGGAAATGGGAAGCAAGGCGCATTTTATTCTTTGCCGCAACTGGAGAAGGCCGGAATTGGCCCGGTATCAAAACTGCCGGTTTCTATACGGCTCGTTTTGGAATCCGTTCTGCGCAATTGCGACGGCAAACGGGTGAACGAACAAAACATTCGCGCGCTGGCGAATTGGAAACCGACCGCTTCCCGCACGGAGGAGATACCCTTTGTCGTGGCTCGGATCGTGTTGCAGGACTTTACCGGTGTTCCTTTGCTGGTGGATTTGGCGGCGATGCGTTCGGCGGTGGCGCGACTCGGAAAAAATCCGAAACTCATCGAACCACTCGTGCCGGTGGACCTGGTGGTTGACCATTCGGTCCAGGTGGATTTCTTCGGAACTGCCAATGCTTTGCAGCAGAATCTCGAAATGGAGTTTCAGCGCAACCGCGAACGTTACCAATTCCTCAAATGGGGCATGCAGGCCTTTGACACGTTCAAGGTGGTGCCGCCCGGGATCGGAATTGTTCATCAGGTCAACCTGGAGTATTTGGCCAAAGGCGTTCTCTCGGTTGCAGCCACTGCCGACGGCAAATCGTCGAGTGTCTATTTGCCCGATACTCTTGTCGGCACTGATTCACATACCACGATGATCAATGGGCTGGGCATTGTCGGTTGGGGCGTAGGTGGAATCGAGGCGGAGGCAGGCATGCTTGGACAACCAGTGTATTTCCTGACGCCGGATGTGGTGGGTGTGCATTTGACTGGCGCGTTGCGCGAAGGTGTGACCGCCACCGATCTCGCGCTGACGATCACTCAGATGCTGCGCAAAGCGAAAGTCGTCGGAAAATTTGTTGAATTCATTGGACCAGGTGCGGCGGCGCTGCCGGTCGTAGACCGCGCCACGATCGCCAACATGGCGCCCGAATACGGCGCAACCATGGGCTTCTTCCCCGTTGATGCGGAGTGCGTCAATTTCCTGCGCGCAACCGGCCGTCCGGAAGAACATTGCCGCGCGTACGAGAATTATTACCGCGCACAGGGATTGTTCGGCATTCCGAAGAAGGGAGATATCGCGTATTCGACCGAATTGGAACTGGACCTGTCCACCGTTGTTCCAAGCGTTGCCGGCCCCAAACGTCCGCAGGACCGCATTGAGCTTCCTAATCTCAAAAAAGAATTTGTTACGACTTTTGCCAAACCGATCGCGGAGAACGGATTCGGCAAGCACGGTGACGATTTAGCGAAGACGTTCACCGTCACCGGCGGAAATGGATTTAAGGCCGGCGGCGGCAGCCAGGAACCGGTTTCCCCGAGGGCAGCCCAGGCTCGCAACACCAACCCCACAACGGAATTGGAAATGGCGAACAACCGGCCAACACCTGATCAATCCGGAACAGGGCCGAACATCAGCGAAGGCACTATTCGCCACGGCAGCGTTTTGATCGCAGCGATCACAAGTTGCACAAATACGAGCAATCCTTCCGTCATGCTCGCCGCGGGTTTGCTGGCAAAGAAAGCGGTCGAGCGCGGGCTCCATGTCAACCCGCTGGTCAAAGCGTCGCTGGCTCCCGGTTCGCGCGTCGTCAGCGATTATTTGAACCAAACGGGGCTGCAGCCCTATCTCGATAAGCTCGGGTTCAATCTGGTTGGTTATGGTTGCACCACCTGCATCGGCAATTCCGGTCCTTTACCAGCGCCGATTGATGAGGCTATTTCGAAGCACGACTTGATCGCGGCTTCAGTGCTCTCCGGTAATCGCAACTTCGAAGCGCGCGTCCATCAGAGCATCAAAGCAAATTTCCTGATGTCCCCGCCGCTGGTAGTTGCCTTCGCCCTGGCTGGCCGCGTGGACATCGATCTCAGCCGCGAACCGCTCGGCAAAGGCAACGAGGGTAAAGACGTTTTTTTAAAGGATGTTTGGCCGACCTTACAGGAAGTTCGCGACCAGATGCAGGCTGCCCTCAAGCCCGAGGTGTTCCGAAGGCTTTACCGCGATTTCGCTGGACAGAATCCGAAGTGGAACGAAATCCCATCCACGACCGGCAACGTTTACGAGTGGGACGCGAAGAGCACGTACATCCAGGAGCCGCCGTTCTTCCTCAACTTTAGTTTGAAGCCGGGCGCTATCAGCGAGCTCACCGGGGCGCGCGCGCTGGGTGTCTTTGGCGACAGTGTTACCACCGACCACATCTCTCCCGCCGGCAGCATCAAGAAAACCTCGCCCGCCGGTAAATATCTGCTCGAGCACGGCGTGACAGTTGAGGATTTCAACAGCTACGGCTCGCGGCGGGGAAACGACCGCGTGATGACCCGAGGAACCTTCGCCAACGT
>Ga0308173_10002160_pt1 | contig 10350 bp, 10 predicted proteins | sample PhyPR1_FD_203716 | JGI IMG/M metagenome (GOLD analysis project Ga0308173, IMG submission 203716) | Soil microbial communities from UC Gill Tract Community Farm, Albany, California, United States - DLSLS.P.R1 | ecosystem: Environmental > Terrestrial > Soil > Agricultural land | place: USA... | reverse complement strand
GCTTCCCGGACTGCGTCCGAGGTCCTTGACGTCGAACGCCAGGGGCGAACTAGCATCTCGTTTAATGAGAACTCCTGTTGAACATATGACCGACGTACTATCTTAGCCTGAACTTCCGGACGGACTCAAACCGGGCAGCGGGCCGGCAGCGTCTCGCCGCAAACCAGCCCCGGACGGGCCGCGCAACCGGCGTCAGGCGCCGAGTACCGGTCAAGCTTACCCTTTGCGCGGACGGTTCTGGACCGGCGCGTCCGGAGCCAGGCGCTTGAGCACGGACCGGGGCACAAAGTCCGAAACGTCCCCGCCGAGGCTGAAGACCTCTTTGATGAGGGTGGAGGACAAGTGCAGGTAGTGGCCCTCCGCCGGCAGGAACACCGTCTCGACGCCGGTCAGCTGCCGGTTCATCGTGGCCATGGGCAGCTCGTAGTCGAAGTCCGACGACGAGCGTAGGCCCTTGACGATCGCGGACACCCCTCGCAGCCGGCAGTACTCGGCCAGGAGCCCCTCGCCCACGGGTTCCACCACGATGCCGCGCAACGATGCGAACGTTTCCTTGGCCATGTCGATCCGCTCCTCGAGGCTGAAGCGGTACTTCTTGGCGTAATTCGTGGAGACGGCCACGATTACCTCGTCGAAGAGGCCTGCGGCGCGCGCTATGACCTCGAGGTGTCCGTTGTGAATGGGGTCAAAGGAGCCAGGGCATACGGCGCGTCTCATGCTCCGAACCTACCGTATTCGCGCCGCGGGCCGGGATACCATGACTGAATGTCAGCAACGCAGTTCCCTGCCCAGCTCCCGTGGCAGCGCGCCGCGACGGGCGCCAATCTGCTCTCCCCGGACGGTTCCCTGGGCGTCACGATTTTCGAGGAGATGACCACCCTGGCCCTCAGCACGGGCGCCATCAACCTCGGCCAGGGCTTCCCGGACGAGGACGGCCCCGTGGAGATCAAGGAGGCCGCCGAGGCGGCCATCGCCGCCGGGGCGAACCAGTATGCGCCCGGCAAGGGCATCCTGCCGCTGCGGGAGGCAGTCTCCCTCCACCAGCGGCGGTTCTACGGCCTGGCTCCCGATCCCGAGACGGAGGTCATCGTGACCACCGGCGCCACCGAGGCCATCGCCGCCTCGCTGCTCGCGCTGGTCGGCCCCGGGGACGAGGTGCTCACGTTCGAGCCGTTCTACGACTCCTACGGCGCGATCATCGGCCTCTCCGGTGCCACGCATGTCACGGCCCCGCTGCTCGCCCCGGATTTCATGCCGGATCCCGCCGCGCTGGAGGCGGCCTTCAGCCCACGCACCAAGGTGGTGCTGCTCAACAATCCGCACAACCCCACGGGCGCGGTGTTCCCGCGCGAGGTGCTTCAGCGCGTCGTTGACCTGGCTGCCCGGCACGACGCCGTCATCATAACGGACGAGGTGTACGAGCACCTGACCTTCGGCGTGCAACACATCCCGCTGGCCACCCTGCCCGGCGCTGCCGAACGCACGCTGACCATTTCCTCCGCCGGGAAGACCTTCTCCTTTACCGGGTGGAAGATCGGCTGGCTCTCCGGCCCGGAGCGCCTCGTGGCCGCAGCCCGGACCGTCAAGCAGTTCCTGAGCTACAGCTCCGGCACGCCGTTCCAGGCCGCGATCGCCGTCGGGCTGGGCCTTCCGGACGAGTTCTACACCGGCATCGCCGACACCCTCCGGTACAAGCGCGACATCCTCAGCGAGGGCCTCCGCGCTGCAGGCCTCGACGTCCTCACGCCGCAGGGGACGTACTTCGTGAACGTGGACACCTCCCCGCTGGGAATCACCGATTCCGTCGAGCTGGCCCGGCGGCTTCCGGAACTGGTGGGCGTGGCCGCCATCCCGGTGCCGGTCTTTTGCCACCCCGAAGGCGCACAGCGCACCCGCAGTTTGCTGCGCTTCGCGTTCTGCAAACAAATGCATGTGCTGGAGGAGGCCGCCGAACGGCTGGCTACCTTGCGCGACAGGCTCTGAGGATGGCCGAACAGTTGCCCGGCGCCTCGCGTTTCCTGCGGGCCACCGGGCAGCACGCCGCAATCGAACCGGACCCTTTCACCGACGGCGGCTTCGTGCTGAGCATCGGCGGCGCGGAGCAGTCCCATGTGAACCTGGCCGATCCCGCGGACATCTTTTACGAATACCTGCGCCGGATCGGCCACGTGGTGGACCTCGCTGCCCCGTGGGGCGAGCCGATCACGGCGCTGCACCTGGGGGCCGGGGCCTTGACGCTGGCCCGCTACATCCAGGCAACCCGGCCCGGTTCGGTCCAGTACGCGGTGGAGCTGGAGCGGGAATTGCTGGACTTCGTGCTGGCGCAGCTGCCCTTGCCGGAGGGAACGCGGCTGAGCACGGTGACCGGCGATGCCCGCGCCGCCCTCGCGGACCTTCCGGCGGAACTGCTGTTCGACGTCGTGATCCTGGACATCTTCTCGGGCCCGGAGGCGCCGGAACACATCGCGTGCACGGACTTCTACCGGGAGGCGGCGGCAAGGCTGACGCCGCGCGGAGTGCTCATTGTCAACGTGGGCGACGAACCGGGGCTGACCCTGGTCCGCAGCCAGGTCGCGGCCATGCGCCGGGCCATCGCCGACGTCGCGGCCTTCGCGGAGTCCGGGATGTTCACCGGCCGGTACCCGGGCAACATCATCCTGGCCGGGACGCAGGGCCCGTGGCCGCAGGTGTGGACGGCGGCGCTCACCGCGCGCGGTCCACATCCGGCGAAGGTCCTCGCCGGAGTCGAGCTGGACGGGCTGTCCGACTAGCCGGGCTTTCGGACTAGTCGGGCTTTCGGACTAGTCGGGCTTTCGGGCTAGTCTGCCGCTTCCACGCCGGGTTCGGCGAACCAGAGCCTGGTTTCCCCGTATTTCTTCTCGGCAAACCGTTCCATACCCTCGGGCCAGGTCGGTTCGGGGGCCCGGGACGAGCGCTCCACCACCACCACGGCTCCCTCGTCCAGATGCGGCACCAGCTTGGCCAGCACGGCGGCGAGGGCCGGCTCGTCCAGGGGGTAGGGCGGATCCAGGAACACCAGGTCCCAAAGCACCGTGCCGTCCGTCCGTTCGAGGAATGATTCGACCTTGGAGCGGTGCACGGAGACCACTTTGCGGGCCGTGACGGTGTTAACCAGGTCCGCGTTCCGCTGGCAGACGGCGCTGGCCTTGGCATCGAATTCGACGAGGTCGACAGTGTCGGCGCCGCGGCTGCCACTCTCCACACCGAGGGAGCCCGATCCGGCATAGAGGTCCAGCACCCGCGCGCCGGCAATGATGTTGAAGGCGTCCAGGCGGGAGAAGAGTGCTTCCTTGACCCGGTCCGTGGTGGGGCGCGTCAGGTTCCCGGGCACGCTGACCAGGGGGCTGCCGCCGACGGCGCCGGCAATGATCCGGCTCACCGCAGGTGCCCGTGGGGGGTTGTCCTAGCCGCGTTCAAGGAACGCCTCCTTCTCGGGGTTCAGGTATTCGTCGATGGCTGCGGCGAGCCGGGGCTGGCCGCTCAGCGAGGGGTCGGCGGCCACGATCCGCTGGGCGTCCTGCCGGGCCCGTGAGATCACGTCCTCGTGTTCGAGCACGCGCAGCAGCTTCAGCGTCGAGCGGCCGCCGGACTGCGAGGCGCCCAGGATGTCGCCTTCCCGGCGCAGTTTGAGGTCCTCCTGGGAAAGTTCGAAGCCGTCGGTCGTGGCGGCCACGGCGTCGAGCCGGCGCCGGCTGGGATGGCCCGGTTCCAAGGCAGTGACCAGCAGGCAGGTTCCCGGCAGCCCGCCGCGGCCCACCCGGCCGCGCAGCTGGTGGAGCTGGGAGATGCCGAAGCGGTCCGCGTCCAGGATCACCATTAGGGTGGCGTTGTGCACGTCGACGCCGACTTCGATCACCGTGGTGGAGACGAGCAGTTTGGTCTCGTTGGCCGTGAACGAGGCCATGGTCCCGGACTTCAGGAGAGGGTCTTGCCGGCCGTGCAGCGGCGCGACGGGCACCCCGGCCAGGGCCGGTTCGTCCCGGAGGTGTTCCACGACGCCGGTGACGGAGGCGAGCTCCCTCGAGCCGTTCTCGCCCTCGAGGTCCGCGTCGGACGGTTCGGCCTCGCCCGGGGTGAAGTCGCCGTCGTCGTCCGCGCCGATCTTGGGACAGACGACGTAGACCTGGTGGCCGGCGTCGATCTCCTCCCGCGAACGGGACCAGATGCGGCTCGCCCAGGCGGGGTGCTCCGCCAGGCCCACCACGTGGGTGGAGATCGGCGCCCGGCCGGCCGGGAGCTCGTCCAGCACCGACGTCTCCAGGTCTCCGAAGACCGTCATGGCCACGGTCCGCGGAATCGGGGTGGCCGTCATAACCAGCAGGTGCGGCGGCTTGCTGGCCTTGGCACGGAGGGCGTCACGCTGTTCCACGCCAAAGCGGTGCTGTTCGTCCACCACGATCAGCCCGAGGTCGTAGAAGGACACATTCTCGCTCAGGAGGGCGTGCGTGCCGATCACAATGCCGGCGGTCCCCGAGGCCGCGTCCAGCATGGCCTGCTTCCGCGCCGCCGTGGGCATCGATCCGGTGAGGAGGGTGACCTGGACGGCGTCCATGCCGAAGCCGCCAAGCAGCCCGTCCCGGGCGAGCGGACCGAGGGTGCGCCGGATCGACTCGTAGTGCTGGGCGGCGAGGACTTCGGTGGGGGCCAGCAGGGCCGCCTGTCCCCCGGCGTCCACCACCTGCAGCATGGCGCGCAAGGCCACGATGGTCTTGCCCGAGCCCACTTCGCCCTGCAGCAGCCGGTTCATCGGCGAGTCCTGCGCCAGCTCTTCGGAGAGGGTCTTGCCGACGGCGGCCTGCCCGGCGGTCAGGGTGAACGGCAGCTGGCGGTCGAAAGCTGGCAGGAGCCCGTTTGGGGCCGGGCGGCGGGCCGTGGCTTCTTCGGCCGCCAGCTGGGCCCGGCGGCGGGCCAGGGCCGACTGGAGCACCAGGGCTTCCTGGTAGCGGAAGCGGTCCCGGGCGCGCTGCCAGTCCGCCGGGGTTTGCGGGGCGTGGATCAGCCGGTAGGCGTCCGCGACCGGCAGGAACTTCTCCCGCGCCGCGATCTCCGCGGGCAACGGGTCGCCGAGGGTCTCGAGTTCCACGGTGTCCAGCAGGGTGGAGATGACCTTCTGGATGGACCAGCTGGTCAGTTTCGCCGTGGCCGGATACACCGGGATGGGCGTGGCCGCGAGCTTTTCCGGGTCCATGCCCGGGGTGTCAGGGTCCTCGTCGAGAAGCTGGAAGTCGGGGTTGGTCAGGCCCAGGGAGCCGCCGTAGCGTGTGACCTTGCCGGAAAACATGGCGCGCCGGCCCGGCTGGAGTTCGGCTTTGGCTCGGAAACCGTTGAAAAAGCTGACCTTCAGCGTGCCCGGAAGCGCGCCGCCGGCCCGCGAGGAACCGGAACCTGCGGTTCCGGCGTCGTCGGAGATCACGACGTCGGTGATGGAACCGCGGCGGGCGCGCATCTGCCGTGTGCTGTTGGAGATCACCCGGGCAATGAGGGTCACTTCCTCGTCCAGCGGGACCTCGCTGATGGGGGTCAGCTCGCCGCGGCTGAGGTAGCGGCGCGGGAAGTAGTTCAGCAGGCCGCCGACCGTGGTCAGGCCGAGGTGTTTTTCGATGACAGCCGCGGAGCGCTTGCCGATCCGGCGTTCCAGGCCCAGGTCAAGCTCAGCGTTCATGTCCGTCGGGGGTCCAGGTATCAGTGGCGAAGCCAGCGTCGGGATCACGCGGCACGGCCAGCTCGCTGACGGAGAGGTCGGCGGGCTCGCCGAGGGAACGGATCAGCGCGACGGCCGGTCCGGCGTCCAGGACGTGGACATGCACGCGCCAGCGGTAGAGTCCGGCGGCATCGGCGGTTCCGCCGACCTGGCTCATGATCACCGAGTCGCCCAACTCATCCAGCCGCTGCCGCATCATGGCGGCGTCCAGCGGCGAGAGGGAGATCGTGCACATGACTTCGACGCCGTCGTCGCGGGGCATGTCGGCATGGATGTGCGGATCCTGGACGTCATAGCCGTGCAGGCCGTCCAGCAGCTCACTCTGGAGCTCTTCGCCCAGCACGGCGGAGCGGAGGCAGTCGAGGATCAGGAGCATGCCCACGCCGCCGGCGTCCACCACGTGCGCGGCGTGCAGGGCATCGAGCTGGTCCTCAGTGTGCACCACGGCCTCCAGGGCTGCCGCGACGGCGGCATCCAGGGCCAGGCCGAGGGTCTGGTTGCTGTCATCGCCGTCGTGCGCGGAGTCGACGGCGGCAGCCGCCCGGGCGGCGGCTTCCATGACGGAGAGCATGGTGCCGGGCACCGGGTCGCTCAGCGCGGACCAGGCCCGGATCTGGGCGCGGTTCAGCGCCGCGGCCAGCAGCGGCGAACTGATCCGGGCGTGCCCGGCCAGCGGTTCGGCAGCAGCGCACAGGAAGACGGCGAACAGCGTTCCGGAGTTGCCTCGGGCCTGTTCCATGGCGGCCTGACCGGCCCGGGACAGGACGGAGCCGACGTCGTTGTGCGCCGGCTGGGGGGTCCCGGCCGCCTGCAGCGTCGTGTCGGCGCTGATCCGCGGCATGGCGGCAGTGTCCGTCACCGTGTCATGCAGGGCGTGGGCAGCGGCGCGGACGGTCAGGTAGAGGTTGGTGCCGGTGTCGCCGTCGGCGACGGGAAAGATATTGATGGCGTTCAGGCGGTCGCTGTGGTTGCCGAGCGTGGTTTCGGCCTTGCCCAACCACCGCTTCATCGCATGCGCGTTGGCGGCAATTTTAGTCTGCAAAGTGATCCCATCCCACAGCGTCAGCGGGCCTGCCCGCGATCTTCACGCCCGTGCTTTGCGTTGGTGCAGGGGCCTCTACCGAGCCTATCGCAGTGAAACCGGGCGGGAGCTGAACGCTTGGGGGAAACGCGGCCAGCAGTCCGTGGTCCTCGCCGCCGCCGAGCACCCAGGACATCGGGTCTGTTCCCAGCAGTTCCGCCGCCGGCAGCAGCGGCACGGCCAGTGCCTTCAGGGCCGCCGGGTCCAGGTTGAGGACGGCGTGGCTGGCTGCGGCCATACGGTTGCCGTCCCGGACAAGTCCGTCCGAAATGTCCATCATGGCCGAGGCGCCGGCCTCGCGGGCCGCGGGGCCGGCCGCGAGCGGCGGGGTCGGCCTGCACTGGGAGTCCAGGAGGGCCCGCTGCCCGGCAGTGAGGACGCCCACGCTGATGTCCGATTCCAGCAGCGCCAGCCCGGCGGCGGCGCGCCCCACTGTGCCGGCGAGGGCCACCGTGTCCCCCGGCCGTGCCCCGGAACGCAGGACGGGCTCCCTGCCGTCCAGGGTGCCCAGGATCGCGACGCTGACCGATAGTTCGCTGCCGCGGCCGAGGTCGCCTCCGGCCACCGTGCAGCCCGGGGCGCCCAGTTCCCGGATGCCGGCCATGAGGCCGTCCGCGAAGTCCTCCACCCAGGACACCAGGGTTTCCGGTGGCATGGTCAGGCTCACCACGAGGGACGTGGACCGGGCGCCCATGGCGTTGATGTCGCTGAGGTTTTGCGCGGCCGCTTTCCAGCCGACGTCGAAGCCGGTGGTCCGGTAGCCGTTGTTCCATTCGAGCCGGAAGTCCTGGTCCGCCACCTGGGTGTCGATGCTGAGCACGGTCCGCCCGTCTGGCGCCGCGACAATCGCGGCGTCGTCGCCCGGGCCCAGGAGCAGGGACGTCTGGCCGCCGCCGGGCTCGGGGACGGCGAGCCTCGGAAAGATGCGCGCCAGGAGCTGGGACTCGGAGAGCCCGGAGACGGTCAGGGCGGCATCCGCCCGCGGGGGTACGGATACGGGTCTGGCAGGCACGGGATTGACCGCCGCAGGAGCTTCAGGCACTGGAATTTCGGGCACAGCCCTACGCTACCGTGAGGGGCCCGGGCCCCTCCGCCCCGCCAGCATCTCAGGGCGCGGCCATCGAAATCGGCACTCCGGCCCCTAGCACCATTTCGCCACCTGAATACAGCGTGCCAAACTCTTAGCCGTGCCTCCTTCCGTCGCCGCGGTGAATACCGCCACCCGCAGGGTGCTCGCCTTCGCCGTCGGAGGCCTCCTGTTGTGGCTGATCATCGCCGTTCAACTGTTCGTCAATGTGGATCCGCTCAGCCTGCACCGGACCGACGCCGTCATCATGCTCGGCGGTGCAGCCTCCGAGCGCCTGCCGGTGGCCCGACAGATCCAGGACGAGTTCCACATCCCGGTCCTGGTGATTTCGCACACGGACACGTTCGGCAACCGCACGGCGGACGAGGCGTGCAATGCAGCCGCCTTCCCGAACCCGGGGCTCATCTGTTTCAGGCCCCCGGACCTGGACACCCGGGGGGAAGCGCGCGCGATCTCCGCGCTGATCGAGGCCAACGGCTGGAAGTCCGTCACGGTGGTGACTTCCAGTTATCACGTCACGCGCGCCGGACGATTGATTGGCCAGTGCACGACGGCGGAAGTACAGATGGTCGCCTCGCATCCGGCCCTGGATTTGGGCCAGTGGATCCGGCGGTTTGTGATCGAAACCGGAGGCCTGATAGACGTGTCGCTCCGGCCCGAATGCGCCAACTAGCGGGCGGAAATGTAACAATTGAACCTCATCCGGTTGAACTGGCCAGCCGGTTCGGGTCGTTACGGTAGGAGGAAAACACGTTGGAATACCCTGCCGACGCCGGTCCCCCGCTCGTGCCCACGCCCCGGCATCTGCGTCGGCGGCGCCTGCACGAGGACATCCCGGACACGCTGCTCGTCGCGGGAGCAGAAGCGATTCCACTGGCGCCCGACCGCGGCTCTTCCGCCAAACGCGCAGCCGCCCAAGACATCGACGACGCGGAAGCGATCTACCGCCGTAAGCGTCTCGCGGCCCTCATAACCGTTATTTTTGTTGTGGTCAGCGTCCCATGCCTAATCCTCGCCCTGCTGTTGCTGGGCTGAGCCCGACGCAGTCCACAATCGACCCGTTCGCCAACCTTGGGGGAAACCTTGCACAGCATCATGCCGATCTTCGGAACCAGACCGGAAGCCATCAAGATGGCTCCGATCGTCAGCGCACTCAAGGAGTCGCCAAACTTCCGCTGCATCGTGACGGTCACCGGACAGCACCGCGAGATGCTGGACCAGGTCAACGAACTGTTCGGCATCGTGCCCGAACACGACCTCAACATCCTGCAGCCGGGGCAGTCCCTGTCGGCCATCATGACGCGGACCATCGACGGCCTGGAGGCGCTCTTCGCCCAGTCGAGGCCCGACGCCGTCGTCGTCCAGGGCGACACCACCACCTCAACGGCCGCGGCCATCGCGGCGCTCTATCACGGCATTCCCGTGGTGCACGTCGAGGCGGGCCTGCGCAGCGGTGATCTGCTCTCGCCGTTCCCGGAGGAGGCCAACCGCAAGATCACCAGCCAGATCACTCGTCTTCACCTTGCTCCCACGAGCACCAGCCGGGAAAATCTGCTCGCCGAGGGCATTGACCCGGCGGACGTGGTGGTGACCGGCAATACAGTCATCGATGCTCTTCTCGATACCGTGGAAAAGCAACTCCCCTTCACGGACCCGAGGCTGGAGGAACTCGCCGCCGATGGCCGCAAAATCCTGCTCGTCACGACGCACCGTCGGGAAAACCAGGGCGATGCCATGCGCGGGATGGGGCGGGCACTGGCGAGGATCGCGGACGCCGAGCCGGACCTGACGATCGTCCTCCCCGCGCACAAGAACCCGTTGGTGCGCGAGGCTGTGCTGCCGGCTCTGGAAGGCAAAGCCAATGTCCTGGTCACGGAGCCGCTGGCGTACGGTGAATTCACCCGCCTGTTGTCCCTGGCCCACGTAGTCCTGACCGACTCGGGCGGCGTCCAGGAGGAAGCGCCCAGCCTCGGCAAGCCGGTACTGGTCATGCGCGACAACACCGAGCGGCCAGAAGCTGTGGAGGCCGGCACCGTTCTTCTGATCGGCACGGACGAGGAACGGATTGTTGACGAGGTCACCCTCCTGCTCCACGACCCGCAGCACTTTTCCGCGATGGCGAACGCCGTCAACCCCTATGGGGATGGGAAGGCGGCCGCCAGGACCGTCGCGGCTATCGAGGAGCTGCTCGGTGTGGGCTCGCGGATTGGCGAGTTCGACGGCGTCTAGGCGCCGACCGCAGGATTGCCCCCACGGCACCGGGAAGTAAACACCGAATTAACGCCGGGCAGCCACCACATTCGTGGCCCCGATGGCGTAACCCTTATGCTTGGACGCGGGGGAAGCGCCCTTTGGGCCATCCATTATGGCTCCGGGGCGACCTCGAGCGATGCAACGGCTCGCCGCTCCCGCCCACGGATCGTTCACCGAACAGGAAAAACTCATGAAAGTCCAGGCCGT
>Ga0308173_10002159_pt1 | contig 10351 bp, 4 predicted proteins | sample PhyPR1_FD_203716 | JGI IMG/M metagenome (GOLD analysis project Ga0308173, IMG submission 203716) | Soil microbial communities from UC Gill Tract Community Farm, Albany, California, United States - DLSLS.P.R1 | ecosystem: Environmental > Terrestrial > Soil > Agricultural land | place: USA... | reverse complement strand
AGGAAGGCCGTCACGAGCGCCGCCGCCGCGAGCGCCCGCGCGGGGGTACGTTGACGTGCGTGACCCGTCCTCCCGAGGCGCGACGCGACGACTACGAGCACCGAGAGCACGGCGTGCCGCGACCGGATCCCTACGCCTGGATGAGTCACACGTCGCCAGAGCTGCTGACGCTTCTGGCTGCCGAGCGGGGCTTCTACGACTCTGCCTGTGCGCATCTGCACTCCCTCGTCTCCACCCTGCGGGCCGAGATGGTGTCCCGAGTCCCACCCGCGGAGGCGTCGCCGACGTGGCGGCGTTGGAGGTGTTCCTACTACAACCGGCACCTCGCGGGAAGTAACTATGGTCAGTTGGTCAGGGAAATCAACGGTTCCGAGACCGTTTCGAGACCGATTCCGGCGCCAGAACCCCTCACGACCGACGGAAACCGCACCGACGACGCCTCGCCGCAGGTGCTCCTCGACATCGGCTCGCTGGCCGACGACAGCGGCTACCTCGACCTCGGGCTGACCCTGGTCAGTCCCGACGAGGACCTGCTCGCCTACTCGGTCGACACCACCGGCGACGAGGTCTTCGAGCTGCGCTTCCGGGACCTGCGCACCGGCGCCGACCTGGACGACGTGGTGCCCCGCAGCTACTACGGCGGGGCCTGGAGCGCCGACTCGCAGTGGTTCTTCTACACCGTCCACGACGATGCCTACCGGCCGCACGAGGTCTGGCGTCACCGGCTCGGGACTCCCGCGGCACAGGACGTGCGGGTGCTGGCCGAGCCCGACGAGCGCTTCGAGCTCAACGTGCGGGCGAGCCGCAGTGGCGACCTGGTCCTGGTGCTGGCCGAGAGCCGGGACACCGGTGAGACCTGGGTGATCGACGCGCACTCCCCCGAGGCACCGCCTCGCTCGGCCGGCGGACGCCGGCCCGGTGTCGTCTACCGCGCCGAGCACCAGCGGGACGCGGACGGGCCCGGTCGGCTGCTGCTCGTCACCGACGACGACGCGGTCGAGCTCCGCCTGGTCGCCTGCCCCGTGCCGCTCACGCACGACGAGGACCACACCAGCTGGCAGGAGGTGCGCGGCGAGGACCCGACGGAGCGGCTGGAGCGCGTCGACGCGTTCGAGGGGCACGTGGTGATGTCCTTCCGCTCCGACTTCGAGCACCGGCTCCGCGTCGTGACCGGCAACGACCTCGCCGGGCCGGGGTCGGTGGTGCGCAGCCGCTTCCCCGGCGGAGCCGTCCACCTCGCCCGCAACACGGCGTACGACGCGACGACGGTGCGCATCGTGGACCGCGCCCACGTCGAGCCGTCCGTGTGGTCGGACGTGGACCTGGTCACCGGGAGCCGCATCGACCTGCTGCGGCAGGAGGCGCCGGGGCACGACCCGTCGCGCTACGTGACCGAGCGGCACGTCTTCCCGGCCCCCGACGGCGTGGCCGTGCCGGCCACCGTGGTGCGGCACCGGGACACGCCGCTGGACGGCACGGCGCCTGCGCTGCTGTACGGCTACGGCGCCTACGAGTACACCTTCGAGCCCGACTGGGACCCCGCCCTGCCCAGCCTGCTGGACCGTGGCGTCGTGTTCGTGCACGCGCACGTCCGGGGCGGCGGCGAGGGCGGGCGCCGGTGGTGGCTGGACGGGCGGCTCGAGCACAAGCAGCACACGTTCGACGACCACCTCGCGGTCGCCGACGGGCTCGCGGGCCTCGTCGACGGCGGGCGGCTGGCCACCCGCGGCCTGAGCGCCGGCGGCCTGCTGCAGGCGGCGGTGCTCAGCCGGCGCCCCGGTCGCTGGCGAGCCGTGGTGGCCGAGGTGCCGTTCGTCGACGTGGTCACCACCATGCTCGACGCCACGATCCCGCTGACCGTCAACGAGTGGGACGAGTGGGGCGACCCCCGTCGACGTGCGGACTTCGACCGGCTGCTGGCCTGGTCCCCCTACGACAACCTGCCGCCCGCCGGCGGACGGCCCGACCTGCTCGTGACCGGGGCGGTGCACGACCCCCGCGTGATGGTGCACGAGCCCGCGAAGTGGGTGGCCGCGCTGCGCGCCTCCGACCCGGCGTGGGCACCCCGGTGCCTGTTCCGTTGCGAGGTCGGGGCGGGCGCGCACGTCGGCCCGTCGGGGCGCTTCGGGCACCTCGCCTACGAGGCGGAGGTGCTGGCGTGGGTCCTGGACCGGCTCGGTGTGGGAGGGTCCGCCCCGTGAACCCGCTGCACGAGGAGGTCGTCGAGCTCACCCGCGCCCTGGTCCGCTTCGACACCAGCAACGCCCCCGAGGCCGCGCTGGGCCGCCGCCCCGGCAACGAGACCGGCCCCGCGTCGTACCTGCGCGACTACCTGGCCGGCGCCGGCATCGACTGCGAGCTGGTCGCCCGCGACCCCGACCGGGCCAACCTGGTGGCCCGGATCCCCGGCACGGGTGGGGCGCCGTCGCTCGCCTTCGTGGGCCACACCGACGTGGTGCCGGCGGACCCGCGGGACTGGACGCACCCGCCGTTCGACGCGGCCGTCGACGAGGCGGGCTTCCTCTGGGGCCGCGGCGCGATCGACATGAAGAACGAGGTGGCCGCGCGGGCCGTGGCGATGGCCGAGCTGGCGCGCTCCGGCTTCCGCCCCCGCGGCGACCTGTGGCTGATCGCGGTCGCCGACGAGGAGGACGGGATGGCCGACGTCGGCATGCGCTGGCTGCTGGAGGCGCGTCCCGACATCCGCCCCGACCTGGCGGTCAACGAGGGCGGCGGTGAGCGGCTCCCGCTGCCGGACGGCCGCACCGTGCAGACGGTCGGCATCGGCGAGAAAGGCACCTACCCGGTCCGTGTCGTCGCCGTGGGCGAGGCCGGCCACGCCTCCACGCCCAGTGTCGGCGCCAACGCCGTACCCCTGCTCGGCGAGCTGCTGCGCCGCGTCGGCTCGGGCATGCCGGTCCCGACCCGGTCCGCCCTGGTCGACCGCACGCTGGAGGTGCTGCTGGGCGAGCCGGTCGCCGATCTCGAGACGACCATGGCCCGGGCGGCCGCGTTGCACCCGATGCTCGCGCACTCGCTCCCCGCGCTGGTCGGCACCACGATGGCGCCCACGCTGCTGGCGGGCTCGCCCAAGCGCAACGTCATGCCGGCCCGGGCCTCGATGGAGCTGGACTGCCGGATCCTGCCGGGCACCACGGAGGCCGACGTCGAGGCGGCGGTCCGCGCCCGCCTCGGCTCCGACCTGGCCTACGAGCTGGAGTGGCCCGAGCAGCTGATCGCCGGGAGCGCCTCGCCGCCGGAGTCCGACCTGATGACCGCGATCTCCTCGGTCCTCACCGCCTCCGGAGACGACGCGGCCCTGGTGCCGATGCTGAGCACCGGTTTCACCGACTCGATCTACCTGCGCGCCGCCGGCACTCGCACGGCGTATGGCTTCAGCCCCTTCCGCTCCACCTCCGCCGAGGTCCTCACCGCCGGCTTCCACAACGCCGACGAGCGGGTCCACATCGACGACCTGCTCCTGTCGGTCGAGTTCCACGTCGACCTCGCCCGGTGCCTGCTGGGGTGACCGGGCGGTTGCGGATTGGTCACCAACCGCATGTTCTCGGCGCCGGGATGCAGTTCGTGACCGATCGGCGCTGCCTCGACCTGCGGGTCGCCTGGGATTGCGGTCGATGGCAGCGACGGGACAGGCCGCCTGGGCTCCCTGTCGGCGTCCGGGTTGCGGGCCGCTGGGGTTGCGGATTGGTCACCAACCGCATGTTCTCGGCGCCGGGGATGCAGTTCGTGACCGATCGGCGCGTCCGGAGAGGGCAGCTCGTGGGCGGGGTGCACCGAAGGCCGGGCAGTTCAGGCCCCCGTCGTGGCCGCTGAGCGTGACGCGGGTGGGTGGCCGGCTGAACTGCCTCCTTTCGTGCTCCGCCGGGCCGTCAGCCGGTTGCGGATTGGTCACCCACCGCAACATCCCGGCCGACCCGGCGCCGTCCCGGACTCCCCCGTGAGTGCGCTGCGGGGTGGCTGTCGGTGCCATGAGCAAGGATGACGGGGTGAGCGACGTCCTCGACAGATTCAGCGAGCCGACGCGCACCTGGTTCGGTGCCGCGTTCGCAGCGCCGACCCCGGCGCAGGCGGGGGCGTGGGAGGCCATCGGCGCCGGGCGGCACGCGCTCGTGGTCGCGCCGACCGGGTCCGGCAAGACCCTCTCGGCATTCCTGTGGTCGCTCGACCGGCTGATGACCACGCCGCCGCCGGAGGAGCGGTCCCAGCGCTGCCGGGTGCTCTACGTCTCGCCGCTCAAGGCGCTCGCCGTCGACGTCGAGCGCAACCTGCGGGCGCCACTGGCCGGCATCCGCCACACCGCAGAACGGCTCGGCACCAGCGTCCCCGGCGTCACCGTCGGGCTGCGCTCGGGCGACACCCCGGCCGCGGAGCGTCGCAAGCTCACGAGCGCGCCGCCCGACATCCTGATCACGACGCCCGAGTCGCTCTTCCTGATGCTCACCTCCCAGGCCCGAGAGTCCCTGCGCGGCGTCGAGACGGTGATCGTCGACGAGGTGCACGCCGTGGCCGGGACCAAGCGCGGCGCACACCTCGCGGTCTCCCTCGAGCGGCTCGACTCGCTGCTCCCCCGGCCCGCGCAGCGGATCGGGCTGAGCGCGACGGTGCGTCCGCTCGAGGAGGTCGCCCGCTTCCTCGGCGGCACCGCGCCGGTCGAGATCGTCGCGCCGCCGTCGGAGAAGGAGTGGGACCTCCGAGTAGTCGTTCCGGTCGAGGACATGACCGCGCCCGACGAGTACGACGAGGACTCCGAGGACCCACAGCGCGCCCAGTCGATCTGGCCGCACGTCGAGGAGCGGGTCGTCGACCTCGTCCAGGAGCACCGCTCGACCATCGTCTTCGCCAACTCCCGACGCCTGGCCGAGCGGCTCACCGCCCGCCTCAACGCGATTGCCACCGAACGCGCCGAGGCCGCCACGGCGGACGCGCAGGGCGCGGAGGGCGCGGACGAGGGCGCGGCCCCGGGTCCGCCCGCCCAGGTGATGGCCCAGTCGGGCGCCAGCAGCGGCGCGGAGACGGTGATCGCCAAGGCCCACCACGGCTCGGTGTCGAAGGAGCAGCGGGCGCTCATCGAGGACGACCTCAAGCGCGGCCGGCTTCCCTGCGTCGTCGCCACGAGCAGCCTCGAGCTCGGCATCGACATGGGCGCTGTGGACCTCGTCATCCAGATCGAGTCGCCCCCGAGCGTGGCCAGTGCCCTGCAGCGGGTCGGCCGCGCCGGACACCAGGTCGGCGAGGTGTCGCGGGGCGTGCTGTTCCCCAAGCACCGTGGCGACCTGGCCCAGACCGCGGTCGCGGTGGAGCGGATGCGCACCGGGGCCATCGAGTCCCTGCGCGTGCCCGCCAACCCCCTCGACGTCCTCGCCCAGCAGGTCGTCGCCGCCACCGCGCTGGACGCGTGGGCGGTCGACGAGCTCTTCGACCTGGTCAGGCGCAGCGCGCCGTTCACCCAGCTGCCGCGCTCGGCGTACGACGCGACCCTCGACCTGCTCAGCGGCCGCTACCCCTCCGACGAGTTCGCCGAGCTGCGGCCCCGGATCGTGTGGGACCGGGTCACCGGCACCCTGACCAGCCGGCCGGGCGCCCAGCGGCTCGCGGTCACCAGCGGCGGGACCATCCCCGACCGTGGCCTGTTCGGCGTCTTCCTGGTCGGCGGCGAGGGTCCGGGTCGACGCGTCGGCGAGCTCGACGAGGAGATGGTCTACGAGTCCCGGGTGGGCGACATCTTCGCCCTCGGCGCCACCAGCTGGCGCATCGAGGACATCACCCACGACCGGGTGCTGGTCACGCCCGCCCCCGGCATTCCGGGCCGGCTGCCCTTCTGGAAGGGCGACGCGCTGGGCCGCCCGGCGGAGCTGGGCGCGGCCATCGGCTCGTTCACGCGCGAGCTGGGCTCGCTCCCGCGCGACCGCGCGGTCGAGCGCGCTCGCGAGGGCGGCCTCGACGAGTGGGCCGCCGGCAACCTCGTCACCTACCTCAACGAGCAGGTGGAGGCGACCAACGCGCTGCCCAGCGACCGCACCCTGCTGGTCGAGCGGTTCCGCGACGAGCTCGGCGACTGGCGGCTGGTGCTGCACTCGCCGTTCGGCACCCCCGTGCACGCGCCGTGGGCGCTCGCGATCAACGCCCGGCTGCGCGAGAGGTACGGCGTCGACGGCCAGGCCGTGGCCTCCGACGACGGCATCGTCATCCGGATCCCGGACACCGACGCCGAGCCCCCGGGCGGCGACGTGGTGGTGTTCGAGGCCGAGGAGATCGAGGACCTGGTCACCCAGGAGGTCGGCGGCTCGGCGCTCTTCGCCGCGCGCTTCCGCGAGTGCGCCGCGCGGGCACTGCTGCTGCCTCGCCGCGATCCCGGGCGCCGGTCTCCCCTCTGGCAGCAGCGGCAGCGGTCGGCGGCCCTGCTCGAGGTGGCGGTGAAGTACCCCTCCTTCCCGATCGTCCTCGAGGCCGTCCGCGAGTGCCTCCAGGACGTCTACGACCTGCCGTCGCTGGTGGCGCTGATGCAGCGCGTGGACCGGCGCGAGCTGCAGGTCGTCGACGTGTCCACGACGGCGCCCTCGCCGTTCGCGCGCAGCCTGCTGTTCGGCTACGTCGCCCAGTTCATGTACGAGGGCGACTCCCCCATCGCCGAGCGCCGGGCGGCGGCCCTCTCGCTCGACCAGGGCCTGCTCGCCGAGCTGCTCGGGCGGGCCGAGCTGCGCGAGCTCCTCGACCCCGACGTGCTCGCCGAGGTGGAGGCCGAGCTCCAGCGCCTCGCGCCGGAGCGGCGGGCCCGGGACGCCGAGGGCGTCGCCGACCTGCTGCGGATGCTGGGGCCGCTCACCACGGCCGAGGTGGCGCAGCGGTGCGTCGAGGGCGCCGACGCCGAGGGCTGGCTCACCGCGCTGCGCGACTCCCGGCGGGCCACCGTGGTCCGGATGGCCGGTGAGGAGCGCTGGTGCGGCATCGAGGACATCGGCCGTCTGCGCGACGGCCTCGGCGTGCCCGTCCCGCCCGGCACCCCGGACGCGTTCGCGGAGCCCGTCGAGGACCCGCTCGCCGACCTGGTCTCGCGCTTCGCCCGCACCCACGGGCCGTTCACGACCGAGCAGGCCGCGGCCCGACTCGGGCTGGGCGCGGCGGTGGTCCGGCACACCCTGCAGCGGCTGGCCGCCCACGGGCGGGTCCTGGACGGCGAGTTCCGGCCGGCCGGGTCCGGGTCGGAGTGGTGCGACGCCGAGGTGCTGCGCAAGCTGCGGCGCCGGTCGCTGGCCCGGCTGCGCAAGGAGGTCGAGCCGGTCGAGCCGGCCGCCCTGAGCCGGTTCCTGTCGGCCTGGCAGCACGTGACGCCCGCCTCCGGCGCCCGGGGCGGGCTGCGCGGGATCGACGGCGTGCTGACCGCTGTCGACCAGCTGTCGGGCTGCCCCGTCCCCGCCTCCGCGCTCGAGCCGCTGGTCCTCGGCTCGCGGGTGCGCGACTACGAGCCGTCGTACCTCGACGAGCTCACCGCCTCCGGGGAGGTCGTCTGGGCCGGCCACGCCGCGCTCCCGGGCGCCGACGGCTGGGTGTCGCTGCACCTCGCCGACCAGGCGCCGCTCACGCTGCCCGAGCCACAGCCGTTCGAGCACTCCGACCTGCACCAGGCCGTGCTCGACGCGCTGGCCCCCGGCGGCGCCTGGTTCTTCCGGCAGCTGGCCACCAGCGTGGGCGCCACCAACGACGCCGCCCTGTCGGCGGCGCTGTGGGAGCTCGTCTGGGCCGGCCGGATCAGCAACGACACGCTCACCCCGCTCCGGGCCCTCACCCGGTCGGGCACCCCGAGCCACCGGAGCCGGCGCCCGCCCCCGCGGCTGCGCATGTCCTCCACCACCGGTGGCCGCGCCCGGATGCCGGCCCGCAGCGGGCCGCCGGAGACGGCCGGCCGTTGGGCGGTCCTGCCGGAGATCGACACCGACCCGACCCGACGCGCGCACGCCACCGCGGAGCGGCTGCTCGACCGGCACGGCGTGGTGATCCGGGGCGCGGTCGTCAGCGAACGGGTGCCGGGCGGGTTCGCCGCGGTCTACAAGGTGCTCTCGGCCTTCGAGGACTCCGGCCGGTGCCGTCGCGGCTACTTCGTGAGCGGCCTGGGCGCGGCCCAGTTCGGCACCAGCGGCGCCATCGACCGGTTGCGCACCTTCTCGGAGTCCGCGACGACGGCCGACGGCGGGGACGCCAAGCCCACTGCGGTGGCGCTCGCGGCCACGGACCCGGCCAACCCCTTCGGCGCGGCCCTGCCCTGGCCGGCCTCGACGGGCTCGGCCGGGAAGGACGAGGGGGCGGGTCACCGACCCGGCCGCAAGGCGGGCGCGCTCGTGGTCCTCGTGGACGGCGAGCTGACGCTCTACGTCGAGCGGGGCGGCCGCACCCTGCTCACGTGGTCCGACGACGCGGACCTGCTGACCCCGGCGACCGCCTCCCTGGCCGAGGCCGCACGCCGCGGCACCCTGGGCAGGATGACGGTGGAGAAGGCCGACGGCACGCAGCTGCTCGGCTCGGGCGAGACGCCCCTGCGCGTCGCGCTCCAGGCGGCGGGGTTCGTCTCGACGCCGAAGGGCCTGCGGCTGAGGACGTCGAGCGGTGCCTGAGGGCGACACCGTCTTCCGTGCGGCCCGGTTGCTGGACCGCAAGCTCTCCGGGCAGGTGCTGGTGCGCAGTGACTTCCGGGTGCCCCAGCTGGCCACCACCGACCTGTCGGGAGCCACGGTCACCCGCACCGTGTCGCGCGGCAAGCACCTGCTGACCCGCATCGACGGCGAGGACGGGCAGTGGACCCTGCACACGCACCTGAAGATGGAGGGCGCCTGGCGGGTCTACGAGCCAGGGGGTCGCTGGCGGCGACCAGCCCACCAGGCCCGCGTGGTGCTGGTGACGGATCGGGCCGTGGCGGTGGGCTTCTCGCTGGGGATCGTCGAGCTCTTGCCGAGGGACCGTGAGGACGACGCGGTGGGGCACCTCGGACCCGACCTCCTCGGTCCCGACTGGGACGAGGCCGAGGCGCTGCGCCGGTTGGGCGAGGACCCGGACCGCCCGCTGCGCGATGCCCTGCTGGACCAGACCCGGCTGGCAGGCATCGGCAACATGTACGCCGCCGAGCTCTGCTTCACCAGTGGCGAGCACCCGCTGACCCCGGTCGGCAAGGTCCGCGACCTGACCCGGCTCGTGCGCCGCGCCAAGCAGATGCTGGAGGTCAACAAGGAGCGGGCGGTCCAGTCCACCACCGGTGACCTGCGCGAGCGCGAACGGATGTGGGTCTTCCGCCGCGACCGGAGCCCGTGCCGGCGCTGCGGGACGCCGATCGAGGTCGAGATGGCCGGACCGGCCGGCCAAGAGCGGGCGTCGTACTGGTGTCCGTCCTGCCAGCCGCAGGGCTGAGAGGCCAAAGGACCGTGCGTCAGGCGGCGGAGGCGACGACCTCGCCGGCGCGCTGGTGCGCACCGACCGTGATCGGCGTGGCGGCCACCGCGGCCTCCTCGAGTGCGACGGCGTCGGAGACCTCGCGGAGCACGGCGGAGAGCGGCGCGTCCAGGGCCAGGCACAGCGAGGCGAGCAGCTCGGAGGACGCCTCCTTCTGCCCCCGCTCGATCTCGGAGATGTAACCCAGGCTCACCCGGGCCTCGGCGGAGACCTCGCGCAACGTCATGCCGCGCTGCATCCGCCGATCACGGAGGACGTCGCCGAGAAGCCGACGGAACAGCACCATGCGCGTCTCCTTTCGGGTGGCCTTGACCGGAACTGCTGGTGCAACGCTACCCGAGAGGCGTTTCTTCCGAGACGAGGATCGCGGCAAGTTCCTCGAGCGCCCCGACGCAGGTCTGCTCCTGGACCTCGTGGCGCTCCCCCGGCAGGTCGAGCTGGACGGCCCTGAGCAAGCCCGGGCCGGAGATCCCGACGAAGACCGTGCCGGGCGCCTTGCCCTCCTGCTCGGTCGGCCCGGCCACCCCGGTCGTGCTCAAGCCGAACGACGCACCCGTCAGCGCGCGCACCCCGGTCGCCATCGCCCGCGCGCACTCGGCGGAGACGACACCGTGCTCCGCGATCACGTCGTCAGGCACGTCGAGCAGCGATGCCTTGAGCTCGGTGGCATAGGTGACGACGCCACCCAGGTAGGTCTCCGAGGCCCCGGGCACGTCGGTGAGGTGGACCGCCAGCCGGCCACCGGTCAGTGACTCGGCCGTCGCCACGGTGTGGCCGCCGGCCCGCAGCAGGAGGTGCACCCGGGTGTCGAGATCGGTCATGCACCGGATGCTAGACGCCTCAGGTCCGGAGCCGTCGGGGCGGTTCAGCGGGCGCTCAGCGCGCTCGTGCCACG
>Ga0308173_10002158_pt1 | contig 10352 bp, 10 predicted proteins | sample PhyPR1_FD_203716 | JGI IMG/M metagenome (GOLD analysis project Ga0308173, IMG submission 203716) | Soil microbial communities from UC Gill Tract Community Farm, Albany, California, United States - DLSLS.P.R1 | ecosystem: Environmental > Terrestrial > Soil > Agricultural land | place: USA... | reverse complement strand
CGGCACCGGTCCCGACAACCTCCTAGGCGCGCTCGGCGCACGGCGCCAGCGCCGCTCGCCCGCGCACCCGATCCGCAATCTTCTCGGCGATCATGATTACGGGGGCATTGATATTGCCCGACGTGAGATCAGGCATCACCGATGCATCGACCACGCGCAGTCCGCGCGTTCCTACAACGCGACCCTCGCCATCGACCACCGCCAGCGCGTCGCTGGCTGGGCCCATCTTGCAGGTACCCGCCGGATGATGGACGGTGATCGCCGTCTTGCGAATGAAGCTGTCGAGCTGCGCATCGGTTTCCAAGTCCGTGCCCGGCAAGGTCTCGTGCTCCACGAATCGTGCGAGCGCGGGCTGTCGAGCGATGTCCCGCGTGCTGCGGATTGCAGCGCGGAGCACGCGCCAATCATGCGGCGCGTGGAGGAAGTTCTGTTGGATGCGTGGGGCCGCCAGCGGATCCGCCGACGCCAGGCGCACCTCGCCGCGGCTTTCCGGATGCAGCATCACGGTGCGGCATGCGAAGCTGTCGGCGAAGGCCTTGCGCAGCCATGGAAACCAGGGCCAGGCCGGCAGCGAGGCATTGGTGAGGATCAGCTGCATGTCGGGGCAGGGCAGGCCTGCCTCGCTGTTGAGAAAGGCCATGGCCCCGCCGGGAATGTCGGCGGCAAAGCCGCGGCCGAGTAGCTGGGCGGAAAGCATCGATAGCGCAATGCGGTCGGCGCGCATGTTGCGCTGAAACGGACTCTGCTCGCGGCGGCGATACATCAGTATCACCGACACATGGTCCTGAAGGTTCCTGCCGACACCGGGCAAGTTCACCTTGAGGTCTATTCCGTGCTGCGCGAGTGCGGCTGCATCGCCGATGCCCGACAGCATCAGGAGCTGCGGCGAATTGATCACGCCTCCGCACAGCAGCACCTCTCGCGTCGCGCGCACCTGCACGGTCGAGCTGCCCTGCCGGTATTCCACGCCGCGTGCGTTATCGCCCTCGAATACGACCCGGGTTGCGTGCGCTCCGGTCCTCACCTCGACATTGCCGCGCTTCATCGCCGGACGAAGGTAGGCGCGCGCTGCGCTCATTCGCCGGCCGTTCGCGAGCGTCATCTGCAGCCGCCCGATCCCCTCCTGTCGCCCCCCGTTGTAGTCTTCCGTGAATGCGTGGCCCGCCTGCCGTGCGGCATCGATGAAGGCATCGTTGAGCGGGTCCTGATAGCGGCAGTACTGCACCGTCAGTGGTCCATCGCCGCCGCGGAATGCGTCGGAGCCTCCCTCCCAGTGCTCCATCCGCCGAAAGTAGGGCGCTACATGCGCGTAGTCCCAATCGGGCAAGCCCGTCGCTGCCCAGCGATTGAAATCTTCGGAGTTGCCGCGCACGTAGGCCATGGCGTTCGTCGACGACGAGCCGCCGACGACCTTGCCTCGCGCGCATTCGACTGCACGACCGTCCACGTTCGGCTCGGGCTCCGCAAAGTACTGCCAGTCGTGCAGGCGCTCGGTGAGGATCTTGCCCCAGCCGAGCGGAATGTGGATCAGCGGATCGCGATCCCACGCGCCGGCTTCGAGCACCAGCACCCGCACGTCGCGATCTTCGCCGAGGCGGTAAGCGAGCGCGCATCCGGCCGAGCCCGCGCCCACAATGATGTAGTCAAACTCGTTGGCAGCCGGCATGGCGTGTCGTAGGTCGGGCGTGCGCAGCCATGCAGCCCGCCCGCCCGATCGCTAAATACGGCGCGTCGCAACCGGCGCGTGCGAGAACGTGACGATCGCCCGTGCAGGCCACTATCCCCTTCGGCGACCCCATTCCTGCATGGACTATCGCTTCAGCGGATCGGCTTTCAGAGCGAAACTCGAGTTGTAGCCACCTGCCGGATTGAAAGTCGCCGGCAGCATGGACTGCTCCTGCAGCACCTGCGCGGTTTCCTTCCACTGCTTGTCGGAGATCACGCCGATGCCGTACTGCTTCGTATAGGCGCTGAAGAATGTCGATTTGATGTCCGCATTGAGCTGCTTGAGCAGCGTCTCCTCCTTGCCCTTGTACTCGGGATTCGCGCGCACGACGATGTCGACGGCCTCCTGGGGATTCTCGACGACAGCCTTGAAAGCCTTGAGGTAGGCGGTAACGAAGCGCTGAACGAGATCGGGCTTTTCCGCGATCGTTTTCTCGGAGGTGAACACACCGGAGCCGTACGCGGCATAGCCGAAGTCGGCGCCCAGCAAAATGGAGAGCGAACCGGGACCGCCGGCCTTGGCCTCCAGCTCCGGCACTTCCGCATCGATGTAGCCGGGAACGAGGTCGACACGTCCGAGGATCAGCATGTTCTCGTACGGTGGTGCGACGGTGCTCTGCTTGAACTCGGCGAGATTGAGGTTGTTCTTCGCGAAGAAGGATTTGAGAAACACATAGGTCGAGCCGCTGGGATGCACGCCCAGGTTCATGCCTTTCATGTCGGCCGGCTTGGACATCGGGTGCTTGTCCTTGAGGGAGATCATGGCCAGCGGGCTCTCCTGGTTGACGGCCACCAGCGCGACCACCGGCAGGTTCTGTGAGCGGCCCACCTGCAGCGTCGGCAGGTCGGCGAAGCCGAAATCCGCGTTGCCGTTGGAGACGAGCTTCAGCGCGTCAACGGAACCGGTGCCTTTGCGGATGGCAGTGACGTTGATGCCTGCCTGCGAGAAGTAGCCTTTTTCCTTGGCGACGAAGAACATCGCGTGGTTGCCTCGCACCAGCCAGTCGAGCTGAATCGATACGTCGTCGGCCGCGGACGCGAGGCTTGCGGTGGTGATCATCGCGGCCATGCCAGCACCGAGCAGCCATATTCTGAATTTTTCAATGTTCATGAATGTCCTTCACGTTGATTACCGATATCGACTGACGATAGCGTCACGCACCCGCGTGAACGCTGTTGCTTTTCAGCTTGTGCTCGGGCCCCACCCGACATAGCGCCACTCGAGGAACTCGATGACGTAGTAGAACAAGACCCCGAGTACGGAGACCTCGAGCACCGCGGCGAACACGAGCGGCGTCTGCATCTGTGTCGACGCAAACTGGATCAGGTAGCCAAGCCCCGCCTGCGCGCCGGCGAACTCGCCGACGATCGCACCGATCACCGCCAGCGTCACGGCGACCTTGAGGCCGGCCATGAGGTAGGGCAGAGAATGCGGCAACTGGATCCTCAGGAGGATCTCGTTGTTGCTGGCGCCGACCGAGCGCATCAGCGTGACCAGGTTCGGATCGACGCGCTGCAAGCCCATGAGCATGTTGATGGCGACCGGGAAGAAGGCAATCACGACGATCAAGGCGACCTTCGGTGCGAGGTCGAAGCCGAACCAGAGGATGAACAGCGGCGCGAGTGCGATCTTGGGCACGGTCTGGAACAGCACGACGAGCGGATACAGCGCACGCCCGAAGCCCGTGAAGCGGGCGATGACCAGTGCAACGAAGGCACCGACGACAGCGGACAACAGGAAGCCGACCACCACTTCCGAGGCCGTGACATAGGCGGCCATTGCCAATTCGCGCTGCTGGGCGACCAGCACCGTGAGGATCGAGGTCGGGGTGGGGAGAACGAACTCCGGAAGCTTGAAGACGCGGGCAATGGCTTCCCACAGCAGCAGGCTCCCGAGGAGCAGCCCTGCGGCGGGGACCAGTCCGCTGAGTCCCGCGCGCAGTCCTCCGTTCGACAGTGGCCCATCCGTCCGGCTGTCGGCGACGGTGCTCACGCTGTCGCTACCCGGCGCGGCGCTTGCGGCTGCGTGGCGCGGTGGCCTTCCTTGAGCAGCCGACGAAGATGGGTCGTGGCTTGCGCGAATTCGTGCTCGCCGTAGCTCTCCTCGGTGCGCGGATAAGCGAGGGCGATCGGCATCGCCTCGATGATCTGCGCGGGATTGGCGCGCATCACGTGCACTTCGCGCGACAGGAACACCGCTTCGTCGATCGAATGCGTCACCAGCACGATGGTCTTCTGCGTCCTCTCCCAGATCTCGAGCAGGAACGTGCTCATCTCCTCTCGAGTGATCGCATCGAGCGCGCCGAAGGGTTCGTCCATCATCAGCACTTCCGGGTCGAGCGCGAGGGCGCGCGCGATGGAGACCCGTTGCCGCATGCCGCCGGACAACTGTGCAGGACGCTTGTCGGCCGCGTGCTCGAGGCCGACAAGGCGGAGCATGTCAACGGCGCGAGCCCGTATTTCGTCCTTGCTGCGGCCCGCATGCGCGACTTCCATCAGCAGCGCCACGTTGTCGAGCGCGTTCTTCCAAGGCAATAGTGTCGCTTCCTGGAAGACGATCCCGATCCGACGCTGGCGCACCGCTTCCATCGGCGCAAGCCCGGCGATCGAAACCCTGCCTGCCGTGGGCGGCAGCAAGCCCGCCAGGACCTTGAGCAGCGTGCTCTTGCCGCATCCGGAAGGGCCGATCAGCGAGGCGAAGCCGCCCTTCGGCACCGACAGGCTGACGTCATGGAGCACCCGGTTCACCCGGTTGCCGACCTTGAAGTCGACGCACACACCCTGCGCCACGATATGGGCGGGCGCTTGCGCTGCAGGTCCGGGATCGGGGAGCATCGATCGACTTTTCGTGGCCCGAGGTCAGCCTGTGGCCGTCGCTTTCTGAAACGCCGGACGGGTCAGCAGCGTCGTTATCCATGCCGCCGTTTTCGGAAACGCCGGCAAGCCGAGCGGAAACGCGATGCAGCGCTTGACGATGGGGCCGAGGCAGACGTCGGCGAGCGAGAACTTCGCACCCGCGACATAGGCGTTTCGCGACAGCTGTCCTTCCAGCATCTTGAGCTCGTTGCCGAGGTTCGTTGCCGTGTCGGGTGCGCGGTCTGCATCCGCCTTCTTGGCGTCACGAAAACCCGCCAGGTAGGCGGGGTTCAGCTCGGCCAGAGTCCAGTCCATCCAGCGGTCGACCTGCGAGCGCTGTGCGGCGTCCGCGGGATAGAGATCGTTCGGCGCCTTGCCGGCGAGATAGCGAAGAATGGAATTCGACTGCCAGATGACCACGTCGCCGTCGACCAGCGTCGGCACTTTCTTCATCGGATTCATCGCGGCGTACTCGGGCGTCGTCGTATTTTCGAACTGCTTGCCGTAGTCCTTGCGTTCGTACGGGAGCCCCAGTTCTTCGAGGAGAAATATAACCTTTTGCACGTTGCCGGAGGTGGCCCTGCCCAACAGCTGAATCATTGCCGATTGCTCCTGTGAAGATATGAGTGGTTCATAGCGGCTTCATCGTGGCTTATAAGCGATGCATTCGATTTCGATCTTCGTGGTGATCACGGCACGCGCTTCCACCGTGCTGCGGGCGATGCGGCCTTCCGGGAAGAATTCCTTGAACACGCCGTTGTAGCGGCCGAAGTCGCGCGCGTCTTCGAGAAAAGTCGTGACCTTGACGACGTCGGTCATTTCGCAGCCGGCTTCCGCGAGCACACGCTTGACAGCCTCCAGCGTTGCGCGCGTCTCGACCTCGATGCTTCCCGCGACCATGTTGCCGTCGGCATCCTTCGCCACCTGGCCCGACACGTACACGAAGTCGCCGGCGCGGACGGCGGGATGAAACGGCAGGTTGGGATTCTTCTTGCCGTAAACCTGGATCTTGGCATTGCTCATGGTTGTTGCAAATCCTTCAGGAAACGGATGACTCGATGATGCTCACGCCTTGCTGGCGATCGACGAGGTAGATCAGCCCGTCGGGCGCGACGGTGACGTCGTTCGACGAGGCCATCGCGTAACCGGCGGGAACGTCGGGTTCATAGAAGCCGACTTCCTTCGGCGAGAAAGGATCGCTGACGTCGACCATTCGAAGCCCGCGCGCGAACCATGCGAACGGCAAAACGGTGCCGTAAAAGCGCTCCGATGGCTGATGGCAGCCCATCATCGGCGGCTGCGGCGCGCCGTCGGTATCGAGGCCCGGCACCTGGAACGTGGCGATCGGCATCGGCTGCTCTTCGACGCTGATGTCGTACACCCACGCATAGGCTGGCGGCGACGGCCGCAGCTTGGCGACGTCTTCATCGGCAACCAGCAGGATGTCGCGTCCCTTGAGCTTGCCGGGCATGCGCAGCGCCGAATGCGTCGGATGCGGATCGGCGGGGCCGTGGTTCACGCCCGCGATGTACTTCGGCGTCGACATGTCGGAGATGTCGAGGATGAAGAAGCCGTGGTGCCAATAGGATACGTAGATGCGATCGCCGAAACGCAACGGGTGATGGCAGCGCGGCTTGACGTAGTTGCCCCACGGATACTCCTCGCCGCCGGCGGCATGCTGGCCCGGGATCCACCACCGGCCAACCTCCTGCGGCGCCTCGGGCCTGGCGAGGTCGAGGATCATCATGATGTTGCCGACGTAGCCTTCCGCCGTGGGCGATATATACGCATAGCGCCCGTCGAAATCGAAGCGATGCACTCCGCCGCCGGTGCCGCTGACCCGCCACTTGTTGACCAGCCGGGGCTTCGATGGCGTGGTCACGTCGAATATGCCGAGACCACCTCCGAACTCCGGCGCACCGTCGCGAAATTTTTCGTAGTTGACGACCATCAGCCCATTCGCGACACGCACCTTGTGCGAGTGCCACCCCATCGGGATGTCGAGCTTGGCGAGCAGCTTCGGGTTGCGCGGATCGGCCACGTCGTAGATCGAAGTGCCGTCGGGCGGACGCATATGCGCGACATACAGGATGTTCTTGTCCCACCATACCTGGCCGCCGCCGGGACAATCGATCTGCCCCAGGAGCTTCGTATTCCATGCTTGCGCCACTCGCAGCTTCCTAAAGCAGGTTGATGACGTGGCCGCTGGCGCTTCGCCCGTAGCGCGTGAGCAAGCCGAATGCAGCCAGTGCCGGCTCGTCACTTGCCACGAACATGATCAGCGGCTCCTTGCCGTCATTCACGTATTCGGCCCAGGTGCCACCTGGGACAGCGAGCGTGTCGAAGGGCTCCAGTTCGAAGCGCCCACCATCGATCAGAGCATGGCCGCGACCTTCGAACGGCGCGACCAGCAGGTTCGACGACTGCTTGACGGGCAAGGTCTTCTCGCCGGGACGGATCATCTGCATGAAGAAGCTCATCGTCTTGAAGATGGCACCGCCGGTGAGCGGATCGACGTATTCGACGAGCAAGCCTTCGTGCAGGTTTCCTTCGTAGTCGCGGTGCTTCTCGAGCAACTCGCGCATCGCCTCGTAGCGGTAGACGAACATGGGCGAGGACCCGCCGACGCCGCGGAAATGATTGACGAAGCGCGGCCGCAGTCCGCCCGCTCCGTACACCCGTGCCGAGTAGTCGGTCGGGAAGCGAGCGCTCTGCTTCTTCTTCGCGACGCCGCTTTCCTTGTAATCGTGGTCGAAGGCGAGGGCATTCAGGTTCTCGACGAGTGGATAGTCGAGCACCGACAGGTTGATCGCAGGCTCGTCGCCGGTGTTCCCGTGGTTGTGCCACGTATCGCGCGGCGTGAGCACCATGTCGCCCGGCCCGAAGGTGATGTCCTCGCCCTCGACCCCGGTGAAGTTCTTGTCGCCGATGAGGCCGAAGCGCACTGCACTGGCGGTATGGCGATGCGGCGGCATCACTTCGTTGGGATCGTTTTGGCGATAGGCCGTGTAGAGCGTGCTGACGCTCGCGCGGCGCGGCGCCAGGCCAGGGTTGATCAGCACCAGCGATCGGCGGTCGGTGTCTTCGGCTGTGACAAGTTCGGCGGAGCGTTTCAGGAGAGATTCGATGTCGTCCTTGTAGCTCCAGCGGAAGGGCACGGCCTTCGGCCCGTTCATCAGCTGCCGGATCTCGTCGTGCTCGACGTCGGACTTCTTCGCCCAGAAGGGAAACATGTTCTTGCGGCCGATGTCCGCGTACATGTCGCGCAGTGCCGCATCCTTGGCGGCGCCGGAAAGCTTCAGTTCGCCGTGATGTCCCATCGAAACTCCTCGCGAGATGTCGAGCAACCGGAAATCGGGTCCTCGTTCATGGTGCCGATTCATTCGGCGCCTGTCAACCATTGCAACCACGGGCGATTTGGTTGTAGATTGGTCAGAACCGGCGCCCTCGCGTGGAGTCCGCAATGTTCAACGGAAGATGATGCGCACCCGTAAGAAGATGGGACAGTTTCGGGAAATCGATCTCGACGAGTTGGTGCGGCGGCTGCGCGCGCGCCTCTCGACGGGTGAACCGCTGCCTGCCGAGCGCGCCGTCGCGGAAATGTACGGCGTCAAACGCCACCGGGTGCGCCAAGCGCTGGCGGCGTTACGCGAGCAGGGCGATCTGGATCCGTCTCGCCGTGCCCGATCCGGCGGCGAATCGCTTGTCCGCTCGACCAATCCTCTCGAAGTGATCGAGCTGCGACTGGTCCTCGAGCCCGCGCTGGCGCGGCTGGCCGCAGTGCGCGCGACACCACTCGAGATCGCGCGCATCCTGCGCGCCGCGACGACCCCGCCCGACATGCCCCGGAGCACCGCCGATCTCGTGTTCCATCGGCTGGTCGCGGAGGCCAGCGGCAATGCTCTCGCCGCTGACCTGTACGCCTTGCTGCGCAAGGTGGGCGGCGACTCACGCGTCCGCGTGCAGAACCCGACACCGGCGTGCCCCAATCGGCTGGCTCAGCGTGACCAGGAGCACAAGGCGGCAGCCGAGGCGATCGCCAGCCGCGATCCCGAACGTGCGGAAGCCGCCATGCGTGCGCACCTTCATGCCGTGCATGGCGTCATCCTCAGTCGGCTGATGGCTGCGAATGCGGCGTGAAGGACGTGTGACCCGGCAGTGAAGCGAGCGTGGTGAGGCCGTGACCACAGCATGCCATGCGGGTTCGCGGGCCCCAGCTCCGGCGAGTACAGCAAGCCGCTCTCAAGATCGGGAATAAAACCCGCAGCCTCCGCGTCTTCCAGCTTGTGACGGGAAGCGCTGTGGCCGTCCGGGTCGAGCTGAATGTGAATCCTATTGCCGAGGAGAGATCGTGATGCGCCGAGCGGTGGCTACAGTCGTGACGCTGGGACTGATGTGTATCTGGGGTGTGGCCGGCGCGACGGTCATCTATGGCGTGAACATCTCCGATGGCGTGCACACGATCACCGGGTCGATCACGACCGATGGCAATCTGGGACAGCTCAATGCCTCCGACCTTACGGCATGGTCGCTGACGGCGAGCGCGCCGCCGGATATGACGATCACCTCGCTCGGCCATGGCGCGGATGTCCTATGCGCTGCGTCGGGCTGTGGCCTGTTGGCATCCGCTGTGTCGCTCTCCTTTGCCGGCGGACCCCTGCAGTTCTTCGAGTTCGTGAATACATCGATTCCCCAGGATCATCTTCTCGTTATCCAGTTCGAGACCGGTGCCATTTTGGCCAGCAATCTTGTAGCGGCTCCTTTGAACTTCACGATTGCGCTCGGAGATACGCCGTACGTGGTTGGAACCGCGGGAGCGGGTGTTCCCGAGCCGGCCACCGTCTTGCTCCTGCTCCTGGGGATTGTGGGTTTCGGGTTTGCGCGAGCCGCCTGCAGGCCTTGTTTGCGGTGCGCCAGACGCCGGTGACGGGCATCGGGGGCTTGGCGGCAGGTCTGACGCGGAGCTAAACGCGCTGTCGCTCAGGTGGTTTGACTCTTCGGCGCGTTCGACCCCTGCGCAGGGCAGAACTTCGCGATCGAGCGGGCGAATTGGGTCGCCGCGATGTTCATCCACTTCGCGTTATTGTTTCTCAAACCGGTGAGCAGAGGGGCGAGTTCATCCGGCTTGCGCGGCGACTTTGCGGTGAGTTCGGTTGTCAGCGCCACCCATTCCTGGCTGTAAGCATCGATCTCGTGCCAGATCTCCGAGTGGAAGATGTCATGAAATGCATCGTCCCCACTCAGGCCTAGCGCGGCGAGGTCGCCGTTCAATTGCTCATAGTCCTCGAGGACGATGCGTACGATCTCTGCGCAGCGTTCCTCAGATGGCTTCTTGTAAAGCGCCTCCGAACGGCGCGGCTCGAGGATGTCCCAGCGCGCCCTGAACATGAGCCTCATCAGCTGGACGAGAGACTTGAGCGCAGAGGGCATCGCTATCGGCAGCGATGAGCCCTCGAAGAGGGGGTTGAGGCGTTCTGGATCGGCGGGGACGAAGATCAGGAACACTTGTCGCAGCACTCGGTCGACGATTTCCGCTCTGACAATGACCGGGATGAAGATGCCCGCTGGCGAGCGAAACGGCGAGAGCGGCGGCGGCAACTGGCCAGACTCCATCGCGGCCATTGCTTTCTCCAGTTCCAGCGGCCACTCGGCCGTAGTGACGAGGACATTGCGAACATCGGACCATCTCATGCCGGCCATGTAATGGAAACCGATCAGGTTCATGCCGTTCTCGTTCCCCTCGATGATCGAGTTGTCCGGGTCCAAGCGGT
>Ga0308173_10002157_pt1 | contig 10353 bp, 8 predicted proteins | sample PhyPR1_FD_203716 | JGI IMG/M metagenome (GOLD analysis project Ga0308173, IMG submission 203716) | Soil microbial communities from UC Gill Tract Community Farm, Albany, California, United States - DLSLS.P.R1 | ecosystem: Environmental > Terrestrial > Soil > Agricultural land | place: USA... | reverse complement strand
GTCCGCCGGGATCGGATGGCTGCGCAGCCAGGTGCCTTCCGCGAACTCGAACAGGCTGTCGCCCGGCTTCACCCGGGTATCCATGTCGGCAGGGTCGACACCCCACGTGCCATAGCGAGGGCCGGCGGCGAGGAGCATTGCCGGAGCGATGGTCGCAAGCATGCCGGCGAGTGCCAAGTGACGGAAACGCATAGATATTTTCCCCAACCCGAATCAGAATGCGGAGCCTATCCGGCCACGCGGTTGGGGCAACAGCCTTTTCGACGAACGTCGCTCTCGCTGGTCTAGCCGGCAGGAAGGCTGAGGCGGGCGAGGAGGCCGCCGAGATCTTCGCTTTCCTCCAGATGGATCGAGCCGCCGTAGATCTCGGCGACATCGCGCACGATCGCGAGCCCAAGACCCGTTCCGGGTTTACCGGTGGTATCGAGCCGCGCACCGCGCGTGAACAGCTCCCCGCGGCGCTCCCTGGGGATGCCGGGGCCGTCGTCCTCGATCAGGATGTCGACCATCGCGCCTTGCGGCTCGACGGTCACGAACACCCGGCCCCCGCCGTATTTCGCGGCATTTTCGACAAGGTTCCCGAGCATCTCGTCTAGATCCTGGCGCTCGACACGGACCTGCGCGTGGTGATCGCCGGCAATGTCGACGGTAACGCCTTCGTGCAGGCGATCGACGGCGCGCTGCACGGCCTCGAGGCTCTCCCACACCAGCGCGCGTGACTGCGCCGCAGCCCGGCGGCCAATCGCACGGGCGCGGGCGAGATGGTGGTCGACTTGGCGCCGCATCACGAGCGCCTCGCGGCAGACGGTATCCGCAAGGTCTGAAGATCGGGCGGTGGCTGCGTTGGTGACCACCGTCAGCGGCGTCTTGAGCGCGTGGGCGAGATTGCCTGCATGCCGGCGCGCTTCCTCCGCCTGCGCTTCGTTGTGCGCCAGCAACTGGTTGATCTCTTCGGTCAGCGGCCGGATCTCCGACGGGAATTCATTGCTGATCCGCGTCTTGTCGCCGGATCGGATCGCGGCCACCTCGTCGCGCACTCTGCGGAGCGGCCAGAGGCCGTAGAAGGTTTGCAGGGCGGCAAGCACGAGGAGGCCGACGCCGAGCGCCAGGAAGCTCCAGAACAATGTCGATCGGAGCCGATGGATTTGTTCCTTGATCGTCTCGCGCGACTCCGCGACCTGGAAACGCCACCGGACGTTCGAGCCGGGCAGGATCGCATCGCGTTCGACCACGCGGAGCGGTTCGTTCGGGCCGAACTCGTCAGTGTCATACAAGTGGGGCTTCACGTCTGAGTGCGCCTCCGACACGCGGAGGCGGCGGTCCCACAGCGAGCGCGAGGGGAAAGTTTCCATGCCCGCGCCGCTGATCTGAAAGTATAGGCCGGAATAGGGCTGGATGAAGCGCTGGTCGGCGGGCGGCCTGATGAAGCGCACTCCGTCGGGTCCGATCTCGGACGCGTAGATCATCGAGTTCAGGAGGAACTCGAGTTGGCTGTTGAACTGGTCCTCGATCGAGCGGGTGAGGACTCGATCGAGCGCGATGCCGCCGATCAGGAGCAGCGCCGCGATCCATGCGGCCGCAACGACGATCATGCGCCGGTTGAGCGAACCGGAACGCTGCCCTTGCTTCAGCTTTCGGGCAACAGGCTCATCCGCCGCCGCGGCGGGTGCCGCGGGGGCTTCGACGTTCACCCGACGACTTCCTCCAGCGAGTAGCCGAGACCGCGGATGGTGGTGATCACGTCAGCGCCAAGCTTCTTGCGGATGCGGGTGACGAACACCTCGATCGTGTTCGAGTCGCGGTCGAAGTCCTGGTCATAGATGTGCTCGATGAGCTCTGTCCGGCTGACCACCTTGCCCTTGTGGTGCATGAGATAGCTGAGCAGCTTGTACTCCTGCGCGGTGAGCTTCACCGGCTCACCCGCCTTCGTCACCTTGCCGGATCGCGTGTCGAGACGGATGTCGCCTGCAATCAGCTCGCTGGAAGCGTTACCGGAAGAGCGGCGGATCAGTGCGCGCAGGCGGGCGATCAGTTCTTCGGTCTGGAAGGGCTTGGCGAGATAGTCGTCGGCGCCGGCATCGAGCCCGGCGACCTTGTCCGACCAGCTGTCGCGAGCCGTGAGGACGAGAACCGGCATCTTGCGCTGTTCCTTGCGCCAGCGATCGAGCACCGTGAGCCCGTCCACCTCAGGCAAGCCGAGGTCCAGGATTACGGCATCGTAATTCTCGGTCGCGCCGAGATAATGGCCGTCCTCGCCGTCAGTCGCGAGGTCGACCGCATAGCCGGCGCCCTCCAGCGTCGAGCGCAGCTGCCGCCCGAGATTGGGTTCGTCTTCGACGATCAGAACGCGCATTCCGTCTCCCCGGACATGTTCATCTTCGCCGTCAACCCGTGTTGGGGCGAGAGGTTGCTTGTCCGGAACAACTGGGAAGAAAGCGTCGAAAGTCAATTGCCGCGCCTCGTCAGCGGTCGCGCGAGCGGCGGATGATCCGTCCCTGGCCATCGACGTCGACCCAGATCACGCGGCCGTTCTGCATGAACTTGAAGCGGTAGGTGTCGCCGTTCATCTCAGGACCGAGGTAATCGGCGCCGCCCATCATCGGCATGACCCGGCGCTCGAGCACGGGCAGCGGCATCGACCGGCCGTCTCGCGTGGCCTCCCATGCGCGCTCCTGCTCTCGTGGCGGCGCGGAGAACTGCGGCGGCCGCCAGTCGGCAGCGCCGTGGCCGCGCCGGTGATCGGCCAGCGCCGGAGCGCTTGTCAGGCCACCCGCGATCGCGGCGGCGACAAGAAGATTACGCAACAGTCCCATTGCCGACGCTTTTATCAGCAAGCATTGAATAGGCTATGAATGCTGCGGTTGTACGGCGTTCAGGGGAGGGGTTCTCGATGCGGTGGTTTTCGCTTCTGGCGCTGGCGACAGCGTTGCTCGCGCCCGCTGTTCAGCCGGCCGTCGCTCAACGCCCGCGCATGGAACAGGTGCCGGCGAGGCGGGCGGACGAAGGCGAGGGGCCGTTCCACAAGCTCGTGATTCGCGGCGCGATGGTGATCAAGGGCGACGGCTCGCCGCCGATCGGGCCGATGGACATCGTCGTGGAAGGCAATCGCATCAGCTCGGTCGAGCCGGCCGGGACACCCGGAGTGCCGCTGAAGGCCAACCGCAAGCCGCTCGACGCCGCCAGGGAGATTGACGCCGCCGGCATGTGGGTGATGCCCGGGTTCATCGACACCCACGGCCACAACGGCGACCCGCAGAAGGCGCCGAACGCCACCTACGGCTACAAGCTCTGGCTCGCCCATGGCGTGACGACGGTGCGGGGCGTGCCCTTCTACTTCGGCGATGTCGCGCAGACGCTGTCCGACCGTGCCCGCAGCGCCGCGAACACGATCGTTGCGCCGCGGCTGGTGACCTATGCGGTGCTCGGCGATGGGTGGTCCGGCGGCAACGCCGACACGCCGGAGAAGGCGCGGCAGTGGGTTCGCTGGGCTGCGAAGACGGGCTTCGACGGTGTGAAATTCTTCAACATGGAGCCGCCGGAAGCGACCAGGGCGGCGATCGACGAAGCGCGCAAGCTGCACATGGGCACGATCGCGCACCTGTCGCAGCCCGGCGTCGCCCGCTTCAACGCACTCGATGCGGGGCGGGCGGGACTCGGCACCGTGACTCACTTCTACGGCCACTTCGAAGCGCTGCTGAAGGATCATCGGGTGCAGACGGTCTCACCCGACTACAATTATTTGGACGAGCAGGCACGGTTCGGCGACTTCGCCGACCTCGCCGACCAGATCGTGCAGCCGGGCGGACCGGAGTGGAACGCCTATTTGCGCGAGCAGCTGGCGAACGGGGTCATCTTCAACCCGACCTTCAACATCTATTCCGCCTCTCGCGACTTGATGCGCGCCCGCAATGCCGACTGGAACGCCAAATACGTGCTGCCGTCGATGATGAAGTTCTACGGTGCGAACCGGGAGCATCACGGCTCCTATTGGTACGACTGGACCACGACGCGCGAGATCAAGTGGCGACGCTTCTACTTGCCCTACATGAAGCTGATGAACGACTATAAGAACATGGGCGGGCTCGTCACCGCTGGGTCCGACCCGGGGTTCATCTATCAGACCTGGGGCTTTTCCTACATCGGCGAGCTCGAGATGTTGCAGGAGGCGGGATTCAGCCCTCTCGAGGTGATCGAGGCGGCGACCTGGAACGGGGCGCAGGAGCTGTATCGGCCCAAGGGCATCGAGCCGCCGATCGGCCTGGTGCAGGCGGGGAAACTCGCCGATCTGGTGATCGCGCCGGAGAACCCGCTACAGAACCTCAAGACGCTCTATGGGACCGGCTTCGACCGGCTGGAGGCAGACGGCAAGGTCCATCACGTCGGCGGCATTAAATACGTCATCAAGGACGGCGTCGTGTACGATGCGCATAAGTTGCTCGACGACGTGGCGGGGATGGTCGACGCGCAAAAATCCGCTCAGCCGCATTGAAGAGCCGGCGTCGGCTCGCCTAAGCGGCGCCGATGGCTGCGCCGATCCTGACCTACGAAGACCTTGGGCTGATCCAGGGCGAAGGCTGGCTGTTCCGGGGCCTCGACCTCTACATCGGCGAGCGTGACCGGCTGGCGCTGATCGGCCGCAACGGCGCGGGCAAGACGACCCTGCTCAAGTGCATCGCCAACATGATCGAGACCGATGAGGGCAAGCGCACGATCGTGCCGGGCACCCATGTGGTGCTGCTCGAGCAGGATCCGAAGATGGACGGGCATGCGACGCTGCAGGACTGGGTCCTTGCCGGCGGGGACGCGCCCGAGGCCCATGAGGCGGCGGCGATCGCGGACCAGCTTGGAATCGACCTGTCGCGCGAGACCTCGACCGCCAGCGGCGGCGAACGGCGGCGGGCGGCGATCGCTCGGGCGCTGGCTCAGAATCCCGACGTGCTGCTGCTCGACGAACCGACCAACCATCTCGACCTCGGCGCGATCGAGTGGCTCGAAGATTGGCTGAAGCGCTTCACCGGCGCCTTCATCGTTATCAGCCACGACCGCACGTTCCTGACGCGGCTGACACGTAGCTGCATCTGGCTCGATCGCGGGCAGCTGCGGCGCGCGGAGATCGGCTTCGGCGGGTTCGAGGCGTGGACCGAGCGCGTCTATGACGAAGAGGCGCGAGCGGCGGAGAAGCTGGATGCCAAGCTCAAGCTCGAGCTGCACTGGCTTCAGCGCGGCGTCACCGCGCGGCGCCGGCGCAACCAGGGGCGGCTGGCCAAGCTGCACGAGATGCGTGCGCAGCGGGCGGCGATGCTCGGTCCCGTCGGAGCGGCCAAGCTCGGGCTGATCAAGGATGACGTGCGCACCAAGACCGTCATCGAAGCGGATCAGGTCGGCAAGAGCTTCCCCTCGACTTCGCTCGGGACAGGCGGCGAGCGGCCGATCATCCGCGACTTCTCGCTCCGCATTCAGCGCGGCGACCGCATCGGCATCGTCGGCGCGAACGGGGCGGGCAAGACGACGCTGCTGAAGCTCCTCACGGGCGAGATCCAGCCCGACGCGGGCAAGGTGACTCAGGCGAGGACGCTGTCGGGCATCGTCATCGATCAGCAGCGCAAGCTGATGGAGCCGGCCAAGCGCGTGAAGGACGTGCTGGCGAACGGCGGCGACTGGATCGATGTGCGCGGCGAGAAGAAGCACATCAAGGGGTATCTCAAGGAATTCCTGTTCGATCCTTCGCTCACGGATGCGCCGGTGGGCTCGTTGTCGGGCGGCGAGCGCTCCCGATTGCTGCTGGCGCGGGAGTTCGCGCGTGCGGCGAATCTGCTCGTGCTCGATGAGCCGACGAACGACCTCGACCTTGAGACGCTCGACCTGCTGCAGGAGGTAATCGCCGACTACGACGGCACGGTGCTGATCGTGAGCCACGACCGCGACTTCCTCGACAGGACGGTGACGATCACGCTGGGACTGGACGGCTCCGGCAAGGTCGATGTCGTCGCCGGCGGCTACGAGGACTGGGTTCGGAAGCGCTACGAAGAGCACCGAAAAGCTCCCCTCCCGCGTGCGGGAGGGGCAGCGGGAGGGTCTTCTTCTGCCGGCGTAAGGGGGGAAAGACCCTCACCCCAACCCTCTCCCGCGAGCGGGAGAGGGGGCAAGAAGCTGTCCTTCAAGGACCAGCGCGACCTGGATCGGCTCCCCGGCGAGATCGACCGGCTGCAGGCGGAGGTCGCGGCGGACGAAGCGCTCCTGTCGGACCCCGATCTTTACAGGCGCGAGTCCGAGCGTTTCGAGAAGCTCACGGAGCGCATCGCTCGCAACCGGGCGGAGATCGAAGCTGCCGAGCTGCGTTGGCTTGAGGTCGCCGAGATGGCCGAGGCGCTTTCCGGATAGTCTTGGCTAAGCGCCTGCAAACCAGCTTGCGCAACATCTCGTTAGGACTGGCGGGGTTAACTCCGAACCAGCGGGTGTGGGCCTGAATAGGAGGCCCTGAGTATGCCAATGTTCGGCAAGCGTATCGGCGGGGGCCGGCGCAAAGCTTCGCGGGAAACTCTCCCGCTGCCAGCAATGCTGAGTACCATCGACAATTACCACATGGCGACCGTCGTCGACCTATCGAGCAGCGGTGCGCGGATGCGCGGCGACATGCTCCCGGACGCGGGCCAATCCGTTGCAATCAAGCTCGACTGCGTTCGCGCATTCGGCGTCGTGGCCTGGTCGAACGGTGGTGAGTGCGGCGTTGCGTTCGACGAGGCGCTCTCGAGGTTCGAGCTCGAGCGGTTGCGTCGCGAAGTGAAGCTCGCGTCGCTGGCGTGGCGCAGCGTCGACGAGAAGCTCGCGTCCGAGGACTGGGCGAGCGGGATCGCGCGTTAGGCGACCGCCGCCGTCCGCTCGCGGATGCGCCGTTCGAGGATCGACAGCGGCATGGCCCCTTCGCGCAGCACCTCGTGGAAGTGCTTGATGTCGAACTTCGGCCCGAGCGTCTTCTTCGCTTCGTCGCGGGCGCGCACCCAGGCGGTGTGCCCGACCTTGTAGCTGCAGGCCTGACCGATGGAGGTGCAATAGCGCTCAATCTCGCGCTGCGAGCGCGGGCGGGCGTAGCCGGTGGTCTTGACCATGTAGTCGGTCGCCTGCTCGCGGCTCCAGCCCTTCGAGTTGATGCCGGTGTCGACCACGAGCCGCGCGGCGCGGAACAGGAACGACTGGAGGAAGCCGGCGCGGCCGATCGGATCGTTGGCGTAGACTCCAAGCTCGTCCGCGAGTTGCTCCGCATAGAGCGCCCAGCCTTCCCCATAGGCCGAGAGGAAGGTGGTTTTGCGCAGCTTCGGGATGTCCTTCGATTCCTGCGAGATGCTGAGCTGCAGGTGGTGGCCCGGCACGCCCTCGTGATAGCAGAGGGTCGGCAGCGTGTACTTCGGCCAATCGCCGAGGTCCTTCAAGTTGATGAAGTAGATCGCCGGGCGGGAACCATCGAGCGTCGCCGGGCGGTAGTAGCCGTTGGCCGCGCCGTCCTGGATCTCCGGCGGCACGCGGCGAATCTCGAGCGGCTGGCCGGGGAGTGTTGCAAAGGCGTTCGGCAGCCGGCCGTACATGTCCTTGAGGCGGTCGTTGAGATAGGTCAGCACGTCCGCGCGGCCGGCGTCGGTCTCCGGCCAGGCCTGCTGGGCCGACTTGCCGAGCGCGTTCAGCCGCTCGCCGACGCTCCCTTGCGAGTAGCCGTGAGACTTCAGGATCTGGTCCAGCTCGGCGCTGATCTGCGCGACCTGGTCGAGGCCCATCTGGTGCACTTCGGCAGGCGTGAAGTTGGTGGTGGTCGCCTGGCGCAGCGCCTCGGCGTAGATCGCGTCGCCGTTCGGCAGCCGCTGCGCGCCGTCGCCCGGGCGAGTTGTGGGCTTCAGCTGCTCCATGGCCGCGATCTGGCGGTCCAGCGCGGGGTAGACTGCCTTGGCCACGATGTCGGTCGCGCGGCGCTGCCAGTCGCCAGCGATGCCCTTGGCACCGGCGCGCTTCACGATCGACTGGACCATCGAGCTCTGGTCGGCGGGGGCGCCGCGGAGCTTCCGCATCTGGCCGAGCGCGAGGTCGATCGACCATGCGGGCGCGAGGAAACCGCGGGCGGCCTGTGCACGCTGATCGGCGGTATCGTTGTCGAGCACGGTCGCGAACTGGCCAAGGCGCGACAGATAGGCTTCGGCGTCCGCTTTATTGTCGATCGTGTGGCTGGTGTTCAGGAAATCCGGAATTTCGAAATAGGCCCCGCTTTGCTGAGTGATCGGATAGGGGCGCTGCGCACTGTCGATGTTCCAGCGGGTCGGCGCGACGGTCGACGTCTCGAGCGAATAGAGGACGACCTCACGGTTGAGCCTAGCCGCATCCGACAGCGTGGCCGGGTTCACCGCCTTCAGCTGCGCGATCGCGCGCCGGTTCCGCTGCAGGGACTCCTGACGGAGGACGGAAGCGGGCTTCGTTTCGAGCTGCGACTTCAGCGCGGCGTTCGGACCCTTGTCGAGGCCGAGCGAGGACGCGAGCGTCGGCGAGTGGCGGACGCGCTCCTGAAAGATGGCTTCGAACGACGCGTTGAGCTTGGCGTCGCCGCTTGCAGTGGCCGCCGCAATCGCGGGGGCTTCGGTCAGGGGAAGGAGGGCGACGGTGGCGCTGGTGGCGAGGAAGGAACGGCGGTCCATGAACGAGTCCCATGATGAGCAAGGAAGCGCGGCACGTAAGCGCGGCGTTTCCCGCTCGCAACGGGCTTCATCGCATCAAGCGCTGAGACGGTACTGTTTCAGCAGGTCGTACAGCGTCGGCCGGCTGATGCCGAGAAGCTTGGCGGCGCCCGAGATGTTGTTTTCGGTACGGCTCATCGCCGAGCGGATGGCCTTGCGGTCGGCCACCTCGCGCGCGGCGCGGAGGTTGATCGGAAGCGCAATCTCCTCTGTCGACCTGTTGGCCGGGAGGTCGAGGTCGGCGGCAGTCACGCTTTTGCCGTCGGCCATGATCACGGCGCGCTTCAGCCGGTTCTCGAGTTCGCGGACGTTGCCCGGCCACGGATAGGCGTCGATCGCGTCGATCGCGTCGGGGCTAATCGACTGAACTCCGGGATTGAGCTCGCGTCCGAAGCGATTGACGAAGTGGCGCGCCAGAAGCACCGAGTCGCCCGAGCGCTCTGCCAGCGACGGGATCTTCACCACGATCTCGGCGAGGCGGTAATAAAGGTCCTCGCGGAAACGGCCGTCCGCGGTCATCGCATCGAGGTCCTGGTGCGTCGCGCAGACGATGCGGGTGTCGACGGCGATCGGCTGGCGTCCTCCGATGCGCTCGATCACGCGCTCCTGAAGGAAGCGCAGCAGCTTGACCTGGAGCGGGAAGGGGATGTCCCCGACTTCGTCGAGGAAGAGGGTGCCGCCCTGCGCCAGCTCGATTTTCCCAACGTTTGATTTCACCGCGCCGGTGAAGGCACCGCGCTCGTAGCCGAAGAGTTCGGCTTCCAATAGGTTTTCCGGGATAGCCGCGCAGTTGATCGCGATGAACTGGCCCTTGCGGCCACTCGATTCGTGCACGGCACGGGCGAGCAGTTCCTTGCCGGTGCCGCTGGCGCCGAGGAGCATGACTGACACGTCGGCGGAGGCGACCCGCTCGATGGTCTTTGCGACCTTCTGCATTTCCGGCGCGGCGGTGATGATCGAGCCGAGCACGGTAGCGCCGGCGCCATTCTCCAGGCGGCGATTCTCTTCCTCGATCTCGTGCAGGTGGAAGGCGCGGGCGACGATGAAGCCGAGCTCGTCGATGTCGACCGGCTTCTTGTAGAAGTCGTAAGCGCCCATCGCGACGGCCTTGGTCGCGCTTTCACGGGCGCCGTGACCGGAGGCGACGATCACCTTGGTATCGGGCTTGAGGCGAAGGATCTCGGCGAGGGTCGCGAAGCCTTCGTCGGTCCCGTCCGGATCGGGCGGTAGGCCGAGGTCGAGCGTCACCACTGCGGGCTCGTGCGCCCGCAGCGCTTCGACCGCGCTGGCGCGGTCTCCGGCGCAGACGATCTGGTAGCCTTCGTAGGCCCATTTGAGCTGGCGCTGCAGACCCTCGTCGTCTTCGACGATGAGCAGCACCTTGGGTTCGTTGATGTCTGTCATGCGCGTTTCCTGATTGGCTCGCTTGCCGGCTCTGCGGCCGGAAGGTTGATCGTGAAGGTCGTGCCGCGGCCCAGGCCGCTATCGACGCTGAGGGTGCCGCCCATTGCGGCGACGAGAGAACGCGCCTCGAAGGCGCCGATCCCGAACCCGTCGGGCTTGGTCGAGGCGAAGGGCTGGAACAGGCGGTTGCGGACGAAGTCGGCGTCCATGCCGACGCCCTTGTCGGCGATGGCGACGG
>Ga0308173_10002156_pt1 | contig 10355 bp, 5 predicted proteins | sample PhyPR1_FD_203716 | JGI IMG/M metagenome (GOLD analysis project Ga0308173, IMG submission 203716) | Soil microbial communities from UC Gill Tract Community Farm, Albany, California, United States - DLSLS.P.R1 | ecosystem: Environmental > Terrestrial > Soil > Agricultural land | place: USA... | reverse complement strand
AGACGTGACTGAGATCGAGATCGGGCGCGGCAAGCGCGGCCGCCGGGCGTACGCCTTCGACGACATCGCCGTCGTCCCCAGCCGCCGTACGCGGGACCCGAAGGAGGTCTCGATCGCCTGGCAGATCGACGCCTACCGGTTCGAGCTGCCGTTCCTGGCCGCCCCCATGGACTCGGTCGTCTCCCCGGCCACCGCGATCCGCATCGGTGAGCTCGGCGGCCTCGGCGTGCTGAACCTCGAGGGCCTGTGGACGCGGTACGAGGACCCGCAGCCCCTCCTCGACGAGATCGTCGAGCTGCCCGCGGAGAGCGCCAGCCGCCGGCTGCAGGAGATCTACCGGGCACCCATCAAGGAGGAGCTGATCGGGCAGCGCATCAAGGAGGTGCGCGACTCCGGCGTCGTCACGGCGGCGGCACTGTCCCCGCAGCGCACGGCCCAGTTCTCCAAGGCGGTCGTCGACGCGGGCGTGGACATCTTCGTCATCCGCGGGACGACGGTCTCGGCCGAACACGTGTCCGGTTCGCACGAGCCGCTCAACCTGAAGCAGTTCATCTACGAGCTCGACGTCCCGGTGATCGTCGGTGGCTGCGCCACCTACACCGCGGCCCTGCACCTGATGCGGACGGGCGCGGCGGGCGTCCTGGTCGGTTTCGGCGGCGGCGCCGCGCACACCACGCGCAATGTGCTCGGCATCCAGGTCCCGATGGCCACGGCCGTCGCGGATGTGGCGGCGGCCCGCCGCGACTACATGGACGAGTCCGGCGGCCGGTACGTCCACGTGATCGCGGACGGCGGCGTCGGCTGGTCCGGTGACCTGCCCAAGGCGATCGCGTGCGGCGCCGACTCCGTGATGATGGGTTCCCCGCTCGCCCGCGCGACGGACGCGCCGGGCCGCGGCCACCACTGGGGCATGGAGGCGGTCAACGAGGAGTTGCCGCGCGGCCAGAAGGTCGACCTCGGCACGGTCGGCACCATCGAGGAGGTCCTCACCGGCCCCTCGCGCATCCCGGACGGCTCCATGAACATCTTCGGCGCCCTGCGCCGTGCCATGGCCACGACCGGCTACAGCGAGCTGAAGGAGTTCCAGCGCGTCGAGGTGACGGTGGCGGACTCGCAGCACAAGCGGTGACACCGCGCCGCGCCTGAGCGCGGAAAGGGGCCCGGCCGTCCGAGAGGGGCGGCCGGGCCCCTTTCGCATGCCCAACTGCGGTGGTGGGAGCGCGTTTTCGCAGAAGGGGGCGTGCGGTGGTGTTCGCGGTGAAAACGGGCGGTACGGCGCCGCCGGGACGGTAGTGTCCGTTTCCGGCGCCCCAGTTGTCTGGGTCGCCCCCTTCCAAGGACATCGTTCCGGACCCCGGCCGTCGGGGCCCGGCCCGAGTTCGCACGTGCTGTCCACCGGGTCTCTGGGCAGCGTCGTGGAAGGGGGCGCCCATGGGACGTCACCGCAGGCCCACCCGCTGGGACCGGATCCGTCTTCGGATGGTGCAGTGCCGGAGGAGGTGGATCTTGCGGTTTTTTGGATGGTGAGCGGCCACCCCTATGGCATCTAGGGGTGGACACTCTGTGAACCATCTTGGAGCCTGCCTCAGCACCCACTGGGGCGGGCTCCGCCGATCCCACGGTAGCGGCGGTATCGCCCGTGTGCCACCAGCCCCGGAAGCTCGCCGTTTACACGCGCGCCCCCTTCACAACCGATGCGCCGCCCCTGTGGGGGCCGCCCCGCGCGTGTCGAGGAGGAGCTGGGCCTTGACCGACAGGCCCTGGAGGTCGTACGTGCGGTGCTGCTGGAGCAGGATCGTCAGGTCGGCGTCGGCGACCGCCTCGTAGAGCGAGTCCGCGCGCGGCACGGGGCGGTCGAGCACGTTCCAGGAGTGCACCAGCGGGTCGTGGTAGCTCACGGAGGCGCCGAGTTCCGTCAGCCGTACGGCGATCTCGTGCGCCGGTGCGCCCTCCAGGTCGGCGACGTCCGGCTTGTAGGTGACGCCGAGCAGCAGCACGCGTGCGGCCCGCGCGGACTTGCCGTGCTCGTTGAGGAGCGCGGCGGCGCGCTGGACGACGTACTGCGGCATGTCGTTGTTGACCTGCTGGGCGAGCTCCACCATGCGCAGCGTGCGGCCGCCGGTGACGGCTCCGTGGGGGCCGGTCAGGTCGTCGAGCGGGACGGTGTGGCCGCCGACGCCGGGGCCGGGGCGGAACGCCTGGAAGCCGAACGGCTTGGTCTCCGCGCAGCGCACGACGTCCCACAGGTCGACGCCCAGTTCGTGGCAGAGCACGGCCATCTCGTTGACGAGCGCGATGTTGACGTGCCGGTAGTTGGTCTCCAGGAGTTGCACGGTCTCCGCCTCGCGCGGGCCGCGCGCGCGTACCACCTTGTCGGTGAGGCGGCCGTAGAACGCGGCGGCCGACTCGGTGCAGGCGGGGGTGAGCCCGCCGATCACCTTGGGGGTGTTGGCGGGGGTGAAGCCGCGGTTGCCGGGGTCGACGCGGCTCGGCGAGTACGCGAGGTGGAAGTCGCGGCCGGCCCGCAGTCCGGACCCCTTCTCCAGCAGCGGGCGCAGGAATTCCTCCGTGGTCCCCGGGTACACGGCCGACTCCAGGATCACCGTGGTGTGCGGGCGCAGCCGGGCCGCGAGGGCGCGGGCGGCGGCCTCCACCTGTCCGAGGTCGAGCGCGCCGTCGTCGCCGCGCGGAGTGGGAGGGCAGATGACGGCGGTGCGGACGCGGCCGAGCTCGGCGGGGCCCGAGGTGACGCGGAAGCCGCTCGCGCGCATCCGGCGCAGCTCCGCGGCGGTGAGGGAGCCGGCGTCCGGCCCCGTGCGGTACCCGACGGTGGGAATGCCGGCTGTCACAGCGGCCTGGGCCAGGGGCATGCCCAGGTGACCGAGTCCGATGACGGCGAGATCTGCGGGCATGGGGTGGGCCGTCCTTCCCAATAACCGGAGCGGGGCAGGCGCGCAAGCCCTGTGGACAGAATGAGCGAGCGCAATGTCAGACTAGGAGTAAATATGACCGAATTGCTGGATTGGTTCGGCGCGTCTTCGTGAGTGTTCCGGTGGGCGCGGGCGCGCCCGGACATGTGCACGGGCATGTGCTCGGGCGGCGCGCGCGGGGCGGCTTCCGGCGTGCACGGGTGCCCCGGCACGCGCGGTTGTCCACAGGCTGAGGGCGGCTGGTGGCCGATGTCCGGCAAGACGGTCAGAATTGCGGGCACGGGGGTTGTGAGCCGGGACTCGCCGGACGGGTGAGGCCGACGCGACGAACAGCGGGAGGCAGCGGTGAGGACAGCGGCACTGGGTCCGGCGCAGCGCGCCGAGGCACTGGCGGGAATGGCCGAGCGCGAGCTGGACGTGCTGGTCGTGGGAGCGGGCGTGGTCGGCGCGGGCACGGCCCTGGACGCTGCCACCCGCGGCCTGTCCACGGGGCTGGTCGAGGCACGTGACTGGGCGTCCGGCACCTCCAGCCGGTCCAGCAAGCTCATCCACGGCGGACTGCGCTATCTGGAGATGCTCGACTTCGCCCTGGTGCGCGAGGCACTGAAGGAGCGTGGACTGCTGCTCGAACGCCTCGCCCCCCACCTGGTCAAACCGGTCCCGTTCCTCTACCCCCTTCAGCACAAGGGCTGGGAGCGGCTGTACGCGGGCTCGGGCGTCGCACTCTACGACGCCATGTCGATGGCCCGGAGCCACGGCCGCGGCCTGCCCGGACACCGTCACCTGACCCGCCGCCATGCCCTGCGCGTGGCTCCCTGCCTGAAGAAGGACGCCCTGGTCGGCGCGTTGCAGTACTACGACGCGCAGATGGACGACGCCCGTTACGTCGCCACCCTGGTGCGCACCGCCGCCTCCTACGGCGCCCGGGTCGCCAACCGCGCCCGCGTCACCGGGTTCCTGCGCGAGGGCGAGCGTGTCGTCGGCGCCCGCGTGCAGGACGTCGAGGGCGGTGGGGAGTACGAGGTGCGCGCCAAGCAGGTCGTCAACGCGACCGGGGTGTGGACCGACGACACCCAGGCGATGGTCGGCGAGCGCGGCCAGTTCCACGTGCGGGCCTCCAAGGGCATCCATCTGGTCGTGCCCAAGGACCGCATCCACTCCAGCAGCGGGCTCATCCTGCGCACCGAGAAGTCCGTCCTGTTCGTGATCCCCTGGGGGCGGCACTGGATCGTCGGCACCACCGACACCGACTGGGACCTGGACAAGGCCCACCCGGCGGCCTCCAGCGCCGACATCGACTACCTGCTCGAACACGTGAACTCCGTGCTCGCGGTGCCGCTCACCCGGGACGACGTGCAGGGCGTGTACGCGGGGCTGCGCCCACTGCTCGCCGGGGAGTCGGACGCCACCAGCAAGCTCTCCCGCGAGCACACGGTCGCCCACCCGGTGCCGGGTCTCGTGGTCGTCGCGGGCGGCAAGTACACGACGTACCGGGTCATGGCCAAGGACGCGGTCGACGAGGCGGTGCACGGCCTGGACCAGCGGGTCGCGGACTGCGTCACCGAGGACGTTCCGCTGCTCGGTGCCGAGGGCTACCGGGCACTGTGGAACACGCGGGCGCGCACCGCCGCGCGGACCGGCCTGCACGTGGTGCGGCTCGAACACCTGCTGAACCGTTACGGCTCGCTCACCCAGGAGATCCTCGACCTGATTGTGGAGGACCCCTCGCTCGGCGCGCCGCTCCCGGGCGCCGACGACTACCTGCGCGCCGAGGTCGTCTACGCCGCCTCGCACGAGGGCGCCCGGCACCTGGACGACGTCCTGACCCGGCGCACCCGCATCTCCATCGAGACCTTCGACCGCGGGACGCGCAGCGCCCGGGAGGCCGCGCGTCTGATGGCGCCGGTGCTGGGCTGGGACGAGGACCGGATCGAGCGCGAGGTCCAGCACTACGAGAAGCGCGTCGAGGCCGAACGCGAGTCGCAGCGCCAGCCGGACGACCTGACGGCGGACGCGGCACGGCTGGGTGCGCCGGACATCGTGCCGCTGTAGCCGGCGGTCTCGCCGCTTCCCGCTTCGCCGCTTCCCGCTTCGCCGTTTCCCCTGGTTCGCCGGTTCGCCGGTTCGCCGGTTCGCAGGTTCACTCGAACGGGTGGCCCGAGGTGGGATCTCCGTTCGGAATCCGGTCGTTCTACGGGGTGCGGGCGCGGAACTCGGCCGACAGCAGGCCCGCTCGAGGCCGGAGTCGGCGAACGCGTCCGTGTTCACACGGTAGGTGAGCACACGGCGACCGTCGACGGTGGCCGCGGTGCGCATGCAGATGCCCGGCCACCTGCCGGACGACCACGCCGAGCAGTACGCAGTTGGTGTTGGAGGACGAGTAGCGGCCCGGCGCCGCGGGGGAGTGGGTGAGAGCGGGACGAACGGCCTCGCGCCGGGTCAGTAGGTACCCGGCCCTTGGTGTCCGCGGTGAAGTCGGCCAGGCCGCTGGTCTGCGTGAGCAGGGAACGCAGGGTGTGGGCGTTGTCGTCGTTGCCGTCTCTGTGACCAGCCCGGGCAGATGGTCCTCGACGGAGTCCGGCAGCGCAGCCGGTGCTCGGCGGCGAGTTGGAGGAGGACGGTGGCCAGGAATGTCCTGGTGACGCTGCCGGCCCGGAAGCGGCCGGAGGCGGAGACCGCCTCCGCCTCCGCCTCCGTTTCCCGCGCCGCCTCCGTGTCCGCCCTCGTCCCTGGCACCGCGGTCCCTGGCACCGCCGTCCCTGGCGTCGGCATCGCCGTCGGTGTCCTCCTCGGCCGCGGTGGGCGCCGAGTCGTGCTCCGCGTAGGCGAAGTGAGAACCCGTCGGGTCCTGAGTGAGGAGCGCGTCGGCGGGAACTCCCGTACGAGAGACCGGAATCGACAGGACGGCGTCCGTGCCGGCCTTCCCCGAACCCCGGGGACGGTCGGTGCCTGGGGCCGTGAGGGGCGAGCGCGAGCAGGGGGAGGGCCATGGCCACGGCCACCAGAGAGCGGCGGATCCGGCGAAGCGGCATCGGCGTCCGCGTCTCGTCACCGCACACCATGGAGGAAGGCCGGCCGTCCGTGTGCGCCAGGTGGTGGGAGCGCGCCCGCTCCGGGCGGAGGTCCGGCCGTGGGTGCCGCGCGCCCGGGCCGGGCCGTCGTACGGGCACCCTGGGCGTGGGACGGTCCGCGCGTGAGGGACAATGAAGGCTCTGTCAGGGCGGGTTGCATGAGGGGACGCATGTCGGAGGCGGAGCGGGCGGGGTCATCCCGTCAGGACAAGAGCGGACGTCTCCTCGCCGGGCGGTACCGGCTGGGAGGGGTCCTCGGCCGCGGCGGCATGGGCACGGTGTGGCGGGCCGAGGACGAAACCCTCGGCCGCACGGTCGCCGTCAAGGAGCTGCGGTTCCCGTCGAGCATCGACGAGGAGGAGAAACGCCGGCTGATCACGCGCACGCTGCGGGAGGCGAAGGCGATCGCGCGGATCCGCGACACGGGTGCGGTGACGGTCTTCGACGTCGTGCAGGAGGACGACCGGCCCTGGATCGTCATGGAGTTGATCGAGGGCAAGTCCCTGGCCGAGGCCATCCGCGAGGACGGCGTGCTCGAGCCCAGGCGCGCCGCCGAGGTGGGGCTCGCGGTCCTGGACGTGCTGAGGGCCGCGCACAGCGAGGGCATCCTGCACCGTGACGTGAAGCCGTCCAACGTGCTGATCAGCGACGACGGCCGAGTGGTGCTGACCGACTTCGGCATCGCCCAGGTCGAGGGCGACCCGTCCATCACCTCGACCGGCATGCTCGTCGGCGCCCCCTCCTACATCTCCCCGGAGCGGGCGCGCGGGCACAAGCCGGGGCCGGCGGCCGACCTGTGGTCGCTCGGCGGGCTGATCTACGCGTCGGTGGAGGGCGTGCCTCCGTACGACAAGGGCTCGGCGATCGCCACCCTGACCGCGGTGATGACGGAACCCGTCGAGGAACCCAAGAACGCGGGCCCGCTGCGCGGCGTCATCTTCGGGCTGCTCGCCAAGGACCCCGAGCAGCGGCTGGACGACGCGGGCGCCCGGGCCATGCTCAACGAGGTGATCAACGCCGCCGATCCCAAGAAGTCGGGTCCGGAACCGGTGGACGCCACCCGGGTCGTCGCGCTGCCGCCGGTGCCCGAGGAAGGTTCGGGCACCACCGGCAGGCGTGGCGAGGAGGCGGGCGACAAGCTGCGCGGGGCGCTGCGTTCCGTGCGCAAGGCCGCGGGTGCCGCGACCGCTTCGGTGACCGCCCGCTCCAAGCGGGGCGGTGCGGAGGCGCCCGCCGGGAGCGCGGCCACGCCCGTCACGGAGAAGGAACCGGGCACCGCGGGGGCCGGCAGGGCAGCCGCCGGAGCGTCGGCCGCCGCGGGGGCGGCGGTGACGTCGGATGCCGCGGGCACCTCCGGGACACCGGCCGCTGCCTCGTCCTCCTCTCCGTCGTCCTCCGCGTCCTCCCCGTCCTCGGCCTCTTCTTCCGGCTCTTCTTCGGGCTCTTCTCCCTCTTCGTCCTCGGCCTCTTCCTCGGTTCCGTCCTCGGCCCCGTCTTCTGCCGCTGCTTCCGCGGGGGCGGCGTCGGAGAAGACCGCGGTGGTCGCATCGAACTCCGGTACGGAGAAAGCCGGTTCGGGCTGGCCCGTGGTGCCGGAGCCGGACCGACCGCGGCGGCCCGCGCCGCCGCCCCGGGCGCCGATCACCGATGTGGTGCCGAAGCGGGCGCTGGTGGTCGCCGCCGTGGTCGTGGTGCTCGCCGTGCTCGGCACGGTGTTCGCGCTGACGCTGGGTGACGACGGCAACGGCGACAAGGGCGCCGACAGCAAGGCGGACTCGTCCCGGACGGCGAGCGGCGGCGGCTCCGGCAAGAGCGGCAGCAACAGCGGCAGCGGCAAGGGCAGTGGCTCCGGCAGCGACGACAGCAAGAAGAACGGCGGAGGGGCGCGGACGGACGCATCCGGGAACGGCTCCGGGGACACGGACGACAGTGACGAGGGGGACGGGTCCTCCTCCGGTTCCTCGGACTCGTCGTCGAGCGGTTCCTCGGGAGGATCGTCCGGATCCTCCGGCGACGGCGCCAAGGCGACCACGTACAAGAGCGCGCAGGGCTTCTCCATCGGGCTGCCCAAGGGGTGGAAGTACACGAAGACCGACTCGGCCGGGGCACGTTTCACCGGCCCCGACGGGCAGCGGCTGCTGATCGCCTGGACCTCCACCCCGAAGAACGACCCGGTGGCGGACTGGAAGAACCAGGAACGCTACATGACCCGCGCGCAGTACCACCGCATCCGAATAGAGCAGGTGGGCTACCGCGGCTGGAACGCGGCCGACTGGGAGTTCACCTACTCCGACGACGGGACGATGTACCGGGTGATCGACCGGGGCTTCGTCGTCAACGACCATCAGGGCTACGCGCTGATGTACTCGGCGAAGTCGGCCGAGTGGAAGAGCGACCTGCGCAAGGACACCTGGAAAACCCTGAACAACACGTTCGAGCCCAAGTCATGAAATGACGTCATGTCGCCGCCCGAGTCGTCATCTGTCGTCACGAGGGGTGACAGGACGACCGGGTCGGCGTTACGTTCCGTACGGTTCTGGGGCGGCGAGATGTCATATCCCTCCATGCGGGTTGCCTACGGCACGTATCGTGAGTCGTTGCGAACCGTACGCATTCACAACGGGGCGCAAGGCGAACGGAATTGACCAGCCGGCCGGCCGGGGGAGGCATCGTGGACGAGTACGCAGGACGGGTTCTCGCCGACCGCTACCGCCTGCCGCTGCCGGCCGCCGAGGAGGACGAGTTCGCGGACGGGCGCGCCTTCGACACCTACAGCGGGCAGGAAGTCCTCATCCGGCAGGTGCCGCTGCCGGAGGTCGTCGAGGCGGAGGTGCTCGACGCGGACGGCCTGCCGGACGGCTTCGTGGCACGTGACGCAGGGACGCGCGGTCACGGCGGGGCGCGTGGTCGCGGCGGACGGGGGGCCACGCGCAGGCCCGCCGATCCGGCGGTGCGGCGCGCGATCGAGGCGGCGCAGGCCGCCGCGCGGATCCCCGACCACCCCCGCCTCGACCAGGTCTTCGACGTGTTCGCCGAGGGCGGTTCACTGTGGGTCGTCAGCGAGCTGGTGCCCGCGCGGCCGCTGGCCGCGCTCCTCGCCGAGCAGCCCCTGACGCCCTATCGCGCGGCCGAGATCGCCTCCGACGTCCTGATGGCCCTGCGGGTACTGCACGCGCACGGCTGGGTGCACCGCAACATCACCGCGCGGACGGTGCTGGTCTGCGACGACGGCCGGGTGATGCTCACCGGCCTCGCGGTCGGCGCCGCGGAGGAGGCACTGAGCGGCTACGACCCCGTGCCGCCGCCGGACGCCGAGCCCGGGTCCGGCCCCGACGCCGCGGCGGAGGGGGACGCCGGCGCGCCCGGTGCCGTGCCGGACACCTTCCGAGGGCCCGGCGTCGGGCCGGGGACACCGCCGGCTCCTGCGCAGGTGCCGGGCGCGCCGAACGCCTGGCGGGCGATCTCGGGAGCCCGCCGCGCCGGTCATGGCGGGCCCGGCGGCCCCGGTGACCCTGCCGCACGCCCCGGGGCGCGCGGGGCCGTGGGGGCAGCGGGAGGAATGGTCAGCGCACCGGCCGAGGGCGCCCTCGGGGCGATGGCCGGCGGCATGAGCGCGGCGGACGCCGAGGAAGCGCGCCGCGCGGCGCTCGAAGCCCGGTCCAGCGGGGCGGTGACACCGCAGGGCGGCTCCGGGGGCGTACCGGCCCCCGGGCCCCGGGCGCTGGAGACCGGGGACGACGTGCGGGCGGCGCGGGCGGGTGCGATCGCCGCCTACCGGGCGGGTGCGCGGGCCGCCGCGCGCGTGCAGGAGGAGGAGCGCAACAGCCGGGCGGCGCTCCCCGCGCCGCGCCCGGCGAACAGTCTTCCGCCCGGCCGTCCGACGCCCGAGGGCGGCACGCCGGGCGCTCACGGGGGCCTGGGCGCTCCGGGCGCTCATGGCGGTCCGGAGGGCGCGGGAACGGCGGGGGCGCCGGGGCAGGACCCCGCGTACGGGGTGGAACAGGCACCCGGGCCGGTACCCGGCCGGATCGCCGACCCTTACGGCGTCCTGGGCAGGCCCGGCGCGTACGGCGCGGGAGGACCGCGAGTCCGCAGTGGTCCGGGAACCCAAGGCGGTCCGGCGATCCCGGGCGGCCCGGGAATGCCTGGAGGCCAGGCGATCCCGGGTGGTGGCCCCGTCCGCACGGGTGAGCCGGCCGGCCCGGCCGTTCCGCGCGTTCCCGGCCTTCCCGACGCTCACATGCCCGGCGTGCCCGGTGTGCCCGGTGTTCCGGCGGCCCGGGGAGGCACCGGCGGGTACGGCACCCCGGACGGACGGCCACCTTACGGAACCGGCGTGGAGGGCCCGGCGGCC
>Ga0308173_10002155_pt1 | contig 10365 bp, 6 predicted proteins | sample PhyPR1_FD_203716 | JGI IMG/M metagenome (GOLD analysis project Ga0308173, IMG submission 203716) | Soil microbial communities from UC Gill Tract Community Farm, Albany, California, United States - DLSLS.P.R1 | ecosystem: Environmental > Terrestrial > Soil > Agricultural land | place: USA... | reverse complement strand
ACCGGCGCGCGCCTCTGGGGCCGTGTCACGGTCGGCGTGCGCTGCGTCGGCGAGCGGCCGTGGACGCTATATGTACAGGCGCGCGTATCCATCAACGCGACCTACTATCTGGCCGCGCGCGCCATCGCGCCCGGTGAAGTGCTAGGCAGCGCCGATCTGATCGCCCGCGACGGCGATCTCACCGCGATGCCGCAAGCGGTCGTCACGGACCCGTCGCAGGCGGTCGGGGCGGTTGCGCTATCGCGCGTGCCGGCCGGCCTGCCGCTGCGCACGGACATGCTGCGCGCGGCGAGCTCGGTGGCAATCGGCCAGACCGTGCATGTGGTGGCCGGCGGCTCTGGCTTTTCTATTTCCGCCGAAGGCAGCGCAATGAACAACGCGGCGCCCGGCCAGCAGGTTCGTGTGAAGACGGCCGGTGGACAGGTCATTACCGGCGTCGTGAAGGACAGTCAGACCGTCGAAATCCGGATGTAACGGACGGCCGGGCCGCTCGTCGCGCCCCCTGTGTGCGCCGCCCCACGCTCTGTTGCATTTTGTTGCAAAGTCGCCAAAGCCTTACGCGACAAGGCCTAGCGCCCGATGACCGCGCCCCGCGCGGGTTGCGCCCTCCCCGGTTGGGTAAAGTTTTACAGACCCCCCGCCGATAAAGGACTCAACACGTTAGGGAATGGACATCGTGAAAATCGAATCGAAAAGCAACACCACGCTGGCGGGCCTTCAAGACGGCGCGCAACGGGCATCGCAGGGCGATGCGAAGACTGCCGCCACGAACGCGCAGACGAGCGGCGTCACGGCCGGAAAGACATCGACGGTGAGTTTGTCGCCGCTGTCTTCCGACTTGCGCGCGTCGAACAACTCCGACATCGACACGGCGAAAGTCGAATCGATCAAGGCCGCGATCCGCGACGGCAGCCTGAAGATGGACACCAGCAAGATCGCCGACGGCATTCTGAGCACCGCGCGCGACCTGCTGCAGACGAGAACCCCGCCGACCGGCGGCTGAACGCAACGCCCGGGCTTGCCCGGAGACGACGTGGACGGCGCCGTGCGGCTTTTATGAACCCGCGTTTTAGCGAGTTGCAATGAGAGACGCCCTGCTTGCCACTGTCATCGAAGAAGTTGCCGCCGTTCAGGCATTCGAAGCCCTCCTCGCGCACGAGGAAAAAGCGCTGATCGCCGCGCAGCCGCTCGCCGCGCTGCCGGAGATCATCGCGAAGAAGACCGCGCTGACCGAGCGCATCGGCGGTCTCGAAAGAGAGCGCGACGCGAAACTCGCCGCGCTCGGCTTTCCGGGCGGTTTCGTCGGCATGGAAGCCGCCGCCCAGGGCGACGCGCGCATTGCGGAGCAGTGGACGCTGCTCTGCGCCGCCGCGCGCCGCGCGAAGCAGGGCAACAACAATAACGGCGTGCTGATCCGCACGCGCATGGACTACAACCGCAAGGCGCTTGCGGCTCTGCAGATCGCGCCGTCGAAGGCGGGATTTTATGGGCCGGACGGGCGCGTGCCGGGAGTCTGAGCCTCACATTCTGCTTGTGTCAACGCGGCGCATGGCCTCTCCGGGGCCGTGCGCCGCTTTGCTTTGCGCTCGGTTCATCGCGCTTATCCGTCGATTAACCCGCTTTTCCCCGACCTAATCCGCCGATGGCGCCTCGACGCCTTCCGCAATAATCGCTTCCATCAGAAAGCGGCTTCATGCCGTTGGTGACGACACGGAGCGGAGCAGGCGGTGGCAGAAGAAAGCGATCTCGAAAAAACCGAATCAGCCACTCCCAAGCGCCTGGAAAAGGCGCGGGAGGAAGGCCAGGTTGCGCGCTCGCGGGAACTCGCATCGTTTGCGCTTCTGGCGGCGGGCTTTTTCGGCGTTTGGGGGATGGCAGGGCCGATCAGCGGGCACTTGCAGTCGATTCTGCGCGGCGCCTTTACCTTCAATCACGACACGGTACTGGACACGCGCCAGATGATGATCGGGGCGGCCAACGCCAGCAAGGAAGGCATGCTTGCCGTGCTTCCCGCGCTCGCGCTCTCCGCCTTCGCCGCGCTCGCCGCACCGATGGCGCTCGGCGGCTGGCTCATCACCACGAAGCCGCTCGCGCCGAATTTCGGGCGCCTCAATCCGATCAGCGGGCTCGGCAAGATTTTTTCGATGCAGGGTCCGGTCCAGCTCGGCATGTCGATTCTGAAGACGATGGTCGTCGGCGGCATGGCGGGCTCGGCCATCTGGAGCCGCAAAGCCCAGGTGCTCGACCTGTTGACGAAGCCGCTCGATCTCGCGCTCGCCGACGCGATGCATCTCATCATCGTGTGCTGCGGCATGGCCATCGGCGGGCTGTTTCTCGTCGCCGTCGTCGACGTGCCGTATCAGATGTGGTCGCACGCCAAGAAGCTGCGCATGAGCAAGGAAGAAGTGAAGCGCGAGCACAAGGACAGCGAAGGCGATCCGCACGTGAAGGGCCGGATCCGCTCGCAGCAACGCGCCGCCGCGCGCCGTCGCATGATGCAGGCGATTCCGACCGCCGACGTCATCGTCACGAACCCGACGCACTTCGCCGTCGCGCTGAAATACAGCGACGGCGAGATGCGCGCGCCGCGCGTTGTCGCGAAGGGCGTGAATCTGGTGGCCGCGCGTATCCGCGAACTGGGCCTGGAAAACAACGTGCCGCTGCTCGAAGCGCCGCCGCTCGCGCGTGCGCTGTATCACAACGTCGAATTGAACCGCGAGATTCCGGGCGCGCTTTACGGCGCGGTCGCCCAAGTGCTGGCGTGGGTCTACCAGCTCAAGCGCTACAAGGAAGACGGCGGCATGAAGCCGGACGATCCGACGGATCTCGACGTGCCGAAGGAACTGGACAAAGGCGGCGTTTCCGACGCCGACGCCGATCAGGAAGCTGCCGAAGCCCTGGCCGACGACAACACTGACAAGGGAGCCGCAGCATGAACGCGCGCGCTGGATTTTTCGCCAAACGGCCCGATGCGCTGGGCACGCAGAACCTTCGTGCGCTCGCCGGCCCGATCCTGATCTGCATGATCCTCGGCATGATGATTCTGCCGTTGCCGGCGTTCCTGCTGGATCTGCTGTTCACCTTCAACATCGCGCTGTCGGTGATGGTGCTGCTCGTCAGCATGTACACACAGAAGCCGCTCGACTTCGCCGCGTTCCCGAGCGTGCTGCTGTTCTCCACGCTGCTGCGGCTTTCGCTGAACGTCGCGTCGACGCGAATCGTGCTGCTGCAAGGCCACACCGGACCGGATGCGGCCGGTCAGGTGATCGAATCGTTCGGGCACTTTCTCGTCGGCGGGAACTTCGCGGTCGGTATCGTCGTGTTCGTGATCCTGATGATCATCAACTTCATGGTGATTACGAAGGGCGCGGGACGTATCGCGGAAGTCGGCGCGCGCTTCACCCTCGACGCGATGCCCGGCAAGCAGATGGCTATCGACGCCGACCTGAACGCGGGCCTCATCAACGAGGACGCGGCGAAGAAGCGGCGTCAGAGCGTGGCGCAGGAAGCGGAGTTCTACGGTTCGATGGACGGCGCGTCCAAGTTCGTGCGCGGCGACGCCATTGCCGGCCTGCTCATCATGGTCATCAACGTGGTGGGCGGGCTGATCGTCGGCATGCTTCAGCACGACATGGACTTCGGCCACGCGGCGACGAACTACACGCTGCTGACCATCGGCGATGGCCTCGTCGCACAGATCCCGTCGCTCATCATCTCGACGGCGGCGGGCGTGATCGTCTCGCGCGTGGCGACGGAAGAGGACATCGGCACGCAGTTGACCGGCCAGTTGTTCCAGAACCCGCGCGTGCTGATGATTACGGGCGTCATCATCGGCGTGATGGGGCTGATTCCGGGCATGCCGCATTTCGCGTTCATGCTGCTGGGCGGCGGTCTGATTTACGCTGCGCGGACCATGAACAAGCGCGCCGGCGACAAGAAAAAGTCGAGCGCCGTCACGGATATCACGCCGATTACCGCCGCGTCCGCGTCCGCTGACAGTGCGGAGGCTAGCTGGGAAGATGTCGCGCTGATCGATCCGCTCGGGCTCGAAGTGGGCTATCGGCTGATTCCGCTCGTCGATCGCAATGCGGACGGCGAACTGCTCAAGCGCATCAAGGGCATCCGCAAGAAGTTTGCGCAGGAAATCGGCTTCCTGCCGCCGGTCATTCATATTCGCGACAATCTGGAGTTGCGTCCGAACGGCTACCGGATTGCGCTGAAGGGCGTGGAAGTGGGCGTCGGCGAGGCGTTTCCGGGACAGTGGCTCGCGATCAATCCGGGCCAGGTGTCGGCCGCGCTGCCGGGCGCGCAGACGACCGATCCGGCGTTCGGCCTGCCGGCGGTATGGATCGACACGAACATGCGCGAGCAGGCGCAGGTGTACGGCTACACGGTGGTCGATGCGAGCACGGTCGTCGCGACGCATTTGAATCACCTCGTCGTCACGCACGCGGCGGAACTGCTCGGGCGACAGGAAGTGCAGGCGTTGCTGGAGCGCATCGGCAAGGACACGCCGTCGCTCACCGACGATCTCGTGCCGAAGACGCTCTCGCTCACGACCTTGCAAAAGGTGCTGCAAAACCTGCTCGACGAGAGCGTCCCGATCCGCGACATGCGTACGATTCTCGACGCGCTGCAGGAACACGCGCCGCGCATCTCCGATCCTTACGAGCTGACGGCCGCCGTGCGTCTCGCGCTCGGCCGCGCGATCACGCAGCAGTGGTATCCGGGCGCGGACGACTTGCAGGTGATGGGCCTCGATCCGACGCTGGAGCGCGTGTTGTCGCAGGCGCTATCGACGGGACCGAATCCGGGACTGGAACCAGGACTCGCGCAAACGCTGATGTCGGCGACGCAGAACGCCATGATGCGCCAGCAGAGTCTGGGACTGCCGCCCGTGCTGCTCGTGCAGCACTCGCTGCGGGCAATGCTTGCCAGGTTCCTGCGGCGGAGTCTGCCGCAGTTGAAGGTGATCTCGTATGCGGAAGTGCCGGATACGCGGAATGTGAAGGTGGTCAATCTGATCGGGGCGTGATGGCTTGCGTCTCGGCCGGATGTTCGAGGTCTTCGCGCCGCGCCGCGCGGACGATTTCAGCGGGCTGGATGCGTTATTGGGGCCGCTCAGGAATTTCAACCGAGCGCGTTGCACCGAATGAGCACTCGATCAACCCGCCTGCCTCGATGTTGAACGTTCGGTCCACCGATCGACCGCATCAACACTCGACGATATTCACCGCCAACCCGCCCCGCGACGTCTCCTTATATTTGGTCTTCATGTCCGCGCCGGTCTCGCGCATGGTCTTGATGACCGAATCGAGCGAGACGTAATGCGAGCCGTCGCCGCGCATCGCCATGCGCGCGGCGTTGACGGCCTTCACCGATCCCATCGCGTTGCGTTCGATGCACGGAATCTGCACCATGCCGCCAACCGGATCGCACGTCAGCCCGAGGTTGTGCTCCATGCCGATCTCAGCCGCGTTCTCGACCTGCGCCGGCGTGCCGCCGAGCACCGCCGCGAGCGCGCCCGCCGCCATCGAGCAGGCGACGCCCACTTCGCCCTGACATCCCACTTCCGCGCCCGAAATCGACGCGTTCATCTTGTACAGAATGCCGATAGCCGCAGCCGTCAGCAGAAAGTCGATCACGCCTTGCGCGTTCGAACCGGGCACGAAGCGGTCGTAGTAATGCAGCACGGCCGGGATGATGCCTGCCGCCCCGTTCGTCGGCGCGGTCACGACGCGGCCGCCCACCGCGTTCTCTTCGTTGACCGCGATTGCGTACAGGTTGATCCAGTCGATCATCGAGAGCGGATCGCGCAGCGCCTGCTCCGGCTTGCCCGTAAGCGCCCGATAAAGCTGCGGCGCGCGACGCTTCACCTGAAACGGTCCGGGCAGATGCCCGTCGGCGTCCGGATTGCCGATGCCGCATCCTCGTGCGACGCAATCCTGCATCACGTCCCAGATGCGCAGAAGGCCCTGGCGAATCTCGTCCTCGCTGCGCCAGACGCGCTCGTTCTCCCACATGAGCTGCGCAATCGACTTCCCGGATTCGACGCACATCTTCAGCAACTCGTCGCCGGTCTGGTACGGATACGGCAACTGCGCGTGCGCCGTCAGCACCGCCGTATTCGCCGCGCCCGCCGTCACGACGAAGCCGCCGCCGACCGACAGATACGTCGCTTCGCGCAGCAACTGGCCGTTCGCATCGAAGGCATGCAGCTTCATGCCGTTCGGATGCTCCGGCAGCGCCTGCCGGTAGAACGCGATGTTGTCCTTCAGCGTGAACGCGATCTCGTGCGTGCCGAGCACCGCGAGCGTCTTCGATGCGCGGACCGCGTCGAGGCGCGGCACGATGGTGCCGGCATCGACGGTATCGGGCGCCTCCCCCATCAGGCCGAGCATGACGCCGCGGTCGGTGCCGTGGCCTTTGCCGGTCGCGCCGAGCGAACCGTACAGCTCGCATTTGACCGACGCGACCGCATCGAGCAGGCCCTCGCGTTCGAGCCCTTGCGCGAACATCAGCGCGGCGCGCATCGGTCCGACGGTGTGCGAGCTCGAAGGTCCGATGCCGATTTTGAAAAGGTCGAAAACGCTGACTGCCATGGCTGCTCCTGCTTATAACGAGGTCTTAGCGCGCCGACAGCGGCAGGCAGACCGCAAGCCACGCGGGAGGCGTGGGTGCGAGCCGCAGTGCCACCGGCGCATAGCGGCCGTCGAGACGCGCCGCGAGATGAAAGAGTTCCGCCGCGTTCTTCGCGTTCCACGGGCCCGAGAAACCCGGCAAACCCGCCTCGCGCCGACTGGCGTCGAAAGACACGGTCGAGTGCACGAATTCGTCGTGCGTCTTCGTGCCGAGCGCATACGGCGTGAGCCAGTCGAGCGCATCGGCGAGGCTCGCGCCCGATTGCGCGCGCTCCGGCAGCCAGTTGCGGTTATGCCGCCGCGCCGCGACCGCCGCCGTCACGAGCGGCTGGAGGTCGTAGGCGACGTAGTGCAGCGCATCGCGCTCGGCGAAATCGACGGTCGATCCGTCCGGCGCGATGTTGTCGCCGATATGCTCGACGAAGAGCCGTTGCGCCGCGTCGACGAGCTTGCGGTCGTCGATGGTGAACGCGCCCATCGCGATCAGCTTCATGCGATGGCTCTGCCAGTTGTTCCGGTACGTGCCCTTGAGCGGACGCGGCTGCTTGTCGATATCCGCGACATAGCCGTTCACCATTTTCGCGATGAACGCGTTCGCCGCGTTGCGCGTCTTCACGGGAAGCGCGCTCGCCGTCAGGTCGTAGGCGAGAATCAGCGATTCGAAATTCGTCTCGTCGATCGGGTTGAAGCTCGGCCGGTACGTCGTCGTCCACGCAAGCAGAAAGCGGTCGACGAGCCGCAGATAGCGTTCGTTGCCCGTCGCGCGCCAGGCCAGCGCGGCGTCGCGCATCAGATCGAGATCCTTTTCGGCTTCGACGCTATCGTCGTGGATGCCTTCGTGCGGCAGCGTGCCTTCGGTGTGCAGCGTGGCGCGCGGCTTCGGCTGGTCGTCGACGTGCGATTGCACGGTCTTGACGAGCGTTCTCACGCCGGGATCGGCATGCGTGCGTTCGCTCGTCTGCATTGCGGGCGCGGCGCAGAAGTTCATCGCGGCATGAGCGGCCGGCGCAGCCAGGCACAACGCGCACAGCATGGCCACCGCGATTCGCGCCGCCTCGGGGCGGCCAGCCTCATTCACCTCTCGCACCTTCGACGCCATACGAACTCCCAGAGTGGCTGTGGTCGGGGTGAGATGTTAGCCGTTCTCGAACGCGCGAGAAAACCGCCCGACAATGCTTTACGCTTTCGGGCGGCTTCCTCCCTGCGGCATCACGCGTCCGCGTACTCGGAGATCGGCACGCACGAGCACATCAGGTTGCGGTCGCCATACGCGTTGTCCGCGCGGCCGACCGGCGACCAGTACTTGCGCGCGACGAGCGACTTCACCGGATACGCCGCCTCTTCGCGCGTGTACTTGTGATTCCACGCGTCGGCCGTGACGACGGCGGCGGTATGAGGCGCGTTCGTCAGCACGTTGTCTGCGCGATCCGCGCGGCCTTCTTCGACCGCGCGAATCTCGTTGCGAATGGCGATCATCGCGTCGATGAAGCGGTCCAGCTCTTCCTTCGATTCCGATTCGGTCGGCTCGACCATTAGCGTGCCGGGCACCGGGAAGCTCATGGTCGGCGCGTGGAAACCGTAGTCGATCAGGCGCTTCGCCACGTCTTCCACCGAGATGCCGCTGGCTTCCTTGATCGGCCGAACGTCGAGAATGCATTCGTGCGCGACGAGTCCGCCGGGGCCGCTGTAGAGCACCGGATAATGCGGCGCAAGGCGCTTCGCGACATAGTTAGCGGCGAGGATCGCGCTCTCGGTCGCGGCGGTCAGGCCGGTTGCGCCCATCATCGCGATATACATCCAGGAGATCGGCAGGATCGCCGCGGAGCCGTACGGTGCGGACGACACCGCGCCGATGCCGGCTTCATCGCGCTTATAGCCGGTCGACGTCTGGTTCGGCAGGAACTCGGCCAGATGCGCGCCGACCGCAACCGGACCGACGCCCGGGCCGCCGCCGCCGTGCGGAATGCAGAACGTCTTGTGCAGATTCAGATGCGAGACGTCGCCGCCGAACTGGCCGGGCGCGCAAAGGCCGACCATCGCATTCATGTTGGCGCCATCGACATAAACCTGCCCGCCATGCGCATGCACGATCTCGCAGATTTCGCGGACGTTGCGCTCGAACACGCCGTGCGTGGACGGATACGTAATCATGATCGCCGCGAGGTTCGCCGAATGCTTGCCGGCCTTCGCCTTCAGATCTTCGATATCGACGTTGCCGTTCGCATCGCACGCAACCACGACAACCTGCATGCCCGCCATCTGCGCCGACGCCGGATTGGTGCCGTGCGCGGACGCCGGAATCAGGCACACATTGCGATGCCCTTCGCCGCGCGACTCGTGATACGCGTGAATGATGAGCAGGCCCGCGTACTCGCCCTGCGAACCGGCGTTCGGTTGCAGCGACACGGCCGCGTAACCCGTACACGCGACGAGCATCTGTTCGAGCTGATCGATCATCGTGCGATAGCCGACCGTCTGCTCGGCGGGCGCGAACGGATGAATCTGCGCGAACTCGGGCCACGTGACCGGCAGCATCTCGGACGTGGCGTTGAGCTTCATCGTGCAGGAGCCGAGCGGGATCATCGTGCGGTCGAGCGCGAGGTCCTTGTCGGCGAGACTGCGCAAATAGCGCAGCATTTCGTGCTCGGAGTGATGGCGATTGAAAACCGGATGCGTGAGGTAATCGCTCGTGCGCTTCAGTTCGGCCGGAAGCGAATCCGCCGCCGATGCGTCGAGTGCGTCGATATCGAACGTTTCGGTCTTGCCCGCCACGTCCGCAAACAACGCGAAGAGCTTCAGCAAGTCGTCCCGCGTGGTGGTTTCATCCAGCGAAACACCGACTTGCGTGGCGCTCACGTGGCGCAGGTTGATATGCGCGGCGTAAGCGGCCTGATGCAGCGCGTTCGTATTCGCGCCGCTTTGCACCGTAACGGTGTCGAAGAAAGTTTCGTTGGCAATCGAATAGCCGAGCTTCGCAATGCCCGCCGCGAAAATCGACGCGACGCGATTCACGCGCAGCGCGATGGTCTTCAAGCCTTGCGGGCCGTGATAAACCGCGTACATGCTCGCCATGATCGCGAGCAGCGCCTGCGCCGTGCAGACATTCGACGTCGCCTTCTCGCGGCGAATGTGCTGCTCACGCGTTTGCAGCGCGAGACGCAGCGCGGGGTTGCCTTGCGCGTCGACGGTTACGCCCACCAGCCGCCCCGGCATCTGACGCTTGAATTCATCGCGAACGGCCATGTACGCCGCGTGCGGCCCGCCGAAGCCGACCGGCACGCCGAAGCGCTGCGTATTGCCGATGGCGACATCCGCGCCCCATTCGCCCGGCGGCGTGATGAGCGTGAGCGCGAGCAAGTCCGCTGCCGCGACCACATGGCCGCCCGCCGCGTGAACGGCATCCGCGAGCGCGCGATAGTCGCGGACATCGCCGTTGGCACCAGGATATTGCAGCAGCACGCCGAACGCGTTCGCGCTCGCGGCATCCGCAGCCGGCCCGACCTTCACGTCGATACCCGCGGGCTTCGCGCGCGTCTTCACCACTTCGATGGTTTGCGGCAGCACGTCGTCCGCCACGAAGAACACGTTCGACTTCGGTTTGCCGACGCGTTGCAGCAGCGTCATGGCTTCGGCTGCGGCGGTGGCTTCATCCAGCAGCGATGCGTTCGACATCGCAAGGCCCGTCAGGTCCATCACCATTTGCTGGAAATTGAGAAGCGCTTCG
>Ga0308173_10002154_pt1 | contig 10368 bp, 7 predicted proteins | sample PhyPR1_FD_203716 | JGI IMG/M metagenome (GOLD analysis project Ga0308173, IMG submission 203716) | Soil microbial communities from UC Gill Tract Community Farm, Albany, California, United States - DLSLS.P.R1 | ecosystem: Environmental > Terrestrial > Soil > Agricultural land | place: USA... | reverse complement strand
TTCCACCTTATCGTTCACGCGCAGAAACAGCGTGCTGGGATTTTTCATCCCCCATTTTACGTACGGAACTTCGAAGTGGGCCGTCACCTGGTATTGCCCGCCGGAACCTTCGACGGCGGCCGGAAATGCGATTTCGTGGTCCTGGCCGTGGATGGAGAAGATGCCGTGCAATTGCACCTGCGAAGCTCCTAGCGGGGCCACTTTGCCCTCCACGCGATCGGGACGAAAGACGATCTCCGGGAAGCGGTCCGTCTCCAGAATGTTCTTTTTCATACGGCTATCGCGAGCGTTGCTGCCGCTGTTGCCGCTTGCGGCGTCCACCACAAGCTCGCCCTCGGCCTTGCCGGTGGCCGGATCGAAACGCAGGTCGCCGCGCTTGAGGGCGAAGGCGCCGTGAACGGTATGCAGCACATCGCCGAGGGTGAATTCGACTTTGGTTTGGGCGGCGTCCATCTGCAGCTCAACGGGCTGCGCCGGCAGTAGCGCTGCCGCGAACAGTGAAGCAAAAATCAGGCGGTGAGCATGTGCCATCCGAGAGCGACTCCGTTAGTAAGAAATTGAGCGGCGTTCATTTCGCCGACATGCATGGCGAGCATACGCTCGAAGAGTTGGGGCTTCGCGCCGAAGGCACGGAACGCGCGTTCGCGCAGCAGATTCCGGCGATCCAGGAGCAGCATGAGGTTCGCCATGAGCTCCGGGCGCTTACCGATGCGGCGGTGGGCCCGTTCGTACAGCCGCAGGTCGCCGGCCGTCAGCGCATCGGCCAGTGCGACGGACTGTTCGAAGAGCAGGCAGAGGCCTTCGCCGGTTATGGCGTCAACCGAGCCCGATGCGTCGCCCACCAGCGCGATGTTTTCCGTCGCAACACGGCGAAGACGGCGCGATGCGGATATGCCGCCGCGCTCCAGCGTACCCGGGCATGCGTTCGCAAGCCGGCGGGCTACTTCCGGAAACTGGGGAAGCGCCTCGTCTAGACGCAGCCGCTGATTGCGCGAGATCAGCACGGCACAGATCTCCTGGCTCGCGACCGGCGTGATGTAAAGCTGCATGCCGCGGCCCCAGTGGAGCTCCATGTAGTCGCTCCACGGCGCGACGGCATAATGCCGGCGGAATCCGAAGCGGCGGCTTTCGCGCACGCAGGAGTCGAGCCCGGCCCAGCGGCGCACCGGCGAGTTGCCGCCATCGGCGCCTACGATCCAGCGGGTGCGGACGGGCGCATCGTTGACGTGCACCGCGCGTTCGGAGATTCCGCTGACGCGCGCGTTCCAGAGCAGATTGACGCCGAGATCGGTAGCGCGCCGGATCATGATCTCATGCAGCACAGTGCGCCGCATTCCGGCGCCATAACCGTTCGGAAAATCGGACTCCACGCCGATTGTGCCATCGCAGAACCGAATGCCACGGAAGGGGAAGGCGGACGTTCCGCTCAACTCCAGCCCGAGGCGCCGCGCGGCGGCGAGCCCGTCCGGCATGATGCCTTCGCCGCAAGCTTTATCGATGGGCGGAATTCGGGAATCGGCGACGGTGACGTCAAGGCCGCGCTGGCGGGCGGCGATTGCGGCGGCGAGCCCTGCCGGGCCGCCTCCGATGACGAAGACTTCCGTTGCAGACGGCACTTGGTTCACCGAAGCGCAGCTCCCGTGACCGGCTGGATTTTCGCGAGCTCCTGCGCATAGAGCGGATTCTGCGGATATTCGTGAGAAAGGAAATCCAGCAGCCGGCGGGCTTCCAGGCGATTGTTGTCACGCAGCGCCGCGACCGCCAGCAGCAGCTTAGCGAACGGAGCCAGATAACGGCCCTTCTCCGCCGTCAAGCGCAGTTTCTGAATTCCCGTGGCGCGGTCCGTTTCTCCACCCGCCAGGCGCAGCAGCCAGCGCATCGGCGCCGCTTTGATGCTGAGCATGTAATTCTCGACGCCCACGGCAATCCACGCGTCGTAGCACTGCGGGTCCGCGGCCAGCAGTTGTTCGGCCCGTTGACGTCCGGCTTTCATCTCCTGAAACGACGCGCCGTAGCGTTTCTCGATGAGCGCCAGATAATCGGAGTGCAGCCCTCCGGCCAGCACCAGCGCAAACATGGCATTCGAATCGTTGGGCCGGCGCGCGCTCAGCTTGCGGGTGGAAGCCAGGGCCGCTTCGAATTTCTGTTTCAGAGCGGGATCGGGCGCCAGCTTGTGGTCGGTGATGAAGTGCTCGTCCTGCGTGAAGAATTCTGATTGCAGAATGTGCAGCCGGTCGAACTCGCCGAAGAGGTACGCGGCTGCGTCGGATACCGGCCCCATGGGGTCGTCCGGCCGCTCCCGCTGGAACTCGGCGAAGGTGCGGTGGGCTTCGGGAAATTGCAGGTTATACATTTCGCGATAACCGCGATCGAGCAGCCCGGTCTGAGCGGATTGCGCTTGAGCGGCTGCGCAGAGGATGAGTGCGGCGGATAAACGGAAATACATGGGTACCTAAATATTGACGGCGCGGCGAGCGAGGCCGATGGCTTCGCTCCAGAATGCGGCTGACGTGTGCGCGAGCTCCACCACGGCGTGAATGGCGCTGACGAATTCTTGAATTTGTTCGTGAGTGACAACCAGCGGGGGAGCCGCTTTCAGCACCATGAAATTGTTGCCGCAGATCTGGGTAAGAATGCCGTGGTCGCGGAACAGGCGCATGACGAGCACCTGTCCGAACATGCCGGCGTGAATGGCGCGGAAAGCTTCGAAAGGGACGCGCAGGCGAAGCGACTTTGGCGCCTGGAATTCAATGCCGGAGAGGAGCCCTTCGCCGCGGACACCCTTCACCATCTCGTATGGGGCGAGGGCGTGAGTCAGGCGGCGGCGCAGTTCATCGCCGAGTTCAATGGCGCGCGCGCCGAGCGATTCTTCTTCGAGCACATCCATGGTGGCGAGGCCGGCGCGCATGGCGAGCGCATTTTCGCCGAACGTGGAGGCGTGGACGAAGGCGCGCCGCAGGGAACTGAAAACCGATTTCGAAATCGCTTCCGTGGTGAGCACCGCGCCCACGGGAACGAGCCCGCCGCTCAGCGCCTTGGCGAGCACTACCATGTCAGGCTCGACGCCGAAGCGATGCGCCGCCAGAAAGGGGCCGGTGCGGAACATGCCGGTCTGCACTTCGTCGAGCACCAATAACGTGCCGTAGCGCCGGCAGAGTTGCCGGGCAGTTCGCAGGTACGTGGCATCGGGAATGCGGATGCCGCCTTCGGCTTGAATCGGCTCGACGATGAAGGCTGCAAACCGGCGGGTGGCGAGCTGCTGTTCGAGCGGGGCGGCATCGCCAAACGGGATGCACTGCGTTCCGGGCAGCAGCGGGCCGAAGCCTTCGGTCCAGAACTCGTCGCTCATGAGGGAGAGCGCGCCGCAGGTCATGCCGTGGAATGCGTGATCGGCGTAGAGGAGTCCGCCGCGTCCGGTGTGGGAGCGCGCGAACTTGATGGCGGTCTCGACGCCCTCGCTGCCGGAGCTGCAGAAGAAAGCGCGGGTGAGGCCGCTGCCCGCCGCTTCACAGAGCCGCTGCGCGAGTTGCGCGGCGAGCTCGGGGACGTGACTCTGCAGCATCGCCGGTCCGCTGCGCTGCAACTCGTCCTGCAAGGCGGCGACGACGGCAGGGTGGTTGTGACCCGTGTTGTGGACACAGTAGCCGGAGAGGAAGTCGAGGATGCGGCGGCCATCGGCGGTGAAGAGCTCGGCGCCGGAGCATCGCTCATACCGTTCATTCATTTGCAGAAGGTTCAGCAGCCGAACCCATTGAGGGTTCACGTGTTGCGCGTAGACAGTATCCAGCGACGGCACACCGGCGGTAGCTTGCATCGTTCCCCTCAAGGAATGTCTTCAACCATACGGACGGCTCGGGCGAATACCGGGTTTCGTCAGGTTCGGGTAGGGCGTTAGCTCTTTCGAGTCCGGCTCCACAAGTAATAGACAGGTATACCGGTTGCGATCAATCCGCCGCCCGCGAGCGCGGGACCGGGGGTGGCGATGCAGGTGCCGATAACGAAGGTGGCGGCGACGGCTATAAAGAGGATGAGCGTGATGGGGTAGCCGGGCATGCGGTATGGGCGCGCGCGGCCGGGTTCGCGGCGTCGGAGGATGATGACGCCTGCGGCCGTGAGTCCGTAGGAAATCCATGAGGCGAACATAGCGTACGAGGCGAGAGATTCATACGTTCCGCTGAGGACCAGCACGGCGGACCACGCGCAGAAGATCGCGATGGAGAACGCGGGGGTTCCGAAGCGCGGGTGCACTTCGCCCATGCGGCGGAAGAACAGGCCGTCGCGGGCTTGCGCGAAGTAGATGCGGGGGGCGGTCATTACCCATCCGTTCATTGACCCGGCGATGGAGAAGAGAACCGTGATGGTGACGAGCACTCCGCCGGCGGAGCCGATGATGCGCTCGGCGGCGAGCGCGCCGACCCGGTCCGTGGCGGCGATTTCGGCGAGGGGAAGCACGCGCATGTATGCGAGGTTCGCCAGGACGTAAACAGACATGACGATAGCCAGCCCGATGGCGGCGGCGCGCGTGAGGTTGCGGTGCGGTTCGCGCACTTCGCCGGCGACGAAGCTCAGCGCGCCCCAGCCGTCGTAGGAAAGCAGGCACGCCATGAAAGCGATGTTGAAGCGGCTGAAGGTGAGCGGCACCGAATATGGGGCCGCCGGCGCGGCGCGGTGCGCGAGGAAGAAAGCGCCCGCGATCAGCACCGCGAGCCCGGAGATCTTGAGAACGGCGCAGGCATTCTGGAAAGCTGCGCCGGCGGTCACGCGGCGGTAGTTGAACGCGGCGACGATGACGATCAGCGCGAGGGCGACCGCTTTGGCCTCCCACGGCGAAAGCGGGATGAGGTAGCCGAGGTAATTGGAGAACGCGATGCCGAGCCATGCGACCGAAGCCGACAGGGCGACCGTGAAAAAGGTCCAACCGCAGAGGAAAGCGACCATCGGGCCGTAAGCTTCGCGCAGGTAGACATAAGGTCCGCCGGTGGCGGGAATCATGGCCCCGAGTTCGGCGTAGGCAAGCGCTCCGAAGAGGGAGAGAATGCCGGCGAAGATCCACAGCGCGATGGCGGCGGGGGGCGACGAAAGGTTGCGCGCGACGAGGTTGGGGACGAGAAAAATGCCGGAGCCGATGATGGTGCCGGAGACGATGCCGACGGCGTCGCGGAGGCGGAGTTTGCGGGGGAGGTCCGCGGTTTGGACGGCGGGGGCGTGCAAGGCAGGTAGGATATCACGAATGGCGAGCGGGGTTCGTGTTACATTCGATTTGTCACCGTGCCCGGGTGGCGAAACCGGCAGACGCAACGGACTTAAAATCCGTTTCCCGCAAGGGAGTGCGGGTTCGATTCCCGCCCCGGGCACCAGCATCTCCTGCAAGCGGACGTCGTATCATAGTCCGATGCGTTGCCGCTTGACCGGCATTCTCCTCTGCGTTGCGGCATTTGCTCAAACTGCCCATCCTACATTCGACGTCGCGAGCATCAAACCTGCGATACAGGCTGACCTGCAGGACCGTTGGGGCATGCTGATCCCGATGCAAATGCGGGGCGGCCCGGGCACGTCCACGCCGGGTGAAGTTTCGTTCCGCAATGCTTCGCTCCGCAGTGTGGTGATGGCCGCGTACAACGTTCGTCCTTATCAGGTGATCGGACCTGCCTGGCTCGCCACAACCGGTTTCAACATCGACGCGAAGCCGCCCGCGGTCGTGACTAAAGATGACATTCGGGTGATGCTGCAAAACCTGCTCGCCGAGCGGTTCCACATGGTGGTGCATCGCGAAACTAGAGAACTGCCGGCGTATGTCATGACAGTGGGCAAGAGCGGAGCCAAACTCGACGCCGCGAACGATCCCGACGGCGGCGGAGGGACGACCGCCGGATACCGTGGCAACCCGCGATGGCAAGCGACGAACACCAGCATGCACGATCTTGCGGAAAACCTCACGCTTCGCATGGACCGGCCGGTGTTCGATGAGACGGGTCTGCCCGGGATCTACAACTTCACGCTGCGCTGGTCCGCGCAGCCGGTACTCCCGCGGCTTCCCGCTGCCGAAGAGGAAACCGTCGAACCCGTTCCCACTCTCGCCGAAGCCGTGCAGGAGCAACTCGGGTTGAAGCTTGTGGAGCGGAAGATGCCGATTGAGGTTGTAGTCGTCGATCGGGCTGACCGCGTTCCCACCGGCAACTAGTCGTGATATCCTTCGCAACATGTTTCGCGCCATTGCCGGGTTTCTGCTCGTGTGCGGCCTCGCCGCTGCCCAAACGGCGGAATTCGAAGTTGTATCGCTGAAGCCTTCACCGCCGGCCACCTCTCCGGTCGGATCGCTGTTTCGTTTCAATGGCGGGCCGGGTACAGCAGACCCCAAGAACATTCATTACCGCAATATTCCTGTCGCTATGTTGATCACCGACGCCTACGAGGTCACAAGCGCCGACGTGGTTGGGCCGGACTGGGCGCGCGTTGTCGACATGAGGGCCGACAGGGACAAATACGATATCGATGCGAAAGTACCGCCGGGGACGACGAAGGAGCAGTTGCGGCTCATGATGCGCAAGCTGCTCGAGGACCGCTTCGGAATCCAGGTGCATCGCGAGAAGAAAGAAGTGCCGGCGTATGCATTGACAGTGGCGAAGGGTGGTCCGAAAATTCAGCCCGCGCCCGATGTGCCACCCGACGTTCCCGAGGCGAAAGTGGATGTCGCTGTGAGGGGTGAAGACGGGTTTCCGAAGACTCCGCCCGGATACTCCGGCCTGTTCGTGACCGTCACGCCCGGGCACACGCGCATCAAATTCATCAGGTTCTCGATGGAGCAGTTTGCGAAATGGACAAGGACGAATTCGCGGCGGCCGGGAATCGATCGCACGGGGATGGCAGGCGTGTACAGCTTCTATCTTGACTTCGCCAACGAGATCGGCGCGCGGCCGATGGACGCCGGCGATGCGGATCGCGGTCCGGAGTTCGCGGTCGCGGTCGAAAAGCAACTCGGTCTCAAACTCGTTTCCGATAAAACGGAGATCGAGCAGCTCATCATCGACCACATCGAGCGCGTTCCAAGCGGGAATTAGGCCGCGGGTACCTGCACCAACTTCTGCTTGCGCTCCAGCCAGTCGCGCGCGGCTGCGACTGCATCCACTGCGCGCTCCATCTGTGCGCGCATCGGCTCCGCGCCGGGCCCGCCTGCAATGTTTCGGATCGCGACGAAGTGGCGTGGATCCATCGCGCGCACCAGGGACTCGCGGTGCCCGGCAAGTTCGGGGTGCTGCCGCAGCATTGCTTCGACCACCGCCTGATCATCGGCGCCGCACGATTTCACGGCTTGCGCTACGATGCCGTGCGCTTCGCGGAAGGTCAATCCCGCTTCGCGGACCAGCGTGTCGGCGAGTTCGGTTACGGTCAGAAAATCGCGCGATGCTCTTTGGCACAACGTAGCCGTATCCACCTGAATTCCGCTCACCGACCCCGCGTACAGGCGGATCGCGCGAACGGCATCTCCGAAGGCGGAGAAGATGAGCGGCTGAAGGTCGTCCTCGCTGTCGTTGATGTCTCCGAACGGTGTATTGTGCGCGCAGGTGACCACTGCCTGAGCTTCGCCCAACGCGCGGCTGGCGAGGATGCGCGTGTGCTCCAGCGCGACCGGGTTGCGCTTCTGCGGCATGATGCTGGAACTCTGCACGTAGCCGCCGGAGAGGCGGATGTAACCGAATTCGCGCGTCGACCAAAGCAGCAGGTCCTGTGTCGATTTGCCGAGGTTTACGAGAAGGACGGCCAGCGCGGAAGCCGCCGCGGTCGCGTAGTCGATAGCCGCGATGGCTCCGTACGAATTTTCGGCGAGGCCTTCGAATCCGAGCAACTCGGCGACGTAGCCGCGATCGATAGGGAAGCCGGTTGTGGTGATGGCGCATGCACCCATCGGGCTGAGATTGACCGATGCGAAGGCTTGCTTCAGGCGCGTGAGATCGCGGCAGAAACATTCGGCGATGGCCATGAGATAGTGCGCCAGCGTGGTCGGCTGAGCGGGCTGCGTGTGAGTGTGGGCGGGCATTACGGTTTCCAAATGCCGCCCGGCCAGATCGATCACGGCCTCGCACGCGGAGACGAGCGCTGCCGTCACGCGCAGAATCTCCACTCGCAAGCCCATGCGGAAGAGCGTGATGGCAATATCGTTGCGGCTGCGCGCCACATGAATGCGAGCCCCGGCCTCGCCCATGTCGCGCTCCACGTAGAAGAAAAGATCTTCACACGTGCCGTCATACGCGGCTTGCGCGATGGCGGCGCGGTCGAGGGCGGCGATGGACGCCAGTGCCGCACCAGCATCCTCATCGGATAGAATGCCTTGCCGCGCCAGCATGCGCGTGTGCGCTTCGTGAATGCGAATCAGATAATCGAGGAAGTACTTCTGGGCATCCTCGAAGTTGCGCGCCAGTACAGTGTCGCAATATACCGGCGCGGGAAAGTGCTCCTGGTCCCCAATCATCGCTCTACCAGTCGAGGCGAATTCCCAACTGCAGGATGCGCGCTTCGAGCACGGTGGAATTCGGCAGGAACGTCGGCGAGGCGGTTATAATTCCAGCCTGATTCGTGGTCGCGGACGTCACCAGGGAGGTGATGTTTTTGTGATTGAAAATGTTGTTCGCCTCCACAATGATCTTCGGCGAGATGTGTTCGTGAATCGTGAACAGCGTGCGTGTGTAGCGGCCGTCCACCTGGTACACGTTCGGTCCGCGAACAGTGTCGCGGCCGACATAGAGAGGCCGCTGTCCGGTGGTGGTGCTATCTCCGTTGAGCGGCGAGGGGGACGCCGCGGTGATGTTCTGCTGGTCGCCGGAGGAGATGTTGCCGAGCAGGGAGATCAGGTTTCCGTTGAGGATGTGCTTGAGGACGGCGTTCTCCACTTTGAAGTGCGGCGTCATGACGGTGCTGAACAGCAGAGCGCTCGGGCGGTTGACCAGGCTGTTGCCGCGGTCGCGCGTACGGTTGGTGGGATCTTCGATGAGCGCGTTCTGCTCGAAGCTGTTGGCGTCGGGCGCGTCACTGATGCTGTGGGACCACGTGTAGGAGAGATCCACCAGATAGTTCTGTCCCATTTGATGACGCCAGTGGACGATCATGGCGTTGTAGTCCGATATCGCTCCCGAGTCCTGCAAGGTGATGGCATTGAATTGCGGGAAGAGGCGCGTGTTCGCATTGATCGCGGATGAGAAAACGGGGCGGCCATCGGCGAGGAAGCTCACCGGGTTGATGAGGTTCATGTTGCGAAGGAAGCCTTGCTCTCTGCCCGCGGTGTGCACGTAGCCCAGCGTCAGTGCATCGCTATTCGTCAACTGATGCGTGATCTGCAGGCTGGAGTTGAAGGTGTATGCGTTGCGGAAATTGGGCGTAGTGGCGATGATGCTCGGCTGGATGGGAGCGGCGCCGGGGATGAACGCAAGAACAGTGGGAAATGCCGGAGCGCCGGCCGATGAATTGCTGAGAGACGTGGAGAACGATCGCGTAGAGCCATCGTTGTTGAGCGCGTTGTACCAGAGGTTCGTCGGGGGCGCTTCAAAGAAAATGCCGGTGCTGGCGCGGACTACCGTTCTCTGGTCGAGGCTCCACGCGAACCCGAGGCGAGGCGCGAAGTTTTTCGTGGGATTGTGGAAGCTGCGCGTATAGACGAATGGCGCATTGGCTTCGCCATCGGGCGAGCGGAAATAATCGTAACGAACGCCGTAGATCAACAGGAAGTTCGGGCGTAGCTGCCAGCTATCCTGCGCATAAAAATCGAGGAAGTTGGATTTGTAAGCGACGCCGGGAACGCCGAGGACTGTGGCATAAGACGTGTACCCAAACGGATTGGCGCCGCTCTTCGCCGCCAGGTAGCTCGCGATGGTGGGAAACGTATAGCGATTGGTGACCGGGCCCACCTGATTATCGTTATTCTCCTGCCAGCCCAAGCCGTATTTCATGGTGTGGGAGCCGCGAATCACGGTGATGCCATCGCTGAGGCTCGGGATTTTTTCGGCGAACTTGTCGCCCTTGAAATCGGGGCCGTAGCCGTTGAAGGTGGCGACGCCGGTCACCACCACAGTGGGTCCGGGACCATCGCCGGGGCTCGCTACGTGCGCTTCGTTGCGATATGGCCATGACGCGCGGAACTCGTTGAGCACGGTGGGCGTGAAGCTGGAGAGCAACTGCATGCCGGCGATGTGCGAGCGATCGTGGAAATCCTCCGCGACGTCGAGAGCATTGGTTCCGCCGACCGCGGTGTTAAACGGATATTCGTTGCGGAAATAGTTGTAGCGAACGAAGAACTGATGCTTCTGTGTGATCACCCAATCGGCGCGCAAGTTCAGGAACTGCGCGTGCTGCACGGCCGGGGCAGTATCCAGCAGGCTC
>Ga0308173_10002153_pt1 | contig 10370 bp, 11 predicted proteins | sample PhyPR1_FD_203716 | JGI IMG/M metagenome (GOLD analysis project Ga0308173, IMG submission 203716) | Soil microbial communities from UC Gill Tract Community Farm, Albany, California, United States - DLSLS.P.R1 | ecosystem: Environmental > Terrestrial > Soil > Agricultural land | place: USA... | reverse complement strand
CCACGTCGTGCAATCGCTGGAGGAGCAGGGCGACGACCGTTCACGCGCGATGGCCGCCTTGATTGAGCAGTCGCGTGGCCGCAAATGACTATTGCTTCGTGACGCGCTGGCGCGTCGAAGGCACGCCTGACGAGGTCTTCGACGTCCTCGATCACCCGCTGGAGTACGTTCGCTGGTGGCCCTCCGTATGGCTCCACGTGGAACTCCTCGAGCCGGGCGGCTCTGGCGGGATGGGCAGGCGCGTGAGGTTCCTGTCGCGAGGCAGGCTGCCATACACGCTGCGATGGACGGCGGAAACCATCGCGGTGGCGGCTCCCATCCATCTCGCCATCCGCGCCACGGGCGACTTCGAAGGCGGCGGCGAGTGGCGGCTGGTGCCGGCCGGCACGACGCACACCGAGGCCGAGTACCGCTGGACGATCACCGCCAACAAGCCGCTGCTGAAGTTCCTGTCTCCGATCCTGCGGCCGCTGTTCGAATGGAATCATCGCTGGGCGATGGCGCGCGGCGAGGAGTCCCTGCGCGCCGAACTGCGGCGCCGCCGCACCGGCGCGCCGCCGGCGTGACACGGATCGGGTCGGTTCCTCAGCGCGGCTGTGCCGGGCGGATGCCGGGCACCTTGATGTGCGTCCGGAACAGGTGTGTGCAGGCGGTGATGTACATGCCGCGATTGTCGGCGTCGCCGAAGGCCAGGTTGGTGGCGCACACGCGCGCGCGCGGTTCGCCCATCGGCTGCGGCAGGTGCAGGCGGCCCAGCGGGACGCCGGCGGGTGAGGTGATCTGGACAATGCCGGGCGTGCCGCCGCTCGACGAGTAGAGATTGCCGAGCGAGTCCACGCGCAAACCGTCTGATCCGTGTTCGACGAACAGTTTCCCGTTCGCGATGGTGCCATCCGGCAGTACGTCATAACGCATCGTCCGGTTCGCGCCTGACGTGACGTAGAGGATCTTTTCGTCGGGCGACAGCGTGATGCCATTGGCGAAACGCCCGGGTGCACCCTGATCGCTGCCGAGCAGCGTCACGCGGCCGTCCTTGATCAGGAAGAAGCCGCTGAACGGCAATTCGCGGGCAGCGTCCTTGTCGGCATCGCGCAATCCCCACACCGTGTCGGTAAAGTAGACGTTGCCGTTGGTGGCGACCACGATGTCGTTGGGGCCGTTGAAGCGCTTGCCTTCGAATCGATCGGCCAGGATGGTTCGCTTGCCGTCAGCTTCAAGGCGATAGACCGTCCGGTCGTTCATCGCGGTCACCACCAGGCGTCCCTGCGGATCGAGCGCCAGGCCGTTCGAGCCAATCAGCAGGATCGGCACGCGACCGGCGACTGTCTGCGCGCCGACGCGCGAGATGTCGGTGCCGGTGAAGCCGCTCTTCTCGAGGAACACCGTCAGCGGCCGGTTCCGCTGCCACTTGTAGATGACGTTGGCGGCGTTGTCGCTGAACAGCAGGTAGCCGTCGCCGCCTGCCTCGCGGACCCAGACCGGTCCTTCGGTCAGTGCAAAACGATCGCCAAGCGTCTCGAGCGTGGCATCCGTCGAGATCACGGCGTCGAGCCCGGGGTTCAGGCGTTCGACGCGGAACGGAGTATCGGCGCTGGTCGGCGGCCGCTGTGACTGGGCATCGACGACCACGAGGAGGCTCAGCGCTGCGACGCCGGTCACGATGATGCGCTGGAAGGCAGGCATGCGGAGCGGATTCTAGCGTGCGTCTTCCTGTCAGAGCACCCGGATGACGAGACGTGCCTCCTGCAGGCCGTCCGAACGGGCGATGACGGTGACGGTTCCGACTTCCCGGCGTCCTCGGACGATGGCCAGCGCGAGGCCGTTGAACGCGTGCCGCGTGGTCGCCGGGAACGGCGTCATGTCGGTCGGATCGCCATTGTCGGTGGCGACGATCTCGCCAGGTCCGGCGACCTCGAATGCGATCGTGTTCATCGCCCGCGGTACCAGGCGGCCGTTCCGGTCGGCGACAGTGAGCGTGACAAACGTCAAATCGATCCCATCCGCGGAGATGGTGGTGCGGTCGGCGCTCAGCAACAGGCGCACGGCGTCTCCGGCGGTGGCAATGGAATCGGTGGCCCACTGCCGGCCCTCCCGGTACGCCACCACCCGCAGCTCACCCGGCTCGTACACCACGTCGTCCCACCGCAGCCGATACTCGAACGGGCCCTTCGTCTTGTGGCCGAGTGACTTGCCGTTCAGAAACAACTCGGCCTCGGTGCCAGAGGTGTAGACGTGTACCGGCGTGACCTGCCCCGCACGTTCCGGCCAGGTCCAGTGTGGGACCAGGTGGACCATGGGCTGATTCGGCCGCCAGACCGACTGGTACAGGTAGAAGCGATCCTTCCTGAAGCCGGCGAGATCGATGGCGCCGTAGTACGAGCTGCGGGAAGCGTCGAACGGGGTCGGCTCGCCGAGGTAATCGAAGCCGGTCCAGACGAATTCACCGCCGACGAAGGGATATCGCTCCTGCGCGGCGAATTCCTTGTCCGGCGCATAGGCCCACGGCGCGAAGTAGAGGTCGTACGAGCTGACCTGCCGGGTCGCCGTGTCTTCGCCGGCAGTCGCCGCCGCCGGCGTACCCGCGCCATCGGCCACGGGAAACGTGTAAACGCCGCGGCTGCTCAGTGTGGCCGCCGTTTCGCTGCCGACGATGAACTTGCCAGGGAAGTTCTGGTGGAACAGCGGGTACTGTGGCGAGCCGCGAAAGAGACCGGCGCCCTGGTAATTGAGCCCGACGAGATCGATCGCGGCCGGGAACAGGCTGGTGGCCGGTGCGCTGTTCATCGCGCTGATGACGGGGCGCGTGGGATCCTCGTCGTGACAGATGGCGGTGAGTTCGGCAGCCATCGCGGCACCCGCATCGCCGCCGGTCTGTTCGCCCACTTCGTTGCCGATACTCCACATCACGACTGACGGATGGTTGCGGTCGCGGCGAATCAGCGCGCGCAGGTCCTGCTCGTGCCAGTCGGCGTAGAGCAGGTGATAGTCGTTCGCCGTCTTCTGGCGGGCCCATTGATCGAAGGCCTCGTCCATCACGAGGAACCCCATCCTGTCGGTCAGCGCGAGCAGTTCCGGCGCCGGCGGATTGTGGCTGGTGCGAATGGCGTTACACCCCATCTCCGCGAGCAATTCGAGTTGCCGCTCGAGGGCCCGCACGTTGATGGCCGTGCCGAGCGCCCCGAGATCATGGTGGTTGCACACGCCATTGAGCTTGACGTGCTCGCCGTTCAGGAAGAATCCGCCGTTGGCGTCGAACCTCGTGGTCCGGATGCCGAACGGCGTCTCGTACACGTCCACCACGGTGCCGCGCTGGCGCACGGTGGTGACCGCGACGTACCGGTTGGGCGCCTGCCGCGGTGGCACGCCCCAGAACCGGGGGCCCGGAATGCGCGCGCGGGTCTGAATCGTCCCACTCGCGCGTCCCGCGATCGCGAGCTCCGTCGGGGCAATCGTCGCGACCGGTCGCAGGCCCGCGCGTTCGGTGGCATCGAGTTCGTAAATCGCGGTGTCGAGGGTCGCCGTCGCTGGCGCCGCGGCATCGTTGTCCACGGTGATCGTCATCGTCACGGTCGCCGACGTTGCCGAGACGTCGGCTGTGCGGACGATCGTGCCCCACGCACCGACGTGCAGATCCCGCACATCGGTCAACCACGCGTGCCGGTAGATCCCGGCGCCCGGATACCAGCGCGACGAGGCAGGCGGGTTGTCGATCCGGACCGCGATCACGTTGTCGCCGGTCTTCAGGTATGGCGAGAGGTCCAGGCGGAACGACGCGTAGCCATACGGCCATCCGCCAACCAGCTGCCCGTTCAGCCAGACCGCGCTGTAGGACATCGCACCATCGATGTCGAGAAAGAGCGAGCGTGCGGCACGGGTCGACGGGATGTCGAAGTGCGTGCGGTACCAGGCGATACCGGCTGAGGGCAGCCGGCCCATGCCGCCGCCACCGCCGGTCGCAAACGGTCCTTCGATGGCGTAGTCGTGCGGAACCGTGACGGCGCGCCAGGAACTGTCGTCGAAGTCACGGGCGACATAGGCGACCTCTCCGCCGGGATTGCCGGGCGGACGCACCCGCCGCCGTGCCGGATCCTTCACGAATGCGTTTCCGCTTGGGAGGATCCATGGCTTGATGACCGGCGTGTCGGGTGTGGCCGGAGGCTCAGGTGACACGTCGCCGATGGGCGCTTGCGGCCGGATGTCGTACAGCAGGCTGGTCCGGACATTCGGCGGATCGCCGAGCGTGAAGCGCCAGTGTTCGAGCGGGATGCGCTGCCGAGGCGAGACCTGATCTGACCGGTCCTGCGGGACCGCTCCAGCGATCGCGCGCGCCCTCGCACCCAGGAGGCCGGTGACCACTGCCGCGCCTCTGACAAGGCTGGCGATGAAGCCGCGGCGGCCGGCGCGTGTGGTCACAGCGCGATTCTATCCGCCATAACCGGTCCGTTTGACCCGATCGAGCGCAGGCTTCAAGATGCGCGTATGCACCGCACTTGCGAGGACACCCTGCCATGAACTGCTCCGCCTGCAACACGGCGATGGAATCGCTGGGCCAATTGCCGATCCGCATCGGCGGCATCAAGGGTGGCTGGCACCTGCTGCTGGGTGAATGGGCCGACATGACCGAAGGCGTCGTGCCGCTCGATGTCTTCAGGTGCTCGACGTGCAAGCGCGTCGAGTTCTTCGATCTGGATCTCAGTCTTCCCGAACCGTGACATGAGCGGGCCGCCAGCGTGGAACCGCTCCCCGCTCTCCTGAGGCGCCGTCTGACGGGGCCGCTGCCTGGCCGCGAGGCGCAACTCCGCCTGGCGCCGCAGCCGCGCCTCTGGCCGGGGCCGGACGATCTGCTGCGCCCGGCGGCGGCGCTCCTGCTCGTGTATCCGCACGAACACGAGTGGTGGGTGCCGTTGACCGTCCGTGGGCCGGACCTTCGCCAGCATGGTGGCCAGGTGTCGCTGCCGGGCGGACGTCTCGATCATCCCGGCGAATCGATCGAAGAGGCCGCGCTGCGCGAAGCCAACGAAGAGATCGGCGTGGATGGGTCGCGTGTCGAGATTCTCGGACGCCTGACGCCACTGCCGATCGCCATCAGCGGCCACCTGCTGAGCGCGGTCGTCGGCGCGGCCGAACAGCGGCCGTCGTTCGCGCTGGCCGCCGCGGAGGTCGAACGGCTGATTGAAGTGCCCGTCGCACGCCTGCGCGAACCGGACGCGGTCGCATGGGAAGAGCGGGTGCGGGCCCGTCCTCCCAACGACCTGATGCGGGTGCCGTATTTCGAGTTCGAGGGCGCGCGCGTATGGGGGGCGACGGCGATGGTGCTGGCGGAGTTCATCGCGCTGCTGTCTCCCTGAGCGGCAGTGCTACCATGCGCCGCCATGAGCGACCTGTCGCGGCGTCACCTTCTGATGACCGGCGCTGCCGCGGTGGCCGTGGCCGCCCGCGGCTTCGCCCAGCCAGCGCGATTCGATCTCGTCATCAAGGGCGGGCGTGTCATCGATCCCGCGTCGCGACTCGACGCGATCCGCGACGTCGGCATCGCGCGCGGACGCATCGCCGCGGTATCAGCCAACGTCGATGCCGGTCCGGCGATGGTCATCGACGCGCGCGGCAAGTTGGTGACCCCGGGCCTGATCGACATCCACACGCATGCCGCGCGGTCGGCCGACGGCCCGCCGCTGCTCCTCAAGGACGGCGTCACCGGCTGGATCGACGCGGGATCACAAGGCGCCGATCACATCGACGATGTGATCAGCGTCGCTCGCTCGTCGGCGCCAACCGGTCGGGTGCTGATCAACATCGGACGCGCCGGGATTATCCCGGACGGCGACACGAAGGACCTGGCCCTTGCCGATGTCGCTGCCGCGCGTGCGGCGATCGCCAGCCATCGCGATTTCGTGGTCGGAATCAAGGCGCGCCTGTCCAGCGACGTCGCCGGCCAGAACGACTACGACGTGTTGAAGCGGGCGCAGGAGGCTGCCGGACCGTCCGGGATTCCCGTCATGATCCACATGGGGCAGACGGCGTCCCCGCTCACCAGGCTCCTGCCGATTCTCAAGCGCGGCGATATCGTCACCCACATGTTTGCGCCGGCGCCGAACGGCATCCTCGACGACACCGGCCGCCTCCTGCCGGTGGTGATCGAGGCGCGGCGCCGCGGCGTCTGGTTCGACGTCGGCAACGGCCGCCTGGGACACGTCCGCTGGGACGTCGTCGACGCGGTCATGAAGCAGCGGTTCTGGCCGGATGCGATTTCGACCGACTGGAATCCGATGAGCCGCACCACCGGCGTGGTCGACATCGCCAACTGCATGTCGAAGTTCCTCGGCTACGGGATGTCGGTGACTGACGTCATCGCGTGCAACACCGTCAACGCCGCGAAGATGTTTCCCGCGTTCAAGGATCGCGGTACGCTCGCCGTCGGTGCGTCCGCGGACCTGACGATCCTCGAACTCCGCGACGGCGCGTTCGAGTTTCTCGACAACTACGACAACAAGATCACCGGGAAGCAACGGCTGTTTGCCGTCGGCACGATCCTCGGCGGGAAGAAGGTCGCATAATCGTGAATCGTGAATCGTGAATCGTGAATCGTGAATGGGTGACGCATGAGGCGTGAATTGCGCATCGTATCGGTCGTGACGCTCTGGGCGGCGGCGTTCCTGGCGGTGTCGGCGCCGGCGGCGGCGCAGGGCGCGTGCGGGAGCCTCGCGACGGGTCCAGCCTTTCCCAACACCGTCGTGACGGCGGCGCAGGACATTGCGGCCGATGCGCAACGGCAGTTGCCGGCCTTCTGCGAGGCGCGCGTGGCGATTACGCCCGTGCCGGGGTCGCGCATCACCGCGGTGTATCGCATGCCGGCTGCGTGGAACGGGCGCATCCTCGGCGTTGGCGGTGGCGGCTTCTCCGGCAACCTGCAGCTCGACGCGGCAGCCGACGCGCTGAAGCGCGGCTACGCGATCATCCAGAACGACCTCGGGCATCCCGGCGCAACGCTCGACGCCTCGTTCACCATCCTGCCGGACGGCCGCCCCAACACGGAAGGGATCATCGACTTCGGGCATCGCGCCACGCACCTGGCGACGACCGTCGGAAAGCAGCTGATCGCGACGTTCTATGGCCGCGCCGCCGAGCATGCGTACTGGCAGGGCTGTTCGACCGGCGGACGGCAGGGATTGGCCGAGATCCAGCGCTATGCGGACGACTACGACGGCGTGATCGCGGGGGCGCCCGTCTACACGCCGCTCGTCTACTCGAACGCGATCCTGCGCGTGCAGGCGTTTCATAAGTCGGCGGACAGCAACCTGTTGCCGGCGCAGGTCCCGTTGATTCAGAAAGCGGTGCTGGCTGCGTGCGACGCCAAGGACGGCGTGCGCGACGGCATCCTGATGGACCCGCGCACGTGCACGTGGGATCCGGCGGAGCTCGCGTGCACGGCGGGTGTGTCGCCATCAGGCGAGTGCCTGTCGCCGGCGCAGGTCGAAACCGTGCGCCGCGTCTATGACGGCGTGAAAACGAAGGACGGGCAGTACGCGGCGATGCCGCTGATGCGCGGCGGCGAAAGCGACTGGGTGACGCGGATGATCGGCACACCGGCGCAGCCGCTCGGACTCAACGCGCAACTCGGCGCCCCCTTCTTCTCATTCATCGTCAAGGCCGATCCGAAGTTCGACATCATGACGTTCGATCCCGAGCGCGACATGAAAGCCCTGCGCTCAGGTGTGGCCCTGCAGGTTCACCAGGAGAACCCTGACATCTCGGCGTTCGTCAGGCGCGGTGGCAAGCTGCTCCTGTGGCACGGGTTCAACGATCCCGGCCCGAGCCCGCTATCGTCCATCGCGTATCTCGAGGCAGTTGAGAAGGCGGTGCCCGCGGCGAAGGGCAGCGTGCGGCTGTTCCTGGCACCCGGCGTGCTGCATTGCGGTGGCGGCGCCGGCCCGGATCGATTCGACACGTTGACGGCAATTGAGCAGTGGGTGGAGAAGGGGCAAGCGCCGGTATCGATGATCGCGACGAAGGCCAACTCGCCCGTATCGCGGCCGCTCTGCGCATATCCGCAGGTCGCGAAATACAACGGCAGCGGCGATAGCAACGCCGCCGCCAGCTTCGCGTGCTCGGCACCGTGACGTGATAATGGTTGGGTGCGCAGCGCCGTATTTATCCTGACCTTCGCCTGCGGCGGATTCCTGTCGGCGCAAACCGTCCCATCGGTATCCGACCAACATACTCTCGACATGCTCGAGGGGCTGGTGGGATGGGCGTCGCCTGATTCGCACCTGCGCACCGACGTCAGGGTGCTCACGCGCTCGACCATTGGCTTCATCCCGTTGCCGCTTGTGCGGCTGACGGGTGGAGAGAACGATCAGGTGGTCGCGACCGTCACGGAATGGGGCGTTCCCGATACCCGCCCGGATGGGCGTCCGCTGTTCTTCAAGTACCTGCCGCTCGAGTGCTCCGACGATCGCGAGCTCTGTGCCGGCATGCCCAGGGACATCCACACGCCGGACGTGAAGGCGATGTGGTTCGCGCTGTTCATCGCGAGGAATTGCAACGATCGTCCGCGCAAAGTACCGACCGACGCCGAGGATCTGTTCGTCCGGGGACATGTCGCCGGCATGGTCATGGAGTTCTCCTGCCGCGCGCCCAACCCGCGCGGGCCGAGTCCCGGCGACCGGGAAGCGGCGTCCATCCTTCGCATTTCGCACCGGCTGCTTGGAAGGTGAACGCCGCCTGATTGAGAGTGCCCGTGAGCCTCTGTCCTAGACGGCGGTGCCGACCTTGGCCAGCGCCTTCTGCAGATCCTCGGCGTTCATGACCGGCATGAACTCGACGGTGGCGTTGAACTCGAGAAAGAAGGGTTCGGCGAGCAAGGGAATGTCCGTCTGATCCTTCATGTCGAGGAACAGGTAGCAGGTCCGCAGGCCCTTGTCCGCCGTGAAGTACGCCGCTTCCGGACGAATGCGTCCGAGGATCTCCTGCATCTGCTGCTGCAGCCGGCCGCTCCTGATGGAGGCGTTGCCGGATTCCACTGGAATCGATACCCGCATCATTGTTCTCATCGTGATCTGCTCCTGAATTCGTTCACCGGTTGAACCCGCCTCCGGCCGGGATCCTACACCCAGCCGACGCGCCTCGAACTTCGTACACTGCTGGTATGGACGTTCACCTCGTGGATGGCACCTACGAGCTGTTTCGGCACTACTACGCGCTGCCGTCGGCGAAGGACACCTCCGGCCGCGAGGTGGCCGCAGTCCGGGGGGTCGTGCACTCGCTGCTCGGCATGATTACGGCCGGCGCGCGGCATGTCGGCGTGGCCACCGACCATGTGATCGAATCGTTCCGCAACGGGTTGTGGCGCGGTTACAAGACGAGCGCCGGCGTCGAGCCGGAGCTGCTCGCGCAGTTTCCGCTGCTCGAAACGGCGCTGACGGCCCTCGGCGTCGCCGTCTGGCCGATGATCGAATTCGAAGCCGACGATGCGCTGGCGTCGGCAGCCGCGGCGGCCGCCGCCGACGCGCGAGTCGAGCGCGTGGTGATCTGCACGCCCGACAAGGACCTGGCGCAGTGCGTGCGCGGCACACGGATCGTTCAGCTCAATCGCCGCACGAAGGTGCTCATGGACGAGGCCGGCGTGATGCAGAAGTTCGGCGTGCTGCCGGAATCGATCCCCGATTACCTTGCGCTGGTCGGCGACGCGGCGGACGGGTACCCGGGGCTGCCCGGCTGGGGAGCCAAGTCGGCCGCCGCGGTCCTCGCCAGGTTCCGGCACCTCGAGGCCATCCCGCAGGACTGGCGGACCTGGGGCGTGAACGCCGCGAATCCGGCCGCGCTGTCCCGCACCTTGGCCGCGCAGCAGTCCGAGGCATACCTGTTCCGCCGCCTGGCGACACTGCGCACCGACATTCCGCTGTTCGAAAATGTCGATGCGCTGCAGTGGAACGGTCCGCGACCCGAGTTCGAAGGGCTCGCCGCCTCACTCGATAGTGGCGGGCGCAAACGTCGATGAAGGCTCAGCGCGCGGATGGCCCAGCGATCGCCGCTGCCGGTCGGGTGGTCGCTTGCGCGTCCGCGGGTGGTTGACGGTTATACCGCTCTCCCGGCTGCAGTTCGACGCCGGAGAGGACGTTATCGGCGTTCCAGTCGGCATCGCGGAACCCTTGTTCGGTGCCGCTCCACTCGGCATGGGTAATGACGCCATCGCCATTGACGTCCATGCGGGCGAACCGGATTTGCTGGTTCTGCTGCGGTTGCTGATTCTGTTGCACTGACTGCCGCTGCGATGGCCAGTCGCGGGATTGCGCGTCAACGGTTACCCACGAAAGAGTCGCGATGACGGTCAGCGCGAGCATTGTGCGCATCGGTCTGCCCTCCTCGCGAGA